>Ga0179593_1532613_pt1 | contig 10033 bp, 6 predicted proteins | sample CZODoug2_1_08_16_FD_185931 | JGI IMG/M metagenome (GOLD analysis project Ga0179593, IMG submission 185931) | Vadose zone soil fungal communities from Angelo Coast Range Reserve, California, USA - CZODoug2_1_08_16fungal (PacBio error correction) | ecosystem: Environmental > Terrestrial > Soil >...
GGCCACAGTGGAAACCTCCCATGGGAACTTTTGCCTGAAAAACGAAGAAGCTTACAAAAAGCGAATCAGAAAACAAAGAATTACGCAAGCACCTATAACTCACACCAAAGAACCAGTTGTTTCTGCCTTAACCACTGGATAACGGCCACACGGACGTGTTCTAATGGTTCGGTTTAACCCTTGATGGAAGAGGAAACGAGGCAGGGAAAATACCTTGAGGCGCGACCAGGTACACGAAAAAAATCGCAACTGTTCGAGGGGACCATGTGGGTGCCAGAAGGGGGCACAGGGTCTACGAGTTTGGGACCGAAATTTTACCCACGGGCAAAAAAAAATAAGAAGAAAGGTGACGGCCGCCGCAAAGGAAGCTCCTAATCACGGGAACGCGCGGATATGTCACAAGTCACAAACAAATACCAAGAATACAATCTTCTGTGAAATCAGGAAGGTCGCTGAAAAGGGGTGAAGATTGGGTCGTGGGAACCTTCGACTCAAAAGTGATGTGACACGCTGAGCGGGGAACCGGTCCTTCCTGGTTGAAAGGGGAAAGAGTAGGGAAACAATGAATCACAGAATCATGACAGTGGCAAAAAATAATTGATCGGGGAAACGGGGTTGAGGCGAAAGGCAAGTACGACGCAAGTCACTTTTGAAATTCGGTGGCGCAGATGGCCGACAGGGGAAACAGCGGAGAAAGACAAGTGCGCGGAGGCCCGGTTCGTTGGGGACTCGCACAAGGAACACAGGACTAAGGAGGCGCCGGGGGGGGGTCTTCTGCGCCCCAGACAAAAAAGGGACAGGGGAGTGCAAAGGGTGCTTGTGAGAGTGTATCACGAGGTGGAAAAAGGTCAGATCTTGCGTTTGGAAAATCCAACGCGAAAACAGAAAGGGGGGATGGAAAAGCACGTAACTACGGAACTGAAGGCGCGCAAGGACGGCAGGGGTGGGGAGGGGGGAGCTTACGAGAGAGAGCCGATCGCCATTAAAACGCAGAAGGCCGTCATTGAGGCAAAGCAAAAAAATCGAAGAAAAAAAGGCGTATAAAACTATATATGAAGGCGGGGGGGCGGGGAAACAGGGAACACAAGTTCCGGGACGCTTCCTCGGGGGAGAATTTCTTTCATAGAAGACCCGTTTGAAAAAAAGAAAAAAATTCTAGGCGAAATGTGCATAAAGGCATGTCAAAAAGACCATATCGAACGGAGACCACCGCAGGAAAAACAGCCAGATCTCCTTCCTGAAAAAGGGGGGGGGGGAGAAAAAAAAAGGGCATCAAGGGATTCTAAAAAGGCACAATCCTCTACTGAGATAGAACAAGGGGGGTCGAGGCTTTCGGGAAATTCTAAGGCTCCTGCGGTAATAGGAAAGAAAGAGGAAAAGCAAAACCCGCGCTCGAAAAATGACAGCCAGCATTCGTCAACTTCATGATCGGAAAAGGAAGTGACAAAAACGCGGCTCCTCGGGTCGGCAGTCGGGCGAATCTCGCCGGACAACCAGCAAAGTCGCGGACGGGGAAAAACTTGCCGTGAAGAAGACAGCGTCCCCGTTCCGGAAATCGGTGACCTTGAAGAAAGAGCTGAGGGGGGGGGGAAAAAACATCGTCGCCCTTGAACGAAAATCCTGGGAAAGACTGACGAACCCGAGAGGGCAGACGAGGGCAACAAGGAGGGGAAAAAGCTCGGAAGAAGAGGAAAAGGTCGACTCGTCCAGGAAAAAAGGAATTTGAAAAGGAATATCCATGATCGAGGGGGGGAAACAAAATCACGGAAAGGGTCAGGACTGTTCGATTCAGGGAGGGCACTGTGCAAAGCAGAAGCGTGAAACCCAGGAGCCGGGGGAGGGGAAGGGGGGAAATTAATGCGTGCAACCACTCTTCTGCCTGAGCGCGAAGAAAAAGTACACGCGCATTTAAAAACGAGGTGCGGGAAAGAAACCCAAAGAGAAAATTTTCGCGGGAGTCAGAAGAAACGTTGCCTTTGAGACCCTTCGAAAAAGCTTAAAAATTCAACCTCAGCCGACCTTTGAATCGTATCGAGGGTCTCTCTGGACCCCTAATACCGTAAGAGAAGGCGCCTCAGCGGCGGGGAGGTCCTCCTACCCTTCAGATCATTGCCTGGAATTTGGGAAAAAAAAAGAAAACCCTCGTAGTCTTCCAAAAACACCTGTTTCAGCTCAAAAAAGAGCCCCCGTATATTAAAAATTTGGCGCGAAAGGAGCCAAACTGTTTCTCAAGGCGCCGTGCGAAAGACGACACGTTTTCGCGATAAGGGAGGAAGGGACCAGCAAGGAAAATAGCACTACTGTGGGGGGGAAGATGGAACTCGAGTTGGCGGTTCCGCAAACGGGCTTACAGAAAAAAATGGCCGTGGAAGGGAAGAACCGCATGGCTCATCACCAAAGCTGAGGGACGAACAAATCAGAAAAAAAAAACCGCTTGCCAAAGGAGATACCCGTAGCGCACCCAGCAAAAGGAAACATCCCTCCGGCCAAGAGGGGGGGAAGGCTCAAAAAAAAGCGCCTTGTCGTAGAGAACGCAAAAAAAAGGAGTGGAAAAGAAAAAAAAAACGCCGATCCCCGCGGAAAACGCGGAGGGAACAGCGGGGGGACTCCGAGAGGAATGTCATTTAGAGGAAGAATTCCTCCAAAACATAAACCATATCGTGATTAATAGGGACGGATCAAGGAGCAGCATTCCCGAAAGTTGCATTGAAAACAAAGAGACAGTGTTCAAAGGAAAGCACAACCTCAAATGGAACTATAGATAAAAGAAGGAGTCTAAAAGAGGGAGAGAGTCGACTAAAGTCGGAGGGTCTATGTGACGACGGTCAACATCGACGGTAAGGTATGGTCCAGGACTTATTGGGAGGGGGGGAATGTTGTCTTTTTCATCTGCCTGGAACGCTCGCGACCGAAAAGGATCTCTCACAACAACACTGGGGGAGAAGTCGTAGGTAAAAAATGGGGGGGGGAGAGGAAACACGCCACCCATAAGAAAGAACGGTTTCGCGTGGAGGAAAGAACTAAGTCTTTTCGGGGGGGGGGAAAATAAACTGGGGCACGAACAAGCCAGCGGGGAGCGGAATCCACGATCTTCCTAAAGAAAATATCTCTGGTAAGCCTTCGTGCTCGCTGCAAACAGGGGGGGGATCTCCGGTCCAAAAAAAGCTGCCTTTTCTCAACGTCAAGGACATTTTGACAACTGAGAATGGGCACGTGTCCCAACTGGAAAGCAGGTTATCTTCACAAAAAAAGCACGATCGTCGAAGAATTCCGAGTCGGACTGATCGACCGTCCCCTGTTCCAGAAGGCTTTTATCTTCTGGAAAATTGGTCTCGGAAGATCTTAAAGAATTACCCCTTCCTGGAGGAAGGAATTCCCGGGGGGTTCTCAGAAGAGACCGGGGGTTGGAGAGACATCCTTTGTTTCGCTGAGGAAAAACAGGGCGAGGTGTGTTTTCTCAAAGCACAGCGACGAAAAACATCGTCTCTTTCGGGAAACATGCAAAAAGATTCGGAAGTGTCTTTCATGAAAGACGAAAAAAAGAACCTGTCCATGGCTGAAGGACTGGCAGACAATAGGGCTTAAACAGGAAAGGGGGAGCTCGGGACGTCGTCGAAACTATAGGGTCGGAGACTCCGAACTTCTGGGAGGGGGGGGCCTCTATTGGGTTCGAATGAGTCTAAAACTTGTCACAAGGTAGTATGAAAGGCCTAATTTCGTCGTAAGGATTTAGAGTCTCGTGTCAAAGCATTTCAATATCGTTCTCTTTTGTCGTGTGGAAACCGGTGGAAGGGGACGCTATTAATTCCCAAAGGGGGGGGAACCTGCATCTTACTTTTCATTAACAACGCTCTGAAGAGAAAGGGAGGCCGACTCGGGAGAAGCCTAAAAAGAGGGGAGCTATAATGCTTTCCGGGAATTTCTGTGAATTAGAAACGGGTTCTCCTTTCGAGTGAATCAAACCGCTCCTCTGGAGGGCCGGGGACCACGTTTTGAAGAAAAAGCCAAATGAAAAGAGGTGTGTTGTCAAAAAAAGTCCGCGAGAGACAGCGGGGAACAGGAACTGAGACCAGGAAGGGCGGGGGCCCAGGAAAGGCCCGCCTCGGGTAACTAATGCAACTGAGACCGAAGAAGGGAGAGCCTTAAGGAACCCTTCCCCGAAACCTTGTGGGAAAAAAGACGTCCTTCTTCACTAAAAGAAAAAAAAAAGAAAAAACCTCTCAGTTACCCACCAAAGTAACACGGGACGCCCTCTCCGGAAACTCGTCTTGGGGGGCTCCTTCTCACTATATCCTGATTAGTGAAGCGGATTGAGAAGGGGAAGCATTAGGTACCGGGAATCACTTATCTCGGGGCCGAGGGAAAAGGAGCTCAAAAGTGGCATCTTCTGAGAGGTTTACGACCAGGAGGACGCATTTTTCAAGGAAGTAAAGCCGGAGATCTTACAAAATTTTGAGAACCTCCTTTCTAGACTATAAAAAAAGTTAAAAGTAAGCTCCCTGAAAAAAAAGTTGCATTTTAAAGAACCTGCAAGAAAAGCGGAGACATTCTGATCTCTCATCCCTAACGTGAGGCATCCGTAAGGAAGGGAGTATCCTCATCGGCAAATTTAAAATAATCATCAAAACAAATTTTACCTAGTTATTTTCCACGAGAGTGCGCTTAACCTTTTCATCAAATTTCCATTCAACTAAAAATTGGTGAGGTGCTACGTTATCCTGCTCGGCTCTGATAAAGGGCGTGTAGAAAGGAGCCCCAGCCTTGTGAGAAAGCAAAATGATTCAGAGACATTAAAAAGAAACGAGGGAAGATTTTCCGAACAGATCTCGCTCTTCGGTTCTTCGGCTCGGGGCACTCAGGGACCTTTTGCAGAGAGGGACTAGAGGTCCCGGTGGGGAAAAAGAAGTGGTATGTTGGGGACGAGCTTTTGAGATTCGATCTGGGGATGAACCATGCAAGATAAAAAAGGAAAGAAAAAAGGAGGGCAAGAAAAAAGATTAATCCGCCGCGCAGCGGGGGGGGGAAAAGGGGGTTCCGAAAATTTGCGCTAAAGCACAAGAGCTCTATGAAAAAAGGGGACAAAAAGTCATGGGGACCCAGGGCCTCCCAGCGTGAAAAAACAAAAAAGAGGAGTCTAACTCGCATGAGACGCCCAATAAAATCCTGAAGCCTTCCTCGGGAAAACGCCTGGATATCGCAAATGCAGGGGGACCCGGTATCGTTATACTGAACCGTTGACCCTCTTAACGCAACATCTTCCTAAAAATTTGAGGGGCCTTTCCACTTAAGGGAAAACAAGAATCTGGTCAGAGCCCCCGCCAAGAATACCCCCGATCTACTTCGCTTTACAACGCTCTGACCCTGTTCAAAGAAAAGATCTTAAAAGACCGAAGGAATCTTCTTAAAGGTCCTCCGCCGAGTAGGTCCTCATGCACGGAACTTCACACCGGTTGAGCTTTCTTTCAACGCGGGAAGCAATTCTCAAGGGTATAGAAAACAAAGTTAGGGAAAAACCCGAGCGCGCACCGCAGATCCGTAAAGGCACTCAGTAAAAAAAAGGTCGGCTTCTCGGAAACCAGTCCGCGGTGCCAAAAGCTTCTTAGTACTGGAGGACGGGGGTGGAAGGGTCTCCCTGGAAGTCCTTCCGCACTCTCCGCGGGGACTTTTCTCTGGACAGAAGATTCAGGTACGGGAGGAGGAGCTCCGATGCACTGAACAAAGAGACCTTTCCTTCCAAAAGTTTACCCCGGTGGCTGGGCACACACCTCCTGAGAGTGAAAATGCGGCGTAGTATTGCAGAATCAAAAACCAATGAGACTTGCGTAAAAGGGGGAAAAGACCTCTCTATGACCATCGCGAAATTTCTAGCGTCGGAGAGGCGGAGCGGTCGAACAAGGGATAAAAAGCCCCAAGGGGGGGAATCTTTTCAATTCCATGATTGTAACCACACCTAGAGATTTCTAGGGGGTCTCTTTAAATTCTCTTTTCTTAGTCCGTAAGAAAAGGAAGGGGGGTTAAAGTTTCGCGGAGTCTCTTTAAATTTTGCTTAAAAGTCGTGACTGCCAGGGGTACATTGCCGTTCCTTTGAAGGGTGCTTCTTCCTGTTTCTGCTCTCAGGCCCCGAAAAAATCCGAGGTGGGAAAGAAGTCTTTCATCTAATCGAGGGAGGCCTCCTCCCCCCCCCATAAGTCACGCATTGTGGGGGAAAAGCCTTCATGAAAAGGGCCTAACGCCCTCCGAAACTTCCGCAGGCAGCAAAGAAGCGTAAGGAACAAAATATCCCTATACAAAGACCTCTAAAACTCGCCTTCCAGGCATAGAAAGAGGAGAAGTCAGATAAAGGGCGAAAAAGGGGTCAGGATCAATTTCTATCAAGGTTTTCTTTAAGAGCCCATACTTCCGAGAAACGGCAAAGTACACTTCTGTAGTGACAACAAGTTCCGGGAGCAAAAAAAAAGAAGAGAGGAAATGCCGGGGGGTAAGTAGACGCAGAAAAGGAGGTTGATCAGGACTGCTCAAAGTGCTCAATCGCTCCAGGGGGGGAACCTCAATCTCGCGAAAAAGTTTGAAAAAAACGAGGAACAACGGGTGAAACGTCGAAAGGATGAACTCTGCCGTTTAAGACAACGGAAGAACTCCTAAAAAAACCAAAAGCATCCAGGGCCAACCGAATATGGATGGAGAAAAAAAGCAGAAAAAAAGCGACCGGGCTCAAAAGGCCGACGGCGATCGCCAGGGACGGGCAAAAATAGAAAACCGCCTTCCAAAAACGGAGATTCAAACAACAGACCGTTGTAGGAAGATGCTCCATCTTAACAGGTCTGGGCCGGAAGAACCTCTCCACCAAAAAAAAAAAATTAAAAAACGCTTACATTACGGCTCTTTTGCCGCCCTATTCATTTCTACCTAATTGAAGAGTCTGTGAAAAACGGGGAAGCCCTATCGTGAGTCCGTTAGATGAAAGGAGGGGGAACTCCAAGAAAGAGTGCCCTGGGCTCCCATCTCAAAGAAATGAACTTATCTCCAAAATCGAAACTGGAGCCCCTACGGAATTAAATATCTCATTTCAATAAAAAGATATCTGCGACCTGAGGAAGACCATTCCAGGGGGAAATACCGGCAACAAGGACAAAAAAGGAAAAAAGATCTGCAAGAGGGGGGAAAAACGACGTCTTCGTTGACTTCGTTCGGTCCTGGTGGCATCGCCAGGGGACTACTCGAACAAGGGGCAGAAAAAAAAAGTGATTGATAAATGAGAAGAGAGAGTCTTGAGACAGCAAAAGGGTTAAATCTGGCGATTCACCAAAAAAAAAACGAATCCCCATGGGGGGGAAGGTCCACGACATCTCTCTCCTGAAAATCGGTAGGTTCCAAGGGAAAGGACTGAGAAGACCTAAGACAAGGGGCATTGTCGAACTCGATCGAGGAAGGGGTACGACCGCTTATGGGGAGGTGTTATAAAGGGTCTCGGGTAAGGTTTGCTCGAAAAAAAGGAAAAAAAGGATCGGGCGCGGGGGGGGTTCGGGAATAGGACACGAGGGCTTTCGGTTGCAAGGATGAGCTCCGATCCTCGAGTAGAATAGGAGCCAAAAAGAGGGCGCCTCCTTGAAATACTCGTATAAGCGAACAAGGAACTAGCCTTTTATGGTGTTCTGGTGGGAGGAGTTATTAGGATCTGCAGGGCACTTCAAAGAAGTCTGGAAAGCTACTACCAAATGTGTTGTTTTTGGCTCTCCATAAACGTGGAAAGTCACTTTTTGTTAGCATCTTTTCTAGACCAAAGCAGGACCGACGCTGTACAAGGGCATTATGGGGAAAGCCATTTGAAAACGCCCTACACGGTGGCAGTACAGCGTCTGCACAAAAACCCAGTTTTAGACGCCCACATCCGGGAGGAGAAAGAATCATCCGTCGCGCTGACAAGGGGCATCGACAAAAAAAACTGCTTGTAAGGGAAAGGATATTGTTCTCAACCTTAGAGAAAAAAAGATCTGACAGAGAAGGAAAAAAAGGGAGTCCGGCGGGAAGGAAAAAAAACGTTCATTTCACTAATCTTTCTGAATCCTGAACTGAAAGGGTGTTGGGAGAAAGATGAGAAGTTAAGGGAAAAAGGACCTGGATTCTGACCGCAAAAAAAAAGGTGGCATGGACGACGAGCAGCGGGGAGAGATAGCCGGGGAAGGGGACGGAAGGGGGGGTCGAAGCCTGGGCGAAAGAACGGGCACATCCGATGGAGGAGCGGGGGGACTCTTAAAAAAGGAAGCCCCCTGTCGGGGTGCTCTGGGGAAGATCTCTCAGTTAACAATGAGGGGGAAGGGAAAGGATCTATTCATGCCGACAAGCTGCTCTCCCGAAAGAACAACCAAAACAAAACCTTCAAATTAACGCACGAGATCAGGACGCCCATGAAGAGTTGCACCGGAGTGGCAGTCGAAAAGCAAAAATGTTGATGAGAAGCCCTAGAAAACACGGAAGTGAAAACGCAACAAAAAAATCTAACTGGAGAACGAAGAGGAAAAGGAGTTGTCGACTTTGAGTATTGCGGGCCGCCTGATCGAAGAAGGAGTACCTTTGGCGAGAAAAAAAAAAACCAGAAAATCGAGGGACGTTACTACTTATTGGGGGGGTTCACGGGCGAGAGGGGGAATCCTGCATATACAATCAGAAGGGAAATGGAAGACTAGAGAAAAGGGGCGAAACTGTCAATTGGCAGGAAAACGTTTCATCGAATCTGCTACGGGGAACAAGTCAACCAAAGCAGAAGTAGAAAAAAGAGGAAACAGCTTCTTTGCCAAAAGGACAGAGAGGAAAGGGGACCGAATTGATGGAAATTGAAAAAAAAGGGATCGGGGCGGGGAAGTGTCACTCCCTGGTGGCTCGGGGGAAAAAGAGAATCGTCCATCCGAGGCAAAAAGCAAGGAAGCAGGCTGCTTATCCTCTGGAGTCAGATCTCAGAAATGGAGAGATGTCGGCTGGTCAAGCAGGGGAACGAGATATGGGGGTGGGGCAAATCGTGAGGAAAGAAAGGGAGGGGATGGACAGTTCATAAAAAAAAAGAAGCTTCCCGGGAAAGGGAACAGATTAGCCACCTGTACAAGAGGGGGGGTGAAGAAAAGAGGGCCTCTATAAGCAGTGAGATCGCCTTGTGCAGGGTCATGGAAAGGAGCCTCCAATCCCTTTGACCGGTCAACAAAAAGGAGAGAAAAAGCGATAGATGGGAGATAAGGTGCTGGGAAAGAGAAAAACCTTGTCAAGGAAAAAAAGGGCTTTCCTCTCAAGAGACCCCAAGACGCAGGGCAGTGCTGCTCGAATCTGAGGTCTCAAAGTGGAAATAAAGGATCATTAAAAAAAGAGAAAAGGGGGGAACGCCCAAACCGCTTCCCCCTCAAAGGCCTTTACCGGAAGGGTAAAATGGCGAAACCCATCACAAAGACTGCAAGGAACAGAGAAAAAGGATACTCAGAAGGTTTCTATGCATTCCTACGCAGTAAAAGATCGGAGAAAGGCCCAAACCCGAAGGAGGAGGAGAAAGCGACCCTTCCCTATCCGTCAAAACGTTCAAGGGAGTGCTGATAGAATTCTGAAAAAAAGACAGGGGATACTCGGAGGCGGGGGGGGAGGAATATCGCCTTCAACGATTCCGGAAAGGGGGGGAATGACGCAAATGCACCTGGGGGAGCAGAAAAGATCAGCAAAAAGAAGAAGGTGAACTGGAAGGGGCTCCGCAGGAAAGTCTTCAGGAGAGGAAAAAAAGACCCCCTTTAACCACGGAGGCTAAAAAAAGGCCCTTTGGGGCAAAGTCTCTGCAAAGGACATCTCGTCAGAGAGCAGGTCGAAGCATAGGAGAGGAAAGGTATGCAGGGGAAGGGGGGCTCAACAACGATCGGCCGGGGAGGATGTAACGGAGGAGGAATTCGAAGGCTTCGTACTGGCTAGGGGAGGGGGCTCCTTATCTAAGGAAGGATGGTTGTCCGGAAAAGTGTCTCGCCGAAGTGCCTTCGAGGAAACGTCAGAAAAGCGAGGATTTCCAAAA
>Ga0179593_1810082_pt1 | contig 10033 bp, 13 predicted proteins | sample CZODoug2_1_08_16_FD_185931 | JGI IMG/M metagenome (GOLD analysis project Ga0179593, IMG submission 185931) | Vadose zone soil fungal communities from Angelo Coast Range Reserve, California, USA - CZODoug2_1_08_16fungal (PacBio error correction) | ecosystem: Environmental > Terrestrial > Soil >...
AGAAAAAAATGTTCTTCCAGTGAAAAAGGGGAAACCGCCCGAAAAAGGGACTACCTAACCGCACTCGACCGACTCAAAACACAACCTCAAGGAAAAAAGGAGCGGGGAGAGTGGCCCTTACATATAGGAGGGGCGCCCGAGTGTATTTCTAACACAACCCCAACATCCAGGCTGTCTTGGCAACAGAGCTCGTCCTGGGCAAAAGGAAGAAAAGTGGACCGAAGAGGGGGGGGGATCCGTCGGAAATCAGTTTCGTGCTCCACCCGCGTAAAAAGGAGAAATGATCATCTTGGGGTTGTAGAAAAAGCTAATACGACGCTTCGCGCAAGGGATCAATCCGTAGGTACATCACCGCACTACCTCGGGGATGGAAAACAAAAGGGGTGCTTGTATCTTGGAGGGGTGGGGTCGCGCGCAGCAAAACGATGAGGTCAGTGGGGAATCCAATAAAAACACCGGATCGTGGGAAAAGAGAGGCCTTCCATCCAGAGTTTCCCTTTTTTGTTTTTGTCTTCTTGACAATTTCGTGAAAGGGTGTATTTAGGGGGCCGCCACAGAAAAAGGTTAATTGCAGTTCCGGGGGAAGAAAGGGGAGGAAGGGATGAAGTTGATTACCTTTTTGGGGGTCAAAAGAGTCTGAGAAGTCAGCACATTGGGGACCAAGGAAGAGAGCTCCAAAGACTGGGTACTAAAGAGCTACGTATCGATGTTGGGTGCAGCAGGGGGGGGGGGAAATCGACGGGAAAAGAGATGGAAAAAAAAAAACGTTTCTTAACTGGGTTCCTCTCAAGGATCCGTCATTTCACGAACCCAAAACCAGGAGAGAAGATAGAATAAGAGGAAGGGGGGGGGGTCAAAGTCCTAGAAGGGACAGCACTTTTTTGTTTGAAACTTCCAGAAGGTCACATGCAAAACCAATCGTGCAGGGAAAGACCAGGAAACTGACTTCCGCACAACCCGTCGTAAAAGTCGAGGGGGACAAGGCGAACTCGCTCCAGAGTTGCAAAATACAATCCCGTCAAAGCTAAAAAGGACGGGGGAAAAACTTCAATGGACTTGGGAAGGAAAGTCCATGATTGTGGCGGGCATACACGGGAGGAATAAGGGTGCAAGACGAACACCGGGGGGAAGGGAAGTAACTTCTCAACTAGACGGTGGGGTAGGGAGAGAAAGAAAAAAAAAAAATGCGTTTTTGGAGCCCGCGCCCGAAAAAAGACAAAAGTCACCTGGGAGGCTACCCGTCCTGCAAAAAGGAATTTCAGGGACACATATGTAGCTGGGGGGCGGAGGGAAAGGGGCGAAAGCAATATAGCCGTCCAGCCAAGACTTCAGCGTTTTTCAGGGAAAAGAAAAACACAAAGAAAAAACGGCAAATTCGATCTTCGTCCAGGGGGGTCTGTGCAACGGAGGGGCCCACTATGGCCCGGAAGAGCTCTGCAAATGAGCAACACTGGTGGGGAAGCGGGGGCCGTCCAGGTTGGGAAGGTCAAAGGGGGAAAGGAAAGAGATTGTGCCTCCCCCAGGACCAAAAAGGGGGGGGGCAGCGCTTTGGCGGTGAGCTTGGCGGGCCGTTCGAGGGCCCCAACTGTTCACCGGGGAGGTCGGCGAGGCGGCAAAAAGGGAAAAGGACTTTAATTGGCTCAACCAAAAGAGAAAAGACAACTCCTTTCATGGTATTGGGAAGAAGGAAAAAAAAAAAAAGGGGCAGGACACCCGCTGACGGGGGGGAAAGATGATGCTAACGTCCCGAGCAATGACGAACTCGTTAAGCCTGAAGCACTACCTGGGGGCTGCAGAAAGACAGGAAAAAAAAAAAAGAAAGGAAAGGCAAAGCTATTTGATGTTAGGGAAATCTAGAGGGGGGGAAGGGGAGGGGATGAACTCCGCGATAGAAATCCACAGAAAACCTCCAAACGGATTGAGAGCCGCCCTCCAAACAGTAGGGGGGGGAAGGGAAGGGGTTTTTGGTGGGCCTTACAATTAGATGTTGAGAGGGACGATAGAAGGACCTCCATGCTCGCGGGCGGGGGAACAACGTGTAAATTCGGGACTCCGAACGGCCGAAGAAGAGCAAAACTGGAAAAATGAAACGGGGTTCGGAAAGAGACCTCTTTGGGGGCATATCAGAAAGTAAAAGCCGCAACCTGCAGTTCAGGGGTTGGGGTGAACTTCCCACGGGTCAACCGAACTGGTCTCGCCGATGTCGAAAAAGTGCATAAATGAGAAAAAAAAGACAAAAAAAAAATATGAAAATCCAGATTTCCAACGGGGGGGGAAAGAAGAGTTGGAAATTCCGGGGAAGACCTCGCTTGTTTGTTTGAGAAACGAGAAGTCATGGTCAGGGATGTTGAAGGCGGGTGGGACCAGGGGGGGGGCGACCCCAGAGGGCGTCTCTCCAGATAGAACGGAAGCCCATCGAAACGAGAAGGAAATCCACCCTCGGCCCAATCGATTAGCGCAGGAGGTCGTGACCTGGGGTGTCCCTTCAAGCGTAAAGAAGAGACAAGAAAGGCAGCCCGCCAAAAGATGTCCTTCGTGCGATGGCCAAAGGAGCGGGAGGAAGGACGGGGGGTCCAAACAACAAAACACAACAAAAGGGAGATTGGGGGAGGAAAGAGAAAAATGGAGGAAAAAATAAAAACCACCGCCGCAAGAAAAAAAGAAAAGGGTCGAAAAAAAAAAGGGACCGCAAAAACTTTCATAGAAAAAACCGGTTCCGTTTGGAATGTGCACCCGCTTCCGTTGAAACGCACCCGAAAGGGACCCCAGCAGGTACGGGTGGCCGCGAAAAAGAAAGAATCGAAAGAACAATTGGGGGGGGGGGACTGCATCGTGATACCCATGAGAGGGCGCAAGCGAGAGAGACGCAATCTGTGCGAGACAGGGGGACGGGGATGCAAGAAACTCCCAGGTCACAGAACGAAAGTAAGAAAGGCGAAAGTGCATCAAAGAAAAAAGTCGAGGCTTGAAAGACCTCCCAAAGGAGGAAACCGGGCACCCGTCGCACCTAGGACTCGGGCTGTAGTAACGCGAAACAAGGGCGACAGAAGGGGAACGTGTCGTGGTTACACGAAAAAAACCACCACTGACAGCAGTTACCGCGAAAGGTAACGCGGGAGAAGCAAACCAAGAAAGATAAGAACCTTTTTCGGCACGGCTCACCAAGGAAAATTGGGCGGCCGTGGCAAGTGGGGGGAAAAAAAACGCCGCAGGGAAATCACAAAAAGGGGGAAGGGCGGGACCTCTATCGCTAGCCGTTTTCCGGTCCAGGAAGACCAACTCGCCGGCCACGGTACAAGGGGGGGGGGGATTGGAGAGGAAAACGCAAAAAAAAAACGGTCCGTTTCGGCTCGTGGGGGGGGGGGGGGGGGGGAAATGGAGGTGCCTTCTCTTCTGAATCGTATTAGACCAAGGTAGAAGCGAGGACCTCAAAAAAAAATAGTAAAGAAGGGAAGGGACCCGGGGATATCCCTACGAGGCCAAAAAAAGCCAATCAAAGGGGGAAAAAATGTGGGGGTTTTGCCCCATAAAGCCAGGCTTCCCAGGCTCTAGGACGCGCAAAAAAAAGGCCGGGGAGGGGGGGTACTTTATTATCAGGTAATGAAAATTCGGCCCATGAACGGAGTTGGGGGTAGAGCCGTGGGCGGGAAACGAAATGTTACGCGGAAAAAGTCAGGGGGGGACAAGGGACCCCCGCGCCGTAAAACACCAACTGTGAAACGTCTACTGCGACAACGCTGAGTCCAAAGGGGGTGAAAAAAAGGGGACATTTTGAGGAAAAGAGGAGCGGGGAACTGCATTACCTTCAAGGGGGAAAACACCCCCCACCCCCCCAGAGGATCTGGTTTCAAACCGAAAGGCCAGAGACTGGGACAGGGGCCTCTTGACAGAAAGCTCGTTCCCCAGGGAAAGGGCAGCATGACCAGCCAAGGACCGAGAGGGACTAGATAGACCTCGTCGGGGGGGGACACAATTCGACGAATTCTAAAAAAACTAATTAAAGCAGCTGTCTGGGGAAAAACCGGAAAAAGGACTCTGTCCGCTTGGAAGGCGAAGGAAAGAGCGAGGAATCAGCAAGCACTTACCTCGATGATGCGGGGAAAGGACCGACCGCTTAAGTATGGTTTAAAAGGTCTTCCATCCAGGGCAAAGGATGGGAAGGTCCGCCATAAACAAAAACGAAAGTCGGGTGAGAAAAGGGTCAGGGCAAGACCGGGGGTCCCTTTTCTTCGTCCCTTAAACATGTATTCTTACCGTGTATAGACAACAATGAACGGGCAAAAGGGAAAAAAAGTCCTGGGAGAAAAAGTGTATTTGAGATGGGAGAATGAGGCCAAAAATCGGGAGAGAAGGGGTTCTAAAAAAAAAACACAAGGTCAGCCGAAGAGGTGGGGAAAAAAGGACTCTACGGATGTGGGGAAAGGAGACCCCAAATCGACATTGTCGTAAAGGGGAAAAATGGATCGGAAAAAGGGGGGGGAGGACAACAGGAAGGCAAATCGAGCAACAAAAAAAAAACCAACGGAAGGGTAGGAAACGATGAGAGGAAGGCTGACAACGGACAGGGACTAAACCCACCCTAGAACACGTTGGGGGAAGGCCGGGAAAAGAAGGTGGCTTTCTTCAAGCTAACGTAACGCCTTTCAGTCCCGCGGAATCTCCAACCGGGATTTGCCCCAACCGCTCAAAACGCACAAGGGGGTCAGGACTGCCGCACAAAGTAAAAAGCCCCCTTCGTAAGGTTTCAACTTAAAGGCACTTCATAAAAAAGGGGTGGGAGTCAAAAAAAAGAAAAGGAAAATTGTAGACCCGAAAGGACCAGACGATGACGCAACGATACAGGGGAGGACGAGAAAGAGCCCATCGGGGGGGCCCGAGGGGAACAAAGAACAGAATCCCAAAACTGGAGGCCCCCTGCGGAGTAAGGGAGGGAGGGTTGGGGAAAACGCTGTACGAGATGATCAAAATGAGGAAACGGGGGAAAAAATGCAAAAGCCCACATTCCCAAAAAACTTCGGCTGCCAGCGTTTTTTCAGATTACACCCCGAACGAATTCGTCATAAGTCCCAAGAGGGGAGGGGGGGGGGAAAAAATGCGTCGGCCATTCGAGCCTGAAGAAAAAGTAAAAAGTGGCAACGAGCCTTTCAAGCGTGGGCGTCTTTTGGGAAAAAAAACGCGGGGCCTGGTGGCAACTTGATGAAAGTGAAAGAGAAAAAAAAACTTCCCTCATTTAGGGACCCTTTGGGGGGGAATGGGAAGCGGGCGAGACACGGGCGTGGGGGGGCCGGAAAAAGCCGCCCCCCTGGGACTCGAAGAGAAAAGGAAAAAAAAGAAAAAAAACCTGTCCTACAACTCCGGGGAATGTAGGGCCGAATTCCACAGCAGGCCGAATCGACAAAACTTGAAGGCAGGGAAAGGGATGCGAAAAAAAGGAGTCCAGGGGCGAACAAGAGGGGGTATGACAACTCGAACAGCTCCCCAGGCTGGGGGGGAAAAAAAAAGGTAGGCTCTCCACCCTCCGAAGGGAAAGATTGTGGAAACGGCATCAATAAAGGGTTGGTAAGGATCGGGGGGGGGGGATCCGGGAAAGAGTAACCAAAAACACCGCCGCCCGAAAACGCCCGTGGAGGAAGCAAGGAACTTTAAAGTGCCGGCGAGGTGGTACCAGAAGGCTGACGGACGGATAGGCAAAGAAAAGGAAAAAAGGAAAACAAAGGGTCGCTGCCTGCACCAAGCGGAACCGCCAGACGGACCCGGAGCCGGCGGAAAACACATGGGAAAGCGGACCGACCAAAAAGGGAGAAAAAACCGAAGAACTCTCCAACTCGAAAAAGGAAGTCCAGGGGTGACGGCACAAAGGAAACAACGACCACGATTCGCCGCGTAGTCCTACAATACGGACGCGTTAAACCTCCTGAGAAGAAGGGGAAAACAGAAGGAGAAAGGTTGGGGGACATCCTTAGTTCCTCCCTCGGGGAGGGGGGGTGAGAAAGCCCGGAGTCGATTCGTCTTTGACAAGGGGGGGCGTGAAATGGCAATAAGCAAGGAATGATCGCAAGCTTCAAAGGGAGGGTAGAAATGCAAAAAAAAGAAGTAAAAAAAAGAGAAAGAAAAAAGCTAGCCAACTAGAAAATAGGCGCCTCGATTAGACCAGAGATTCTTTCAGGCACGAGCGCAGGGGTGCCTCGCGAGAAGGTTCACTTGAAAACACCAAAAAAAGAAAAATTGCAAAGACTTCGGGGGCGAATATGTGGAAGTCAAAAGGATGAAGAAGGCCCCGGGGTTTCTCTAAACCAACAACAAGAGAGGATAAAATCGCCGGGAGAACCCCCATAAAAGGAACATGTAGAAAAAAGAGAACTTCTTCCCTCTCAAGCCGGGGTTGGCGGTACACATGGAAACAAGACTTCTTTACCGAAACGAAGGGGAAAAGAGGGGGGGACTCTACGAAGGGGCATAGGAGAATGTGGGCCCCCGAGAATGCGGATCCCTATCTGGTCGCGAAAGGGGGCGGGAAGGGGGAAGAAGAGAGTATGGACAAAAAGACCGGGGAAGCAATCAGGAAAGGTCATGAAAAGGAGGGGACCACAAAAAAAGATGAAGTCCAAAGAAACTGTGCTCAAAACACAACAAGCAGAGGCTGGAAAGCCTCCTTTGGAAACCATAGGAGTACCCCCTACGGAACTCAGGGGAAAGGAGAGGGCGTGGGATTGGGAAAAGATGGTCTAAAGCGTTCTTATAAAAGTTTCGGGGGGTGCAACAAAAAAAAAAAGGGGAAAGGGCCACAAACCCTGACGGCTGGAGGGCTGCAAAGGAGAGGTGCGAAAAGGGGAAACAAAGGGGGGTTCTCCGTCCTTGGGTCTAAGACCAGTTCACGATATAGGTGGTCAGGCAAGTGACCTTCGGGAAAACAGATAAAGTGTGCAAAAACAAAAAAAAATGTGGAAGGTCTCGGACCAAAAGAGAAGAATAGGGAAAAAGCCTTTCATCACAACCGAAAGCACTGTGTCAAACGGGGGGGGGGGGCGGAAGAAAAAAAACCAGAACTTAAGAAGTCGCTGGGAAGGGATGGGTAAGGAGTCCTCCCATCCATTGGTAACCAAACACGGCTAGGGGATGGCAAAAGAAGAGGCCCTACAACCGGAGACGGAGCAGGAAAGGGGGCGGACCCAAAAAGAACAAAAGGGGGAGATTAGGTCCAAAAGGCGGTCACCAGGGAATCGAACTTCAAACAAAACGTGAAGGGAAACGTGGGGGGAAAGGAAAAAAGGACAAAGCGGACAAACTACATGAAGGAAGGGTTTTTGTGAGGAGGGGAGGGTGAGAAAAGGGATAAAATGGGGTATCGACCTAAAAAAAATGAAGACAGAAAACCACTCAAGGTGCAGTCCGACCAAACGATTCCAGGCCAAAAGTTGAGGGGTCGGGGAAGGGACCGAGGGACCGCGGACATTTGGGATTCTACGCTGTGCGCCAGCACGAGGATCACACGACCCCCACGAATGCCAAAAGGGAAGTTTCAGAAGCCGTTTTCCGGGCAGCAGAAATACGAAAGGGGGGAAAGAAAGAAAAAAAAAACCCGGAGGAAGAAGGAAACTTGTCGGGTGAATATCAGGGTTACAAAAAAGAGAAAAAAAAAAAATAAGAGGGTTCTTGGAGTACACCCTGAAGGGAGGACTTTCGTTCCCGCCAGAAGGATCAGAGAACTAGAAACATAATACCTGGTGGTACCGAAGAAAGGGTGAGTGACGGAAGCCAACTCACGGGGCTGGAGTTCGTCTTGTGCGCCGGGGCACTTGGTTGAGGCGAAAAAAAAAAATGCGTGAGATACCATAAACTCAGGGGCCGGGGCGAAAAGAAAGCGGAAACTGAAAAGAGTGTTTGGTCCCTGGGTAGTCAGGGAGTGATTTAGGCCGTTGGAAAGGAGACCGACACAAAATCATGAAGGGGTGGGCCTGAAAAGGGATGGGGCAGGGGGGGGAAAGAAAAAAGGGCAGAGTGGGGGGGATGAGCCCAATTAAGAAAGGGGGGAAGGAGTTTAGGGAAAAAGAAAGGTCAGGGCAAAAATCAGCCGCCGGGCGAGCATCCAAGGGTTGACAAAAATCGACTGAGTCTGGTTCAGAAATAAATGGGACATCGGAAAACTAGGAAAAAAAAGGGGGCTAGTGGTAGGCCCAGTCCTGTTGACACGAAGGGCCTAGGCCAAAGACTGGAAACAACGTATGAGGAGGAAAGAGAGAAAAATGTCGTCTCCCTTTGGGTAAACTACTAGTGCCGACCACCTAGGTTGGAAAAAAGGCAGGAAAAGGAAAAGAAAAAAAGAAAGGTACAAGGAAAAAAAGCCGAAAACACTCTTCGGAACACCGTACCCGATGGGAATGCGAACACTCTCTCAGATAACGGGAACCAACCCCCACGTTCCAAGCAATGAACCAGGAACACCCCAACGTCTTTCAGAACTGGCCTTGGAAGGAAAGTCACATATGTGGGATCAGCGAAACGAATTGGCAAGAAAAAATGAACGAAAGCAAAAAAGAGTCAAAACACACATCAGGAACGATGTTAGGATCAGAACGAAAAGCATCTGTTGTGAAAAAACGGGCTGCCAAGCCTGGGAAAAAAAAGGGACAAACGAACCCAAAAAAGAAAGTCAACAGGTAATTGCGTGAAGGGGGGGCGAACTGAGAACCTTCGCGAAGAAAAAGAAGGTAAGAGGAACAGACAAGACCTGCTTGAGAGGGGGAGGGAGAGAAAAAAAAAAAAGAAAAGGAGTTCTATCTCTTATCCGGAGGTCAGGGGAGGGACCGGCACACGTCGATGAGACTGCCCCCGGAACTATCCAAATCTGCACCTGAAAAGGGGAGGGGGGCCAAAAGGCGGTTGAAAGAAAAGACAAGACTTTCCGGGGGGGAAGATTATGGAAAGGGGAAACCAAAAGCTTCTCAATGCAACGGGACGAGGGTACGGCGGACACAGACGTCGAAAGCAACACGTTCGTTGGGTAGTTACAGCACGGCGCACCACCGGGAAAGTGGAAAGGGAGAAGGTTTTGGGAGAAAAAAACGAAAAGGACAACCAGGAGGTAGTTTGCCGAAGACTTGCCCCCAAGCGAAGCCGCTGGAAAAAAGGATGATGCCCAGACGGATTCGTATCAAGGGAAACCAAAATGGTATTAAAAAAAAAAAAAACAGGGGGGCCAAAGGGGTGCAGGGGAGGGGAAGGCTCCAGGGAGAACGCGGAAAAGATACAAGCAGAAAGGGAAGGGATTTGCGGCATCGAATCTGTTTTTGGGAGGGGGGCGGGAGGAAGAACGAATCGAAGGGATCACAAAAAAAGTCTAAAAGTTTCCGGGGGAGGACCAAAAAGGGGAAATTGTTGCAGGCTCGGGTTGGGGTCACCGCGGACTAAGAAAAAAGAGAGGAACGGCCACTCCCATGAAGAAGGGCTTTAGTCAAAAGAGGAAAAGAAAACCGGCCCTAATAGTCGGACAAGGGATAAAGGAAGGGAACGAACCTCAAACGGTTTTCCAAAATAAAAAAAAAAACCGGGTGGGTAACGGGGGGGGGGGCAGCGGCGGAAAAAAAAAAAGTCAGGAGAGGGGGAACCACTGACATTCTCTGACCGAAACCGAAGCGTGACATAAACAAATTATGAAATCCGAGGAGACAGGGTAAAACTAACTACGTTGACAGGAGGAGAGACCCTCGCTTGGGGGGAGAAAAAAAAAAAGCGGGTCAAAAAGGCTGTTCGTCTTTTTTGGAAACCCGGAACGTCACACAAGGAGTGCGCCAGGGGTGGAGGGAAAATCAAAAGGAGGTCAAGGACCGGAAAGCCCACGAGTAAACGAGAGGAAAAGAGAAAAAAAGCGGAAAGAGGAGTAGCGATCATGAGGTCGTCGAGCACCGTGAAGGGGGGGTCAAGAGGAAGAAGCGGGGTGCCAGGGTTACAACGACAGAAAAAGGCAGGGGCGAAAAACGTCTTTCGGCGCCTGGAGGGAAGGGATAGAAAGGGGAGCGGGAAAAAAAAAAAATGA
>Ga0179593_1379501_pt1 | contig 10032 bp, 19 predicted proteins | sample CZODoug2_1_08_16_FD_185931 | JGI IMG/M metagenome (GOLD analysis project Ga0179593, IMG submission 185931) | Vadose zone soil fungal communities from Angelo Coast Range Reserve, California, USA - CZODoug2_1_08_16fungal (PacBio error correction) | ecosystem: Environmental > Terrestrial > Soil >...
GCGAAGGGGACGCATTGGGCTATGGTGAAGGGGAATGGTTTAGAGTGAAAAGAAAAATATGCAAAACACCGGCCCACAGGAGCGTCCTTGCAAATAAACGCCCGAGCACCGCTGCCAAGGAGGACGCAGCGGGGATCCGGGGGGTGTTTAACGTTGGGAAAGGAAAGAGTCTGAAGAGAGAGTGGAGGGGCGTTCGCGAGGGGCGGGTTGTTCGAGGAAACCCGACCAGGGGTGGGGGAAAACAAAACTTCGCGGGAGAGCGACGGGCGAGAGCAGGAAACACGTGTCCAATAGGAGAAACAAACAGAGGGGCCGGGTGCGCTCGCAAGCCTTGGAAAAAATGAGAAAAAAAAAACCCCTATCATGACTTGTACTGGGACCTCAGCGACAAGGGCGAAGCCGCGAAGAAACGCTTTTGGTCATGAACGCACGCGCGAACCAAATCAAAATGCTTCGTGGGGGTGCGGAAGGGGGGATGAAACGCGCAGACGAACAAGGAGGTCAGGACCAGGGGTTGGGATCAATCGGGGGGGGATAGCATTCGGAAATAGGAAGGTGATGAAGTCCGTCCATCCAAGCGGAGCCTCCGGTCCCTGGAAAAAAAAAGTTGACCGGTAAGACGGCGATGGGGAAACGGAAGTCTTTGGAAGAGGGAATGATAAAGTAGTAGGGAAAGGGAGGAGAGTGGGGGCCTAAAGAGAAAAAAGCAAGGGACAAGGCGCGGGACGATGCAGGGAGGAGGGGAGTGGGAGAATAAAAGGGAGAGAGATCGGAGGGTGTGGGGGTAGACGGATGAGGGTAAACACGTATTAATGTTCGAAGTGGTTTCTGGGGTGGGTCAGCGCGGCAAGAAGAAGGGATATGGGGGGGATAGGTAAGGGAAATGCACCGTAAGATCGTGAAAAAATCGGGCGTTCGGGGGCTGAGTTTCGTGGGGCAATCAGGCCATAGAAACCGATTGCTGAAGTCGGGCGAGGAAAAGGAGAAGGGGTGCAGGTCTGGACCGGCATCTCAGGCTGGCTCGGGTTGAAAGCTGCTGGAAAGGATCGGCCGGAAGAGAAGAGTATCGAGCTCGGAAGAGGAGAGAAGGGTGAATTACGCATCAGGAGGAAGAAAAGGCAGACGGTGTCTAAACCTTGTGAAGATGAAAAACCTGTGGGCCAGGGGGGGGAAAAAAAATCGGTCAAAAAGCTGCTGATTAATAAATCAAGCGGTGTGGGACATTGCCACCAAAAACGGCATCCCCAATTAATAAAGGTTCTTACCTAGGAAGACAGAGGAAGGGCCTAACAGTGTGGGCAAATAAACATAAAGGAAGAATCAGGGGGGTGGGGTTAATCGGGGAGAGAAGAAGAGACAACCTTAGGGGGTCCTGGCGCAAAAAGCTGTTAGAGGGTATTTGGGTAGAAAAGAGGCTTTGGAGAGGGAAACTCGCGCGGGCCAAGACATCTATACCTGATCGGGGCGAAAAGCCAACCATAGATGGGACACCACGATGCGATTAGAGAGAGGGCACATTGATGGAAGCCAAGAGGGGTAAAAAGACGAAGGGGGTTCTGGAGAATTGGGTCTACATGAGAAAGGGGCCTAGAAGAAAAGTCGAGAAGGACAACAAAATTCATTACACACTAAGATAAATGGGGGGGAATAATATATTTATAAGGACGTTCCCATTGGTGGCCTTTGGAGGTGCATGGAAACGAGGCCCGCGGTGCTGTATAGAAGCACTGCTTATAGGATCCAAGGTACGTAGATTTGGTCGCGAGATTGGCTGATCCTCTTAGGACCAAGAAAGGTGGGAACTTCTGAAATAAGAGGGCAGGCCATTTCATATTTGAGAACGTCTTACTGAGAAAAAAACCGGACAAGACAGTGGATATGTCAGAGTGAGAGCCTTCAAAATCTAAAACGATTACAAAAAAAAGAAAAAGGGCGATTGATGCACGATAGTTGAGGGACGATAGTACGCTGTAACAGCGGGAAAAGAAATGTTGAGGGGCGGAAAAGAGCTTATGCAAGCGCAACTCCGTGGGAACCCCACCCCTCCATTGGAGAAAACAGGAGAATAGCCGTCTTCAGTCATACGGAAGGGGGGGGGAGAATTCATTGATACCGGAAAGAAGGGATTGAAAAATCAAAAAGTTGTCGGCTGGAAGAAAGGGGGTCAATCGGCGAGGGTCACGAAAGAAGAAGGAGGAGGAGACTACGGCGAAGAAGATCTTGAGCGTAAAACTAAAAAAAGCTCGCTGAAAGGGGAAGGGGGGCAACGGTCCAGAAGTTCCATCGAGAAAAAGGGGTCAATGGATAGCCGCGCATATTGTACGGAAGAAACTAATGGTCTAGCTGCTTCACAAGGGAAGAAGAGCGATCGGCTCACAATAGGGAGAGAGCTCCAAACAAAAGAGGAGGAAAAGAGAAGAATAAAGAGAAAAAGTGGGATATCCGCGGGCCTTGGAGTGGGAAAGGGGAGGAGGGCTCTCGTTCGCCTCGCTAAGGAAAAATCGGCCGGAGGAAAATCGCTGGTCAGGGGGGGGGAAGAAGTAAAAGGGAACGGAATTGAAGGGCGCGGATTTATACGGATGCATGACGAAAACGAGTTCTGCTGAAGAAAGAAGCGTAACTCTAATCTAGTCGACAGCGAGGGGACATTCCAAGTTCTGTCAAAGCGAAAAGTTACTACAAAGAATGTAAGGCTTAATCATCGGTGAAAGGATAAGACGGGTCCGGACGGTGGGGAAGATAAATCCTTTTCATAAAATTGGATGGTTGGGGTTCACACTGTAAGGTTTGCAGGAAGGGCCCATATTACTGGGCAAGAGGGAAGGGGACATCTCGTCAAACATTGGAGAACACTTCTAGCGCAAAGGAGGAAAGGAGCGACGGAAGGTCTAAGCGCAACAAGCTGCACGGTGAAGGATCTGATGGACCGTGATCGATTGGAAGAAAGAACAGAGCGCGAACCCGGAGAGTTTGAAAGACTGAGCAAGGCAAGCCGGGAGCAAAGTATAAATGAAAAAGAAAGCGGATCTAGAGCAAGTTCAAAGACAGTTAGGGCTTGGAAAAGTTCGTCAAAAAAAAACAACAATAGAATGGATCCTCAGCCGCTCTGCCTCGAACAAAGAGGAAGGGGAGATCGTCCCACGCAAAACAGGGGGGAGGAAAAACAACCCTAGGGAACGAAAGCAGTCCAAAATCTCTTCGAGGTCAAAGGACATAGAAGGGGAGGTGGTAATGACTGGGTTAAACGGATAACTCATAGGGGACTGCGGGAGGTTTTGGATGCCGTTGGTAGCGGGGGAAAGTCTACAAAGTTCAGGGCGGAAGGGAAACACAATACTTACAATGGGGGAGGGGAGCCAAATAAAGGAAGGAAAAAATAGTCGATCCCCACTAAAGGGAGAAAAGGCAAAACAAAAAAAACGTGGTGAAGCGGGACGGGAAGGGGGGGGAAGGTTATCGATCGGGATGGAAGAGGAACGGGTGAGCGTCGTAAATTGGAAGTCAAAAAAAAAGAGAAACAACCTCGACGGAGAGGGGGGAAAGGCCGCCATTACGACACCAAGCAAGTTTAAAAGAGAAAAAAGAGGGTAGCATGGACAAAAAATGGGAGCAGCGTTAGGGAGTTAAGTAAGATGCACCAAGGGTCAATTGAAAGATCGGAGAGGAGGGAATCTAAAAGGTAAGGGATAAAAAATTGGGCGAGCCGATTTCTGTGGATAGGGAGACAGAAAAAAAAGATCTGGCTTCTCAAAACGCCGACCGAACGGAGAAAAAAGGGGAACCATTCTCAGCAGAGGAAAAGGCCTTGCGGGGAACTGGTTAGACTATGGTCAAGGAAAAAGAAGGATGAGGGTTAAAGAGGCACGAAGAAAGTCCAACGGCCGAAAGGCCGGAAAAATAAGAGAGCTTCTGAAAAGAAAAACGGAGCAGGCTCATTGGAAGATGAAGGAAAGAAAGGCCGAAGGAGAGAGGAATCTAAGCATCTCAAGAAAGAGGGAGAGGCAATTTCCCCAAAGGGGGGCACATCGAACCGTGCAGATAGCCGGTGGCAGGATTACCTGGAGGAGAAGAAAAGATATCGGAGCCCTTGAGGAAAATGAAGGGAAAAACACTCCACCTCCTCTGGGAAAAGAATGGAATTCGTATCAGCAGAGGAGAACCAAACTCCTCCGATATCTCAAACAGGGGAGTAGAACAGAAAGAGGAGGCAAGCCACGCCGAAGGAAAAGTGAATCGCTTTGCTGTTACATTGGGGAAAAAAACACGCAACAATCTGGCCTTGCACTTTAGGATTAGAAAGAGAAAAAGTGGAGCCCCGCAAAGAGAAGGGCTAGGTCCTAAGGCAGACAAAGGATGAGAAAAGTGAGGTGGGCAGGAGAGAAAACGACATAGTGTGAATAGACACGGGTCCCGAGGAAGAAGCAATATGATGACAGCCTGGTGAGATTAAATAATTGGATTTGCCGCGGTTGGGTCTCCTGAAGCACAAAGAAACAGTAATCCTGAGTGGGGGGGTAAAGAAAGGCGGCAAAGAAAAAAAAATGGGGTGAGAAAGATTGAGTTCGCCATTGAGCTGAAGGAACAGAAAAAGGAATGGAGTCGCATAAGGGGAAAAGGGTTCAGAAGGAAAAAAAATCGGGAGGGCTGGCCACCTAAGGGGAGAACAGTGGGACGCGCGTGAAAAACAGTAGAAGGAGAAGCGTGGGCTGCGAAACGCTGCATACGTTTGACTGGCGAAAAAAAAACGGAATCCACCCGAAAAATCGACGAAGAGGAGAGAGAAGGGGAAGCCTCTCTCAAACAAAAGAGCCCACACCACCCCTTATACTGTAGCGGAGGGCCAGCCGCTACTTGCCGCGTGTTCCAGGTGCAGCGGGAGCTGTCTTGTGGCGCGAGGTGGGGCGGTGGGGTCTGTTCAAGGAGAAAAAAACCTGGACCTCGGTGAAAGTCCACATCGTTCGAAGGCGTTAAGCCAGAGAAGAAGTCTGAAACACAACGCAGGCGGAAAGAAAAGGGAAAAAAAGGGGAGAGTCTGGACGCTTGCTGGGATTGGGAGTGAAGAAAATTGTTAGAGGGAAAAAAAGTAAAAGGCCAAGGCCGCGAGCCTGTCAATAGAAAAAAAGAGGGTGCAAAAAAGAAAGAAATACGAACGGAGGGGGAAATAAGGGGTTGTGGGGGGGTTTTGAAGGGAGAGAGAGAGGATCCTCTCTATATATGGACGGAGTTCGGAGAGGTTCTTTGGGGGAGGGGGTAAAAGGGGGGGCCAATAAAACTAAGAGATTTGGAAAAGACCTTAATCAGGATGATGACCTAAAAAAAAGAGGAAAAAAATCGCCGTGGTCAACAATAGGTGGGTCAATACAAGAGGACATTTTCTTCGCTGTCGCAGAATGGTGTCACTGACAAGGAAAAACGCAGCATCCTGGCGGGGGAGGTTTACCCTGAGCCGCGACGGAGACTGCTTGCGTTCTTGCCGCAGAGAGAGAAAAAAGACCATCAGTAGTTCGGTGTGTGGGGGGGGAGGAAAGTAGAGCACGCTCCAAATGAAGAGGATATGACCAATGTCGATCTCTTTCGGAAAGCGCCACTATCATACTGGGGGGAGGGGGAAAAATATTTCGGTCGAGCAAGGAAAAGAGTCAATAGGCTCTCAAATTAGGAAGGGGAAAGGCCTTCGAGGGATTGGGGTACTTTATAAAGGAGGAAAGTATAGGCAGTGGTCATAAATAAGAAAAGAAAAGAGTAATGGTCAGTAGAAGTTGGGAATGGAGAGGAGGGACTTTGGGATAAAGACCGTGGGGGGGGGGGGGGCAATCCGACTATTAAAAATGTAAAAAGTATTTGGGGAAAAGAGGGATCGTGGCTGTTTGAAAACGCCACAGAAGCTATCGAGGTATGCATAAAATGGAAGCTTCATGAGAGGAGACAGATGCATTCAAGATGGAGTGAACTCACAGGATCCCTAGGGGATGGGTCAGGGGTCAGGAAGGACTATCAGTAAGGGAGGGTCAGGAAAGGTCTCTGTTTTGTACGAGCGTCTGACAGAGTTAGTATACTGAGCGGAGGAGGAAAAGAGAGCTTCTGAGGCGGCTCTACCTGAGGGGACAATGAAAACGGTACGTCTCCGGGAAGATAAAAAAGGGGGAAGAGTGCGAGAGGGGATTGTGGAACGCGCTAGGAAGAGGTCTTATAGCACGTTGTTGTGCGGTAAGGAAGAAGAACAACCATCAAGCAGAAACCAGAAAAAGAAAAGGTTCCTAGTCAGGACTGACGTCAAGAAAGAAGAGATCAGAAACAAGTGGGGGTTCAGCTGAAAAAGACATACGATGCTTCAAGGGGGGGGGGGGAGCTTTTTCTAAAACATCGGGAAATGGAGAGAGGCTTTTGTTGTCAAGAGGAGGAGAGTTCTTTGATAGGGAGGGGGGACGATTCATGTAAAAGAACTTCAGATTCAGAGCAGGGTTCGCAAGGGAACCAAACATACTACTTAAAAAGAGGCTGCGGAATCATGAGCGAGGATAAAAGGATGACGCCAAGAAAGACTGGGGTCGCACGGGGGTGGTTGGAAAGGGAGGCACTAGGGCTACCTTGCGAAAAGAGACCAACAGGACCCAAACAAAACGAAGAAGTTCTTGGGAAGAAGTGCGAAGGGGAAACCACGCTTCATTACACCCCATCGATCCATTGGGAAGAAAGAAAGATTTGGTTTAAGGATTCGTGGAGGGGGGGGTCAGTCGTTTCGGGTCGATTGGAACAGAGGGGAGGGAGAAGAGGTTTAGCGCGCAGGAGGAACCAATTGACCTCCGGCACGGTTTGTATCGGGGAGGCTTGACGAACTAGGGAGGAACAACAAGGGATGGTGGAGAATTCTAATGGCAGTGGAAAAGAAAGGGTAGACCGCGGGGAATTGAGGACATCCGGACAAGACCTGATGGTGGAGGAGCTTATGACCGTCACCTCGCTACTTGGAAGAGGAATAAAAAAAGGGACAAGTGTCTCATTGAAGAAAGGGGAGAGAAAAATTTCACCGAAGAGGCTGGCGAACGTCGGTTCACATATACTGAGATGGAGTAGCGCGCCCACAGCGAAGGATGCATCAAGGGGAAAAAAAAAAAAAAATAAAGTGTTATAACATATAGGCGATGCTGAGGAAAGATGTATCGTCACCCCCCTTTAGAAAAGAGGAGGGAAGATCCTTCTTCATTCCGCATAGGGGGTGGGCGGCGAGGTGTGAAACCGTTGCATAGAGGAGAGGGGGGGGAACGAAAAAAATAAGTTACTAAAGGAAGGCTAGTTATAGGGAAAGGAGAGGTCTAATATCGTGACACGTCAATGAAAAGGGTTACAGAGTAGCCGCCCACCAAAAGACAGAAAGGGGGAGGGGACAACGCGTCTAGCTGCGATCTACGGAGTGAGCATCTGAGGCGCCAGAGAGGATAGAGGATCAGCGGCGCTGGGTGATCTTCGACAAAAAAAAAAAAGGGAGATTATCGAACGAAGAGGGATCCTAGAAGCCTTGATTAGGGACCGGGAATGCAGATGATAAGGTGCGCTTCAGAAAGGAAAAGGAGGGGAAGATCCAGCCATCTGGTGGGAGGGAGGGATGGAAAGAAGCTGGGCAGGGGAACACTTGGAATCTAGATTTAAAACGGCACTCACATAGGGAGGAGACCATCTGGGAACGAGAAAGTATCTTGAGGGGCCAACTCGGGGAAGGTGAGGGAAAAAGGCGCAGGAAAAGAGGGAGGCGGCTTAAGAAGTTCAGTCCAGTGATAAAAAGGGGAGGTCGCGGACGGAGAGAAAAGACCGGGCGGGAGAAGAATGTTTGAGAAAGGAAGGGGGTTTCACACGATTTTCACTTGGGGAAAGAAATCGACGTGCAGAGACTAAACAGGATCTAGGAGATGAGGCACCGTGGAAAAAGAGGTCTCATCGCCAATAAGGGAGCGACCGCATCGAAGAGAAAAAAAAAACCACGGGAACCGTGGTAAAGATCTGCAGTTAGCGGGAGGGAAAGGGGGGCTAGGACGTCGCATGCAACAAGAGCAAAGGGACTTGTTTCAGGAGGAGGAAGATCAGGTTATTTCAATGGAGCCAGGGAAGAGCTTTTCAGATTTGGACCAAAAAGAAAATTGCGCTTTGGCCGCCGGAAGGGGGGAGGACTACCGCTCTAAAAAAAAAAGGGGCTGAAGGATTGAACCTTGAAAGAGACCCACGTCATCGTCGGGACAATTCAGGCAAAAGAAAGCGCAAAAATCCCCTGGCGCAAAACAATCTCTGGAGAGTCAAAGGATAGGGTTGGAAGGGAAAAAAAGGTTTGGTACCATCGAAGAACTAAAGGGAGGATAGGTCTTGTGGGGAGGAGGGGATGCTAAAAAGGGACCCATCACTGAACACAGAAAAAAAAAAAAAAAAAAAAAAAAAAAAAAAAAAAAAAAAAAAAAAAAAAAAAAACGAAAGATGGGGGGAGGGTGGCGCGCCCCCGCGGAACCAATGCGGAAAGCTCGCACGTGGGTATCACTCAGAATCGGGCGGAAGAGCGGGGTAATGACTACATGACGGGATTTACGACCGGGCTTGGGAAGACAGACGGAGGCTGCCCAACGCCGAGAAAAAGAAAACCGCCTGACAGAGGGGGTGGAAAGATCCAGACTCAGGTGGTCAAGGAGAGAAACGAAGAAGACTGGAGGCAAGCGGGAAAGGTTAGTTACTTCAGGAGGGGCCCACAAACCACCGGGGGGGGATTGTATCTTCCGGGAGGAAAAAATGGGACCGTTATCTAAATGTTGGGCACGGGGGTCTTCAGCTTTTGGGGGCAAGTACGCCTGACCGGGGGGCACAAAAAAAGAGGGATGTCAATCAGCCCGCAGAGGGGGGAAAAGGGGAAAGAAATATCAGAGCGCAACGGCGCGGTGAGAGGTTTTGTAAGTTAAAAGAAGGGAGGACTCTACAAGCTTCTAAGGGAATCAAAAAGATTAAGGACAGGAAAATAGCAGGGAGCGACGAACCCGAGGAGCAGTTGGAGGAGACGGGGAAAGACAAGCCTCCAGGCGAGGGGAGAGCGCCCCAATCTCAGAATCGAGTCTGGGGAAAAGAAAGACACGCACTCGACCAGAGTCCATCTGAAGGTCAGATCACTGGACGAAAGCATAGAAGAGACGCGGCTGCCCGAGGGGAAAAAGATAGGGGAAAATATCCTGGTTTGAGCGTCGAAACCACCAAACCGATAAGGAAGACAGGAGTCTCCACCGAAATCCGCATACAAGACAGCTTGGCGGCTGTGCTGTCCGCGGGGGGAAAAGGACAAAAAAAAATCTGGACGGTTACCTATATATCCTCGAGGAAAAAAGAAGGGAGGGCCGGGCATCCTTCGGAAAAGGGAGGGGGGGTGCAGCATACAGATAAAAATTGGGCATAGGGGGGTAATAGCCCAATCGTGAGAGGAAACAAACTGAGGAGTACGCAGCGAAGACGATGAGTCACCTACCGGGGAGACTTTCCAATAATTGAGATTGAGGAGGGGTCACTCCATTCCGTGCCGCAACCCGAAAAAAGAAAGGCCGAGCTTGATGGGGAAAAAGTCGCGCGGGGAGGCAACCTCCTGCTTCGGAGCCCTTGCTTCCATGGGAGGGAGGAAAAGACCAGAACTGGATAGTGTAGAAAAGTGGACTTCAAAATTCTACATCGGAACCGAAATAGCTATTTGGCTGTGAATCCTAATGGGGGGGAACGTTAAAAAAGAGGGAGGGAAGAGACTGCAATGACTTCTGAAAAGCGTATACGTTTTGGGGAAGGAAGATACAGATCACTAAAAGAACTAGAGAAAACGCCCGTAGACTAGCAGTAGCGATCAAAAAGTAAACTCCAGAAAAAAACAACCCCGGAAAACCCTTAGATTCGTGCACTGAAAGGGGGGGGGAGGTAGAATAGTGGGCTTCTTGTGGAGTTGTACCATCTAGCGCGTCAGTTTGACGGGGTAGGGTTTTTGCGCGACACCATGACGAAGATTTAGAACCAATGGGGAGGAAAAAG
>Ga0179593_1488000_pt1 | contig 10032 bp, 8 predicted proteins | sample CZODoug2_1_08_16_FD_185931 | JGI IMG/M metagenome (GOLD analysis project Ga0179593, IMG submission 185931) | Vadose zone soil fungal communities from Angelo Coast Range Reserve, California, USA - CZODoug2_1_08_16fungal (PacBio error correction) | ecosystem: Environmental > Terrestrial > Soil >...
TACAACCTCAAAGGCAGTACTACATCTTCTCAAGTGTCGGGCGTGGGGGATTGGTCCGAGTCTGGGGCGCCGTTCGCCATTATATCCTATTCTCCGCGGCGCAGAGAAATGGGAAAAAAGGTGGGGACGGAGATCACAAGAGAAGCGAAGCGTTTTGCTATTTAGAAAAGCAAGGGCCTCTACGTCGTTACAGGGGGGTCGCCATCGCTACGCGCGATCAAGGACAAAAGAAAAAAATGGACCTTTTTTTGGTTTTGCGGGGGGGGGAGAGATTGAGAGGGTGTGGGGAGACGTTTTACAAATTGATAGTGGAGCCGGCTTGGGATCCCTCTCCGATCACGTATAGCGATGAGTCGTAAAAAATGAAAAAAGATGTGGGAGAAGAAACATAAGAAGGCAGTTACCCCCGGGGGGGATGGGGGTTATCTGAAACGATTTTATCGACCATGAGAGAATTGCCCCAAGCTATTGGCTCGAGGGAAGAAGATGTGGTATAGTGGAGAACCTCTTCACCTCTCTGGGGCGTCCTGTTCTAAAGGTTATGCCTGGAACCAATAAAAGTCATCAAGTGCGCGCATCCGGTGTCATCCTATCTTTATCGAGTGGATCGGTAGAGGTAGGGGAGACGCAACTCCAGGCAAAAGACTGTTAAGGAAGGCATGCACGGCCCTATTCACTCTCCGATGGAGGAGGAAAGAGGAGAGGGGGGCAGGGAAACTGAAGGAAAGTGCTCTTCTTAAGAGGGGCCAGCGGCGAATGTGTAGGTATGGTGTGGCGAGGACGCCGAAGTAAAGAGAGGAAGGCGAAATCGCTGACTCGATAACATCATAGAGAAATAAAGGGAAGTAAAGGCCAAATAGCTTTTCGAAGCTGGATCACCTGTAAGTTCTCGGGGTCGGCCAGCGATGGGGAAGGGAGAGTGGTCATGGGGGCCGTGTATAGCACTGAGGAAAGTAGGACCGACTCGTGAAACACTCGCGACCCGGGGTAAGCTACGAGGCGGGGAGAGAGTGGGGCGGGAACTCTCTGTCTTAAAGGTTTGAAAAAGGGGGGGAAGGGAAAGGGACGCTGAAAATAAGAAGCGGGGGGACCTGGGGTCCTCTCCAAGGCTTTAACTGCGCAGGAAACTGATCGAGGCGCGCTAAGAGCGGGGAAGAAGCAGCTATCGAAACCTATCACGGAATTGCGTAGGAGAGAGAAAACCACTTCAATGAGATCAAAAGAAGTTATCTGTCCTGAGGTGCGTGCTGAAAATTACTCCTAGTAGGAGGAAAAAAGCAACCAATATGCTATACGAGAACTTGGCTCTGAGGAGCAGGGGCGAGAAAGGCAGGGGGGGAAGAGAATAAGGGGAGAGAGGTAGCCTAACGCATGCCTCGGAACCTTCTATAGAGGTCGGCCGCAAGGGTTGCGGCAAGACAATCTTTGACCGTCAGCGGGGGCGTGGCCACAGGGCGCTTACCAGCGACTCTCGAGGCAAGGACGAGAGGGGAATCCTAAAGGAATAAAACTCTTCTAGTGGAGAGTCCGCAGTCTCTTTCCCTCAATCGCGGCATCCCTCAGAAAGAAAAAGGGGCGGCGAAGGTCCGCCCAGCAATCTAAATACGAATTGTGTCATCTAAGGAGGAAAGGAGTTTCTAGAATGCATAACTTTCTCATACAATAAGGGAGGGACAAGAAAGGAAAAAAGGAAGGGAGGGGAGAAAAAGAAATTCATTTGTGGGGGCGAAATGCTACCAAAGCCACCACTAATTATGACGCTCAAAAAAAAAAACGTTAATGGCGCCTCAGAAGGGGATTGCGGGGAAAAAAGAAAAACTTAATGGGGGGGGGGAAGGCACCGAAATAGACCACCTCTGAACTTCGAAATGGCCAAGTCACGGCTTGTTGGCCAAGTCTCGGCGCATAGACTCAAGTAAAGGGGTAGAAGGGAAGTGTAGAGTATCACGTGAACTAGGAGAGCTAGAGGCGGAGAAAGGGAGGGGCGGGGAGAGAGATACGAATGAGGATTCTTCAATTTATAAGATCCAAAAAAACACAAGGAGGAGTAAGAAATATAAGTAATTCTTCCGAGAAAAATAATAGACGAACAGCAGGCGGGGGGATTTCGCCCCTCTAATCTGAGCAAAAAACGAAGGGTAGGAAAGGGGCTGGAGAAGATAAATGACTCAACATGGAAAGGATTTTTATAAAAGGCCTGAAAATTGTGAACAAGCCTTTGCAAAGGGACCGTCACTTCGCCGTCATGGGGGAAGGGGCGGAAAAGGGGAGGCATGTAAAGGATTTGGGTTTTCTGAAAGAAAGAAAGGAGGAGGAGAAAGAATACATTTACAGGTGTTTTTGAGGCTTTTACTCCGGAGTGGGGTCTGACAGTTGCGTAATAGAGAAAAAAATTGGGGGGGAGGGAGGTTTGGGGGAGACGCCCTTCTCTTGGGGGCTGGGCTCATTCTGGGGGCTCTACCGGGTGACGAAAGGGGGTAAAGTAGCACAGGGGGCGGAGAGGGAGGGAGCGGCGAAGGAGAAGAGGGCTGTCGGCCCTTTCGCCTGACGCTGAGGGAAGAGGATGGTCAGAGGGATGGAGGGACAAGAGCACGGCAATCTTCAAGCCTCTGACGCAGGTGACTTCCGCCGGCTTTGGGCAAATAAAAAATTGCCTCGTGGGGCCCAAGCGTAAATATTTGGACTCGGCCGTTGCAGAGGAAAGAAAACGCTTAGGGAAGAAACGAGGTAAGAGGAACTAACACGGGGAAAAAAAGTAGCTAATCGCTTCGCGCGGGGAAAGGCTGTTGAAAAAAAAGAGGAGCCCTCACCTAATCTCATCGAAGAGAAGAAGAAAGAGGGTAGACCGAACGGAACGGGGTTATAGCGACCGAGGAAGAAAGATTCATCACGGTCTGCAGGAAGACCCGAGTGGTGGGACCGACCTTTTTTGATTCTACTTTAATAGTGGCTAGTAGGAAACGAAAGAACGGGGGGAAAAGCTGATTGGAGATTCTATCTTCTATCTTCGAAATCGAAAGCTGGCAGCAGAGGGTCAATGGCAGCTGCTATGGAAATGTGGGATCAGGTTTCAAAGCTGAGGGGGAGTGGGGTGTGCAATAGGACATCGGACGGGAAAGGGGACCAGCACGATGAAGGGGACGGACCGCATAGAGAAGCAGCTACATATTTCGAAATGGACGACGGAGTGTCACCGAGGAAAGGACATAAAAAAAAATCTGCCCTCAAGAATCCTTGCGATCGGGATGGGCACATGAAAAACCGACGGGGGGGGGTGGCGATAGGTTCACGGCCACCGTGTTAGAAACAGGGGAGGAACCGATAGCGACAAATCATCAGTTAGGCAGGGGGACTGGGAATGATTAGTCTGATAGGACACTATTCTATCTGTGGGGGGAGCTAAGACTGCTGAAGGCCCTCGCACCTAATCCATCGGGGAAGAGAAAATATCATTCGAGAATTGAAAAAGGGCCGGGGGGAACCAGGGCGTCCTCTTGAAAGAGCATAAAAAGAAAGCGAAGGGAAAAAAAATCGCGACTCAGCAGGCTCTCCCAAGTGCACGAATGGGCCTGCCAGGAGGGGCCTATCAAGCGATGAAAGGAAAACTATGGTCGCCAACGGGAGGAGAAAGGATTCGATCCACGTTTTCCATGCAAAAATTGAATGGAACGACCAATAGACGGGATTTACGAACAGCGCCAAAGACGCTTCGCTCCCTCGATAGTATTTGCAAGAAGGTGAAAAAAGTAAGAAACGGGGAGATAAAAGCGTGGGAAGATCATCCACAGCGGGGCACTGGGTGTACGAAAGTATGGGTTTGGGGTTGTAATAAGAAACATACGTTCGCAGAAGGGGAAAAAAAAGAGGGGGACGGAATGGGGTTACACTATACATCCTATAAGGGGAGACCGAAAAACAAGGCGAAATATCGGTAAAATACTTGGAACGACCCGAGAAAAACCAGAAATCTCACAACAAAAAAAAAAAAAAAAAGGGGGCGAAAAAGGAGAAAGTTATGTTTCTTTTTTCCGGAGCGCGGGGGAGTCCAGCGGGTAAACTCTGCTTGGAGGGCGGCAGAGGAAGGAGGGAGGGCTCGAAACAAGCAACTGACGAGTGAAAGGGGGGCCGCAGGGTCAATAAGGGTCGGGCTCAGAATATTCTCTTTATCTCTGGAAAGATAGGTGCGGAAAGGGAGAAAGCCCCGGGCAAGGAAAAAGGAGAAGGCACCTTTCATGGGCTTACTGACCGTTGGCGTTTGAAGCTAAAGAGGGAGCTTCGGATCAACTGCCAGCAGGGGAAGCGAAAAGAGAAATCTATCGTGCGATCGTGGATATGGACCTTAAGGGAACCTTCTTGATCAAAACTCAGGGGAAAACGACCGTAATTGGGGAAGGGCGCGGAAGCTATGCCCGGGGGGGGGCTGATCGGGGGACGTAAAGTCGTCGGTCGCTCTGGTGATCGTCTCAGGGGGAGGAGAAGGGAGAGGAAGAGAGGTGAATAGCCCCACCTGAACGAGTCTCTCTCTTTAGGTAGGTTCGCGGCCTCTAGAGGGGCAGGTTCTCCTCATGCGGGGTGGGGGGGGTGTCCGTTGACCTCAGATTTCCAGCTGGAAGCAAAAGAGCGTCCGCTAATATGAAAGGACTCGAACCGCCTTCTCTAAAAGATCCGGAGCAGGAATCGCCCTCCATGATTGGGTGGGGTGCGAGGGAGAAGAAGGGGATACACCGAAAGCAAGGTGGTGTGAAAATAATTAGGATGGAGGGCCTAAGGCCTATACTACACAAGCTGAGAGGAAAAAGAGAGATGAAAAAGATGAAAGAAGAAAAAAAGATAAGGATAAAAACACTTGATTAATCTCTAAAAAAGCAAGGAAGCGCAAAGCCATAACATGGACGGAGGCTTACCAGGAGAGGATCGTCTATAGAAGCTGGCGCGCTTACACGCGGAAGGTAAGGGAAAGATTAAGTGGAGAACAGGGGAACCCCAATCTTCTTAGCAGTATCAAAGGAACAGATCAACTTGAGGTTGCTATGAAAGCAATAAAGAGAGGAGCTTAAAGACCATGGAACAAGACAGCTAGTAAGGGGGAGGGAAGGAGAATAACCCCTCAACTAGGGGCCTCCAGAAATACTTCCAGAAGTCTAGAAAGCAGGAAGGGCTCAGTCAGCGAAAGGAAGCCGGTATCCCAGGCGTCTTTCCATCCTTGGCCATAAAGTCAAAAGAGGATCACGGACACGGAATCAAGGTCTATTTAAAAAAAACGGCACCTTTTGAATGTTGGCCAGAAGGGAGATAAAAAAGAAGACAGGAAGAACGACCTTCTTCAAGGGTGTGCGGAGACTGTCAGGCAAGGGCGGGTCAGAATAGAAATCGAGAAGAAAAAGAAAGGTCTATTTAGAGTCCACGAATGAGGAAGCATCTTGAACAGGGGAGGAGGATCAAACCTACTCTATCTTTTGAAGGACTGCAAGAAGTACGGACAGCCAATTCCCGTCCCGGTCGTTCCATTGGAGTACCAATCATGACGGAGATCCGACAAACAATAAAGGGGCCAATTTGGGGGGGGAGGTTGTTGGGGAGATAATGGTCCGAGGTTTTTTCTCTGGTTGAAAAAAGTATGGGACACTATATTTTCGATGCTGGGGAGACAAGAAATTCAGCCAGGGGTGGGATTCTTTAAAAATAACAGAGGGAAAAAAGGAGAAAAGTCTTTTGCTATCACGCTAGGGAATTTCGGCACCCGCGTATTTCTGGATTAGCATGGAAAAAGAGGGTATCAGAATGTCAGGAACCGTCACCGAAGATGGCGAGGGAAGGGCTACGCTTGTTAGAGGGCGAAGGGCGTCCACATCTTATTGGGATAAAATTCTCCGTTTAAAAAAGTAGCGTGGAGCGCGAAGGGTTGGAAATAAGGATCTGATAGGGGGGCTTGTATCGTTCAAAAGGGGTTTTGATAGCAAAGAGGAAGGACATAAAAGAGTTCTGCCGAGGGCCTGCGGCGAGAGGAGGGTGAAAATCGGAAGGAGGGGATCTTAACGCGTCTCTAGTTGAAAACGCCGCAATGGGACTCTGGCTCGCCATATAGAGAGGAGGGGTGTATGTTTAAAACGCCGCACTGAAGAAAAGCGGAATGGAGGGGGAGAAAGCTGAAAATAGGTCATATCCTGCATCAGAAGAGGCATAAAAGTTCATGAAGGATCTAGGAGTGCAAGAAACCGAGAAAAGTGCAGGAGGGGGAGGGCAAGAACGCTGCACGTCGCGGGGTCCGTTTCCCGATCAAGATCTCAACTCATGATGAAGGAGGATTCGGCCCTTGCTCCAAGAAATCCCATCGGAGGGAGGAGAGGACGGAGATAGGCGGGTGAGGGAAAAAGATCCTCGTCAATTCCTAAAAAAAGAGGAAGGGAAGGCGCAGGGAACAATACCGCCGCGTTGAAAGGATCCTCTCAAAACATGTTAAGAAGCAAAAAGATCGAAGGAGCACGCGAGAAGAAGAGAAGCAGGAGGAGGAAAAGACAAAAGACAAGCAATTGCGCGTGAATCTCCACCACGGGGACTATCAACGCCCGGGTCGGGGAAGGAAAGGGTCTTTAACGGAGGGAAGTGGAAGAAGAGGGTCTCTGCACAAGAGGACATGGACCTATTTCTCAAAGCCCGCATGTGGCCGGAAATGAGTTCGTCTGCTATCAGTCAAACTGGAAAGCGAAAATGTATCAAAAAACTGAACTCGGGGAGTCGAACCGTAGAGAGAAAACGCAGTAAAAGGGGGGGGACGTCTAAGAGGATAAACTGGAACGTGGGTAGTGAAGATCACACAGCCTCGACAATATCGAACTGAGAAAGGAGAGGGTCCTATTGCGCTCTGTTGGCGAAAAAATCGGAGGACGAAAACGAACGGACGAGGAGGGAAAGTGCAGGGTCAGATGTCAAAGCAGCCTCTTCGCTGCCTCAAGAGGACGGATAAAGGGAGTACCATCAATACTATCGGGAATGAACGACAAGGGCCGCGCGTTATACTCGACCTCGGAAAGGCTGTAACTTCTCGACAAGAAGAAAAGAACAAAAAAGAAAAAAGCGAAGGTAGTGCAGTCACACTACTTTTTGGCGAACATATTTAAAAAAAGGAATAAATCCAAATGACAACCGCAACCACGGAAGTACAGGGCGGAGAAGCGGAATGAGTGAGGCAGAAAAGATCCCAATGGCGACGGGTGAACTGCCGCAAGAGATCCCCCAAGTCATAGGGGGGGGCGAAGGTACTTCCCCCGTATTTTTAAACTTCCGCTTCTCTAAAACTCCATTAAGGGGGAGTCAGTGCGCGCAGACAGACGTTCGACTGATCGTCGAGAGAGTGAAGAGCAACGACTGGGCTTGCGCCTCCGAGACCTGCAAGAGGAAATCGACGAATTCCGTCTCAAGATATGTACGATAGAGATGAATTAGAAAAGAATGAAGGAAAGGAGTTAGAGTCAGCCGCGGAGCGAGGAAAAGAGATCTTCTCTCCGATTTCTTCGTGTCACGGATCAAACTGAAGCACATGAATGATGTGTACTCAGATACTTTAAAAAAAAAGTTCATCGGGTCGAATTCGCCATCCGAAGGGGGGCTAGATTGAGGAAGGTCAAAGAAGGAAAGGGGGGTTGAGGGGAAAAAAAAAAGGGACGGCTGTCTTGAACTGGGTCGTTTTTTCGCGTTAAAAATAGGTTGCGGGTTGGCCTCTTCGTCCAACAAGAAAAGGGCGGGATTGGGGGGGGGGGAGAAACGCCTTCGATGGAGTTGGGAGGGGTTCTCATTCATCGAAGTGACGCACGAGGCGGTCTTAACGGGAAAATCCAAAGTACTGAACTCCATTCGATAGTAGGGAGGGGGAGAAACGTGAGCCAGAAGAGTCGGGGGATTCTTTGAACCTGGAGAGAAATGAATGAAGAATCCTCCTCGGAGGAGGGGGGGGAGGAATAAGGGATTGGCCACATAGAGCAGGATCTTCTTAAAGGCATCTACGTCTAAAAGAATTGTAGAAAGGCCGGGGTGCGTCTGGCCAAGCGAAAAACTGACGGTTCACCTAAACAACCCTGTCTCAGATCTCAGAAATGAGGGGGTGGTGGCTACTCTTACGCTGGAGGCGAAAAAGGGGGAAATCTCCGTCGGAGAGGAACCCGATGATCGCCTGAAATAATCCGAAAGGGAGGGTGGAGAAAAGAACTTTCCCATATTTGGGAGCGGAAAAAAGATCAAGCTTATTAGTCGAAAAAGACAGCGGAAGACCGGTCCGTTGTATCTCATTTATGTGGTAGGGAGAACGCAGCATTATCGGCAAGGGGGAGGCGAAGAATTATTCCGAAGAGGGAAAAACATAGGAAGGAAGCGGAGATGGGGAAGGCCTGTATGCCGGGGGACACGCGGGGTCGTGCTTGTGCAGGAGCTGGACTGTTCCTGGTCAGGCAAAAAGGGCGGGTTCCTCCATAGAAGATCATCTATCCACTAATGGCGAAAAAACAGGAGAAGGGTGTCAAAATAAAAGGATAACGCAGCATTCTGTTCTATTTAGATGGGAAAAGGAAACATCTCCGTGCTCTCTGGGGGAACAGGAAAGAAAAATCCTTTGCTGTCTTCCTCTCGAGAAAAAGATCGGGCGGGGGTCATCACTTTATTAACTAGCAGGTATCGGAAAGAAAATGCGGATGTCGCTCCTGCTTTACTTCGCGACCAAAGAGCAAACACATTAACATCCGGCCCAGGATAGAAGGGGGAAGGTTGGAGGAAAGTGGAGGGCTCATCAATTCCAAGATCATAACGCTCGAGGAAAAAAAGCTTTCAAATTTGAATGAGTAACTTACGGCATGATGTTTACGGCCATAATAAAAGGGGGGGGAAACGTCTATAAAGAGAGAGTCTCCCAAACAAGGCGATCGACACGTTCCAAAAAAAGAACTTTCCGAAAAGGAAGAAAACGCAACAATAGCGGAGGTGACGAGAAAAGAAAAATAAAAAGACGGAAAGTCCAGCAGATCAAGTTATTTTGTGCTTCCTCTAACAGGGGATCCCCTCAGTTGGGGGAAGAGCATAGAATAAAATCGGTCCGAATCGGAGTAGAGAAAAAAGAAAAGTTGCAAGGATCCTTTTAAGAGTCGGGACTGGGAGGGTTTTCACGGGAAAGACAAGAATTGCGAGGACGGCGAAAACGCAAAGGCGAAATCATCGGGACAATACTGGGAAAGAAACGCGAAAAAAAATCGCTAAGAAAAGCCGCCCACAAAAAGGGGGCGCAGGGGGAGACCCTTTTCGGTGGGGTGTCGGGGAGCGGTCGGACATCGCTTGGAGAACGGGGACGAAAAGGAGGCCTGCGCCGAGGCTGTGCGCCTCTACGAGAAGGGAAGTCCAAGCGGGTGAGGGAGCCAAAGGAAAAGGGGCAATATGGACTCTCATCGGGGGGACTCGAAACGGGTGAGCGAAAGGGTATCGCAGTGGCTCAAGGCCAGAGGAAATCCCGAGTACGGAAGGGGATTGACAGTTTGCGGGGTGGAAAGGGGCGAGCGGAGACTCAATCATCATTCCGGAAGCTCTAAACCCTACTATACTGCGCTCGGTGATACTTTACCGTTAAAAGGCCCGCTTGGACTCGGGGCGCCGACGTCCGGGGCAGATTGCAGTCAGCGTACGAGGGCTGGGGGGGAAACTTGTCGAGATTCTGGTAGAACCGGAGCATCGGAGGCGCGGGGGGCAAGGGAAAAATCTCTAGTAGGTTGGATCGTAGAGGAAATGGGAAAGAAGAGATAAGAGGGATGGAGGGAGCAAAGAAGTCGATCTTTTTCCGGGTCGGAGCCGCATGCAGAAGGGGGGGGTTCCAATTTGTAGACACGCATATTGAAAAGATGTAAAAAACCAAGCGGTCCGAATCGATAAGCGCGCTGACAAAAAAGGGGGGAAAAACAAAAATCCTCCAAGGAAGCGCCCGAGGTGGGGGGGGGGGGCGCGATCCTTGAAGGAAGCCAGGACCAGTGGAATATATAGACTGATGGACTGCAAGTGCAC
>Ga0179593_1578385_pt1 | contig 10032 bp, 12 predicted proteins | sample CZODoug2_1_08_16_FD_185931 | JGI IMG/M metagenome (GOLD analysis project Ga0179593, IMG submission 185931) | Vadose zone soil fungal communities from Angelo Coast Range Reserve, California, USA - CZODoug2_1_08_16fungal (PacBio error correction) | ecosystem: Environmental > Terrestrial > Soil >...
TGGGGGGCAAAGGGGAAGGATTGGGGAACGTTGGTGGGGGGGTTGGCAAAGGGAGGAGGATCCGGGTGTTGGGCAGTTCCGTCAGGGTGGTTGCACCAGGTAGGTTGAACGGGGAGAGGAAGGAAGCGGGTGTTGGGGGAATGTACACGGGGGGGGGGGAGTCGTGCAATGTACAATAGGGAGTTGGCATGGTAGGGTGAAGGGAAAGGGGAAGAAAAGTTTATGGGCAGGCGCGTAATTGGGCACAGTGGCGGAAAAAACATAGCCTGGGTCACAGGGAGAGAAAACGGGAAAAAACTGCACTAAAAACCACATGGAGAAAACGTAATCCTCTCCTCCTTTGGTCGCTGGTGGCGTTGAGAGGAAACTGAACAGGCAAGGCGGCATGCGAACAGACTGACGGTACCTGGGCAGGTACTGGGGTCCTGACTTCCAACGAGAGGGGTTATGTGCCAGGAAAAAAAGAAGGGGAACCATACCCTTATTCCACGTACCTCGGGTTCAACGAAACCCTAACCCGGTCTCTCCTAACAGGAGGGGACCTCTAAGATAATCCTATGGTAGGTGAGAAAAACTCGGGGAAAGGGGTTTTTAGGGGGGCAACAGTTGGAGGCCCTTAGTTTCCTTTTAGCCCTGGACATCCTGGGACATCCCTTTTAACCTCCGGGCCTTTTGCCTCCGCTCATTTTCATTAAAAACCCGGGGGACATCGAGCCATCCCTTGAAAGGGGGCTGGTGGGACACGATTGGAAAAAAAGAAAAAGGAAACACCTGTCCAGTGGTGTGACACGGCAAAAGAAGGAAGGGAAGGCCCCTTTGGCCAGGGGTAAGGGCCTTAAGGAGTTTCCACTAGGGTGTCCTTTCCTCCACGTCTGTCAAAGTAATCCCCAAAAAACAACCCCAAGGGGCCCGCTAAATCTTGAAAGTCATAACCACGGGGACAAGAAGAAAGTCTTGAATCCCATGATTGGGCCAATCAAACCTCTTCTCCCTGCCCATGGGCTGGCCCGTCCTCGACATTGGCCCAGAACTACCATGTGTCCATGCACCGGAGGGGACCGGAAAAGAGACAGGATAGCACCCTTCCTCCCCGCTAACTGGAAACGTAAGACAATACTTACTGAAAGGGAAGGCCATGGTGCAAAATTGAAGGAAGGTAGACAGGCCAAGTGGTAAAGAAAGGGGGTGGGCGGGCTATGATGCACTACACACACACCAAGAAAGCAGTGTTGGCAGGTCATAAATTGAGAGAAGCAATCGTCACTAGGGGGCTCCAGGGGTCGACAGGTTTGAAAAGAGGAAAGAGATAGCACAGGGATATACAGCATGCATAAGCTTGAAACCCAGCAATGGGAAGGACAGTGAAAGAAAGGGGGGGCAAGTTGGAGGGGATTTAAAGGGCGGTGGTGGATGCAAAAAGGATGAAGGGGGAAAGGGGGGGGTGGCATTAAAGGGGGACAGGTATGCAAAAGGGTGGAATGGGGGTAAAGGGACATTATGGGCAGGGGGAGGTGAGCATTGTCGCAGTTAAAAGCAGTGGGGACACCTATGAATGGGGAAGGGACTGGTGGCAAGCAAGGTTGATGAGCATCAATCTCAAGGAAAGAGTTTGGATGTCACAGGGGGGAATGGGTGAGCATAGCCAATGTAGGTTTGTTTCAAGGGGGGACGGGCTGGGGGGGATGTGGGGAGCCTCAGCGGTTGATTCAAAGCTTGTTGATAGGGGACTGGAGAAGTGGACGCTTCCAAGATGACAGTGGGGAAAGGTGTGGAAAACATGCAATGGGCAATGGGAAAAGTGGTGAGGGGCCAAGTGTATCCTAGTGATGCATTGAAAATGCAACATAAGGAAAGAAGAAGAGAATACCAAAAAAAGGCTTGGAAAGAGAGTGTATGATGGAAGGCGCAGGAGATGGTTACACCTCTCACCTCCTTGTCGGCCCTGGAAAGCCCAGATTATCAGGGGAGGTCAACCGGACAAGAGAAAAACCTTCCTATGAAAGGGAAGAGCGCCAGGGAATTCGAAAGAAACAAAGAAGAAAAACTTTTGAATCAACATATTCAGCCAAAAACCTCGAACCCATCAGCACTACACAACTTGAAAAACTCCCCAGCAGGAGCAAAGAATTACAAAAGGGGACATCAACACCGCAGTCCTTGAAGGGGGGGGGGATGAAGTCCCATGCTGTGAAAAAACCCTTCCACGGTACCACTAGCGGGACCACATGGTGCACAGAAGGAGAACTCAACAGATGACCATCCTCAGGAGAATAACACAACCCAGCCACCCTTAGGGAGGACAAACCCTCATGCCAAAACAGGGGAACGTCCCTTTTTGGGTCATCCCAACTACTCTTGAACCGAAAAGCCCACACTTGACGGGAACGGTCAAAAACCATTCCGGGAAGTACCAGAGTAGAAGAATTGTATAGACATTTATATCTTAACATCCATTTGAGATAAATGAGACCACATGTGGAAGGGCTGAGAAACTCGAAGTAGACGAACCGGGCGGGTGTGAGGATTGACTAGAAAGAGAGAAACAAAAGCTTCCAAGGGGGCCTGCCATCTACATGGCTACTGATTGGACAGGAAGGGGGAACTGGCAGGCAAATGTATTGGATGAAATAAGCGGGATACGGGAAAGCACAGGAGGAAGGGGGGCCAACGTGGGAAAAAAAGGGAGTTTAGGGAAGGGAAGTGAGGATGGAGGACGGGAAAATATGGGTAAAGGGAGGAGCGGGTAGAGGGCCAATGGGACTTTCACTAAATTTTGGAAGTTCAAAGGAGTTGAGAGTTCCAGAGGAGCAAGGGACTCCAATCAAGGAAGGACATCAATTGTAAAGTGATGATCACATAGAAAGCCACTTTACTACCATTCCATTATGTAAAAGAGTGGAAACACAGGACATTCTCTAATTAGATGTAAAAGGATGAAAAAGAGAGGGAGCCACGTCCTTTGGAGGGGGGAAAGGGTTTCCCAGTAGTACCAGTATGTCCCCGTGATTCCCCCAAGATACTGGATTTCCCCCAACACCCTCATAATTATAGAAGAGGTTGTATTACCCCAGAAGAAAAGGGGGGAGAGATAGGGCACACTCAGGGAATGTAACATCTAATCGCACGGGTTTACTGTGGTGGGCGGGTTTAACCAAAGGACCTAAAACCTACCGTGACAAGTGAGCCAAAAAAAACAGATAAGGTTTGGAATTTGGATTCCCAAAAATTGCCGCAAAACAGTACCCTGGGATAGTTGAAGGGCAATAGCTAATATGGGATCATAAAAAAGAGGCGACAAAGCGACTTAAGTCTTTTCGTAGGGAGGGGGGGAGAGGGGTGCCCTCCTGAGTTGCAACGGCACGGGTAACAAATGGGTGTGGCTGCATGGACTCAGGGATGTGGGCCGACAATGGCTTACGCGCTGCCATCACAATGTTTGCCAGGGGAACAGTTCAAACCGACTAACGCCCAAACTACTAACCAAGACCCCTTCCGAACATTCACGGAAAAACCTTTGGGGACAGCCAAAACATATGACTTTAATCAGTAGACAAAAAAAAACTACATGCTACAAGTCCCTAACTGTGTGGGAAAAAACCGGCGGGGTAATTAACAAAAAAAAAACCTGTGCGAAGGCAAGACAGCCGCCAACGGGCAAACAAACGCCCCAAGAAAATACCCGACAGGGTGCCCATACCATAACACTCGTGTATAAATATAGATGGATTGTGAATGGGTCCTGTATTTTCAGGGTGGTTGTGGTTCACTTGTCGATTGGTATTTGAAACAACTCGAGGTTGTTTAAGGTGCGGGGTTGGGTGGAATCACGCAGTGTTGAGAAAAGGTAAGGGGCGGTTTTGTTTGTCACAACTGGTGTTGTGGGCAGCTGTGGGTTTGGGACGGCCGAGGTGGAAGGGTGAGGGAAGTTTGCAACCCTTGTACGCATGAGGGCAAATAGCCCAAAACACAAGTTGGTCGGCAAAAGAGTTCCATGCATGTCCAATGGGATATAAGTTGCCTTATCAAAGGGCACCACATTAAAAAAAGGGGATAAGAAAAATCTACTTTAGTAGCTGATTGATAGGCAAATGAGCAAGGAGGGGGCTTGTCTAAATAATACTGAAAAAAGACCGGCAGGTACGTACGGGTGCCGAACCAGCCAACGCTGTCTGTCGGTGGTAGGTTTGGGGGGAAAAAGGCAAGGTTGCAAGAGGTCAGTTGGAGTAGCCGGCGGGGGAAAACAAAAAACCGTAAAAGGGCAGAGAGTAGATGAATATCACTGAGTAATGAACGACTTGGGTGTATATATCCAAACTAGTGGGCCAAGAGGTGTTTTAGGTGGGGGGACCCACAACATGGGGCTTCCAGTATGGTACGGGGGACATCAGGAAAAGCCGGTAAAGGAGAACTAAAACGGAACCAGCAATGGGCTCGTAAAGAAATCTTTCAAGCCAAGGGGGGAACAAGACAATAAAAAAATTGAATGGAAAATTGTGGACAAGTTTGGCCCCAGGTCCTGCACATACCACCTGTAGTAAACGTGCTTTCCCAAAATTAAGGAACACCGGCCACGCTGCCAGGTGGCTGTCCTTACAAGTGCATGGTCGATAAAGGAGGGAAGGACTAAACGTACTTACGGAACACGGAGGGGAAGGCCGTCCAGGTCTTGGCCGTCAAGAAAAGGGGGGCCCACGTACACAATTCTTGTGAAAGCCTCCATGTTCGGGGTGCCCGAACGTCTCCAAGGCTTGAAGCACGTAAAGGGAGTGAACGTCCCTAACTCTTGGGGAGGCATCTAAATCTGGAATCCCAAAACGTCTTGGCCCGTCACTACCGGTTGCCTCAGGAAGACAGCTATGAAAAAGTCAGAACTTTGACCAGGGAGCGGGAAAGGGACACTGAGAGCAGAGTGTGGACATTTAGTAGCCCTGTCAAGGCAAGACCACTTGGTATAGTCAAAGGGGGGTGATAGAATAAGAAGAAGAGAAAAAAAATCACCGAAAAGCATATTTTTGCAGGCTACTTGAAGGCACTCAGCAATCTCAACTCATGGTCTCGGGCTTTGATAGGTTAAGAGAGGAAGAAGGTAGAATAATAGAGAGGGAAAAATCATCAAATGTTTAGGATTGAAAAAAAAAAAATGGCAGTTGGGGCTGTAGTGGGGGAGAAAAAGAAAGTGTGTGGGAAGGGCAAAAAATGACAGGGCGTAAGGGTGTGGGAAGGGGGGGGAGTGGTCGAAAAAGAAGGGTGGTGGGGCATGCCCTGGAGGGGGCAGGTGCTATGTGGAGGGGTTCAAAAAGTAATCATTCGGGGGGGGGGAGCAGCAGTGGAAAGGAAAAGGTGCTCTTGGAGAAAAGGGGGAAATTTATAACATCAGAATGACAGGGATGATGTGGGGGGTCAACAAGGCGGGTTATGAAAGGAGTGAGCATAGAGAAGGGTTTAAGGGGGTTGGGGGGGGGAGCGAAGGGGCTGGGGGACTAGAGGGAAGTAGAAAAGGGGGGGTGGAGTGGGCGGGGAGGGGAAGTCAAGTTCAATTCTTCAAAAAAGACAAGCCCCAGGCAAAAAAAAGAGAGGTTAAGGAAAGAGTGGAAAGATAATGTTGGAAGAAAGGGGGGAAGGGAGGAGGTAGACTAGTGATGGGGGACCGATAAAACTTGAAAAGCATAGTCCAGAATAACTCATTCACACCAAACGATGGGAAAAGGGGGAAAGAAGAGATACTGAGGAAATTTGTGGCACGCAAATCAACCTAGGAAAGAAGGGAGGCGAACAAAAGCCCTCCAACAGGTAGAGAACCAATCACCCAGGGAAATCAAAACTAACATCTGTGCTTGGGGGAAACTCTTGAACGACTTGAGGACTCATCCAGAACCCAAGTCAAGCAAGGAAAAGGGCATAAAAAAGGAGGAGGCATCCAAAAACAGCACCAGCCAGGGGGAAACCCAATCAGCACAGTCAAAACACATTGAACTCTACCCTGAAGTGCTCTAATCATGGTGCCAAAAAAAGGTGTGACAAAAACCAGAAGAGTGAGATTGGATGTCACGCAGAAAGGCGCCGCAACTCCTTTGGCATACTTAGAGGGTTAAAAAAACCGGGGCATCTGAGTTAAAGGGGAAACCCTCATGGAGAAAAAGACCACATCAGGGAACAAAAAAAAAAAAGACGAGCGGGGATGAAATCAAAACAGATCCTGTGGAGCCCAGGGGAAAAAAATAAAAGCGGCAAAACTACCCACGGGTTGGTCATCCTTTGGGGGGGGGGGCCTGAGCCCATCCGGACACTCGCAGAGAACGCAGAAAAAAAAATCCGAAAAAAGTTGCCATAACGGCATCGGTCCACATGAACTGGGTCAGCTGATTCATCTGTTATAGAAAAAATGTGTGGGAAGAGTCTTCACAGGAAAATGAGAACAAGCCAAGGAGAAAAAAGAATTGAGATTGAGAAAGGCTCCAAGTAGCCTCTCGAAAACGGGGATCCAGAGGGCGTAACGGATTTTTGGGGAGGATTGGCTGTAGCAGGAAGAAGACCAAAACCCAGGGAAAGATCAGTGCTGTGCTTTCCCTGTGAAGCTATCATCAATGGGAAAAGAGGGGGTGGAAAGATGGCTAAAGTAGGGGGAGGAGGCGGTAAAGGGTGGTCATGTATGCGGGCTAAAGATAACCATTTAGGAAAGGTCCAAGACTGGGAACATTCCAGACGGAAGAATGGTCCAAGAAGGACTTGACCAGGGGGGAAGGAACGGGCAAAAAGAAGGAGAAAAAAAAAAGGGAAAAGAGAAGAGGAGGAAAAGGGAATAAGAAATGCGGCGTGCAGGACGGAAGAATGAGTACGGCCAAGAGTGGAAGTAGAACCAATAGCTTGGATGATCAAAAAAAAGAACGTAACGAAGAATTAAAGGAAAAGAGCAGGAGTAATGGGGGGGGGCGCGGGAAAGGGAAAAGGAATTAAAGTTATCTCAGTACAGGGGGAAAAGGTCTCCACAAAAACATTAGAGAAACTCGTGAGAGGCTTATGCGGGAAATGTAAAAAGAAAGAGTGGAGAGAAAAAGGGATGTTGGCAGCTATGGATGTCTCCCCAAAACGGGAAGGTTCTCGCAAGTTGTCTACCGAAGGGGACAGCGGCGCATCTGGAGACCCTCATAAAAACCCGAGGAGGCCTCCGGGTGAGTGGGTTTGAAAAGCCCGCTAAGGTATATTTAGAGTTGGCACCAAAAGGGAAGGAAAGAGAAGGGAAAAGGGGGAAGGTGGGTCGGGTTAAACCAGCAGAGACCCTAACCTCGGACCGGCAGGTCGGGTACCTGAGTTTTAGTCCGGAGGGTGCTTAAAATAAGGAGGTTGGGAGAGGGGAGGCACCCAGTACGCTGGCAAAAGGAAAAACCATGGTATAGCTGAGTTCGAAGAATGAAAAAAAGGGCTACATTTTTGCCGAAAAAAATACATTAAAAAAAAGGGAATTAGGAAAGATTTTGGGAGAGAATTCTTTCGGTGGGGAGTAAGGGCAAGGGGATATACCGGGGTGTGGACATGGAGAAGCCGATGGACGTTGATCATAAGCTGCGCTCACACAGTTTGAAAATGGGCGGCGGCTAACCTAATCAGGGCACGACGGAGAAAAAACTGCGAAAAAAAACAAAGAAAGCACAAAACAACACGAAACGGCGGGGCCCGAAACCAAGACTACTCGCACGACATGAAGTTTAAAAAATCCCGGTCGTGGGGAAACAAAAGAAACCAAACTACATTAACGTGACACCGAGGGGGGAGCGTTTTTAGAAGAAAAAAAAAAAAGAAGAAAAGAAAGAGGGGAAGAAAAAAAAAAAGAGAAAAGAAAGAGAAAAAAAAAAAAAAGAAAAGGGAGAGAAACAAAAATAGATCCTGCTCAATAACTTAACACAACACCCAACACAAAAACAAAATGGAAACGCAAAACATGTGCGCAAAAAGAAATGCAGGCTAGAAAACACCCCTAAAAGGGGTTAGTGAAAGTAGTAGATGGTTGTTCGAAAGGGCATTAGGGCTATTTGGGGGGGGGGGGGTGCGTTGGAAGGGGCGGGGTATTGGTATCTAAACTGGGGTTTGAGGTCGTGGCGAGGTGGGGTGGGAAAATAAACGAGGGAGGTTTAGCATTCTTAGAGGACGCATATGTGTGAGGGATATTCTAAGGGGGGGGGGGGGGGGTGGAAAAAAAAAATTAGTGGGGTTTCCTGAGTGGGGTGGGGGGAAGTGAGGATTGATTTGGGGTAATTCATTCCGAATTGAATGATGGGTCTAGTAAGGGGTGCCGACTTCTGGGGGATAACATCTTTCGAGGGGGGAAAAGAAAAAAAAGGCAGAAGGGGATAAATTGAAATGGAACTCAGGAGGTCAAAAGTAGATAATAAAAAATGAAGAATAAAAAGATTAAAGTGAAACGGTTGGTTTATAGAAATGAAAAAGGGAAATTCTTGATAATAGCTTGGGTACTCAAGGGGAAAACCTGGGGGGCAATAGTATCCCAAGAACTTGCTGTGGGGGCCAAGGACAGAGGTAAACCCAAAATGTAAAGCAGGGCTGGGTCAGTTCGTAGAATGAGGGGGGGGAAAAAAAAGCAAAACTCAAATTAGCAAAATTAAAATGTAAGAGCCTGTAAATTTTTAACGATCACCAGATAAGTGTAATACCAACTAGTTATAAGTGATAGAAAGGTGGTGGAAAAAACCGGAGGCAAGAGGGAGTCGCAAGACAATTCGCTGGGAAAAAAGACCGAGGTGAAAACATCCGGGAAGTCAAAGGCATTTTTCCTCACTCTGGGTTTTCAACTCTGTGCCACTAAGAAAAGGGCATCTTAGAGGCAATGGGGACGCACATGAGGGTCCAAAATACGGGAAAAGGGAAGTTGGAAGGAACATAATGAAGGGGGGGCCGACCTTCCCTATTGAAAGCGAGAAACTTGGCGCGCTAATTCTGTCCGTCGGGGAGGCAACAGACACGATCTTTAGGAGCCCACGTCTTGGCAGACGAGTAATCCACCAGCTAAAAAAGACTCCAAAGTCTGGGGGCCCGTCTCTCCAGGTTGACCGTCCTCAGACTTGGACCAGAGGAAGACCCCAAGTAGGAGTAAAAATCTGAGGGAAAAAACGACTCAACAGTTGCCCATACCCAAGGAGGGGGGGGGACGGAAGAACACGGCTTGCGCTTTTCAAAAAACATTAGGGTGCGCCAGGAAGGGTCGCTACTTTTGCAACTACTGACCCCGAAGGTTTCTTCCCCCATTGGAAACGCCCATGAAAAAAGGGTGGAATAAATAATGGGTGAGGGAGGCCCTTGGGAGTCAGAGGGGGGTGCTTTATAGATAAGAATCGCAGCCAACAATCCACCTAAGGCATTTTACGGGGGAGACCAGAGGAAAAGGAGGGGAAGAAGCCTAAAAAATAAAGAAATGGGGTCTCGGGATGGCCGCAGTTAAAATTCTGGAGTGCCATTTGTAACAAGCATAATAGAAGCTTGACACAAGGGCATGGAAGTGAACTAAAAAAGGAGTTTGAAAAGGTGGACGGTGGGGGGTCAGGAAAAAACAGGGATGCTATGGCAAGGGGTTGCCTGGGATGTTTAAGCCTGCAAAACCGGTGTTCTGGTGTGGATGGGGAAGAGGGGGCCGGGTGTAGGGGAGGATGAAGGGGCAGGGGCAGTTCGGCCACAAGGTAACTAAGTGGACAAAGGGGGGTGAAGGGGGCGGCGGTGGCTAAAACAAAAGAAAAGCTAAATTCAAGGGGTATTAAAGGGGGGGGGAGGCGGGTTATACAATCTAAGGTAGGGGTTTCACAAAGGGGAAGGTCGATGGGTGGACATGGGGGGGAAAAAAAAAAAAAGAAGCTCGATCTGGGGGGGGGGTTGGAGGCAAAAGGCAGGGTATTTGGGGTTGGCTGGGTGAGAGAGGAGCATTTCTGTCAATATAGACAAGCAAGTGTGGCAGGGAAGGGGTGGGGGGGTAAAGATAAGGGAGGGGAAACGGGGGAAAGACATGTAGACGGGGTGATGGTGAAACGG
>Ga0179593_1593742_pt1 | contig 10032 bp, 12 predicted proteins | sample CZODoug2_1_08_16_FD_185931 | JGI IMG/M metagenome (GOLD analysis project Ga0179593, IMG submission 185931) | Vadose zone soil fungal communities from Angelo Coast Range Reserve, California, USA - CZODoug2_1_08_16fungal (PacBio error correction) | ecosystem: Environmental > Terrestrial > Soil >...
CTGACCTTGATGAAAGTGACAGGAAAATCTCTGAGGGGAAGCCAGCGTCGGGAGTTGACGTATAGTCCGCTAAGCGCTGGATGGCACCTCAAGCTGGGATCGTGGATTTTTCGTGAAAAGGGCAGATTCTGATCGGGGGGGGGGGGGAAAAGAGATTTCTTATCTCCCTCGGCAGAAAAGTTGTTCTCATGATTTAGGGGGGAAAAAAGGGGAAGTGGATTTCCCCGAAAAAAAAGATCGAACCATTTTGTCCTTCTGTGGCAAGATATAAGGGGGGAGTCGATCCTGAAGACGACAGTATTCGGGGGGGATCGATGAAAAAAGGAAGCGGGAAAAGTCTTGGAAGTGAATGGTCGGGGGGGGGGGGCAGCTATTTCTTGCGAAAGCGGCGATTGATTCGATTTTATCGGAGGTGCAAGGGCCTCGAGAGAAATCTTGATTTGGAAGAGGGAAGCTCGGCTCCAGAAAGCAGGGCCTGAGTCTCTACAGGGATTCTCTATCGGGAGGAGGGAGGGGGGAAGTTCTTTCATTTGGGATCGAAGAGACGAGTTCGTGAGGGGGGGAAAGCATCTATTTATAAAAAAAAGAGCGAGCAAATGGAAGAAGGGGAAGGGGGAAAATATTGGGGGCCCCCCCAGGGCGGGCTCGCTGAGAAAGAGTCGTCCGGAAAATAAAGGAAGAATCGGTGCCAGGCAGGTAACCTTTGCTGAAGAAAAGAGCCGCTAGGGAGGGGAAAGGGAAGATGATTTCCAGGAAAATTCCGCGCAGAAGTTAGTCTGCTTGGCTCATTCGCTACGGGGGACGGGAGAACGTGGCTCGTTAACTCGGGGGGGGGGGGAAAAGACTTTTCGCTCTGCCGAAGAGATCCGGAAAAAAGATGGTGACTGTCAGAAAAAGAAGGGACAGGGCCGGGGAAGAGGGACAGAATCTTATTTCCGACAAGGGGGGGGGGTGGATGCGCAAGAAAGAAAGGTCGGGGCATCTGACATGAGAAAAGCCGAAGGACGTTGCTTCTGCAAAAAAACCTTTCCCTTTAGAGAAAGAACCCATTACTAAAGGGACCCGCGAATTAGGAGGGTCTTCAAAATAAAAAACCTTCAAGAAGTGCGCAGGCCTCTTCCGAAAAAAAATCCGTTCCCAGGATAAAGAGGGAATCGAACTTCGCGGAGGGTCGTAGAAGGAGAGCCGCTTGGGGGGGAAGGGGAAAGAGGGGAAATCGGTCGGCTCGAGGGGGAAGAAGTGGAGGGGTGATTTGGGGAAAGAAAAGGGAAAAGGGACAAGCGGCTATCCGTGAAGGAAAGGTTCGCCGTTCAAGGAAAAAGACATGCCCGTCTTCCAGAATTAATTTCTTCACCATAAAAGGGCCTAAAAACGTTCCGCGAAATAACGATAGGACAAAAAATACAGAGCTTCAAAAGGGAAAAGACCTCAGTCCTGTCTCAACCGACGTGTTGAGAAAGGGGGAAACGCTAACGAGAAAAGGATTTAATCGATGCCGAAAGAAAAAACCGTTTTGAATAGGCCGCCGAGGGAGAGGGAGAAAGTGTGGGTGCTCTCTTAACATCGTGCGTACGGAGGAAGGGAGGGCCTGCACCCCTCCAATGGAAAAAAAGGGGAATGACTACTCCCAGGGGGGGTCATGCAGTGGCAGGAGGGAATACTTCTCCACCTATTATGCGGAAAGAAGGCAGGGGGCGCATAAAAAGGGAGTGAAATTCAGTTCTCGGAAGGGAAACATGTATGGAGGCCTGGAAAGGGGGGGGGAAGGGCCTGGGAGTAAAGGAAAAAAAGTCAAGCCCAGAAGATTTTCGCAGGAGAAGGAAAAAAGTCAAAACCTCAACAGAAGAGCCGCAATGATGGGGAAAAGATCTCTTCCTGGAAGGGAACGGTCAATCTCCGGGGGAAAGAATTTACACAAGATTTTCATCTCAAAAAAGAACACGAGATTGGCCAGGAAAAAAAAAGAGAAAAAAGGGTGTCTCTCCCTAAGCGCACACCTGCCGGCGGAGGGGGGAGCTGCTTTTCTTTTTTCCCAAGATAAGAAAGAAGAATTGTCAACTATAGGGAAAGGAAGGGGGGTCTTGTGGGAAAAGAAAGAATTGGGGTCACTTCAATTCCCCAAAGGAAGAATTACTATGGGGGGATGGAAAAAAAGGATTTCTTATCTTAGAAGGGTCATGGCATGTTCGTAGAGAGGAGAGGATACATCCTCCGTGTCATGGCTGAAAAGGAAGGTCGACCTATCAGAGGAGAGGTAAAGCAATACTTAAAGATGCAGGGCCGCTCGCAAAGGGAAAAGGGAACGGAAAAGACGTCCTAGCCGTATCATCGTGCAAGGAACCGGGCTCCGCACATGCTCACCATTCGCAAAAAACGCCCGTGCCATGGGGGGGCAGAGATCAAAAGCGACTTCTCCCAATGCGCCAGGGAAAAAGGACAAGGCAGGAAGCCGACGAGCAAAGGGGGAGAGGAGCCGGTTCTTGAAGTGAAAGAAAAGGTTCTCCAAAGGCGAAGGAAAGAATGGAAATGAGTCCATGTCTATATAGCAGAGAAAGAAAGGAAAGAAGGTTCGTGCGCGATTGCGGAAAAAAAAAAAAGGGATCTATGAAGCGCCAACGGTATTAAAAAGAGATCGTGGTTCGCAAAGTGACGACGAGAGGGCGCCGGAGCCTGGATTTCCGGAGAGAGAGCCCTCCTTCGCCAGGACAGAAAGAGGAACAGGAAAGACCTTTAAATCGCCGATTTTGCAACGCGGAGAGAAAGAGGGGAAAAGTTCCACCAAAAATGCTATGCATAATGTGCGATGATGAAAAGAGAAAGGAAGGGGCAACCCAGGGGCTGAGACGTTCCATGGCAACATCTCTCGAAAAAAAAACAACGGAGAGGAAAGAAGATGTTGCATGTAATAGGGGGAAGAAAAAAGGCATTGTCCGGCTTAAAGAAGGAAAGGAAAGCCAAGTGGTGGCCTGGACTTCATGGAAGAGCGAAGGGGAAGCGCGTGACAAAAGGCTCAAGAAAAAGCCTTTTCCTTGGCGGGGAAAGAAGAGAGAGAAGGACATCACGGAAAAGCAAGCGGCAATTTGATCCCAAACCGAGAGTAGGTGAATGAAGACCTTTGAGCCTCATTAGAGAGCGCGCAACAATAACTGCTCCAAGGAAGGTAGGGCGATATGCCTGGAAGAAGAAGGATGCCTGCTCCATCACTTCAGGGAAAAAAGAGGGTCATTACGCCTTAGGAGGAAAGAAAACCTTGGACGTCGTCTTCCTGCCTGTCCTGGAAAGAACGGGGGGCGACTTCGCGGGGGGAAGGGACAAACCACCATGGAAGAAACTCGTTGAAGAGGAAAAAAAGTTGCTGATCACGTCCGGAACGATGATAGAAAAGGGGAAAAAGAATTGTCTCGGCGCCTTTAAAGAAAAGGAGCGCCCTGCAGAAGGGGGGGGGGAGGGCAGGATTCTTAATGGGAGAAGAAAGGGGGCCCAGACCCAGGAAAAGGAAAAGCTCCTGCGCTCGGGGGAAAAATGCATGCAGAAAGGGGGGGGGCCTGAAAAACGATCATCCAGCCTATGAGAGAAGTAATTTCATCACGCAGGGGGGGGCCTGTGAAAAGGAAGAGGGGGAGGGGAATCTGACCTTCACTACACGAAAGAAGAACAGATCTTTCCTTCGTCACTGAAGAGGGCCAAAGAACATCTACCCTCCCTTTTTCCGGGGGAAAAAGAGATTAGGTCTAGGCAAAAAAAAGGGGGTTTTCTGCAATATTCTTGTTCAGAAAGGCTTGGTCCCGGTAATAGGAAAGAAGGGACCGGACCTCCTTGTTTCGCAACAGCCGAGAGGGGGGGGAAGCCTTGACGCTCTCCAAAAGAAGTCCCATTCCTCCGGAGGAGGGAAAAAATTTTTTTCTGATAGGAGTGAAGGCCTATCAAGGCCTCGTTCTCACCAGGGGGGGAGGGAAGCCATACATGGAAAAGAAGGAAAAGAGCACTTTAATTTCACTGACGGGGGAAAAGAAGAAAGGACACCTGCAGCCCGGACCGGTTGCTCCAGCCCTATCCAAAGCCCCCCTCGCCACCTGAGGAAGGGAGAAGGAGAAGTCCGTCACGGCTTAAGGAGGGGGAGGGTGCAGCCTTCGATATCTCCAGGAAGAAAAAAAGGCAAACTTGCTCGCTTGAGCCAGAAGGAGAAAAAAGCCAAACTCTCTTCTCCGTATTCATCGCTAAGCCGGGAGAGGGGGAGTAGCGTCGATATAAAAAAGAGGGGAGCATTAATTACTTCTGAAAAAGGATGTAATCGGCAGGGCCTCCGTTGCGAAGGCCCGTTTACGGAGAGGGGGGGGGGGAGGGCATTCACTTAGGCAGGGGGAAAGAGGGGAAACTCACTCGGGGGGAAATCCTGCATTCTCGCCCTCTGACAAAGAAAAAAGGAACACCCGACACGGCAACTTGGACAGAGATTCCGTAACCGGTTATTTACAGGGAAAGTCGGAGCCAGGAGGGGGAGACGCGAATTTGAACATATCAGGGAGAAAGAGAAAACAGTATCTCGGCCGGATGACCGGACTACAAAGAAGAATTCTCTCGTATCGGGGGCCGTCCTGTAAGGGGGGAAAAAGGCCAGAAGAAAGAACGGCCGGCTTTCGCTTATCCGACGGGCGAAAGTACAACAAAGACGGCGAAGAAAACTCCGAACTTCTGTCCGAGAGACCGGTCTATGTGCCGGAAAGGAAAAGAGGGGGGGGGGGCGGGAAATTCCCAGCTGCGGGATAGGGGGAACGGCAGGAATCGAACAGATGGGAAGAAAAAACCTTAACTATCCAAAAAAGCGCAGCGATGCGCCAAAAGGAAGGAAGGAAGAGGGGCATTTTTAAACGATTCATCTGAGGGGAAAATCGACGCGCGTACGAGAGGGAAGGTTCAATCCAAAAAAAGGCCAGGCCCCGATGCAAAAAACAGAAAAGGGAGCCTACCCTATCTGCCCTCCTCATCTCACTGGGACAGGAAAATAACAATCCGCCTCAGAAAGGGAGAGGGAGATTTTTCTGGAAAAGAAAAAAGAGGGGATGCGCGCCAGAAGACCTCGAAAAAAGAAACATACCCCCTGCCCGCAGCAGAAAAGAAGATAGAGCCATCCGCACTTCGGCCCGTTCGCGCAAAAAAAAGGTTTTTCTTCGCGAGGAGAGAGAAGAAAAAAACAAGATCAAGATCGATGGACAGAAAGAAGAAAATCGAGCAAGAGGAAAAAAAAAATTCCTCAGCGAACTAGAGGGTCCGCCACGCCATCAGAGGAAGAACAGCGGTTAATCGATAGAGAGGATATCCTCCTGAAAAAAGATCGACGAACAAAGGAAACGGGCTTCCATAGGGGAGAAATAGAGGGAGGATAGGTAATCAAAAAAACTCCCTTACCATCCTCCTAAAAAAGAAGATACTAGTCCGAGAAATATAGGGAACAAGCCTCTAATCAGATGGGAGCTCCAGCGACTAAAGGAGAGGAACCATCTTAATGGAAAGAGGGGAGGATTCGCGCTATCGTCAAAAGAAAGAAGACCACTAACGCGATGGCGGAGGAGGAAAAAGCGAGGATGTGCCACAAGTTAAGGGAAAAAGAATCAGCTTCATCTCTAAAAAAGAAAATTCGTTGAGAGAGAAGGGGGGAACAGCTGATAAGAAGAGGGGGGGGGTCTGATTTTCTGAGTCTCGAGCAGCGACCCGCCGGAAAAGAAGAAGACGGGATCAAGGAACGGGCTCTGCGGGCCGTGAAAAAGAGACGTCTCGACCGAATACCGGGAGAAAGAAAGGCTCCTTCCTTCAAGAAAACAGCGCTTCACCTAGAGAAAAAGTGGTCTCCTCCGACCCCATGCCGGGAGGGGGACGGGGTCGAGGGGAAGGAGATCAAAAATTCTCGAACGAAGGGCTAAAAGAGAATTCCTTCCTTAGCAGAGAGAACGGCCTGAAAATCAAAAAAGGAAGATCTCTTCACAAAGCGCGAAGGAGGAAAAGACGTTTCCGCGCCTACGGAGAAAAAAAAGAAGAAATACAGGGAGTCATAAAAGTTCATAATACGAGAAAAAATGGCAAACCTTCTTTCCATCCTCGAAGGGAGAATGAGCGAGGCCCGCGGAAAGCTCACATCCTTGGAAGAGGCCGAAGCGTCTGCTGTAAAAAGAAGCCGCGCCGCCGCCGAAAGGAAGAGCGCCTTCTTACCCAAAGCGTCCAGCACAGGGAGGGGGAAAAAAAGCACAAATGAATTTCCTAATCCTGAGGCGGGGAAGAAGGGGAAGGCAGCCCCTCGGGGAGTTTCAAAAGAGAGAAAAGATTTCACCCGCTTACTCAAAAACATCAGCGAAATTCTGGAGGCCGAAAAAAATCATAAAAAAAAAAAACAAAAACGGATTATTAGGACAAGAGAGAGGGAGGGGGGAAACGCCTGCGGCCAGAATTTCGAGGGGAAGGGCGTTCATCATGACTTCAGTCTTTTTCACCTCAAACAGGGGAAAAAAGCGTGAAACTCCCGCGGGGGGGGAAGGATCCACAATTCTTCCTTCAGAGGAAAATCGGCAATTCAAGGTTTGGGGGGAAAGAACGTAAGACCGTCCACCTTTTTCTGGGAAGAAGAGGGTAAGCCGGGAAGGGAGGAGGGGGCGCTTGCTTCTCTTATAGGTGAAAGAGACGATTCAGCAGGTTTTCGGTCGAAAACACCACGGCCTGGAAGAAAACGGCTTCAACGCGGAAAGGGGTCCTTCGATGAGGCCAAAAGAAAAACTTTGGCGGCCTAGCGTATTATGACGGGGAGGGTCGAGGTCCAAAGGGTCTTTCTGAGGAGGAACCGGATGTCCGACAATTCAAGGGAAGAGAAATCGGCAAGCCCCTCTCTGAGTGGCGGCTAAGAGGAGAAAATAAAAAGTAACTCGCCGGCTTTGACGTGAGGGGAGCTGGAAAAAGGAAATATCCTGAAAAAGAAAAGGAGAGAGACTCCGTCCCCAGAAAGTTGAGGGGAAAAAGAATCCAACCGCTCGAAGGAGGGGAAGCGTTTCTAGATGGGCGAAGGAAGGGAAATGAGGGTCGTTGCAGAAGGGAGTCTTACGATTCTTACAAAGGGCGGAGAGGAAGAAAGGGACGGGGGATGGCACTTGACTGCGGTCGCTGCTCAAGTATCCAGCGAACGAAAAAAGACAGGGAAGAGAAGGTTCCATCATCGCTAACGAATGGGGGTCCATAGGAGCGCAGCAGGGAAAATGATGAAAAGGGCATTCACATCCTCGGCTGAAAGCAGAGACAAAATTGGGGATGACGACGTGGGGGGAAGGGAGCTCTTCTATTGCAAATGGTTAATAGTGATGGGGGGGGAGGAAGGTCGACAAGAATTTATCGGATCTTGCGCCGGGAAGAGGAGAATCCGGCATAAAAAGCCCAGTTGTTCGCTGAAAAAAAGAAAGACTTCGTGGATTTAAAAAAAAGCAAGGGCGGATTAAGCCAGTGCCTGTCCGTCAGGGAAGGAGAAGGGGGCAGGGGGCGTCGTCCAGGAAAAAAGGGAGCATCTTAATAGATCGATTTGAAAAAAAAGAGGAAAGAGGGCGAAGGTGATGGCTTGTGCCGATTTGCAGAGAGGGAGGAGGAGAGGGCGGCGATGAGTTCTCTATGTTATCTTGGAGGAAAGACGATTCTTGACTCGGGGAAAAGAGAAGATTAGAAAAAAGGGCCTTCGTGTCTCGTACCGGGAAGGAACGGGAAAGAAGGTCTTCTCTATCTTAGGGAAATGCGGGGAGGGAGGGGACTAGGGAACGCTATCTATTACGTGATGAGCCGCGATGTACGGAAGAAGCAAATCGGCGTATCCAAAGAAGATGTGGAGGGGTAGGGAAGAAGCGTAACTCAGTCATTTCGGCCGGGACGGGGGAAGGCATCAGGGGGAAAAAAGGCTGTCTTTTACTTGGCGGAAAAGGGGAAAAGTCGCGTCGAGGCGAGAGATAAGGGGGGAAACGCGCACAGCATCTCAGTGCTTTGGGACCAGAAGGCCGGGGCGTCAGAAGAGAGGGGCTCGTTAACTACTTGGGGGAATGTTCGATCTGACCGGCAGTGAAAGCCGGGGATTTCCGCGACCGAAAGAGAGTGATGGCCTGTGGAAAAAAAAAAAGCGTGTATTAAGGGAAGAAAAGTTCGGAGGTGGGAGAAAAAGGTTGGCCTCGCTCCGCGACATTCCGCACGGCGTGCGGCGGCCTCGGAAAAAAAGGAACTTACTGACGGCTCGATGCATAGGAAAAGGCGACGAATTCATGCGGGCAAAGGGGAAGACGGCAGAGCTCGCCTTCAGCGGCCAAGAAGGAACGAGACAAAATCGAATTCTCGCGGGAGAAAAAAAAAAAACCGTACAGGGGGGGGGATAAATACCGGTTAGGAATCGAAAAAAGAAGATGGCAGTATGAATTTTACCGGCCATTGTCAGCGGAGAAGGGGGAAGCAGCGGGACGGCTTTCGGCCGTTCAACCGAAGAAAAAGGAAGAAGTTAATTGCTGCCAGAGGGAAAAAGGAGGGCCGCGACACCGAAAAGGAAGATCGAAGAAGCTCCCCTGGAAGACGGAACAATTGAAGAACGACGTGGGAAGGGGAGGGGGAAGCTACTGAGAAACGGCTTTATGCTGCCGAAAAACGCGCGGGAAGAATTTTTTGAAATGAGTACGCCAAGGAGAAGCAAGGGTTTCAGACGCGTAAGGAAAAGACTCGACGTCTTCACCCAAAAAAGACGGGCAGCGTGAAGTCAAAATGGTTTCAAGAAAGAAGGGAAAAAGGCCGAGTTGTCTTGGTCGGGAAGACCCCCCCGAGAGGGGAGGAAAAAGTCAGGGTCCGGGGCGGCTGAGCAGAAAAGAAGGACAGTGCTCGTCTAATAAGGGCGTTTTCCAGGAAAAAAGAAAAAATGGGCGACAAAAACTGAGGACTTGATCGTGGGGGGAAAGGGGACCGATCAGAAAAACAATGTTTCAAAAAAAAGCGACTGTTCGCCGGAGAATGGACCGAGAAAGGAACCGAAAAAAAAAACACGCTGATCTCGTCCTGGGAAAAGGGAAGCATGCCGGGAAGAAAGGAGCCCCAATATTGCATCTCGACGGGGGGAGGAAAAGAAGGAAGCCTCATCCACCGGGTGCTCAAAACCGAGAGAGTGCAAAAAGCCTGCAATCAAGGAAAGGGGAGGAAGGGTAGTGGGAAAAAAAATCGAGGGTCCTAATTCAGCCGGACGGCGCCAGGGGAAAGGGGCTTTCGTTTAGGAAAAAAGGGCATATCACTGCAATTACAAAAGTACGGGATAAACCATCGTCTGGCGAAGTAGGAGAGGTAAGAGGGGGCAATGCATTCAATTTTCTTGGGGACGCTGCTCGGAGGAGAAGGGGGGGGATGGAGAAGACGATTCTCCTATCATAATCTCGGAAAGGGAATGACCTCCCCGTCGAAAGGGGGGGAACCTCCTAAGAGGAAACCGGGAGAGAGACCCAACGACGTTACATCCTTCCGGACGATCAGAATCGGGGCCCGTAGAAAAAGCACTGTCTTCTCACAGGAGCCTCAACAGGCCAAGTTCATTTTGTTGTGAACCAATAGAAAAAAGCGACGGACAAAGTAAGCCATTGGAGGAAGAAGGAAAAGGAAAAGATCACCGGTGGCTGAGGAAAGAGGGAAGGGAATCCTTAAACGATTGCGGGGAGAAAAAAAAAACGCAGGGCTGGCGCAGGCAGAGGGGGCCATTTCTATATCGCTAGAAAAGGGGGAGGAGTTGGCGAGGGGAAAAAAGAGGAAAAAACCGATATAATGCGCCACCGGAGGAGGAACGACGATCTCGTTGGAAGGGAAAAGACGCTATGTGCGCGAGGAAAGGTGTATGTCATTCCTTCTGTGAGTGAGCATAAGAGAAAAAGAATGGTCTCTTAGAAAGCCTTTTGTCACGCCGGGGGGAAGAAAAAAAATCGCTCTTCCATCTCAGCGGAAAGGGCTGATGCAGAATGAGAGGGGGAAGGCAAGCCTTCTTCCAAAGGATTACATGCA
>Ga0179593_1607365_pt1 | contig 10032 bp, 9 predicted proteins | sample CZODoug2_1_08_16_FD_185931 | JGI IMG/M metagenome (GOLD analysis project Ga0179593, IMG submission 185931) | Vadose zone soil fungal communities from Angelo Coast Range Reserve, California, USA - CZODoug2_1_08_16fungal (PacBio error correction) | ecosystem: Environmental > Terrestrial > Soil >...
TAAGCAGGGGTTGATCACGGGGCGGCATTCGCGGCTGACAATTCGAAAGAGGCAAGGAAAAAAGCAGAGGAGGTATTGGCACTTAATGGGCGTGGCACGATCCAGGTTTTGTTTTGTTCAGCGTTCAGCTTAAGCAAGGCCCGTTCTAGGGGGTCGCTTTCATTCAAAAAAAAAAGGGAAAGGAAGCAAGTCTATCTCGCTCAGTCGCGCTACATCTTGGCGCATAGATGCCCGCCAGAGAGGGAAAAAGTGGGAAAAGTGAGCCGTATCGTCAAAAAGTAAGTGAGGAGTACTCATCGAAATTCTGGACAAGAGAGCGGTGTGGTAATAGAAGGGACCGGCAAGGCCCAGCACGAAGACCTACGAAACGCTCTGCGGTGATGGCGTAGGAATGAAGGGATAAAAGAACTGGAGAACAGAACAAAGACCAGGACGATCACATCGCTCCTATAAAAATGATGAGAGTAAGCAGGGGGAGACTAGCATTCTCACACGGGTCCGGGGGAGCCTCAAAAAAAGAAAAGTCCCTAGGGGAAATAGGGGGCATACTTTTGGGTGTAAAAAAGTCGGCCAAATCAAGCGTCGACGCTCCCAGAGAGCTACCGAAAAATGAACGGATCGCAATAAAAGCTGTTTAATCTAACCCCGCCTAGTAGAGGAGGGAAAGAGGTGGGAGGGGGATTGGGACCTTATATGGGGAAAGACCGGAAAGGGATTGGCGTCTACCAAAAAAGTCGACTTCGGAAGTTGCCTTCGCCGTTCTTTACGGGTGGAGATTAGGGGCGCGGAACGGGAAAACTTAAGAAGCACGCGGCAAAAGAACGAATGAGTGCGAGCCGATCAGCAGTGCGTAAATGCATAAAGGTTCCGCGAAAAGGAAAGGGAAAACAGTCACTACGAGAGGGAGCATTATGCTCCAATAGAAAAAAGGGGGAAGAAACAATGGGTTATATTCCACGCCCCAAATGGGACCAGGGGAGCAAAAGCCAATTCAACACATTGGGAACATAAAGAAAGAAGAAAAAACTGCTCCAGAGGAAACCTCCCGCAACAGACTTGGACCGGAAGGGCTGGTTGAGAATAGGGACCTGTCCACGGACCAGGGGTGTTAAATATGCCTGCACGAAGTCATAGGAAACCACAAGGGCAGGTAGGCTTCACTAAAGAAAGAAGGAAAAACACATAGAAAGATATGAAGGGAGGCGTCCTGGGCGTCCGAAATCGAGCAAACCGTGGGGTTTTAAAAACCGGGACAGTGCCAATGTGGTTGGCCCAGGGGATTCCTGAGGGAAAAAAGAAACAGAAGCAACGTTGGGAGTTGTGTATTGTCAGTCAGAGGTTCGTCCAGAAAAATGAAAAAAGAACGAAATGGGAAGAGAGGTCCCTTACGATTTCTCAAAAAAAGTTAAAGGGAGGTAAGAATAAAGGGCAGGGAGTCAAGGGGGGAGAAAGACGGAGCAAAGACGCAGGTTGTGTAGGTTTTTGGACAATTTATGCAAGGCGAGGGACAATTGGAGAGCTTTCCCCGGCGGCCACCACTAAATCTAACAAGGGAATAACCTCAAGGAGTTCGGCACCTATAAACTGGCGAGCACAGAAGTTATTTGTAATCAGCTCAACTGCAAAGTAATCTTTAAAGAAGGGGGGTAAAATGAGAAGATTGCGACCATGGGAAAGAAGGAATAAGGGTAAACTCTCTTAAAAGTCTCCAAAAACCTAAAATCTTCCACGGGTGTTCCTGATGGATCCAGAAAAATTCCTCTGACAATGGGAAAGTATGAAAAAAGGGAATCAATTGTTCTTGCAAATGGGGGTGTGGACGGTCATCCGTTAAAATGCGCAAAATCGGTGCCTTCTTCTGCAAATGTCGGACGAATTTCGATTAAGAATGGGGTGAAAGTTGGGCCAGAAAAAAGGCAACCCTTCTCCGGAGCAGTATCAGGCTCACACAAAAGCGAATTCAAACGCACGTGCGTGAGAGCGACATGCGGATAAAAGATGATGACGGCTGCAATCGGAATCGAGAAACACAACAACGAAATAGGGAAAGGGGAGGAACCGGCATGAAGGTGCAGTTAATCTACTCCATGCGCTCTAAAAAGGGGTTGAATAAACGGCCTCCTTTTTAGGAATCTCACTTAGAGGAAGGCTATTACCGCGCCGGCTCCTTTGGGGGTCCGAGGGGGAACATCGCAGGGTCTCATGGGACTGGTGAAAAAGAGAAGATGCTAATAGGCAGAAAGAATTGCGCTTCCCCACGTCAAACAACTTTGCTCCGACCAAGGCTTAGAAGAGAGGGGGCAAAAAGGGTCACTTGGACATCGGGGGATCGATTGAGGTTGGTCGGAAGGAGCAAGGGGAACATTAGGTAAGGGAAGGGGAATGGCCGCGCCTTCTACCGCGAGGTAAGGGGGACAAGTTTATGGGGCACGTCAAATAAGCTGAAGGGGGGAAAGGAATATTAAAGGGAGTTTATCACTTTGTCTGTACAAAAAGGAAGTGGGCCGAGCGAGGGGAGGAGCTTAAAGGGGTTCTCTTTAAGGGAAAGAGTGTGAGAGATAAGAGTCAATCGTGGTTGGAAGCCGTTGGCTCTCTAGCAGAGGAGGGGGAAAAAAAGAGAAATCCTTTCTATGCTCTAACAGTTAAAAAACCATAAAGGTCTCACGGCGCATGTAAATACAGAATCGGCATGGTAGGTCCGTACAGTAGGAGGGAATGAAGTACCGATGGAGCGCGAGGGGGGGATACAGGGCGGAAATGAATGGGGGGGAAAATGTCAAAAAAGGGACATTTCTTTACTTAGCGGGGCAAACTAAGCACAAACGTTTGTGGGGTACGCAGCGCCGAAGAAGAACTCTTCGGACACCTGGAGGCAAGAGCGAAAAAAAGTGGGTCTCGTCGCCAGGAAACAGACGTCGCCGATTGCTCGCAAAAGGGAGGGGGGGGGGGAACTGGAAGAAAAAGGGAATTCGTTATATGGGTTGGAAGGGATGCCTTCGTGGGCAGATCCGGAAGGATCGGGTGGCAAGTACTCAAAGTTCGCCCCGGGAAGGGGGGAAATCGTTTTGGCGGAAGTATCGATGAAAGTGGTTTGGTTATCTTGTCCTGGGGGAAGGATTTGTGGGGACTTTCGGGGTTCAAGGAATAATAAAGGGATGAAAAAAGCAAGTCGGGAGGGGCTGAATCGACTTCGCGCAAGAATGGTCCGCCGGCTGAGGGCCTTTTTCGCCGGAAACCTTTCTGGTTACATTAATAACAAAAGGAGGGATCTTTTTGCTAAGTGGACCGGCTGGGAGTCAGGGGAATTGGTCAGAAACTCACCTCTCCTTAAAGCCGCCGCAATCTGGGGGGCGGCTACGGAGGAAAAGTCAAAGGTACGACCTCCTCACTATTTTGGTTTGGTCGCAAAATCGCAAGTTTAACGATTTGCAAAAGGAAAAAAGGGCCAAGGCACGAGCTGTCTATCTGATGGGGGGTAGGAGGCCGGGAAAAAAAAAAGGGAGGCATCCTTAAGGTTGTGATCCGGCTGAGGTGGGAGCATGCGAAGGGAGGGCTATGTTCCCAAAGGTCTGAATCGAGTTCCACTAGGCAGGGCTCCTCGAAGAGGGTCAAAGAAAAAAAAAGGGGTAAGGTGGTGACTGCAAGGATTGCGGAAAACAAACAAAGGCTTACAGCTCCCTTTCTCTGCGCGCCAGGCTCGAGAGAAGCCTGGTAGGGGGATGGATGAGGAAGCGAAAAAATAAACGGAAATCCGCCCTTAAAAATCGGAAAAACGTCATTGGGTCGGGTTATATTCATAAATGTGGGCCAGCCATGTCAACGTGATCTTACCAAACTCGAGAGAGCGTCCCAAGTGCCTATCGGTCGAAGATGACAGGAAAGAAACAAGACTAATCGGCAGACACAACGCCCAGTTGGGGGAAAGGGAAAGGATTTTAATCTACGTTCGCTCGCGGATTTGCTGGGGAGTAGAATGGGCGAAATGGGGGAAAGGGGAACCCAGAAACGGGCCTGCTCCGTATGATTTCCACCGGTCCGTCAAAGGGCAATAAAAGAGAAACCTCAAAACCAATACCTGTCTGAAAAAAACATCTGGACCGAAGACTGCTTTCAGAACCGGCGGGGAGAGGGGCCATATTTGGGGAAATAGGGGAAACCCCAGTGAAAACACTAGCTTGGAAGGGGAACAAACGGAGGTTATAAATATATGATATTTCCAAAGTTGGGAGGAATGCAAGGCGGCAAGAGGATAAAAAATCTGCGGAACGAAAAAGCCGCGTAGGTAAGGTTGGTCACTTAGACCTTGGGAAGATAGAAAAAGGGGGGGGACCGCGCATCTGCCAAACTCTCGCATAGAGACCCGGCGGAGAACTTAAACTTCAAGACGAATTCGATTAATCGCAAATCGAGGGAAGCTCAACGAATACTGGTCCGGTCGAAAAAAACGAGGGGGGGGAACGCAGACCTTTTCCATGCTTCGTTCGAAGATGTGCGGACGTACTCGCGAAAGGCGGGACGATCGGAGCGACAGGCAAGGAGGGGCTCACCAAGCAAGGCGACAAAAAAAGGGAGTGGAAAAAAGGAGAGACAATTTGGGGGAGCGGAACCCTACAAACATCAGGCTCACCAGAAAAACTGCCGGAGCGACCAAGAGGAGGAGTTGGGCGGGTACGAAATAATCTCTCGCACCAGTAAAAAGAAAAAAGCAGAAACTTCGGGGAAGGGGACGCCGATGAACCAGAGAAACGGGGGGTGGGGAACATCGCAACTCAAGGAGCGCTCAAAGAAGGAGAAGGTCGCAATCAAGGGATAAGCCTCCCGAAGAGAGCTGGAACCAGAAGTAGCTGCCTGGCGCAATTTGGGAATCACTGTTTTGCCACAAAAACGAATTGGCAGTCCGACCACCAACTTAGAAGGGGGGACACTCAGGGCAGTACAAAAGTTCAAGGGGCAAGGAAAGGAAATTCCTGCGTGAAGACCAAGTTCAAAAATGCAGGCGAATCCACAAAATATTAGTTCCTAAGAACACTATCCAAAGAAATGGGGAAGAAATCGAAAAAATCCCTCTACCAGGCTGAAGATATCAGAGCGATCAATAATCAACCGCGTTGGCGTTCCAAAAATTTGATATTACCAGTGCAGCAAAAAGGAACATAAGAAACGAACAGTTAAGACATACATAACTCTAATAACCACACGGCTACAGGCACGAAAAAGACTCCAGAACGCTGTGGACCTAAGAAAAGAGATTGGGAAGAGTAGGGACCTGGCCCCGGGCAACACGGAAGTTTCCAGGGCTGAAGAACGAGGTAAGGGGGGAGCTCCCATCAATCAGTAGTAATCTGGACAAGCCAAACAGAATGCACAAACAAGACCGAGAAGGATCGGACGAAGTAAGGGCGGATTACAAGACCGAGCAACAGGTTATGTTTGGATATCAAAAAAGAAAGGGGGTTGAAGGAAGAAGGGGAATCCGGTTGCAATGAAAACAATCCCGCACAGTTTGGCGTTGGCTGGCGCTTGAGTGAAAGAAGAAAAACCAGGCGGGGTGGAAAGCAGCTCGCCGCTGGATCCCCAACTCTTCCTTGCAGCGGGAGGAAAAGGGGGCAACTCATATTGGGGATCTAGGAAAGGCACGACCCGTGGCCCAGAAAGGATGGTGGGGTAAAGGGAAGGGACGTAGCAATGGAAAGCAGTTCGGAGATCAAGGGAATAAGGGGAAAACTAGGGAAACAATGAGGACAGAGGATAACCGTCGCGGCAAGAAAACTCATTATCGCTCGGAAGCAGAGGGGCAATCCGACCTGCTGGTAGGAAAGAAAAAAAAAAAATTGGGGGGAGATTAACTTTTGTAACACCTAAGTAAGGGGCATGCAGTGCGACATAAACGGAAGGGTAAAAGCTCGTATCAAGGGCTACTAGAAAAGGAATGTGGGAAGGGATTCCTTCAAAAACCAATAAGGCAAGAAAAAGGAAGGGGTGTGTTGGCACAGAAAAAAAGTGGGGAACAGGTGGGACCGGGTGGAACAGTTAACAAAGGAAAAAAAGTGGGGAAGTTCTTCGGCAACGTAAGAAAATGGGAGGAATTACTGAATTTACGCAGTGTTTTCACAGAGGGTTGCTGCCACTCCACAAGGGGAACAAAACGGAAAGGGAGGTCCCTCTCAGGTAGGGGAAACAAAGAAGGCGAATTCACAAGCAATGGGAGACTGGGGGAGACAGAAAGGCGATGCACGAATACAAAAAGAGAAAAAAACATCCACAAAAAAAAAAAAGGGGGATGGGGAAAATATAGAGAAATGCAGGAAAGGGCCATAGGCGCTTAGGCAGAGGGGACGAAAGACAAGAGAAATGACTGTGAAAAGTCAAACTTAGCGGGAGGAAAGTCGAGGGAGAGGCATCCGGTCTTGCCGGTTGGGATGGGCAACATAAAAAGAGAAAGTCGCCAGGTAAGGGATACCTGTCAAAGAACCGGAAGGCAGGGGGAGGAAGGACCGGGATGTACCCGACAAAAACTGAGACGCCCCATGCGTTCGAACTCGGGTGCAAACAAACTTTCAATTCCGTCGGGAGGGGAGAGGGGAGGGTTGGGGGGGGGGGGGGAGGGGGAAAAGAGAAAGGAACGGCCCGTGGCAGGCTGGAAGACGTATTACCTGTAAGCGACTTTGAAAAAGTCTGTCATCAGTATGGGGGGCCCCGTTTAAGCGCAACTTGGTGCGAGGTGGAAGGTGGGGCCGGAAAGAAAAATAAGGGATGGAGGAAGTGGGAGGGCCAAATAAAGATAAACAATAAGGGGTGCGGAAGGCAAGGAGCATTTTAGATGTATCAGCGGAAGATTGAAAGACTCAGGTGGTGGCCGAAGGCTCGGAAAAAAGTCAACTGCGAAGGACAAGGAAAAAAATCAGGGGGAAAAGAATCGTTTGGCTCATTCAGCAAGGCCATGAAAGTAGGGCTACTAAAAGGGGCGATGAAGGAAGCGAGCAAGGCTAGGAGTTGGGTACAAAAAATTGTGGGGCTTAGAAAGGGGGTCGCTTTTCTGCGGAGTGGAAAAGGAAAATCCCTCACTCGTGGGGAGACGAAAGGGGAAAGATTCGGCACAAAGGCCAGGCGAGATCTTATTCGAAACCTCACCGAGGAAGAAAGGAAGGAGACTGTGCCGGTGGGGAAACTTGGGGGGGGGGAGGGAGGGGCCTATAAGTCGGCGGGAGTAATAGATGCATTAGTGCGCATATAGTTAGGAGGGGTGCCATTCAACTCTTTGAAAAAAAGGCGCATGGAGGGAGTAGTAAAAGCAGGTGGGCGTCGTGTGAATCGCTGAGCCTGGGTTTGGGTATAGAGAGCGTAGGTCGCAGTGTGGGAGCTTCTGTGACTTGGGGACGTACATTGGGATGGAAAAGGCCGGGAGGGGGAAGTCTGACCTCTGGAGAACCCCATCTCTCGATAGTACAGCGTGAGGAGGGGGGGCAGGTTTCAGGGGGAAACGAAAATTCTATGGAAAGGGCCTCATAGGGCGTAGCGCAATCAGCGGGAGAAACTGAACGAATTGGTGTGAGATGGTTCATTCGCGCCGAGAGAACAAAAAAATTCCAGGCTGCTGTTCTACCGATTCGAGTGTGTATGTGGTTCAAGAAAATAGGGTAAGGTAGTGTTCAAAAAAGGAAAAAAAAGAGAGGGATGCTCGGGAGTACGGAATTGGAGGCCGGCTCAAAAGACCAGCCTGTTGATGCGCGCCGAGGACTTGATGGGGAGAGGGGGAGAAGGGGGGAAGTGTCGGAAACCCAAAGGGATGGAGTTTGTTGCAAAAAAGCAGGGCCATCCTCAGCTTATATGCGTTCCGAAAAGGCCCCTTTGCGGAGAGCGAAACCAAGTCTGAAGAGCGCCTGTTGACGGGCGAGGAGCCAGGGCAACGGAATTTTTCTGAAAACTTGAAGGGGGTAGTGGATGAATGCCGCTGCAGCATCCAGTGGCCCACCTCCCTGGGGGGAGCAAGGTTCGTGGGGATAACCACAGAAGGGGAAAACTTGCTCAACGAAATTAACAAATCGCGTCCCGCGTCTCGGAAAGTAACTTAAAGAAGTAGTGAGGAAAACTATAAAGTATGGGAAATGGAGCATCAGAGAAAAAAAAAGAAAAGGGATAGAAGAAAATATGGCATGCTCACTGGAGCGCGATCCGATTTGCGCTTAAACTCCAGGAGTTAAGGGACCGGGAAAATGAACCCCATAAACTGATTCTAGGAAAAGAAAAAATGGTGGCAATCTGAAGTCAAAGACTTGGTGAGAGTAAGACAAGCCATCTAAGTGACCAATCCTTACCTACTCCGGTGTTCTTAAAAAGGTTGGAGGCGGCGCCCGCGATGCAAAAACCGTGATCCAAGAATAAGGGAAAAAAAGGAGGGGGGAGGAAAGAGTTGACTCCTTCGGGGGTCATGGGGCATGCGAGCACGGGGCCAAGGGGCTAAAAAATCTGCGCGCGCAAGAGAACGACGCGTAGTTAATGATTGGAGGAGGGCAAGAAAGCTCAGAGGGAGGGGTGAAGGGGTTCCTTCGATCTTGAGCGGGGAGAAAAAAATTCTGGGTCGCTGGTCCCCCGTTTTAGAACTTCATGAAGGAGCACGGGGAATTAAGCAAATCGAGCGAAGCGCCAGTTCGAGGGGAGTATGGGGGGAGGAGACGAGGTGAGGCTTTCATATTTACACATTAAAGAGAATCGTTCGAAATAAAGGGGAAGGAAAACGAAGGAGGAGAGAGAGAGGGGGGTGAATATCAGTAAAAAAGGCTGCTCAGCAAGACTTATAAAGAGGAGGATGTGGGACGGTCTTATCAATGAGGCAAGGGCATAGACTACCAGGGAGAAAGGGGCTCAACAAACAGTACAGAGAAGACGGGGCCAAAATGGAGCTGGTGGGGCGGTTACGCGCAAATACCGGGAAATTCAAGGGGAATGGGGACCGCCTCGAAACCTCGAAGCCTGCAGGGAAATGAAGGTGGGGGGTGGGGGGGGAACATCGATACCCCGCGCTCCAGCTATCAGAGACGGATTCCAGGGGAGAAAAACATTCTTTGGATGTCTTGATCCGTAAAGGAATCATATAGGCGATAATGGCACCTCTAGCCATGGCGCCTGCGGGGCACGAAGGACTTGGAGTTAACAAACGGATCCTTCCTTAAAGTAACGGAAAAATGAGAAGGGGGTCTCTTCGTTCCCATTTCGCTGTGGGGGAATAAAAGCTTCCATCTAGAACCTGCAAACGATGGGAAGGGACAAAGGAGGGGGCAGGAGTCCAGCGTTCAAGACGAAAAAGAAAGCGTCACTTGACCAGAGCACTACGAGAGAGAAAGTAGGCTATCAAGATCGCCCTTCTGTGCAAACATTTGAGGGGAAAAAGTAAAACCGCTCCAGTGTGAACAACCAAAAAGAGTGCCAGAAGAACAGAACTCTAGATAAAAGCAAATCCAAGACTCAACCTCCGCAAACAAACTTGAGGAGCCGAGCGCTGGTGGGGGAAGAAAAAGGGATCAGGACCCAGAAGTAATGCGGGGGGAAAGGGGGGGGCCTCACAAAAGCAATCTCTCCCACCCCGAATGCCACGAAAAGGAAATCAGAGAACAGAGGCACGCGACGTCCTTTGAGAAACTTAACAGAGAAGAGGTGGGATTTTGTTCGAAGAGGAGCGCTCCCCGTGGTGAGGGAAGAATCAGTCCTGCATGGGGGGAAACTCGTAAAAAGACAAAAAAGGCGGGGTGGGCGTACAGGACACACGAGAGCAAATGCGACCAGACAAAAATGGGGGGGGAAAGACTCAAGCTGTTCCCAACGGTGTGAAAAAAACGGAGAGGAGGCCTTAAGCAAACGAAGATTGGGTAACCGCGATTCTGGATTGCCGCTGCGGTGGAGAGAACGAAAGGATGGGGGAAGGGTTTCAAGAAGGAGAATGAGAGGGGGGGGGGACGCAAATGGGTCAGGAAAAAGACGTTCCCAGGAGACAACCACTATTGAATCCAATAGAACAAAAGGGGATAGCACAACCGG
>Ga0179593_1687899_pt1 | contig 10032 bp, 13 predicted proteins | sample CZODoug2_1_08_16_FD_185931 | JGI IMG/M metagenome (GOLD analysis project Ga0179593, IMG submission 185931) | Vadose zone soil fungal communities from Angelo Coast Range Reserve, California, USA - CZODoug2_1_08_16fungal (PacBio error correction) | ecosystem: Environmental > Terrestrial > Soil >...
CGTAGGGCGGAGAGGCCTTCGTCAAGCGTGCGATTGTCAGCAAAAAAAGAAGGGGAGGGGGGGTCCTCCGTTTTGGATCAAAACGAAAAGAGGAGGTGACCGTGCCCAGTTGGGGGGGGAGGGAGGGAGAAAGAGGTTGGGGGGTGACGGGGAAGGGGGAAAAAAAGGGACTAGCCTCTGGTGGAATAGCGTCCACGGGGCGAAAAAAAAAACCGGCGTAGTATTCAACGGAGCGGAAACAAAAGGTATTTTCGCCTACGGGGAGGGAGAGAAATCAGCTCACGAGGGGGAAAGCTCCATTCACATCCGATTGGAAAGGGGGGGAAAAAGGCCACTTTTTCGCCGGGCTCGGCGGACAAAAAGAAGGGGATTCTATAGCACGACGTCGGTGGCAAAGAAAAAAGGGGGGAGTGTTAGGAAAGGGTCAGGTGGAGGGGGGGTGGGGGTTGCCGGGAAAGACCTTCCTCTTGATCGAACCGTGGACTGAAAAGGGTCAATTTGTCGTCGGTGTCGATGAAAGCAATGGAGGAAAAAAAGGGGGGGAAAGAGCTACTCGGTGTGGAGATCAAAAAGAAACCATCACGTATAAAGTATCAGGGAGAAAGGGGGGGGGAGTGTTAACTCACGTGCGCATACCGAAAAAGAAGGAGATACCGGTAGGGAGGAAAAAGAGGGAAAGACTCATCATCTGCAGAAGCTAGTCGAGGAAAAAAGAGGCTACTCCGTTTTACAAGACTCGGGGGAAAAGTGTTGGAGTTCCATTATTCTGGTGAGGGAAAGGGGGAAACAATTCAACAAACTGCGCCAAGAAAGGATACGCGAAGCTGCGCATGCTGCGGAAAGGAAGAACAATCTGGCTTCCACTCTACTTCACAAAAAAGGGGAAAAAAGAAAACGCATTACTTAATAAAAGGGGAGAAAGGGGGGTGAATTGAAGGCGGGGGAAAAACGCACGCTCTCCGAAATGAAAAAAGAAGAAGGTATACGACGCGCAAAGAAAAGTTCCATACGTGGTGGTTGCGAGAAAAAGGAGCAAGGGGTGCTACAAGAAGTGAAAGTTCGGTTTCGCCACGTGGTGAAGAAAAAAAGAGGGCGTTCATAACCCTGTCATCGAAAAAGGGGACGGTACTTTCCGCGACATGAAGCAAATAGGGGTGGAAAGCCTAATCTGGACGTAGAGGGAAATGATTAACCGTTCATTGGTTGGAAGGATCCGTGAAAGGCAGAAAGTCTTTCTGGGCACCGAAGGGGGAAAGGGAGGAAAAAGAAACTCGGAAAAAAGAGGAGGGAGGAAGCCGTCGCGAAAGTAGAAATCTTCAGGAGAAAGAGAGGGCTTCCTTTCGGGAGAAGCGAGGAACGGCTCAGAAACGCCGCATTCCGTATGAGGGGAGGAACGAGAGGAAAACAAAGGGGTGGCGGCTTATCCGGAGGGGAAGGGAGAGGGGCGGTTTATCTGTCTTTAGCCTGCAAGACAGGAAAAATCCGGGAACCGGGACTGAAAGAGAGGAAAGGAACCACATAGGAAAGGAAAAGAGGGACGGAATGGGGGATTACCTGCTTGCGGTAAGAAAAAAGGCAAATCGTGCATTGAATGATTATGCTCGAGGAAACCGGGGGACACGTTCCGCTTCCGGAGGAAACAGGGGGGGAGAAAAAAAAAAAAATAGACGGACCGCCTACCGGGAAGGAGGGAAGGAGATGGGTTCTTCCGCGCGGTGGCCGAAGGAAAAGGGGAAAAGGGGCCTCGCACTTCCTCATCGGATTGAAGACAAAAGGGGAGGGCCATCGAATCACAGAGCAGTGAAATATCAAAGAACGATGAAAACATTCGTTATTGGAGGAAAGGGGAGAACGCCTTCCAATTATTCAGGGAAAAAAGAGGAGCCAGCGTAACTGGTCAAACTTAAAAGAAAAAAAGAACTTTTTTCTATCGGCAGCAAAGGAAAAACAACGGGGGAAAGAATAGAAGAGGGAACATGGTCCGGAGACGGGAAAAGAAAGGTGGCGATAATAATCAGCTGAGGCGCGAAGGGAAACGACATCCCGACCAAATCTCGAAGACGATCTCTAAAAGGAAGGAAGTAATACATCGTCTGAGAGGGAATTTTTGAAAAAGAAAAGAGAAGCTTTCTGTTTAAAGTCGGGGGGGAACGATCGCCTGCTGGTCGGCTGTAGGAGGGGGAAGGAAAAAAAAAGAAAACCTGGTCCGCGGAGAGTCCCTTCAAAAGAGTTGGCGGGAGGGATCTCCACCGGAAGGGGGAGAGGGGGAAACCGTTTAAAAAGTAAAAAGATTCTATTTACATTGGGAGGAAGGGGGGAAAACCTCGCCATCCCCCCCCCACCAAAACCACAAAAAAAAAGAAAAAAAAAAACAAAGAACGTCGCGAATGGACATCACGCTCAGGAAAAAAGAAAAAAGCCCCTCCAGATGAGAGTAATGGGAAGGAGAAAGCCTAAGTTTTCTTGGCAGAAAAATGAGAAAAAAGGAGAGCAGCCAAGTGAAGGGAGGGGGAAAAGGCGACTCTGAAGTCACCATAATCAAAAAGGAGGAAAAGGAAAACCTTTATACTATTCTAGAGGCACACCAAATCCTTCTTGCCTCGGCCGACAGAAGGAGGGAAAAAGAAAAAGCATCCAAGAGGGTTTTTTTGGGGAAAAATAAAAAAACAATGTTCACCGCAAGCAGCGAAAAAGGAAAAGTCTACCCTTCGTAACAAATAGGGAGACCTGAAATTGGCGGAAGAGTCATTCCCTGTTCCCCGGGAGGAAAAGGGGACAGGCTAAATCCCGCTCCACCGCCGCCCACCTTCATCCTCATACCAACGTACGGAGGCAAAAAAAGGGGCGGTCCTGGGTCAACGTTCAGAAGGGAAAAAAGGCGTCTTGAGCGTCCACCTGATGCAGTGAAAAGGAGAACGCTTGTCCGCCGGGCGTGGTGAAGGAAAAGGAAAGGGGAAAAGCGGCTTCGCAAACCAAAAAAAAAAAACACCGTCGTAGCTTGTCATCACGCAAAGATTTACGGTAACAATCGGCATGGCCACGTGAGAAAGAGGACACGTTTAATCATGTGACGGAAAAAGAGAAAAAGAACAAAAAACATTTCTTCCGCCGGAGTCAAAGGGAAAAGACCCGTTTGCGTCCGCGTCGGATGCGGGGTAAAAAAAGTTTCCGGGGAGCCGCTGAGGGGGGGGAAACCGACGAAAAAAAGGGGGGAAAAAAACTGAACAGACTGTCTAAATGTCGATGGGGGAGAAAAAAAACCACGTCTTGACGGCGGGGAGAGGCGTCAAGGGGGAAAGAGGGAAACCATCATTCTTGCGAGAGTGAAAAAGATACCAGACGCACTGACTTTCAAGCAAAGGTGAAGGTCCTTGCTCTCCTGGGGGTGTACCGGGGGGGGTGGAAGGGAATGAGAAAGAGACAGGGGGGGGCCAGCATGCGGGGAGGGGAAGGAAACCATGTTTCACGTTTTTTGGAAAGGGACCCGCAGGTTGCATGGTACAAAGGGGGATGGATACCCTTGATGGGAAAAAAGTCCTTTATTCTTGGGGAGAAAAGATTCTACTCTGACTAGAGGAGTGCTGAGTTAGTTCGAAGAAGAGGGGGGAAGACAGAAGGCGAGCACTTTATGATCACTTAAAGCCCCATCTTTTATTCTTTACCGTAAGGGGAAAGGGAGGGTTGATGTAGAGGTTTTGAAAAAAAAGGGACGTGTCAGCAAAGGGGGCTGAATTTCCGAAAGTTAAAAGACACTTTATCCATCCCGGGGGGGGAATCTGAAATCCACAGTTCGAGAAAGAAGGGGGGAAGCCGGAAAAGGCGGATCTGTATGAACCAACCGCCTGTACAAAAACCTGTATGCGTTGCACGCGAAAGAAGGAAAACCACTTTTGGGAAAAGAAGAAAAAAAAAAGTGGCAGTCGACAAACCAATTGAAAAAGAAGGGGGGGAAGGCCGTGCAACTCGTACCTTTGATCTTACAATTGTGAGGAAAAAAGGCGAGAAGGATGGAGAGGGGGAAAAGACTCTCCTTTGACCTAAGTGACGGCCGGGGTTGTCACCTGCCAAGATCCACCCGAGGCTACGCGGGATAAAAAGAAAAAAATGACGAAAACCGGGGAAAAGGAACACCGTTCCTCCGCCCAACGCCTCACTCAAGTCCGGAAAGGAAAAAAGGGGGAAACCCTTACCACATCCACTCTCGGAAAAGAAGGAGGGGGAGAGACGCTTTACTAATTGTTCAACAAAAAGGGGAAAACTGTCCGTTTCGGGAGAGCAAGGCAAAAGGAAAAAAGAAGAAGAAAAGATATATATTTTGTCGTAGCACTGGAGGAGAAGTTGCGCGCTTTCAGGTTAACCTTGGGGGAGAAAGGGTCTTCGCCGAGAGGGGAAAAGGAAAGGGGGGGGGGCAACCTCGTTGGTTGGAAAAAAGGGAACGTGTCCACTTTGGGCGGCGGCACGTGAAGGGGGGAGGTTCATTTTACGGGCTTCGTTCAAAGGGAAAAAAAGGAGACCTCTGTTATCGAGTCACCGGGGGAAAAAAGGAGGAATGAAAGTGGTTCCCCTCCTTGGTATGAGGGGGAGAGATCACCTTGCATAAAGGAGAAAAAAGGGCCCTAGTTGCCCGAATCATTCAAATCCGGGGGGGGGGGGGGGCCAGACGCCACTGGGGAAACGAAGGCGGTGGAACTCCTCTTGGGATTTGAAAAGGTAGAGGAAACGCATACTTCCTTGGATTTTGAAAGGGGAATACATCTCCGCGGCGCGCAGGGCCTCAGGGAAAAACGAGAAGGGAAAAAAGAGGGTTGCTCAGTTTAAGGGGGAAAGGGAGAAATTCCATGCAACTTTCTCCGGGGGGGTTGCTTTTTGCAAAAGGGGGGGGAACTAACCCTCAACTGAATAAGGGGAAGGGGGCTTTTTAACTAAATGGGGGAAGGGGGGAAAATATTCAGCGTTACGGGGGAAGGGCGGAAAAGCTCGACTACTCAGCAATCAAGCTGAATATTGCATAACAAGGAGAAGAAACTTTGGGGGGGGGGCGGGGGGGAATGTCCATCGCAAAAAAATTCAACCTGCGAAGTCACAACGTTAACCTGATGCGAAGAAGAGGGGGAAACTGATCCGGGAGAAGGGAACGTACACACTGCGATCCAGGAGGGGAGGGCTTGCATTCATTTTCGGTCTGTGCTAAAACTCTCGCGAATGCGTAGGATAGACCAAGGACGAAGGGGAAGCCGTAAAGACTTGTGTTTTCGAAGAAAGGGCGACTTCCTTTCATAACGAAAAAGGGAGATTTCTCCGACGTGGTTACCGAAGGAGGAAAGGAGGTGGGTCCCTGAAAAAAAGAAAAAAAGAAATTAATCCGGCTGAAGAAAGGGGACGCGCTCCTTTCAAGCACCGTCGCGGGAAAAAAGAAGGAATTAACCTTTCACACCCATTTATTGGTGATGAGGTAAGCAAAAGGGGACGTTCTGTAAAAGATGAAAAAAGGAAAAAAAAGTCGAGCGGCGAGCGTTCGTCTCGGGACAAGGGGGAAGAAGGCCAGTCACCGCGCGGACGCAGCCGGAAGAAGAAGTCGAGGAAATGCATAGGGAAAAGGCGATACGAGGGAGAGCAGGTACTCAACAGGAAAGGGGACGTGTTAGGATTCCTTTGGGGGGGGGGGGGGTCGTCTTTAGCACTGCAACGGGGAGGGAAGAAGAAGTTACCGGGACTGGGGGGGGAAAATGGGAGGGGAACATTAATTCCCTCGCCGTTTTTTAAAGGGAAAGCAGTACTCTGCTTGCGTGACCCTGGGTGAGGGGGAAAATCTTTCATTTGAATAGGAAGGAAAGGAAATGGTTGGAAAACGCGGAGAAGGAACTCGCGTCTTCTACCTGCTTTAAAATCTTTTTGCCGGAGGGGAGCGTTTCCGAAGTCCGGCTCCAATTGGCGGAAGGAACGCCATCAGATGGACCACTTCGGCTCCAGCTAATTCACAAAAGGGTGGAGGGCTCACTCGAAACGGGAGAGGGGAGCTGGCTCTGGTGGGGTTTTTTTGAAAAAAGGGATACATGACATAAAGAAAAAAGCGAAAGGAACGCTCACACCCATAACTTGTTGGCGAGAGGACCGTGCCGACTCTCCGCGGACAGGTTTCGGGGGAAAGCCGCCCGCATTCTCGCGTGGCCGATAACGAGAAAAGAAAAAAAGGAGAATCAGCGAAGAAGAAAAAAGAGGAAAAAAGAGAGAAGATCGTCTGCGCGATTTTGGGGGAAGAGGGGAGGTATTCGAGCGCATCCCAAAGGAAGGGGAACCACCAGGAAGGGGGGGGGTGCCGAGGTATCAACAAGGGTACAAAAGAACGGTCTCTTGAGGTAATTGGGAAACGTTTCTTGGGTGTGAGCGTCAAGGAAGAAAGCCTGGCTTTCGCGGGCTGCCGAGGGAAGAGAAACCGGGGTGGCCGGGGGGGGGAAAAAAAAAGGGACATCCACTCTCCGTCGTAGTTCGAAAAAAAGGGGGGAACCTGCTCTTTTAACTTCGCTTGCGAGGAGAAAGACCTAATCCGTAATGCGGCCAGGGGGAGAGGGACAAGGGGGGGGAAGGGGAAGGAGAAATCGAAACCAGGGGAACGGTAGGACGACGGCGAGTTCTTGATCTTTGAAGAGAAAAAAGCCGCCAGTCCTTTTACAATTGAAGGAAAAGGAAAAATGCACTATTTGATACAGAATTCGGGAGGAGGGGGGGAAAAGGGTGCTTCCCCAAAAGGGGGAAAAGGAGGAGGGATATGTTTAGCTGTCTTCATCCTTCAAAGGAAGGGGGGGACGGAGGCTTTTCCTTAAGTCAAAACCTCCCTAGCCGGTAATACCTAAACGGGGAAAGAAAAAGGGAAGCGATACTCGGCCTGCTGCGTCTTGAGCAGGGAAAAGCGCCTTCTCCCGAGGGAACGCGTTTTGCCTGGAAGCTTTATACTTTCGCGAGAAAGAAAGCCGAAAAGAAGAAGGGGGCTAGGAAAGACTTCATCACCGGAGGAATGGCCACGGTATTACCTCATCAAATAAAGAGGGGAAGGACACCGCGCTCATGGCCGAGAAGAAGACGAATTCAAAAAAAGGGGAATTAAAAAAAAGCGGAAATGGTCACGTACCCGTTTGGCGGGGAGGGGGGTTTGATAACGCATTTCTTGAAAGGGGGGGGAGGAGACTTCTACACTCACGCCCTCAGCATCCAGGAAAGGGAGATGGTGAGTGCATAAGGAAGGAAAAGGGAAGGGAGGTATTTTCCTCCTCTGGCGGGGGAAAGTTGGCCATATTCTCTACACATTTAAGGGGGAGGTAGGGGCTTTTCGCATAGAGAACCAACGCAGGGGGAAAAAGATTTAGGGAGACTGGAAATTTTTATTTTGTGGAAAGATTGAAACTTATCGCGTTTTAAAAGGAAGAGTCTCATCCAGGTTCACAGGAGTCGGGGTTCTGGAGGATAAAAAACGGCTGTATGCCTTCACCAGAAAAGGGTGACAACGTCTTGATTCTGTACCCGGAGGAAAAAGGAGAAGGTCCTACTCGACGACTTCTGCGAGTGGGGGAGGGGGAGATAAAGGAAAAAACTTCATAGTGGTCACGGGGGGGGGGGGGGAAACCCACTTGTAGCTTTAAACGTATTGGAAGTGAATTTGAGGGAGAGGGTGTAAAGGAGATGGGAAGGGGGAATGAAAGGGGGGGGAATTAATACATACCGACACTGGAAATTTTTCTCTCAGCGGGATCCTATGCCGTTCGTTTAAACAGAAAAAAGGAAGAGGTATGACCGCCGAAAGAAAACCAAAAGACGAAAAAAGTCCACTAAAGTCCTCGATCCCGGCGACAAGGGAAAGGACTATCGGAATGTGAATGAGGCGGGCAAAAGGGGGATCTCAAGGAAAGTTCCGCGACGATCGTTAACGTAGTCTCCAATAAAGTGACTACCCTCCTTTGGAAGAAGAAGGGGGGAGAGATCCACCGCGTCTAGCAGCGTGCTACCCGAAGGCGAGCACATCACAATGGGAAAAAAAAAAAGCCCACTTTGACACGTGAAGCCCGCCCGTAGGGGGGGGGGGAAACAAAACGCGGACCACAGCCACATCTCGGGGAAAAAGAGGAAGAGTGCGAATGGGGAAGAAGGGAAACGTTTTCCCCGTTTAAAAACGTCCCGAATGTCTTCCGAAAAAAAGGGGATTAAATAGAGGATTTGGAAAGACTAACGGGGGGGGAAGGAGGGGAAGAAGAGTTCGCCGATAGGGATGTTTTCCTCTGGGGAAAAAACTAGCTGCCCTACGAGGTCTCCACTTTGGTCGGCGGCACGAAAAAGACGGTTTTTACGGGGGGGGGGGGAGAGGGGAGGTCTTTTCACTGGTGCCCTCGCGGAAGAAGCTGGAGAGCGAAAAAAAGGAAGGGCAAAGCGGCGTAGTCAAAGGGGTCCCACTCCTGGGGGGGGAGAATCCGTTTTCGGAAAACGAAAGCACGTGAAGAAAAGGGAAAAGGCATCATTCACATCCGATAGACAGGTAATGGGGGGGAACTTTGTCTCCTGTCTCTCGGGGGGGGAAACGCGCTGGGGATTTCGAGGCAAAGCAAAAAAGGGCCGGAAGCGGGTTGTTCATACAGGAAAAAAGAATGTTTACATACCTGCCTCTTATAAGGAAGAGGAGGAGCACAAGTGGATGGCGGACTGGGAAAGTAAAGTTCCGGAATTCAGGTGTGCCGCCTACTCTCAACCCAAGAAAAGCAAGGCAAAGGGGTACGGAAGGGGAATCTAAATGTTGCTCCATAAGGAGATGCTGGACGGTATGTCTCGGGAAGAGAGGGATACTCTCACTCTCAGAAGCTCGTCGCGTCGGGGGGGGAGGGGAACTCCGTTTAAAAGAGGGATTTAGGAGGGAAAACCTGCTGGTCTTAAAGAGGGGGAACACGTTACCCTGGATCGCGAAGCGCGAGAGAGAAGGGTGAAATTGCGGAATGAAAAAAAAAAGGTCGATCGTAATTATAATTTTAGAGGAAGGGGAAATCATTGCGTCTGGTCTAGGGAGAAAAATCACGCGCGCCGAAAAATGCTGGAGAGGAGGGAAAAGCAAAAAAGGAGGGAGAAAAGAGACTTTTTTTTTCTAGCTACAAGGAAGAAACGGACGTCTTAGTTCGTTGCTGAGGGAAGATACCTCTGCTCCTGAATAGGTGTGAAAAGAGAACGGGACCGGGGAAAGGAATGAAAAAAAAGAAATTTTGATCTGTTGAACGCAGGGAGTCCGCTGCCATAGCGCGGTTAAGAGAAGGAATTTGATGAGTATACGTGGCCGAAGGGTTGGGGGTCCCGGGGAAAAAGCAGGGGAAAAAAGCCTTTCGAGGGCGAGTCTTTCGTCAAGAGGAAAAAGTATAAAGCTTCCAGGCCAACGCGCGTACCAGCTAAGGGGGGGAACTTCATCAGGTGGCGCTCAAGCGCAAAGAGGGAGATGGTTACAAGGGGATGGAAAGGGGGATGAGTATGCAGGTATTCTGCTCTCGGGGAGGAAACGTTTAACTTCAGTCCAAAGGGGAAGGAAGGCCCTTTTGCAGGCTTAAGCCCGCTCAAGAAGAAGGGGGGATGGGGGAAAAGCGGGAGGGAGTGTACCCTTGGTTTCTCCGAATTAAGGGGAAGCGATTCAAGCCCTGTTCACTGAAGAAGGTCGCCAGCTCAGGAACTAGCCGTCGGAGAGGAAAAGATCAAGGGGTTGCACAAAGAAAGTGAAGACGGATTGCCGCTCACGGTCCTTTCCAGCCCACTTCGGCGCCAGCGAATGGAAAAAAGAAGGTTCTGGCGAACTCGAAAGGAGCGGGAAAGAGGGGATGCGGGGGGGAGGGGTCAAAAGGGGGAACATATAATCGCGCATCCCGCTAAGCAAAAGAAGGGGGACGCTCACACCCCAGAACGTGGAAGGAAAGACGCGTGCCGTGACTCTCCGCGGAAAAAGAAGGGGAAAGATGCTCCTAAGAAGGGAAAGGATCGAGAGAAAGGCGCTCGAATCACCGTCAAAAAGGGAAAAAG
>Ga0179593_1809331_pt1 | contig 10032 bp, 15 predicted proteins | sample CZODoug2_1_08_16_FD_185931 | JGI IMG/M metagenome (GOLD analysis project Ga0179593, IMG submission 185931) | Vadose zone soil fungal communities from Angelo Coast Range Reserve, California, USA - CZODoug2_1_08_16fungal (PacBio error correction) | ecosystem: Environmental > Terrestrial > Soil >...
AACGGGGGACGACGAAATGCCTCCCTCGTTCGCGGAATAGGAAGCGACGGAAGTCACCCGCGATAAGTAGAGCCAAAAGACGAAAGGACGACTCTTCTTTTCCGGCTCAACTTTCCATAAAATGGCGGCGACTTGAAAGAAATCAATCAGGGGAATAAACGAGAAGTCGGGGGGATGGGCGGATAAACCACCACAGGGACACGCCGAGAGAGGGTGGAGGGGGAGAAACATAGAAAGGGTGCGCGCCGCGGTTTCTTAGGGGGGGAAGGGAGGAAACCGAAACTGATGTAAGAGGATAATCAAAAAACAACAGCTCGCGAAAAACCGAAAAGATTAGTACTATATGCACCCTCCAAGGGAAAGGGGAGGGTATTTAAAACTCGGATCGAATTTTAAGGGGTTCGTCCCAACTTCGAGTCAAACGACCGGACATCTGGGGAAACACCTTACTAAAAAAAAAAAGCGAGATTCGAAGAAGGATCCATCTACGTTCTAATCTGTGTAAATGAAAGGACAAAGGGGGCCGTCCCCAGGACGCAACCATCGCGGATAAGGGAAAAGGGGAGACTCGATGATAAAAAAAAGAGATACGGGGGAAGTGCTGGACTTCAGAGTGGCAAACTCGCTAAAAATTTGCCTTAGGAAAAAAAAAAAAACGAGATGTTCTGCAGAGGGCGACGTGACTCCTAGACAGGGATTGAGAAAAAAAAAAGGGACACGCAAGTGCGAAAGTCGATGCACACTCAAGAACATCAGGGGCGGGAGCAAAAGACGGTCGCGAAGCTGCAAAGAGCTATATTGAGGGTCAGAAACCGGAAAGAATGTAGCGGCATGAATCTCAATAGGAAAAGCATTTCAAACGGAGAAAAAAAAAAAATGGCACGTGTGAACTAGGCGATCTACTAAACTTAATAAGCGGAAAAAGTCTTTTCTCGTCGACGAGCCCCATAGACTGAAGAGGGCTTGGAGGCAGAGCTCTGGATATAGACAACCAAAAACAGTATGAGGATTAAACACACAGGAATGGAGGAAGGGGGGGGGGCGAGATTAAAATACGGATGCATCTTGAAAACGGACAAATAAAAAAGTGCAGGTGCGCCCAGAACCCCCGCAAAGCTGTTAGATTTGCACGAATTGCTTACATAGTAAAAGACCTCAACTTTAGTCTTTTCTTTTCCATGGGAGGGATGTCCTTGGACAACACGGTGAGGGTCCCAGGACTCGAAGTAGGAAAAGACGGTGAGACTAGAAGGCTCTCCCATCTCGATAGGAGATAAAAGTAAAAATCCTCTACCGGTAGAGCGAGATGTCGGAGTCTCAACAAAGGGGGTCAGGAACAACCTCTTTGGGTGGAGCCGTTGGCTTGACGGGCGTGTCAGTCGGCACGTCTCGAATCCGAGAATATAGAGGACCGGCAAGGTCTGAATCTTTATCGCCTAAGAAGACGGGGCCCTGCATGCCGGTGAAACGCCGCTTTCCCTGCTTGAAGGGGTCAACAGATCTTAAACCGTTCTACGGGGAAAAAGGTGGAGAGAGTTATCAGACGGACCGGACGGAATGGGAACGGGACCACGAATTTCTACGGCACATTGAACAAGGGAGGGGAATGCGTTCTACGCGCCGAAAAGAGAGGTAACTGACCCATTGGGGGACGGGGTGAGAACTCGTGTCAAGCCGCCGGATTGTCGGCCTTGACGAGTAGGTCCATTGATTCGCTCGCCACTACGCGAAAAAGAGGGCTACTACAAAGGTCGAATGCCGGATGGTCTTGTTTAAAGACGGTTTTCCTGGTGGACGTCGGGAGACGCACCCCTCGAGGGGGGGGGACCGCGATATGGGGAACAGCGCCGGGCGGTTAAAACCAAAACCACACCTGCCTCGAGAACTACTGGTTCTTACGTCAGACCGTGTAGTAAACTCTCCGATGTGCGCCGCGAGGGGCTCGAAGCAAGGAAATAAAGGTGAGATTCCGGTTGATATTCAGCTGACGGACAGGGGCTCACAGGCGCGGACTCGCAACGTTCCTCAGGTGTAACCCTCCCACTATGATCTCGCAAAACACAAGAAAATCCTATAGTTGGGGGGGGGTCATAGGAGGGAGGCGTTGCCTACCGCGAAAGGGATAATCGGCACGACGCGAATCAAGCCAGATGCGGAAGAGGGTCGGAAAAAGGGAAATCTCAACGTGTAGGGGGCGACCGGCGCGGGGGGGGACACCGCGCGCGTGACAGGTCTCCGAAAAAGGAGGATACCAGATCGTGATCGAACCGGCCCGGGCGCGGCGTGGCAAAATAGATCAGCATTCGCAAGCGCCGAAAAACTACAACTGCTGCTGGGTCAAAAGGACAGTCCCATCACTGGTAATCCCGGCGAGTAGAAGGCTCGGCAAACGATCGCCGTTCGTTTCTGCGAGAAGGGCCATAGAGGGAAAAATTCAGCATCTCGTACAAGGGTCGGAGGAATCGCACCAAGGGCAATCAGCCTTCGGGTCTTAGGAAATCGGGACGAATTGGATTGCTTATGAAGACGAAGTACGTCGGCTTTACGTTAACAGATAAGGCTAAGAGACATCGCATCGAATCAAAATCGCAAATCGTCAGAAGGACAAAGGTCAATCTCCGTTGGCGTAATGCAGCGCCGCGTCACACTCCTATTTCTCCGAAGACGAGGTGGAAAACGGCCGTTCCGCTCCAAAGAACCAATAAGGAAAATAGCACGCAAGCTCACGGGATCACGCGGGGAGAAACTGGAAAAAATGCCCCGACTCGGGCCCCTATCGGGAAGTTTCGGAGGACTGCTTGTTCAGGCAGAGATCGAGGGCCGCAATCAAAAGGAGAAGCGAAAGGGGGGGAAATTTGAGGCTGAATTCCAGGGGGCAACCTGGTGAAAGTGGCATGCTCTGAAGAGAGCCGCTCAAGTGGTTATTCAGGCCAGATAGCGAAAGTTACGCATCAAAAAAACGAGATATTGACGGGAAGGCAAGAGCACCCTAGCAGGCGCGGTGAGGCTGGTCGTTCCTGCGCAACAGTTTCCCGGAGGGAGATGATAGGAGGGGGGGGGGGGCCGACAGGAAATAAAAAAAGGGGCAGCGAGAAAAAAATCCGCCCCAGCGATATGCTCGTCGGCGGTCCTCTCACCAAAGGAAGAATAGGGAGATAAGAGAGAGGATACTGATTAGGAGGATGTCTGAGGAAAAGGAACACTGGATATTGCTACACTGTCGAGGTCTCCGTGCCGCGCAGAAGCCGTCCATGCCTATTCACGCCCAGAGGCCAGAAGGGGTCGAGACTGGCTAGGAGGAGCGCTCGCTGCAACGTGCTAGGACATCTAGAGAGAAATTACTGCGCAGCAGGCCGATCACTGAGGCGGTCTCGTCGATCCGCTCCCTGGGAGGGAGAGTAGACAAAGGTAGAGGTAACTATAGGGGGGAAGGCAGTTGCGAGGGGCTAGGATGACAGCAGGCCATCAAGGGACCTCCTTCTTTTGCCGAGATTAGCAGCGCATCACGAAGCGGAGGGGCAGGAGGTGAAGGGAAGGAGGCTTTCGGGAGATACCAATCTCGTAAAAAAACAAGAACCTCTGCTCGCTCTGAAGCAGCCGCTGGTGCCGCACATGCGTCGAAGCGTGGGCCGAAGACTTCAATGACAGAGAAGGACGAACAAGGACAGAACGTTTATTCCCCGCGTGCTGTGGTGAAAAAGAAAAGTAATAGAACGCGGCAGAGGGGGTAACGTCAGTTGCACGACGTCGAGCGCGGCCTCAGGGAGGGGGCGAGCAAAGGGCAACCACCGTGGCGGACACAAACTCCATAGAAATCAGCCTCTGGGCACCAGCATATCCCGTTGGGTAACCGATAGCGAGAATGACCATGGCGATGAAACAACGACTGAACGGTGGAAGGGAAAACATTGACGCGAACACAAAAAAACTCTAAGCGGCCAGCTGACTGAAAAAAAAAGGGGCGGGGGAGAAGCTTCGGACTAGGAAGAAGCGCAAAGGGTTCCAACGTTCATACCTAGTCCGCAGCAGCCCGAGATCAAACAACAACAACGGGTGGATAATGATGGGGAAAAGGGAGATAGGCTCGAAAAGGAATCCCATTGGGGGAGAGGAAGAAGAGACGGAGATCGCCTCCCTCTAGAGCGCTGTCAGCTTTTGGCTCGACGACCGTCCTGCGCGGTAGAGAAGTCCGCCGGGAAGAAAAGGGCGCGGAAGGGGACAATGCCTTATTGAGAACGGCTATAAAAAAAAAAAAAAAACGAGAAGCCAGAAGGAGAGGGGGTCATCTCTTGGGGTTTTGGCCCGCGTGTTGCGGATCGGCAGGCAGAGGACCAAAACTGGAAGGGGCCAAGATGAGACCGAAAAGCGAGGGGGCATGAGGACAACCTGCATTGCAAGCCGATGGCACGGGGGGGTCTGTCTCGGGATCGAAAGACTCATCAGGGAAAGTTAAGGAGGGCTGCACAAGAGGCGACGCGCATCGTGGGGAACCACGCACTTCCAAAGAGGCCGCGCACGCGCGGGCCAGAGGTGTGCTGGCGCTCTGGGGATGGGGGGGACGTCATTGCGTCAACCGAGGTGAAAAGCAAGGGACAGTCTTACCGATGCGCTGCTGCTATAGGAGGAAAGACTAGGGGGGGGGGGGGCCAAAGGTGGTCCGGATTCCCGTGCTTACAGCAAAAATTGCCGAGATCACGTTCCTCTCCACGCTCTACGAACATCAGTGGGCCGGATCAGACGAGACCGGAAGGAAGTGGATACAAAGCAGGGCCCAAGCGGGAAGGGTGGAACAGTTGGGTCGAAGACATCTGGACGAACGAGCCTCATGGCCTTCCGGGATCCTGCGGCCTAGGGCGTCAGCTAATGGAAAGGAACGGGAGGGGAGAGGCTCCGGTCTGCTTGTGCATCTAAAAAAGGGGTCTCACGTGTCTTTACCATAGCCAGGCGCTCGGAAGAAGGACCTGCCCGCAGAGGAAAAAGGCATCTTGGACTCGGCGCAAAAGTCCAGAGCGGCAGAAAAAGGGGGGGGAAAAAAAAGGAGATAGTCGTAAACCAACGGATGATTTGACGTTGCGCGAGGCACACAAGGGGAAGGGCGGGCAAAGTGGGGAATCGCAAGAGTGATCCAGACCTGCCAAAAAAAAAAGGGGATAGGCGGAGGCAGTCTCTAAACTGAATATCTGGGTTTCCTGGGAAACGGGTGAACGCGCTGGCGCCGAGCGAAAATGCCAGAAGGATAGATTCTGGACGAAAGGAAAAGGGGGACGCGAAAAAGGGGGTGCAAGTCAGCTTGCGACTAGCAGCTGGACGCTTCGCCAAAAACACATAAGACGAATCAGGGAAAAAGCCTTCTTCAGAAAGACGGTGTAGGGCTAAAAAAAGGGTGAGGGGAGACAATGCGCGGGTTCACACCCAAGGGGGAATAACCACCGATAGCCGTTGATATTAATGTCTGCAAAGGGCTGGCGCTAAAAAAAGTTCCAACCGGCTGATATCGAAAGGCAGGGGGAAGGATGAGTTATGGTAGGCAAAAGGGCCAAGCAGAAAAAGAAAGGATCTGTGTCCAGAATCAGAAGTGCAAAAATGGGGCCTAGGATATATTTGACATCGGCCTCGAAGTCGACGTGGTGGCAAAGGGGGCGCGGGATAGACGTGCAAGATGAAATAGGGAGACAGAGTCCATCAGAAAATTAGAAGGAAAAAAGATGAAAGGGGGATTTCCGAAAACCAAAGGAAGGACCGGGGTGACGCGAAGAACTATAAGTGTCCGCACTGTGGGGGAAAAAAAGGGAACAAAAGGACCAAAGCGCTACCAGACAGAGGGAGGAGCTCATCGTTCGGGGCCTTTTATTGGATAGGGATGGTGATGGAAGAAAAAAGGGGTGAGGGGGGGAAACAAGCTGCCGAAGGAAACTTGCGAAAAAAGAAAAATCAACTATGGGAAAAAAGAAAGTGCCGGGGTAGAGAAAAAGATTAGTGTTGTCCTAATGGGGGAGATTACCCCCCCTTTCGAAAAAAAGCAGCGATAGGGGGTGTCAAGAATACCCGCAAAAGGGGGGCGCGAGTCCAAAAGGGAAGGGGCAAAATCGAAAAAACTGGGAAGTGGGACGGGAAGGAAGAGGGGAGCAGCGGGGAAAATCATGCTAAACATGGTGTGAAACCCACGCAAGCTGAGATCAAACAAAAAAAGGGATAGAAGGAAGGACGTGGGGTACAAAAAACATCGCGCTTTGAAGAAGAACCTGGGGGATACCTCAGAAAAAGAAAGACAGCGAGTAAGAGTTGAACTGAAGCTCACCTCAGGTCCTTCCAAGCGAAAGGGATGCGAACCCAGAAGCATCGAAAAAAAACACTATCAAGAGTGAATACCAGCCCGGCTCGGGATTTATGACGCTCGGGGGAGCAAGCGCCTACAGAAGAACACGCGTGGACACCGGAAACAGTAAATATACACTATCCCGAGGGAGAAAGGTATCAAAAGGGCCGTGCGTGGCGAAAGCGAACAGAAAAAAGGGCGATCGCTTGACTGCCAGACAGCTCGGAAAAGAAGTCGTCTCTACAGGAACTTCGGGGGAAAGAGTCTACGCGCGAAGTAAGGGGAATGACAGTTCCATTCGGAGGGAAGAAGCAAGCCGTCTCGGAACGTTCGGAAAAGGAAAAAAGCCCAGCTTCAAAAACGACAATCGAAAAGAGAAGAGTATTCAAATTCCCAGCAGGGGGAAAGAGGCCTCTCGTGGTCTAAGGAGGCAGAGCTACGCGCTCGCTGACGGAAGCGACGACTTTAACAGACGGAAAAGACTCGTGAGAGGCGTAGAGAGGGGAAAACAAGGAAATCATGACCTCGCAAGGAAAAGATCCAATGGATAAAACGCTAGAACCCGTTTGGAAAGCGCAGGAGCAGGCGAGGCCGAAGAGCCCAAGGCGGGTCGCTGGAATGGAAAAAGAGCTCGAAGAAAGGATCATTAAGCCTCCTCACTGTCGAGGCAAAATTGGCGGGAAGTCCCGCGAAAATGGGGGCACATTGTGCCAGTGGAAAAGAAGCCATGAAGGAAGCAAGAAGGGGGCGGTACTAAAGTAGGTCAGGCCTCTGAGGGCAAAGCAATAATACAACGATTCGGAGCGACGCTAGCCCCTGGATAGGTCGGCGCCCAGAAAAGGACGTAGAAAGGAAAATCTAACTCAAATCAAATTGGGGGACTCCGCGAAATGAATCTAAGGGATGCGATCAAAAAAGAAGGAAGCCGGAGAAATTACTTCTCTCTCTTCAGGCAGATCGGAGGAAAAAAGAGGAGGCGATGAGTAGTTGGAGCGAAAAACGAAGGGGATTTCCTGGGAGAAAAGTGAATGGGGAGGGGAAACTTTCCCGAGCGAATGCGCTCAACGTACTAGCAGGAGCCGCGGATACGGGTTCGGGAACGGGCCGAGATGACGAGAAAGCAGTAATGGCCGCTGTCGGAGGGAAGCACATCTCGAAAGTTTCGGCATCTCAGAGCAACTTGAAGGGAGTCTGGGAAAGGGCTGGGATCACGCCTCTATTGGGTCTACGTCTGGAAAAAATGTGAGATTAAAGAGGGAGGAAAAGTTGGGGTAGCTGCATGGTTTAATTTAAGTCCCACACGGCCAGCCGACGACAAGGAGGCGGGCGCCGACGAGATCAAGAAAGGGCAGAGGGGAGTCCGAAGGAGAAAGACCCGTAGGGGAAAAGAAAATCATGAAAGAAAAAGGAAGACGCAGTGAAAGTGACCGCGAATATCCTGCTTTTGGGGAGGGCAGTCCTCGGGCCAAAGGGGGCGGGGAGAAGGGGAGGGAGCAAAAAAGATGAAAAGACGTCTAATAACCTTAGGGGACATCAGAGTTGCTACTCCACTTGAGGAGGAACTCTCGGGAAAAGGGGAGGGAGAGCGCTCAGAAAAAAAGAAATCGAGAGCTGGGGAAGCTTGTCAAATGGCTATAAGGTAACAACCGTAACCGGGCGCAACCAGATGACGAGATTCCAAAGCCGGATGAGGCGAAGAACGTTTACCGAAAAAGATATGAAAAAGGGGAGGGAGGGTAAATTTTCTCTTTACATCGGAAAGAGCAACTAACTGGAGGAGAGGAGAAGCTCCAGGTCAACACCGCTGGGGGAGGAAGCAAGGGGGAGGAGACGTGAAGACTCGCAAGGATCGGCGAACGAAGACCTCTATGGAAAAACCGGAGAAGAATAAATTATGGTACCAGAGAGAGAAAAACAACAAATTATTATATGGTAAGGGACATCGTAAAAAGGGCCGACGCGTCCTGCCCGTGGGGAAAAAGGGGGAGAGCAGAAAAGACTCAGATTCAAAATCCTAAGATAAAGCACTAAGACTGGGAGGGGAGCGAGAGGAAGGAGGAGCAGGTAAAAAACGAGGTTCGCGCAATCTGTCACATCCGAAGGGGTGTCAGCCGAATGTCTGAGCGCGGGAAGAGAATCGGGCGAGGCAAAAACCGAGAATGAGGCGACAGAACACTTCCAGGGAGGGGGGGGCGCGAGGAAGGGGGATCGAACACGAACAGAAGTCGGGCTGGGAGAAATACGGCACGGGACAGGGGCGCGACCGAGACGGATGCAAAAGCGTGGAAGCAAACATAGATGCAACAAAAGAGGAGACGGGCTAGGGAGAAAGGAAGCGAAAAAATTACTACGGTCGGTCAAAAGAGAACCGCATCGGTGGGGCCAAACAAAAGAGCAAAAGGAAGCAAGCAAAAAGTCGAGTCAGGGGAAAGGAGGGGCGTTCTGGTAAACGCAAAGAAACTTTCGTCAACGGGGACCGGCCGGGAAAATCAGCGGACGCAAGGATAGGGGACAGGCCCGCAGCTTCAGGAGGGGAAAAGGAAAACACAAGGAAAAAAAAAAGAGCCGCTATCAAGTGACACCTGGTTAACAGGGAAATTAAGACGAAGGGGGGAAAAGGAAGATCCCCTTAAAGCACGCAGTTCATCAGGAAAGCACAAGAAAAAAAGGGGAGCGGAGAAGGAAAAGCGCTGTCTCTAAACGCCTAGCACTTCATCTAGGGGGAAAAGGGACATAACTTCAAAAGGGGAGAGAGAATGCTCCAACGTTAGACAAAGTAAGCAAAAACAGGGAAAAAGGAAAGGGGGAGAAAATCCTTAAGAGAGAAATAACGTCCTTCTAAAGAGAAAAGGGGAGTCTGTAATCTCGTGGGGGGGACGGAAAAAGGAAGATCCTAATGCAATCGATAGGCGGACTCTCCTCAAGAAAAGGGGGAGGAAGGGGAACGGCCACACCACTGTAAAGTTTGCGAACGGAAGGACTGATGCATAGCGAGAACGACAACGAAACTCTCGGCGTGGACCACAGAGCGAAGGAAAGGTCTGGGGAGGGTGCACAGAAGAGAGCAATCTTGCCATGAATAAAGGGAACTGCTCGGAGAAGTCAAATTGAAGGAAAAGCATTTCAATGGAGAACGTGGTCAGCCGGGAACAATATGAAAGAAGGCTGGTTCTTCAAAAGTAAAAACGCGGGGAGGGAGCTCTGTTATACATGGCAGCTAATCCAAAAGGGGAGGGGGGATCAGAGGGGAGGAGAGGGGGGAGGAAGCCGCTTTTTCCAAAACACACAGGGTTGGAATTAAAAAAGGGGGGGGAGGGGGGGAAAGATGATAGCTGGGAGAATGTCCGAGGAACGGGGATGAAGGGAATATCCTTTCAAAATAGGAAATAGAGAGGGAACGTTGCAATTTAGGGATGACTTGGGGAATGTCGTCTGAAAAAAGGAAGCGGTTCAATTCAAAAGAAAAAGGAAGGGGGGTAGAGGAAGAGGGGAACGATTTTCGGCGGATAAAGCTAATCAAAAAAAAGCGGAAACGTCAGGAGTGAAGTCAGCGGACTTAACAACATAGGAAGGGGGAAAGACCCGGTGCGTCATCATAAGAACCTTGAACGAGGGAAAGAGCCAGGGGGATCGCGAGATGAAACCGCCGACCAAAGGAGCCCATGACGATCTAAAAAATTGAGGTCAGCGAAAGGGAAGTATGCAGGAAAGGAGCC
>Ga0179593_1236315_pt1 | contig 10031 bp, 5 predicted proteins | sample CZODoug2_1_08_16_FD_185931 | JGI IMG/M metagenome (GOLD analysis project Ga0179593, IMG submission 185931) | Vadose zone soil fungal communities from Angelo Coast Range Reserve, California, USA - CZODoug2_1_08_16fungal (PacBio error correction) | ecosystem: Environmental > Terrestrial > Soil >...
CCAAAGGAAAGAGAGCCGACGTTCTGAAGAGAAGGCAGCACTGCACCCGAGAGGCAAAAACGGTCACCAGGAAAGGGACACGTCGAGGGTCTCCAGGGGGTACTAACAAAATCGGGAGTCAGGGGTTCAGAATGGGAGGGGGGACTACTCAGTCTTCAGAAGGGTCTACCGCGCGTTCCCGATAAGCGCGCACTGTTAGGAGGTCGGATGGAGGGGAGTAGAGCATCGGGGATTTGAGGTCTGACGACATAACTCGACCAGGCAGGAAAAAATCGGGCTTCGGCTGCACGAACTGGAAAAACCGCCCTGCGAAATTGGTGATCAACACCTAACGGAAGAAACAAACCAAAGAAAAGCTATATTGCAACGTGTCGTGGGCGGGGGAGAAAATCTATCCCTACTATAAAGTGAAGAACAGAGGAGGGCGCCTTGCGCAGGAAAGAACTGGCCCGTAAAAAGAGCCATAAAAAAACAGAAAGAGTCGCTCTTTAGGAAAGGGGAGAAGGGAAAAAAGGGGATACATACTTAATACCCGTCCATCAGGGGCTACCACCTATTTCATATTAATGAAGGAAGAAGACAACGAGCTAACTGAAATCTGCAGAAAGGAGTGGTAGGAAAGGAAGGGGAGATGACGTGAACAAAGAAACAGTCATTGAAAAATCCCTCGAGGAACAGGACGTGATGAAAAGTCGCTCTCAATGGGAAAAAAGATAGCATCAAAGACCAAATGGTGTAAGGCAATATAAGCACCGTCGAACAAAGAACAAACCGGGAACGAAGAAAAGAAAAAAGGGGGTGGACGGCGGCAAGCCATTAAGAGACCGGGGAGCATGAATGATCGCTTTATCACTCAAGGCACGTGAACATTCCAGGGGGGGTGTAAAATAAGAAAAATAGCAGAAAAACGTAGGGGCACTGGAGTGACAAACCAACGACAAGATCCAACAGAGAAAACAAGCTCTTTTTCCAAAAGAGTCTAAAAGACGGAAATAGGGAGCATTCTTGGGAGGTCGATCACGTTGTAGCTGAGCACAGGGAGGGGGGCTGGCAATCTCTGCCAAAACTGTCCTCATGAGGAAACAAACGAAGAGTACGGAGAAGAAAAGATGGCTTCTAGCCATGAAGAGGAGAACCAGGGGATAGCATAATTACGAACCACTTGGGGAGCACCTCTCATGGCTCAAGGAAGACTTCTCTTGAAGGAAGCCATGAGAAGGGAAAACGAAGGAAAAAAAAAAGGAAGGGAGTACGCCTCTCTCGGGTACAGCGCGGTTCAAAAAAACACCTCGAGACGCCGCAATCATGTCAGAACTCTGAGTGAAGTCTTTAGACGGAGTGTGGCAAGAAGGAGGAAAAGGACATACGCAACAGATCGCTTCTCAAGGTGGAGCCCGATCCTTAGGTCCTCGGAAAAGTAAGAGGGCAGCGCTGAGTTAAAGTCGTTCAAGATGGCTACTATTGGTGAAGCCGACGAGCATTCCACGACAAGAACTTTCGGTGTACGCTGCACAATGTGGGGGCACCTTCAAATCGCGTAAAAATGGTAAAATCACTGAAAAAGACGACATCAAAGGAAACCTCAAAGGGGGAAAAGAGATGGCTGCGCGCCTAACCGAACCTTAAAAGCCAGGGAGCTCGCCAGAAAGAGCGGAGGGGGAGGAAAAAGGGAAAGCTCCGACAGCAAGCCAAGAAAGGGGGGAGATGCCTCGATACTCAGGAAAGAGATGCCAGAGGAGTACAAGGCGAAAGGGCGGTAATAAAGTGGAATGTGAGAATAAAAAAACATTGAAAAAGAAAAAAACGAGAGGTCGCGCCCCCAGAGCTAAATCGATCAGTTCCGGACCGCGGGACAGAATTGAATCGGAGATCAACAAAAACGGACGAGGCGGAACAGGGAGATCGCAATCGATTGCAAACACGTTCTCGGCAGAAAATAAGGACCTGCAGGAAAAAACCCACAGGCTGAACACGTCTGTCCGACTTGAGGCACGGGAAGGCCATTGAAGGAAAGATTAGTCGGGGATTGCACGAGAACAACGCCAAAACAAGGGTGAGGTGTGGGGAAGCACGTTAATCCTTCATGGAGGAAGGGGGGGATCCGGCAAATATCAATCGAAAAGTAAAGAAATAGAAAAAAAAAGCGGGGGGAAGTATAGGGATCGGAAACTTTTCCGCGCAAAGAAGGTAGGCCGCAAAAACGTCAGAGGGGGGAGGCGGGCCGACTGCGGCTGCGCAAACTTTCGACGGGGGGAGACCGGATCCACCAGCGTGGTGGGGGGAGAAGGTTAGGGGAGAGCAGAGGGGGGGAGGGCAGAAAGAGGGATTCGGCAGGGACGAAGCGAGCTTGGTTGGAGCAAAACTGACGAAGTAACAAGAGACGATACCGAAAAAAAGGGTCTCTTCACGTAGAAAAGATCAGGGGAGAAGATCAATAATGTCTCTGAACGAAGGTCTCCGACCGACAAGGTCCACCAAGGGCGTTTCCAAGGAGCTCAAATTCGGGTTGGAATGACGCACGATCGGTCCGTCGGAAAATCAATACGAAGGCGAGGAGATCTTCTGTAAGAAGAGATATGCAGTCGGCCGGAGCATTGAAACGACGAAGGCGAGAAAGCACCCACGTAAAATCACACGCGGCGTCGAGGCGATGGGGTGCTTAGAAGGGTAACACCTTCCGAAGCCAGTAAGATAAAGCGAGCTAGGCGCAATGCACTCTTGACAGATAGGTGAAAAAAGCGACCATTGGAAATAGGTCTGAGGGTTCTTGGTGCGGGACGTGGGACTTAAGTCGAAAGGGTGCGGCGAAATAGTAAGAACCTATCAAGGAATGATTCACTTAAAATTCGGGACGAATGGGAAAAAGAGTATCGAACGCGCGACACCGACTGCCTGGCAATTCCGTGGAGAAAATTAACTGGAGGGTTGAGACACCCCTCAGACCAAGGAATTGACGGAGCGGCAGTGGAAAAAAAAAAAAGAAGGCCGGGGAACGAAGACCGGAAGCGAGGTCTCGTCCTGAAGAAGAGGACTTTCCAACTTCTATATATCAGGCATTTATGCTCATCGTGGACGTAACCTTCGAAAATCCCGGTCGGCGTGGGGGTTAACTAAATCCGAGCCTAGTACAAGAGAATCGAATAAGAGAACCCCCTCGCATCATTAGATGGAGGACGAAAAAGGTCCAAAATGAGGGCTCTTAACTGGGAAATCGCAGATCAAAAACACGGAGGGGATTAAAGAAAGGAGGATTCACAAGTCACGATCCATAACGTGCGGAACCAATAATTTGGACGTAATACCTACTAAGATGAGGCAAACCTCTGTAGTAATAGAAATCGGCCGTCTGTCTTAACTGAGTAGGAAAAAAAAAAGCGGTTTAGCGAAGAAAACGAGAAGATGAGCAACCTCCATTGGAAGAAGGCTACGAGAGTGGCCGAACGCGCGGTACTGACGAGATATAGCATCTGGAGAGGGGAAGACAGGAGCTCCGAAATAGAAAAATGGGAAGAGCCTGGGGGGCGACCCCAGGGAGGGACAGGAACACGGTAAGGTGCCACTGACGAGTGGGGGTGAGGATCAGAATCCCTCGGTCATAAAGGAGGGCGGGAATCGAACATCATGATCTTTATCGTTTCACGAAACGAGAATAAGACCCACACGAACACACGAAGACCACTAACTAGGAAAGATCGGAATTTTCCTCTCCGCGCCCTAGGAAAGGAAGCTGCTAAAATAAGGAGCTCAAATCAGTATCTCGGATGGAGTGTCATGGTACCATTAAAAACAAAACCATCCGAGAAGGAAGCTTCTTACTTCGGGTTCATTTGTAGAATTCGCTGCGCCTGCCTTGGACACTAGGCTCAGTCTGACGGAGGGACATCATCGCCCATCATGAAGACGAATCTGCAGGCCGCGGGGGGGACTCCGTAGTATTGGTAGCAGAGTAGCGTTGACGTCCTCGAGAAGCACGAAAAGTAAGGGTGGGGACCCGCAGGTAACTTGGGTCTTCGGGAAGGGAAAGGGACGGACGCGACCAGTTAGGAGAGCTAGCAAACGAATCACGTCGAAGGAATCTCAAAAGCATGTGGGGGGGATAGAGGCTTCAGGGGGGAACATCGGGGAAGCGTCCGCACCCCTAAACACTAGCGCTTACGTGAAAAGGAAGAACTCAAGAGCCCGCAAAAACTACTCGAACGTCGACCACACCAAGAGAGGGGGTAGAACGGGTCTACCGAAAGGCGAAATTCGAGACGAAAGTCGCGCCATAGGAGGAACGGGACCCGAACTACAGCACGCTTGAATAAAAGATCGTACAATTCAAACGGACCTCTACATCGATGCCACCATCGCGGTTTGAGAAAAAGGGGACTATGACTGGCTATATGGATCGTGCAACCGGGAAGCATACATAGGAATCCTTACTGGCTGCCCAGAATAGCAGACCTCCCCAGGCTCGTGGAGGTCGAGGGCCACTCGAAGAAGAGGGGAGGCAGACCGGATCTTCACCACGGGAGACCAAGTGCGAGAGCAAGTTGTCTTGAAGGAGGCGGGAACCAGGGTTGCGGAAGGGGAGGGGACCACGGGTGAACCCTGCGGGAAGGATATCAAGCGGGAGAAAGCGCAGCAGGGGTGTGGGCGCAATATGCCGATCAAAACATTCTGCACAGCTAGAAAGCTAAGAAGGCGGGGATCTAAGGGGCTCGGGAAGCGGTAGTGGGTCGCCAGTGGGGTTATCGTCGGCTCCAAGATGCATCCAAGTCGTAGAAAAGAGGCCTTGGGAGCCTCCGTAGGGTCGGCAAAGTAGAGGAGGGAGTCGAATTGGACCAGCCTGGTCTTGGAGGAGGAGTTGCCGCGGAAAGGAGAACGAAATCAAGGTAAAAGGGGAAGAAATCGGCCCGGATGAAGGCGGGAATATCACCTCTCAGCAGGACAGGAGAAATGGAATTTTGATCAGAGGTCAGGGAGATGGACTTTCAGTGGGTCCACGGTACTCTATGGGGGGCGCTGTGCACCCATCCCTGGGTCAGTGGGCGCACGCCTTCAGTGTCTCGTAACGAAATGCGGATAAAAAATCTCACGAGGGAAAGCAATAAGGTAGGAGAGGCCTTCTCGACGAACGCGACAAAGGTCGGAAGCGTGAAACCAGTAGGCGAGAAAGGGAAGGGGACAAAAATCGGGGGGGAGGGACGGACTCAGCTTGGCAAAACTAGAAGTCGTCTGACTAAGTCCAAAGCCGACTCAGGACCGGCTTGGCGGGAAAACAATAAAGATGAGAAGAGTTCAAGGAGAGAAGAAAGCGAGGCGGGGCGTACGAATCCTGTTCGGGGGAAGTCCGTGTGGGACCTGGGGGCAGGTGAAAGAGAGAGCAGTAGGGCCGGACAGGCAAAATAACAGCTTGTGGCATAGTATTAACGATCTGGCACTCAGGGGCAATGGGTAGGGAAGCTGAGGAAGGGCTCATACTCGGAAGGTGGGGTCAATCAAAGAGCGGCACGTAGTTACAGAGAGGCCGCAATCACTACATGAACTTATCAGCGAAATGGGGACTTCATGAACGCAAAATCAGGATTCCGAGTAAGAGGAAGGTGGGGGCCACAGAGGGAGTTGTCATGGAGGGCGCGCGTGGTCACGGGGCCTAACTCCTCATCGCCGGTGCCGCGATAGCATCGCTTAAGATTTGGGATCTAAAATCATGTTGAAAGTTCACCGTGGGGGAAGGGGGGGGAAAAAGATACTCCAAAAAGGAGGCGTCGAAATGGCGGGAGTCCTACACAAAGCTAGGGGGATTACGGGGGTGTGGGAGTCTGCTGTTTTACTCAGGTTCTGACCGAGTCGCTGAGACTTAGGAGGGTGATTGAAGGTCCATCGGCGGTCTCAAAATTCAGAGAGGGGATACGGCTTCCATCAAAAAAGGAAAGTGCATCTAGAGGAAGAGACAAGACCGGGGGGGGACACATCCACCGAAGGACAATGAATGAAAATCAAAACTCCATATTAGCAAGAAGGTATTGATAAACAAAAAAAAAAAAAAAAAAAAAAAAAAACCAAAAAAAAAAAAAAAAAAAAAAAAAAACACACAAACAAATCAGGGCGCGGTGCGTGATATCTTCCTGTGTCTTCCATCTGGCTGACACCGTCGGGGCCTGGGGGCACTTGTTGGTACCGGGTGGTCCGTCTTCGGCATCCACTGGATTTTCTTGGGAAGCCCGGTGGGCCATTCACCTCGTCTCTCACGTGATGTAGCTATTGATCGGGGAAAAGAAATTAAGGGAAACATGGAGGGACGGGGAGGCGATGAAGGGTGGAAGTGACGATCCCTCATTCTAGTGCAAGTGCGTACGAGACTCCCTTACTCCTCTGTGGACAGGGGGGGGGCTATAATAATCAAACGCGTCGGATAACGAAGCAGTGGGGGAGCCCGACCACATTACAACGTCTTTCACTATGCTTCGCTGTCGGGGGGCGTCTGACAGGGGGTACACAAGATCCTGCGTAATTGTTTCCCACTGAATACCGGAACTAAGCCCATGATTTTTGGGCCGGCCAGGGTCCGAGGGTAGTAAAAGAGAACACCCGGTAAGTCGACGCCGCAAAGAAGCCCTTATAACATCTCTCCTGAAGTTGGAAAACGAGGCTGTATACCCGTGAAAGGGAGGGGGTCGCCTCCTGCCATTTTTTCCACAAAGCCTCCTAATCGAATGTGGTCACCAGGGCTACCCATAGTGCCGGTATGGCGATGTTGCGCCTATATGGTTCATTTGAGACCTATAACTAAGGCCGGCCTGGCTCAATAACGATGTCATCAGACTTCTGGGCTACCGACAACCACCAGCGGCGGTCTTGGAGTGAGCCTACGCCTCCGACAGAATAATATAGAGAGACGGGGAAAGAAAACTCACTTGCCTCAGCTGCAAAAGAGTAGGTCACCAACCTAAAAACACGAGGAGGGTGCAGGTGAAAGACCACGGAAAAGTAGAAGGGGGCAATCAAGGGTAAGGAACTCCCAGCTTCAGGGAAATAAAAAGAAACCTTGTTAAAAAATAAGGGGGACAGGTTATAAAAAGGGATGGCGGGCGGTAAGAGAATCGACATCTGAGTTGGTCTGAAAAGGTGTCGGGAACCTCGAAAGGCAGGGGCAAGTAAGTGCTTAAGGCTGCACGAAGGGGCCAAACTCAGCATGCTAATGGCGAAGCGCGGCAAATACGAACCCGACCTGCGAAAAAAAAACTGAGTGCCCGAAAGTGGTCCGTGGCGGGAACCACGGAAGGGAAAATCCGAAGGAAAAAATGAAAAAGAGAAGGGAGTTTGCGACTTGCGTGGTCAAGTATTAGAAACAGGACCAACACAGACGGAAAAGAATGAGCATCGGAGTCTAGGTAAGTCAAAGTCTCAAGTAAAACTCATTGGCTCCAAGATTACTACATTCAAACATTCCGCATACTAATGGAGCGATTGACGCCGTACGAATACAAAGCAAAGAAGAAGAAGCTGACTGAGGGAAGGGGAGGGGCGGTGTAAAAAAAACGTAGTTCTGGTGCGCCTTGTGAACACCAACGTGAAGGGTCTAAAAAGAAAGTACCTTAGTGAAGGGAAGCCGGAAGCTCTAGACTGGAAAGATCGCATATCCAAGGCTCTTTCAAAGGAGAATCACCTTCTGGGGCCCCAAGAGCCGCAACCGAAAGACAGAAAAACGCCAAGGGTGTAGAAGGAGAGCAGACCATGGAGCTAAAGAGAAATCCTGCCTGGGGCTCAGGGGGACTCCCTCAGGGCACTTGTAACCTGCTGTTCGATGGGTTCAGGTGGACATAGAGAGAGAAGGGCGGATGACGGGAGTGAACAGTACAGCGCTCAACGACTTACCCCCATTTTGGGGGCAAAAAAGCGAAAAGAAGGGGAAAGCATGATCATGAAAGGTAATGAAGTCGATCAATTGGCACAGGGAGCCGGAAGTTCGGGGAGACGGGGCAATCGTCTGGAACAAGGGCCTATCTATACCGACTAAAGAGAGGGTGAGCACGTTAAGAATGAACCAAGCCTGCAGCGATAAGAAGGGAGCTGATCCTGACTAATCCACGCGGGGGAGGCCCACTGACGCGCAAAAGAACTGCTCGGAAAAAAAAAGATAAGGCAAATAAACGCCAGATCTACCAAGAAGGGGGGGCATGAACTCCGAATCGCGTTAGGAAAGCTCTGGGGGCGTAGAAATGACTTCGCAGAGCCTACTCTATTTTAGAAGTAGGACTACGGCAGTGATTTGGGGACAAGCAACGCTTAAGGACCTACGTAAAAGTACTCTGTTCCCGAGTGACGGTACCAGAAGGAGGGGACGCGGAAGCCCGAGGAGGCTAAGCGAGGGGGAAACAAAGATACGGTGAACCTAGTTGATACGATGTTTCAAACGAGAAGGCAGAAAAGGCCGGGCGGTCGAGGCAAATGGGTTTTTTGGACCGAACCACAAGCGGGCGACAGGCCGAAAGGAACGGCAAATTCCGACATCGGGGAGAAAAAAAAAATCCTCTCGTTCCGGGGGATGGAGACGGGAAGGAACGGAACATTCATCAACGGCTATCTCGCAGATCGGAAGGAAGAAAACAAACATACGCAGTACCCGGAAAAGAATATATAGCCGCGATCGAAGGGCTAGATCACTATCTGACAGAGGGTAGCGGGAACCGCTCCAGACATTCTACAGAAAACCAATTCAAAAAAAAGACTGTTGGAGATAACCATAGCGAAAGAGGGCTCGACATTAAAAGCTGGGGAAAGGGCGCGTAGAGCGATAAAAAAAAACCCAGATGCGCGTGGAGGTCCTCTCGAGCGCAGCAGGCTTCACAATTATAAGGTCAGAAAAGAGGCCCGCGGAGGGGAAAGAACTCTAGCTGAAGAACTTATCGACGGGGGTGAGGAAGATCCTGGCCGTCCCTAGGAGGAGGAACGGAAACCCTCGACACGAGGAACGGGTTTTGGGGCACGTGAAGCCATATGGGGGAGCAACGTGTGGGGGGGGGTTCCTGCAAATCAAAATAAAATTACCGTCCTCGTCAGAAAAAAAGCAGGCTGGAAAGAGGGTTGATAAGCATTCCTTCGCGCGGTCGGGAAAAGCCGCGAACAGGAGCTAGGAAAGACCGGGAGGGCTTCGCGGATTCGCACGGAAAGGAGAAAATCCAACCATAGCTTGGTGGGGGGGGTCTAATTTCTAACTCTCGTGGGTGCGAAGATCTCTACGAGCAGAGCTTGTGAGAGTGGAGACACTGGCCGATAAAACACCGACGTGAAGCCGAGACGAGAGAAGGCGGGGGGCTCTCTATACACGAACAAGTTCTTCTTACTTCCAAGGGAACTCAGAACGAACAGGAAAAACGTCTGGAAAAAAAGAGCGGGGGACCGGACACGCGCTGTCCGTCTCAAAATCATCCGTCACGCGAGGAGAGAGGAGGCAGGCTAGGTCGAACACAATTGAGCAGCGATACATAAAAGGTCGACTAAACAAGAAGAACTACAACAGAAAAAACGCTCGGGGGAGCGAGAGGGTTCGAGGGACTTTTCAAAAATGCCTAACCATCGACTGCCTCTAGATCTAAGCGCAGATCAAAAGCTTCATAAGTCGAGACGGAAAAAATGGAAAAAGGGTCAGGCTTGGTGTCGGTATTGTTCGAAAGGGTTGAGGATATCAGGCTACCGGACCAGAGAATTGGGAACGAGGCGGGCTTACAATAAAAGCTGATACGAACAACAGGCGGAAACGTTCCGTGGACTGTTCAAAGGATGTGGGACGGTTACCAGCCCAGGGGAAGAGAAGGATATTGAGCGCTCATTCGATTCCGAAGAAAAAGAGGATACGAGATCGTCGAAAATAGCGGTACGAAAAAAACGCGCTCGCGGCCTGGCAAGGTGGCTCAAAGGAAGCGTCGGAGCGCCAAGGGTCGACGTTTAAATAATCCAGAATCCGAGGGGGAAAAGCTAAGAATACGCGGACGCGACGCAAGTCGCGGCGGAAGCCAAGGAGGGAAGTGACTGGCTCGGCCAGT
>Ga0179593_1278757_pt1 | contig 10031 bp, 9 predicted proteins | sample CZODoug2_1_08_16_FD_185931 | JGI IMG/M metagenome (GOLD analysis project Ga0179593, IMG submission 185931) | Vadose zone soil fungal communities from Angelo Coast Range Reserve, California, USA - CZODoug2_1_08_16fungal (PacBio error correction) | ecosystem: Environmental > Terrestrial > Soil >...
GCGAAGGGAAAAAAAAGCGCCTCGGAAGGCGTCATCAAATTCCGACAGGGAGCCAGGCTTCATGTGGGGTGAGGGGAGAAAACAAAGGTCACGGGAGCCGCAAGGCGGACAAAAAAAAAAGCCTTCAGGCAAGAGGGAGATAAAGGTCAACAGGGCAAAAGAGACGGGAAGAACGTAAGAACGATGGCCAATGCCGCTAGCTACTCCTTAATAAAATGCAAGAGTCGGGGAAAGTACCACGAGGGGAAAGAGAGAGTAAGAACAAAAGTGCAGCAGGCATTATCCCTCTTTGCAAAAACGGCGAATGGCGCCATAGTGGACGAGGAAAAGGAGCGGGAGTAACCAGGAGGGGCCTAAGGACAATCATCATAGGAACTGTGAGAGGCTGACTTCTATTGGCTGCGTCAAAAAAGGAAGGATACATAAAACTCGCGATCACGCGTAGACTCCCCTCAAACAAAGGAAGAGGCCAAATACCTCGCTTCGAAAAGAAAAACCAAACTTCAAGTCGATCTTCAGGCAGTACAGCGGGGCATTGTTTGGGGGAGGGCAATTCGGGGCTTTAAGGGGCTACCTCGGACGTAGACGCGGATCTGCTCCGGCTTCTCCACTGGGGGAATTCAGTTCTGAGGACGGAAAAGGGACAACATTCCCCCAGTGGACGCAAGTTGATCGGTGGAAAAAAAATGGTCTGAAGTCCGACAGACATCGACGCTCTTAATCAGGTACAAAACAGCCTAACGGAAATAAACACCGGTACACTGCAGAAGATAACATTTAAAAAGAATGATAGAAGAAAAACAACTAACTTGTGCTTGACGCCGGGTGCATCGGAGCAGTTATCCTATACCGAGGGGGAGAAGATCATCAAAAAGGAGAATTGTAAAGGTAAAGGGAGAAAAAATCACTTCAAGAGGGGACGGTCCAAGAACTCTCATGAGGGTGCTCAGTGAGAAGCAGACCTTGACAAGGAGGGGTCGATTTCAGAAAGCCCGAAGACCATCAGGAATTCAGGCAGTCAAACTTGCTAGGTGGGTAAGTCTAGAAAAAAGATATAGCAAGATTACGAGAAAGAACGGTCATCCAGCAGGAATTAACCGTTGAGGCGCTTTAATGTCCGGCGATAGGTTGTGCGAAGAAAAAGGGGTTAGAAAAGTCGCAGAAGTCTGGGGATGCCAGGGAGGGCCAAACAAGAAAGACAGACTGTTTAAGCAGCTAGAAGTGGGATGGCAGTGCATTCTCCGATAATCATGCGTCTGGATAAGTAAAGAATCGATCAAAAGTGGCGTGTCGCTGAGGAAAAGACGGGCAAAGAATTGACAGATCTGGGGATAAAAGTCGAGAAAAATTCAACGAGGGAGCGGACCGATCAGGGGTTTCTTGATCGTGTACGGGAAAGGGCACTGCGATCAAGAACTGACGAAAAAGGAACCCAAAGGATGAACGCTTTGAAAGTTGCCGCAAGATCGGAAGTGGGATGCGCGACGATGAACAACGCGGGGAGGAAAGGATTCACGAATTTACGAGAAGAGGCTTAATCAGGTTGGGAGGGGTTCCGTTCTTCGAAAAAAAAACGGGAAGGTCGTCTTCTTTTGCTAGTCGACGACACAGCAGGGAGGGGGAACAAGTTCTTGTTGCTTCGGGCCAGCTGGGATCACCGCTCAGAGCTGGGGAAGAATGAAAGGGTGGAAAGTCGGTGGGGGCAGGGGTTCGAGGCAAATCCACTCCATGATAGCGATGGGGTGGTGGTTCAGATTGCGGACGGTTACAGAAAGGGGCGTGATGAAAAGGTTGTGACTAGTCATCAGGGTCGCTCTCGATATGATGAATCTCGGGGTCGAAAAAGACAAGAAAAGATTCTCTGTCCAAAAAGAGGTGTAAAGGAGGAGGAAGGGAGGGAAAGAACACGAATTGCGAAAATCATTCCGCAAGGGCCCCGACGGCGTCGTAGGAGCTGGGGCTGAGGTCACACCCCGACATGAAAGAGGTACTTATCGTACGAGCATTGGGGTCGGGTGGGGGTTAAGCGAGAACAGGGAGCTCTCGAGAGATGAAAAGGGGCATTCATACAGGCTGGGGGTGCTGCATCGAAATGGGCCACCTTACACATAACAACGCAAAAAAAAGTTGATGTATGAAAAAAGGGGCATTCAATGAATAGAGGAGGACAAAGGTAAAAGATTTAGACGATGCACAGTTAATAGGGGGGGAAATCGACAATGTTTGGAGTTGGGGCACAAAACGGCCTACAAAAATCTGCTCACACACTTATTAGGGAGAGAGATATAGTTGGAAACGTTGACAGTTGGGGGAAACGATTGTGGAATGAAAACGGCATCGTTTGCGAGAAAGGGGTGTCCATCCGGCGGATCACCGCTCTCGCCGAAAGATCAGGATCGGAAAAAACCAATAAAAATGGCTGGGATGCGGTTCATGTAAGTTGATAGGCCATTTTGCCTCAAAAGAAAGCAAGGAAGAGGAAGCGCCGAAATAAAGGGGAGAGCGAAATGAACAAGTCGCGCGTAGCCACAGAATGCTCGAATAGGCAAGACCCGGCATGGCGGGGCTAAAACGTCATCACAAGGCTTGAAAAAAAGAGAAGCTAAAGGAAGCGACGGTCCGGGGACGTCTGACGCAGGCGAGAGTAAAGTTCGAGAAGTTGACCTCCCGGAAGGCCTAACCAAACCCGTTCGGACTAGCCAAAGAGGAATGGGAGGGGGAGAAGATATAGGAGGAGATCAGATAGGTCACATTCGGGGACTTGATGACACATAGTAAAACAATCTCGAATCACTCCAGAAATTTCGAACAACAATCCGGCAACAAACTCCATCAGCGGTGGTATAAAAAAGGTAGGAGGGTTCTTGAGAAAGGGCATTCGCATAGATTAACGAATAGTATTGGACGAAAGTAAATTGGGGGAGGCAAAAACCCTCCGACGATAGAAATTGGTGGGAACAAAGGAGCACAAGGGGAAAGAAGGTTTCTGAGATCCGGAGTAAGAATCGGGAAGAAGGCGTACAAATAAAGCATTTGGAGTAAAAATAAAGTTGGAGGAAGGGAGGGGAATAGGTGAGAGGACAGATGTGGGAAGGGAGGAAACGGGCAGGAAGAGGAGAGAACGAGGGTGTCAGACGTGGGGGAGGGAGGTGATATATACAGGAAAGGTAAGCCCGGGAGAGTACAACGAGAACATTGGCGGCCAATTAAAATGAAAAGCGGATGGGGGGGTAGATGAGTGGAAGGGGGGGAGGGAGGTGGGGAGGGGAGTAGGGAGGGAAGCATAGGATCGGCGTACGGCAACCAAGCGGACTTGGCACTAGAGGTCGGGGGAACGGAAGAGGAGTGGCACCTAGGACCCAGCCAGCGAGGCCGAATGAGTCGCTGCCCCGAAAAAAAACGAGCAAATCAGGGAGACAGCGGCGACTCCAGCGAAATGAAGAGATGGGAGCAATGAGAATGCACCCGGAAGGGGGACCAGACGAATACACGAAAGAGAACAAGGGACAAGAGGGCGTGCGCGGGGGACGGGAAGCCAGAGCAACAAGAGACGGAACAACCAAGCCCCGCTAAAACCACCGGACGGGGCAAAGTCCCAGAACGGTCAAGCCGGCCTGGCTGAGAAGACGAGGCGGAGCGGCCGCACCATCCAGAGAAAATGTGAGACGCACGACTACAGCGCGAGCGAGGCGCCGAATCGATTAGTGGGGAAAGACCTCACAGAGGAAGGCAGGGGGGTAGCCGAAGGGTCAGGCTGAAGGGGGGATAACTTGGCAAGGAAGGGAAAAGGGGGACGGCAAGTGTATTGGCGGAGTAAAGTGAGCAAAAAATAAGTAGCGGAATGGAAATGAATGGAGGGGTCTAGAGGAAAGTGGAAACACAAAAGGTAGAAGTATAAGAAGAACTGGCGAAAGGGGAGAAACTAAGGGTTCAGAAGGGTATGAGGGGGCGGTGCACAAAGCCAGGGTACGACGTCAGCCGACCGGTCCTTAATCACCCCGGTCGGGGGGACGGGTGGGGCCCGGATGGCACGTCCAAAGGGAGGCAAACACAGCAACAACCGGGCAGCGGAAAGCCACGACCCGAAATGGAGAGCGCCTGCAAGCGGGCGAGGTAGGAGCGGCAAGTTTGGCGGTGGAGAGCGGGAAGAAGGAAAACCTCCCGCAACGGAACAAAGAATGGCCGACGAAGGCCACCCAACAATAGGAACGTCGACGCCAAGGGGAAGAACACGCGTGACCACGAAAGCGGATGACCAGAACTAGCGACGATTGGGGAGCAGAAACCGCAAATAAAGGGAGTGAGATAGGTCGGAGGGGGGGTTAGGAGCACGGAATGGGGGGGGGGGCTCGGATGACAGAATGGATCAGGGGGGAGAGGGGGGAGATGAGGCGGGGGTGGGGGCGATAGAGAGGTGTCAGAGAAAGGAATGCGGGGGGGGGTAGGAGGTGGGGAAAGGGACGGTGAGCAGGAAGGGTAAAGTGAATGGTGGTGTGGATTAGGGGGTGCTAGCGAGGGGGGTGCTGGGGGGCGGGAGGAGGGTATAATGGGGGACAGCGCAGGGGAGGTAAGTGTGGGGAGGTGAAGTCGAGGCCCTCTAGGGGGTTGGCGTTGGGGGAAAGAGTATAACGGGAACGCGCTCCCAAGGGGGGGGGGAAGGGGTCAACAGACATGATCGGCCTCAAAAAAGCGGGACCGAGGAGCCAGCCGAGGGACACGACCGCAGCACGTCGGTTGAACGGAAGAAAACGCCGACAAGCCCTGACAAAACCCCAAGCAAAGTAACGGGGGCAAAGAAAACGAACGCAGGGGCGACCAGCCCGTGAGAGAACCTAGGGATGAGGGCAACGAGTCTGAACACGAACGGCCAAAGGCGACGAAGGACGAAAAGAAACGACAAGGGGAGGATACGCGGGTAAAAGCGCGCAACACAGCAGAACTAAAGTTGCCGAATGAAAGAAATGAGGGACGCGGCCTGGGAACGCTCCCGGTTAAACGAGCGACAGAACATGGCGGCCTCTAACAACCAAGAGGGTCAGGTCCGCAGCGTCGGCGTGGCGGAGCGCCAAACGACCCGCTTGCAGCGGGACAGGCCTTCCGTAAACCCCCGGCGGAGTAAGAGGGCGTAGAAAGCCGGGAGGAGTAACCGGGGACGCAAACGGCGGAAGCGGCGACCGTGGCTCGAGAAGATCGGAACCAGGGGAGGAGAAGGCAGGGAAGGAGGAGGATCGTACCCATGGGCGGTGGCGGAAGAACCCGGGCCCCTGCGTCCTGGGGAGGCCGAGTTACCAACCGCCCCTCAGGGAAAACAAAGTAAAGGAATAAGGGGGGGGAAAGGGAAGAACGGGGAAGGGAGGGAAAGAAAGGACGTTAGAGGCAAAATAGGGGAGCAGCTTGAAGCCAGGCGTGGTAGGGGTCGGAAGAGAGAGGTGAGTTGAGGAGGGGAAGTAGTGAAGACGTGGCGGAAGGGTGGTGGGGTTAAACGTGGCGAGTAAGAAAGAGTGCAGGGGAAGGAATGAGCGTACGGGCGGGTGCACACCTGTTGGGAGAGACGGGGCCCAAGGGCCCCCCGACTCAAACAAAGGGCACTCCAGGGCACTCAGAAACGGAGGCGATATGGGGACTACCAAGGTTGGAGGGCTCGGGTGGCCTGGTCGCATTAAGGAACGGAGAATGACGATATTGCGTAATGGAGAAGAGGGGTTGGGGTGGACTTGATACCAAGTATCTACGAGAGGGGACAAGGTAGGGATGAAGGAGTAGAACGCGTGTCGGACCGCCCAAGACGAAGCGCAGGTGAGGCACAACTGAAAGGCGGGGCACAAAAGAAGACAGCAGGAGAAGCCGGAACGCGACACAACAGGGCAAACCGCGCCACACAGACGTCCCCGGGGGGGGTGGGGCGAAAGACTCGAAAAAGAAAAAATTCCCGTTTTTTTTGGGCGATCAAGGAAAAGAACAAATGTGACAGGGTTGAAATGACGGAACGATCTTGGAAACGCGGGTGAGCGATGCATAGTCGCCGACAGGTCAAAACCACTGAAAAAGAGAATTACTGGTCAGGGAAAAAATGGAAAACTGTGGATAAATTGGTGGTTCCTTTGGAGACTATGCAATGTAACGACGATCCACGCAACCAAGGGACGAAGATTCAAGACCATGGAAGCAGTTTGAAGAGGAGAGGGTAGCCAAAGAGAAAAGGCATGACGTCGTGGTTCCTACGGCGCGAAAAAACAGACACTGATCCGGGACTCATTATCCCTCCAGATAGCGCATAACTAACGGAGAGCTCGGAGAAGAAACACGCAATCCTCAAACCCTCGAGCGCAGAAACAGCGATACCGTCTTGTGTCCCGCGAAAAGCCAGCGCATAAAAAAAAAAAGAGATGAGAGTTCGCATGGATGTCGCATCGCCAACCCAAACATAGAGAGTGATGGTACCCGCCACACCTCAGTCGTTAAGGCAGGGTGGGATGAAAAAAATTCGTTCGTAAGCTATGGGGATAAGGGAGAGAGATAGGAAAAAAAGCAAATCTCAAAGGGTGCAAGTGCTGAGGGCAATTTTTACATAAAGAGGTGCAGGGGATGACGAAACCCAGAAACTAAAACCGAAAACGTGGCAGGGAGTGCTCTACCCATGAGCTAACCTAATATATATATTTGACCAAAGTAACGGCTGTTAGATCCGTAAGGTCCGTTTGGTTGAAGAATAGTGAAGAAGAGGTATAGATCATTGAAGTTATGAGAAGGTGAAAAACGGGTCACAACCAAATAAGTGGGTGTTTCTATGGAGGCAGAGTGTGAGGAGAAAGGGAGCAAGGGGAAAAAGAATTCAAAATAATTAGATTTCTACTGGGAATTAAGGATGGAGGATTCGCAGGGCCTCGTCAAGGTGGTTAACCCTCTAAACTGACCGAAACGTGGGTGAAAAAAGGAGGGGAGGACGAAGCAAACAATGCATTAGAATTCAACTCCGTAGCAATGTGGGCGGGGGCAAAAGGACTTGGTCGCCAAGCTAAACTAAGGGAATCCTAAAAGAAAAAATCCGAGGGGGGCTTTAGGGAGCTACGGAAAGTTTAGGGTTGATGTCGAAGCAAAGAGGGAGGGGGCCAAAAGAGGGGGGGGGGGGGGTGGATTTGGAAAATCTGTGTGTTCTACTCCGTTTATCTCTCAAGGGCGCGACCTAGGGCATCCATAAAAAACGCACAACCTTGCTGGTGAGGATGTCGGCTGCGAATTTTCCGTTGAGAAAGGGATTGGGAAGCGGTCACGGCCTATGTCGCCGAGGCGAGTGGGCAGATTCATAGGGGGGAAGGAGGGCTTATCCTGCTGTGCTGACACAGGAATAGAGGGTATGGATGGTTTAACGTTCCTATAGTGCAGTAGTCATTCGAATAAAACATCCTTTCGTTCCAATCTCCTTCAGGTGGGGAAACGAGATATTTTGGTTCAAGACCTGCACTTGTACGAACCAGACTTTGCGTGAGCGCTTCATTTTGGTGAAAAAAAGAGGTCCAGACCAAAAAAAGAGGCCAGGAAAAGATGGGGAAGGGCTAGAGTTATGAACGAAGAATGCAAGAGAGGTATTCAGGGTCAACAACAACGGAGGAGGGGAGGAGAAATGCGACTAATCATGCAGAACGATGACAAAATTCAAAGAGGGGGGGGTTACACCTACCGAGGCCAGGGGAGAAACGTTAAGAGGGGAGTAAAAAGGGAGATCCTTAGGCGGACCTGTCAACTTGGGCCGGCTTCGGGGGAGTGTGTAGAAAAACTAAACAGATCAAATTCACGCAAAACGGTTCGCCAGCTCGCCGGAAGAGAAACGGAGTCAATTTCACCTCCATCGCTTCTCGACGAAATCTCTAAAAGATGCAATAATAGCGACTCACGGCTCTGACAAGAGGAGAGAAGGTAAAAAACTGTGCTCAGGGTCTATCCGGTTAAGCTATAACTCCAAAGAAGAACGTGCCACAAGCGGACTTTCGCCATATTCAACGCTAAGAAGGATGGGAACGAACAGGATCAACGACATACGCATAGGGGAGACGGGGCGCTGAATGTCAGCGAGTGAACAAAAAAAATGTCCACCTCGAAACGGCGAAGAAACAGGGGGATCAAGAGAAGAAACACAATCCGCTGTACCCAAGCCCTCTGTTCCATAGCAGAACTTCAAAAGAAGATTCCTTCGCGAAATGAAGCAGTCGGATGTGGGGTAGGATGGACAAGTTGAGGGGCTTGAAAAAGTTCTACCGAGACACGAGGTCACACCCGAAGGGGTGTTGGGTGGAGTCATCTTAAACTGGACGTGAACTGCATGCCAGGCTGATCTCGCAAAGGGGCTTCACACCTGGCAGTGGGAAAAGTCGGGTGAACACCAGTGCTTAAGAGAAACTGCAAAAAAAAGCCAGAGAGAGTAATCAGGAGAACAGCCTCAGCTTGGAACTAAACTTTGTAAAACTAAACATCTCCATGACACAACCCTGCTCCCGAACCCCTAAATTGGGGTGTGAGAAAGGAAAGGGTGAAGAGAAGAAACGGCGATCACTAGACCTAGGTTTAAAAAATAGCATTGTACAGGATATCACAGACAGTACATGCAAATGACCCTCTCTCTAATCAGTGTAGCTCATGAAGAAACGACCTTGCAAGGTAGGGTACGAGTGTCGAATAACTTTCGCCATCTCCATAATTTGGGGGGAGTGAAAGTTTCGCGGGTGCAATCTGGGCCTATCTAAAAGATAGAGACAAGAGCGAAAGCCGTTCCTCCAACCGGAAGGAAAAGGAAGGTGGGGGAAGGGGTTTGAGGTCTCTTGTCCGGCCCTGAAAAGCGATCGTTGTTGATAAAGAAGTGTTGTAAGTCGCAGACGGCTTGGCGTAGTCGGATGTTGCGCTGTCCCACTGGGAGACAGAAGGTGGACAGGAGAGGGGGTATTCCGGCGTTGGCTTCGTCAAAAGCCACGCGTGCGCATGATGATGGAGGGATCCCGTACATCGGGCAAAATTGCAAAGTGCTTGGTTGAAGAAAAAATAGAAAAAGAAGGAAGACGTGCTACCTGGTCCGAATATCGATTCAACTTCGTCATGGGTCTAGCGGAAATCAAGTGGGTTCTTTGGGATCGTTACGGCCGTTAAGGAAGAGGGGGGGAACTGAAGAAAAAAGGACACATCTAACCGCTTGGGAAGTGACCGAATTGGGGGGGGAAAAAACGAGAAGCATAAAAATTAGAAATCGCACGAAAGTGACTCACGCGGAAGGACCAGGAATAAGGGGAGGGCCGTTATTCACCAAAAAGGAAGGTAGTGCTTCAAAACGATTGTTAAAAGTGGATCTCGAACAGGGTAGCGATGTGATCGTGGAACAATTCTTGAGAGGGATCTCCAAGAGGGGGATCGAAATAAGAGCAGGGGGATAAACAAGTACGATTATTACGCTTCTAGACCGCCAAAAAAAAAAGAATGAGAAAACGGGGGATTGGGTGTCGCGGAGGGGGTATGACGAAGTGGGATAGAACGAGGACGGGAAAGGAACGGAGGATCCTACGTATCAGTACAGTGGCGAGATTATAAAGCGATAAGAACGGAAACGAAATAGCGAAAAGATGCCTAACGGCCCGAAAAAAACGGGGGTATAAACCGGAGTGAACCGGAAGGCGAAAGTTGCTCGAAAGCCGAAACCGTCATGACCGATCTTAGATCTGGGTGGGAAAAGCTGCTGCGGGAGAAACTAAAGCCCGTCAGTGGAAAGGGGTCCTAGGAATGTAGTAGTTTGGGGGGGAAGAGAGAAAGGTGAAGGGGAGAGCTATCGATAATAGGCGGCAAGAAACAGAAAAGTAAGGGGCAGGAGGAACCACAAATGGATATTCAACTACGACATCCAAGCAGAAGACCTTAGGTTCCCGGAGGAAAAAGCAGGAGAAAAGGGGGAATAGAACTTGGCGCTCCTAGGGATTCCGCGGGGGTATTTACACAATTAAATCTTCAGTTAGAGGAGCGTTTGCTTTTTGCAAAAGAGAAGCCCTGCAAAAACG
>Ga0179593_1342891_pt1 | contig 10031 bp, 11 predicted proteins | sample CZODoug2_1_08_16_FD_185931 | JGI IMG/M metagenome (GOLD analysis project Ga0179593, IMG submission 185931) | Vadose zone soil fungal communities from Angelo Coast Range Reserve, California, USA - CZODoug2_1_08_16fungal (PacBio error correction) | ecosystem: Environmental > Terrestrial > Soil >...
TTAACAGGCGTGGATGTCTACCAGATCTTCTTGAAGAAAAAAAAGCCATCAAACGAAGCCGACTCGGACAGACAAGCCTGCGGCCGGGTCTGGAGAAAAGGTGGGGGGTAGAAGAGTGTCATGCAACCAGGGGAAAACGGCCTTTCTTCCGGGGGGTACGTATGGCCATGGGTACAGGTGCGGGCGTTGTGTACGTCATTCCACATTTAATCGGTAAAATAGTAACTGTTCAGGGATCGGACTAGAAAAAAAGACAAAGGGCGTCTATCAAACCTAAGGGAAGACATCCGTTCATCAGAAGTTTTGGGTTTTTTGTGTTCGGATCAGCATACGCACCGCATCCTTCAGGTCAAAGGGTCTAGAGGACCAGCCTAACTCTAGGGGGAGGGGAATTGGGGGCGAGATAAGTAAAATTCTCCTGGGGGGAATGAACGAAGCGCGTCCACACAGGTCCCCTATCTGTGACGCAAGAAGCCGACCGTTGTTCAAGCCCAAAAATGACGCTCCGGTTTTTGTGGAACAGGGCGTTTTCATGACGAATTCAGCTCTACCGAGGCAAAAAAGATGCAAAGCGCAGGCTACTTCGTCGGGGGGAAAAGAATGTTCCGTGCGACCAACTGTTATGCAAAGGGGGGGACGGGTAGAGGAGAGCTCGTAGTGTTCAAAGACCAGAAAATGTGACGCTAAAAACGGCCGTGGGGTGGGGGGGAAAGAGACGAAAAGCGAACCGACTCAACTGAGTGTCTGCGGAGAATAATCACGCAGCTTGAGAAAGGTGATGACGTAGACGCCGCGTCTAATAAGGTTAGGGAAAGGTAAATAACTAGAAACGCACACTTCAAAGCAAGATAAAGTAGTAAGCGTCACTAAGGTGCACTTGGCCAGGGAACCACCCGGATCTCCCAGGTCACGCCGTGACTAAAAAAGGAGAACCGGGGGGGCCTTGGGGGGAAACACCTGAAATGAAGGCTCCGCGTAGCGCTCCGTAAGAATCGCCGGCGAAACTGGTAAAAGCGGTACCGGGTGGGCCAGGGAGTCACTCCCATCAAGAAAGGGGAACCCCTTGGAAAAAGGAGGGAAGGGAGGGGGTTTAAAAAAAGGCAAAAGTAAATCCGGAAGAAACGTGGTGTCAGAGCAGGGGGGCCACAACCGCGGAGGTGGACCGGTAGGAAAAAATGGGAACGCCGACAGGCCGACCAGGAAAAAGGACTGGCCAGTTTGCGGTGCCGGCGGCCAGGAACGCAGTCAGCAGAGTCCGTAGGGTGTCGCGTCCCGGCTGCCGATTTTGGCTTAACACAAAGCAGAGTGCGATCCAGAAGGTGTGTTATGCGCCCTCGAGTACTGCACCGCGTCGGTCTTTGGGGTCTGCAGTTTAAAAGTGGAAAGCAACCGCCGAAGCCGGGCGCTCCAAGAATGGCCTCAAACAGCCCCCCAAAAAAAAAAAAGAAAAGTTAAACGCGGGGAAAGCTCAAGCAGGCGGAAGGTCTGCGTTGCAGGCAGGCCGCGTCCTTCAGCGGATAAAGCAAAACGAAACTCAAAACTCAGGTACAACGACCCGAGCGGGTCTCACGCCCATACAAAACCCCGTCGGAATCGGAGTACCAAAAGAAAAGGTAACAATCTAATAAAGGCGTGAACACATTCCCAACAAAAGAGGGGAACGAGCTACCGTGGACACGGCCGTCGGGAAGTTACAGCGAGGTACGGCGGCTGGGAGAGATCGGGGGGGGAGGCTGCCAGAGAAATCACCCTCGACGGGAAGCAGACCTTCCTGCTGCGGGACACCAAGTGAAGAGGGGAAAGACAAGAAAACACGTCGAGGGGTCAGTCTTGGTTGTAAAAAACTCTGAATTCCCGGAATAGACCGCATAACTGGGGGTCAAAAGATCCGTGTACAACGGGGCGGATGAGGAGGAAGGGGTAAACTGTCGTGGGGCGTACTGGCGGGAAAAAATGGCCCGAGAAACACAGGGAAGCCGACGTCCGCGGAAAGCAAGGAAACCGACGACGAAACCTCTTCAAATGTCGGTGGAGGGTGTCGTCCTCCTCACCTGACCCTTCCGGCGAAAAGGGAGGAGATCGTAAATGGGCCGGGCATCTCCAGTTAAAAACGCCGAAAGTATTTGCGGATGCGGTACCCACTTCGTCTATGCAATGTAGATGGCCACCAATCGAAGTATGACTTGGAAACTGGGGGAAGGCTTGAGCCACCAACATTCAGGGCCAGCGGAAAGAGGGAAAATTCGAATCGCGAGCGCAAAAAAACGGACGGCTCAGGTTGAGAAGCGCACGAAGGAGTCGCTGGTCCAGGGTCGAGTTTGGAAGGCAGAGAATTCAGGAGGCTACAAATCTTTTTGAAACTAAACCAGGTAACTCAGCTCGGGAAACAAAGATGCGAAATTCACATACTAGGTCGGAAACTCAGGGAACGAGAAAGAGTCAAAAAAGAGAACGAACTAGGATACCGGCGGTAAAAAAAAGAGCGTTCTTACAGGCCTGGATTTGGCCAACGGCTGAAGGGCGCACGGATGGGCCTTCCAGCTACAGCCTCTAAGTGACCATCTGAACGCCAATTCAATAGAATGCCTCAAACCCTTACCGGCAGGCGACGGGAAGGCACAAAAAGGCCGGCCGACTTGACCGCTATCCTACGACTATTCATGAAAACTCCCGCCTGTTTGCTACAGTGCAAAAAACTCGTCGGAAAAACAAGGAAAAGGGGACCAGCTTCTATTGCGTATACGACTGAACGCAAACAGCCTGTGTCCACAGGCCGCAGACAGTGACACTGGGCGTCTCGCGACTGATTCCGTCTTCACTCCCTTCGCCTTCCTTCGAGAAGCTGCGGCAAAACGAAAGTCAAACGGCCATCAATTCCAGCCTGTCGTTGAATAGTGGATCGGAAACGGTAGTCGACCTGACATGGCTTAAGAAATAGAGTACCTGTCCCTCGTTCGCCCACCATGCCACGAATGGTTTGCCACGTACCGAAGCCAAAACCCGGGCGGGCACACAGAAACCCTCCCTCGCCCGGAGACTCGACCCGGTGAGAAAATGAGGAATCAGTACGGCAACGACCGCGACAAAAAAAATGAGACAACCGGAAAAGGGGGATGGGGCGACAAATCTCCAGGGGGATCTCAACGGTAAGTCACGGCTGACCTAAGGGGAATCGATGCCGGACCCCAGGCAAACGAGCTGCAGCCGCACCATACCGAGGGACCCGACCGCCATTCTAAGGTCAACCGATTGCCCCCGTCAATGGGTCTGTACCTTTCCAAAAAGGAAGGTCGACGAGATTACCGTCTCAGCGGAAGCACCAGAAGTTGTCGGGGGTTCTAGCCGACAGGGAGCGTTTTGCTATGGCGTATGCTGCGTGGGCTGGCCAAGCGCCCGCCTCTTTTCCATGCCTCACTCGTACTGTCAGACGGATGGCACTCAGGTACCTAATTTCAGGGATAACGGATTGACGGGAGGGATCTACTTACTGGGAGAGCCTGCTGGCCTGGGCTTGGGAAACACTGAGTCCACGTCCGTGCGTACCCAGGGGTAGAAAAAAAGAAAAAAGTGGGTTGCAGGAATTATCGGATGTAAAAAACCGTCTCGCTGTAACGCCAAATGTACTGTTGAAGACAAAAGCTGAAAAAGGCAAGCCGGCAAACCCCGAGAAAGGACTCTGCTGGGACGGAGTCCGCCATTCTTCAAACAAACACTCCAAACCAGGGGAACAGCGATTGACCTGTTCAAAAAAATCAGGAAGAAACGGACTCCCCGGAAAACCGAGGTCGGACGGAAAACTCCTTGGTTGCGGCTTCAGTAGGAACGCCTCGGAAAACAGACCTTCCGGCGCTTGCCAAACAACAAAAAACCTGCCCCAGGGAGAACAAGTGGCCCAAAGGAGAAAAGGAAGACCGGGGGGGGCATTCTTCGGCCTTAATCAAGACTCCAGCCAGGCATCCTCTCTTAAAAATGGGTTTGTGGGGGTTCAACCAGACCGGGACCGGAGAAAACCGCTGGGAGGTCGGCTTGGGGAGAGAACTGGAACGGACCCTCAAAAGTTAAAACCCTTCCGCGTCACTATCTAGTGTCGGACGAAGGATGCGCAAAAAGCAGTACAGCAGAAACTTAGGACCACGACATCGGGCCAGAAGACGCACGTTCTGAGGCCGGAGCCCAAACAGAACAGGGAACGTAAAAAAACGAAAGGGGCCCTCTGGGCCCCCAAAAACGCACCGCTCTTGGTCTGTGGCAAACGACAGAACGCCTCGCAAACGGTAGGCCCGGACGAAAGGGCCGAAGTCCGCCCGCCCAAAGCGGCCCTCGTGCCGGCTACGGGGGGGAAGAAAAAGACCATACGGTGAGCACAGTACTCCAAAGCCCTCAGCCAACAACTGCGCTGTGGTCGTTGGAAAAAGGGGACCGGGAAGCCTGGGTGTCGAAACTCTCACCTAACTTGGGGTGGCCCCACAAAAGGCTCCGGGATGATGATCAGGACTCGGGAAGGGACTACTGGGACAGATCAAGAAAAAAACGTACGGGAAAAGCTCGAGATGTATGGATGCTACGCCCAGGACCCGCCGGATGCGGTGAAGTAGGAGTCCAAGACATCGTAAAAATCTTCACCGATAGTGGAGGAGGCTGGCTCGACCGAGAAGACTGAGGCCCTGCATCAAGTTTCTACCAGAGAAACGTTGGCCTTACGCAACAAACCCATCGTCCCCAAGAAGTGCACGCTGCCGAGACGAGATATAAAAATGCCGGCTAAGGGGGAAGACACCCCAGGAAGGAGGTACCAAGAACGCCCTGACAACTTGAGCACGGCTCGCCACAAGCCGCCTGAGTAGCCGAGAAAAAAGAAGACTTAAAAACGAATCACGAACTCTACAATCCAACACAGGGCACGTGGTCTGCCTTTCTGCGTATAGGCCTACAAAAAACCCCCCTTCATGGAGTAGAAAGAAAAGAGATCGGGAAAAAAAGCGGCAGCCACAGGGCACAGGGCGTGGTCGAAAGAAGAAATCTTCGTGGAACCGGCAAACAAAACGCGACGCGAACCTACTGAGCCAGGCAATGAATGGGGAATGGGAACTAAAAAGTTGCAAGCGGGCACGTTCGACAAAATCTTGGGACGTGCAAAACGGACGGGCCGTAGGAAGTATGACCGCGCTCACGAAGGGCAGAACTGGTTTGCGTGAATTGACCCACGTGAAAAAAATCGTAGCTCAGGGGGGGAGAAAAACTTCCTCGCGCGAGGAGAGGAGAACAAACCGCATTTCCAATCGTTCGCGGAACGGGTTTGCAGGGAGTTTTGGCAAGTAAGCATCAAGGCGAACATGGACTGGGGGCGAGGGGGTGAATAAGAGAGGGAAGGTCGGGTTTCTAGCTGGGGGACGGCTAACCTCCTCCAGGGGGGGGGAAGTCAGAGGGCGGAACGAAAACCATGAAGGGGGGTCGATCTGGGTCTACTAAAAAACCTACGGAATCAGGTGAAAGAACTCAACAGTCAGGATCGGTTTTTTTAGTCGGTTGGGGCGCGTAAAGGCACGTTGAAGAATCTTCCGGACTCAAACGGGAAAAATAGGCCTGGGGGACCGTTCTTAGCGCTTGGACGGTGGAACGGGCTACCGGGCGTAATAAAGGTATGGGGAACGAGGTGCGTCCCCCTGACAGAGACAAAAGACCGGCTCGGCCTGTGGAAAATAAATCAATCCAGTACAAAACCTTCGGTCTGGAGGAGACCTTAACAGCTGGCGCATGGGCTTTTCCATACTACGGGGGCCAACGGCTTCAGGGTAAAAGGTGAGGTGAATAACTCGCACCGCCATGGAAACCGACAACGATCAGCGTAAGAGGGGACAGTCTAACAGTGAGCGGGGCCGGGGGGGGAAAAAGTACCACGGCTCTCCAAGGTAGACAACAGGACCTCAACAACAGGCTAGGACCCGGCGGAGGTTTAACAACCTGAGCGTCAGGGGCCGTGAAGGGCGGAGCGGAAAAGTACAGCAGCTTCCTTCACAGAAAGGGGGCGACCTGCATTCCTTTTTCAGGGAGTGTACAACTCCGAAGCGGACCCGGGGGGGGAAAAAAGCAGGAAGGGAAAGGTCGGGTTTCCTAGTCGGGAGGACCGAAGGAACACTGTGGAGGGAGGGGGGGCAGACGACACCGGCGGACTGTCGGGGAGTGCAGGGTGGAGGAAGGAAGGAAAGGAACTCGTCCGGGCAGTTGGGGCGGTTTTCACAACCCGGAACGAATAGAACATCAGTCGTATGTAGAAAATCCCTGCTGGAAAAGAGTGTATGGCAAAAACTCAGCGGCGTCTCCAAGAAAGGGGGTGGACTTCTCCTCTGGAGGGGGGAAACAGGGAACGTCGACGGTCTGGGGGGAAGGTGCAGGAGTGGGACCTAAAAAAAAACTAGAGGAAGAATAAAGATCCGCGACAATATTCTGACACAAAGGGGAGGGCCCGCTGACACGGCTAAAGTCGTCAGTTCTAATGGCCATAGCGGCGGAAAGTGAAAACGAAAAGCCGACGCCGCAAGCGCTACGGACAGACTCTCCCCTGTCGCGGGTACGCAATACGAAAAACCGTCGTAATCGTGAGGCGTCCCGAGAGGAAGCCCACAGGGGAGACGGCGACGGAAAAAAGGTACAACCAAAGCACCGAGACTGTAAACACGGACTGCCGAGTTGTCTCTGCGGTACGTTATGTAGGATAGGGGTTCATATGTCGGAGGGGACCGAGTCAGAGCCTTCCTTACAGCCCACTTGCAAGGGAGCGGTTGATACTTTACGTCTTGGGTTCGCCCCACGCAGTGTGCCTCCGACTCTGGCAAACAAAGGGGCAGGGCCCGTAATGCTTCCCGAAAGGGGGGTCAGGGTCATGTCCACGGACAGGGAAAAGAGGTAGGACGGGGTAAAACAGTCGTGACGAGCTGGTATGGTAACCATGGGGGGCTCTTGAACTAGGCCACGTGAAAAAGAAGACGGCACGTATACACGCCGCGAACGGGCGGAAACCATCCCCGGAGGATTTTTCTCGGGGAGAGCATCACAGGGCCAGGAAAGCGTGCAGGATCTGAACTACCGGGAAGGGGGGGACATGTGCCCACGAAATGCTGCTTGGTCCACCAAAAGCTGCGTCATGGAACGATGTGACCACAGATAATAAAGAAATTGACAGTACACGGGGCAGTTTCTTCGACAACGTTCCAAACACTTTCCAAGTGAGGAAGGAAGGAGGAGACGAGGATTGCCGCTGTCAGGAAAGGGCCTTGTTTGCGCGGTTTCGTGACAGTCCAACAACGGGATCCTCATGTGGGTCAGGAGGGCGGACGTGGGCGTTCAGCAAAGTCGGAGCGGAACGAAAAGATTGGCCGACTCAGTGCAGCAATGATCGGCCAAATAGAGGCAAAAGCCTAAGTAATAGTGCGAGCGCGTCCGCATACTCTCGAGACCACTATTAGGGGGGAGAGGAAGAAAAACGTCAAGCTTCGGGGAACTAGTTAGGTCTTATGAGCCAGAGTTTCAGACTCGCCGGAGACTAGGGGTCAAATCACGCTTCGGGAGCCTAAAGGGGACAGTCTAACTAAAAGGGAAGAGAAGAACTGCTTCCCATGACCTGTTCGCTGGTTACTGACGCAACCACGCAAAAAGCCGGGTCTAGAGAGACGCCTAAAAGAAAACGAAGGTAGAGCAGGAAGCCCGGCCAACCGTGGCCGAGTTAAAAATAAGTCCGACCTGAAAAGGTATAAGGAAGTGAAGGCTTCTAGGCACCTGGAAACTACGCTTAAAGAAACTTGGGCATCCGCGTCATTGAGGGGGGGGATGACGCATCCATTTCGGACTCTCTCCTGAAACAGGGCAAGAAGGTCCCTCTGCGCCGACGGGGGGCGAAAAAGCCTGAGGGGAAGCCGTCAAACAGGAGTCGCGGGGGGGGGGGGGAACTCTTTTCCCGACCGTCGGTTACTACCAAAAGCGGGGACAATTTGGACACGACACTCGCCAAAACGAACAGGGGGTCTACACCGTCAACAGACCGATCTTCGCAAACCCAAAAAAAAGGGTGGTACTGGGAAAAGGAGACTACCTTTCCCTGCGGGACATACGGCACTGTCAAAAGCTCACTGGCAAAGAGCCTGTTACCACATGAACGACGCAGGGCGGGACAGGCAAAAGGTATCCCTTCCCCGACCAGTCTTTAAGGGAAAAGAGGATAGCTGGGGCGCCTGGGTGCCGACCCGGCGATATGAGAAAAAAAGCCTCAACGGACCTGCCTCAACTACTACCAAACGTGTACTTCTGGTCGTAAGGTGGCATGAACTACCCGGTGTAATTCCCCCCGCGAAGAAAGGATTAAACCAATGTATCTCACCTCCAACACTGAGAAAGAAGGTGGTTCGTTGGAAAGGGAGGGGCAAAAACCTGGGGAAGCTTTGGGTAAAGGTATTATTGGAGGCGGTAGAAAGGTAAGCCGGGGCTGGCCAAATGCCACGCCTACAGGAACCGCAGGAAGGCCGCCTTGGCATGGCGAACATGGATGGGGTGGAGCGAATTGTCCGCCACGGGAGGGGCCGGCCTTTGTAACACAGAAGCAAATGCAAACCAATCGCCGACCTCGGCAGAAAAAGTGGAGTACTGGGCACCAGCGGAGAGGAGCAAAAAGTAGGGGACGGACGCTGACTGTTTTGTGGGCCAGTCAAAAATCGGCCTGCAAGAAGAAATGGGAACCAAACTGATGACGCTGCGGAAGAGTTAAAGGCAACTGAAAAACACCACAAAGGCAAGGACGTTCCTGGTTGAGGATGCCTTCAAAAGCGAACCCCGAAAAACCTACGCAGGGAGGGAGGCAAGCTCCTTCACCCGGGGGTCTGAGAGAGGGAACTCTGAACCTACCTTCAGCTGCCAGAAACGGGGTCCGCGAAAAGGGAAAACTTATTAACGCCCGGACAACCTTTGCTTAGACCATTGGTTGGAGATTTAGAAGAAGACGAAGACAAAAATCCGGAGGGAGGACTGGGAAAAGTTGTGCAAACCGAAGGCAGTTAAGACTGTGACTTTATGTGCGGGACGAGATAATAGGCACGTCCGCTCCAAGTTAAAAAACGATGGAATCTGGGAAGCTGGTGAGCGCGGAGGAAAGGTAGTACCTCAATGACCATGAAAAGAAACCAGAATAGCGAGCGCAAATTTCCCAAAAATCTAGAGCCGGCTTGACAGGCTCCGAAGACCCCGACTATGCGTCGCTCGCTGCAAGGGGGGAAAACCCAAAACGCTCTTGGGGCTAGGGGGAACTCAAAGACGGACTCCTTAACACGAGGTTACCGTGACCGGAAAAAGTGACCTAAAAGCCGGCAAAACCTACCCAAAGGAGAAACGGGGCCGGCGAAGGGAAGGCTGGACTAGTTGCTGCGTGAATATACCCGCCCTAGAAAAAAACTGCGCGGGCGGGCGGGCCAATTGCAAGGGGCGGCCTGGGGGGTTGGGGGGGGGGGTGGGGTGGTGGGGGGGGGAAGGGGGTCTGAGAACGAAGCCGGAAGGGGGGGACCTACGCTGGGAGATCAAGGAAGAAGGCGGGCCTAAGGGAGCGCGACCAAGACTTCACAGGAAGAGAGAGGAGGGGGAAGGGAAACCAAACAGGACAAGGATGCGGCGGCCGACACAAAGAAAATGGGAATGCTGAAACGCCAGATGAGTAAGGGGGGGGAAAGAAACAACTGGTGGGGTGGGGGGGGGTTGGTGGGGGGGGGGGGGGGGTACGAGCGAGAAAGAGGGTCGCGCTCCTCAAAACAAAGAGAGAAAAAAAGTTAACCTGAAGGAAACCAAAAGATCGCAGGAGCAGGAGCACGGCGGAAAAGCGCACTTCTTACGAAGAACGGGCAAAAAGGGGGCTTTATGAAGAACTCCTCCTGGGCCAATTGCAGATCTGCACGGCACCAAGCTGGGCCTGAAAGTAGTCGAGATGCATGGCGTCAAGAAAATCTCGGGTCGGAGAAAAAGCCACGAGAAAGAAGTGAGTGCCTTTGCGTGTAACG
>Ga0179593_1563429_pt1 | contig 10031 bp, 11 predicted proteins | sample CZODoug2_1_08_16_FD_185931 | JGI IMG/M metagenome (GOLD analysis project Ga0179593, IMG submission 185931) | Vadose zone soil fungal communities from Angelo Coast Range Reserve, California, USA - CZODoug2_1_08_16fungal (PacBio error correction) | ecosystem: Environmental > Terrestrial > Soil >...
CGGACGATAGTCGAAGGGGAAACTCTTCGGCAGGGGCGGGACAAAGGGGAGAAGTTGGGTGAGAGGGCGTATTGAAGAAGAGGAAAGGAAATTCACAGCGGGCAACAAAAAAAAAAGAAAAGTCTATACTTCACTCTTCATTCGGACCTATGGGGCGATCCTGACACAATGGGGACTGGAAAGGAACATCCATCAGGAAAAAAAGGGGGGGTTAAAATCTGTTGCGATCGGACATTTGGGGGCACGCTGGGGTCGATCACCAACGGACATATCCGTTGGGTGGAAAGCAACACGTACCGGGTCTCGAAGGAAAGAGAATGGCCGCTATCCGCCATCCGCCAATCCCTCGAAAGGAAAAAACTGGGAAAAAAAAAAAAAACCAAAAAAAAAAGAAAGAGCCACTGAGGGGCGCGGGAATCCGAAAGGAGGAAGAATAACAGAAAATGCTCGTAATCGTATCCCAAAAAAAAAAGAATCGCTGGAGAACGTGATCGGCTGAGTCCCAGAGGAGGAAAACAGCAAAGCAAATAAATTGAATAGATAGAACACAAGCGTTGGCGCCATTGGGAAATCCTTAACAACCGCAACGAGAAAGGGGGGCGGGCAAATTCAGAACACCCTACAGTCCAATTGGCAGCGAGGGATTCAACAGGAAAAAAAAACTGGAAGGAAATAGTTGACAAAAAAGGATTCAGATCGTCCGATAGAACCAGGCAAGGCTGAGACATTTATATAGGGTGGAAAACGACTGGGGTTCTGAACTTTTCAAGTTCTGGAGGGAAAAAAAGGCTGCCAGCGTTCTTCCAATTGAGGAAAAAGGGGAGTTGCCGCACCACTGTAGATTAGGATATTGATTTAATCGGGTCCGTAAGCGGGAACGGAGACAAACTGGTCGTTAGGTGGGGAAGAGAAGCCCAGGGGAAAGAGGGTGCGCCAGGAACACTAGGAAGGAATCGGGAGAAAGGTAAACCGGGGGGTGCAGGAAAACGTTTAGGGAGAGGATTCCTTAAACGAGAAGATGCAAATGTATGAGGATGAGAGTGGCTCTGAAGCCGCAACTCAAGAAGAGAAAAGCTACAAAGGTTTAGAGACAGTACTACTGCTCGGTTAGAGGTTCCTACTCCGAGGGGATGAAGAGACACCTCATCTGTAGCCTCTAATTTCGGCTTCGTTTCGAGGAAGAGAACGGGGGAAGTTCAGACTGGGTTGGGAAAGAGCCAATTGACGGGTATGATCAGTCCACAATCCAATAGGGGTAAATGCTAAAGAGAAGATTTATCCCAATTAGGGGGAGATATTCCGGTTTTGAAAAAGGTTATAGGCGGGCTCTAGTGAGAAGAAAAAGAAAGGGAAGGAGGAGTCGAAAACACTACTAGTATAACGCATATGGGGCTGGAGATAGGGAGGCCTCGCTTTCACTGGACGCAAGAGAAGGGAGAGTTCAAAACTCTTTTCTCCCTTCTCCGTCCCTTCGTTCACAAAAAGAAAAAAGACGTCTATTTGGGCCAAACCGTCGAGGGCTGCAGGAGTCCAGGCGAGATATGGGTCCTGCGACAGGAAGAACTTGTAGGAAAACGTAAACAAAAAAATGTATTAAAGAAGTTTGTTCAGATTGCGGAAAAAGGGGCCTGGGTCACGCCAAAACCACTCCGGCAAGCGGTCATTTTTTGAAATAGGAAAAAAAAAGAGGAAGTAGGAAGGATAGGCGGGGTGCTTGCATCAACACCAGAAAACAGGGATTAGTGGGTGGTGGGGCGAGCCTGCGCGATCCGTCACTAAAGTCAACTGGTCCCAGGTGCTGATGCGTAAAAGCAAAAGAAGGGGGGGGTTTGAAATCCACAATTGGAAGGGGAAGTCGCAAAAAAAAAACGGATTAGATTAAAAGAGAGAGATGGGCCTCATCAATTGAAGGTAAATCCAGGAATTGAAGAAAATAAAAGCAAGAAAAAACATCTTTGTCCTGTTGATCTTGAGGGGGGAGGAATAAAAAAAAAATCCCATAGCAATACCGATCCAAGGTCATGGGTGCCCGCCCAAATAGACCGCCTAGGGGGGTAAGACGGTGACTACCTGAGCCATTTAAAGGGAGGCGTGTAAGGACATCACCGGCCCGGACGTCGAAGTAACAAGAATACAAATGGGGTTGGGGGAAGTTGAAAAGATGATTTTCCGCAAGGACACGGAAAGGAAAGAGGCGGCAATAAGGAGCCGCTTTGACGGGGGTTGGGCAAAAAATAGACCCCGACGGGAGGGGGGGGGTCGACGGACGGTGGAGGCGCGAGTGGGGGGCAGGAGACGAGAGCGGAGCTTGGGAGCCATTGAAAGAGAGGAGAAACGGGAGAGGGAGATGACTAAAGCGTTAGGGTGTCGCAGGCAGACAGGCGGGGAGATAAAAGGGTAGATTCAATTCAGTATCCATTGTAAACTGGATTCCAGAAAATGGGGCCTAACGAGCTTCAAAACAGAGTGGATGGTTGAGAATTGGCGTACGCCAAAGTCGTGAACGAGTCGACGCTCGACGAGAAAAGGGACGGGGGGAGGGGACGATGTCGCGGGGAGTTCTAAATGACAATGATGGAATCAAGCCTTCGACGCGAGTGGGGGGTCTCGAACCAGTTGCGACGGTAAGAGGGCGATGCGAGGTGAAGCGCCACCGAAGAAAAAAAAATAACCGCTGCTCGGAGTTTCAGAGAAGGAAGACAGCCGGGTCGTTGGACGACCTTATAAATGGTATCGCAGAGGGGGACCTGGGGAGAGAAGGACATACGCTGGTCAAGTAGGTCCTCACCTGGACATAAAGACAGGGGGGGGTGAGAGCGAAGTACACGGGAAAGAGGAAAAAAAAATACTTCAATCGAAAGGGGTCGTCAATTCCTACAAAGAAAGGAACGATTGCAGCCCGCAGCAACGTGACGCGGGAAAAAAAGAAAAAGAAAGTAAAAGGGTAGACGATCAATGAATACGCCGCCTTGGGGACCGATTTGTTAACGGAGGAAATCTAAGAGTCCCGCAAGGGAAAAAAGAAAACGGATAAGGAACGGCTTCTTGTTGAAGGCATGCAAGGGAGTAGGGGAATTGGGTAGCATGGGAGGACCGTCACATAGGATTTCGGGGGGGGGGGAAGGAGGGAAGGAAAATGTTGTATGAAGATTTAGAGGATTTCCTTTTTTGCTTTGGTGTGCGCAGAGGGACTGGGGGCTGATACGCCAGATTGAAAAAGGGTGGGAGGGTCCGCTTCGAGCTGTCGAGGGAGAAAAAAAGGAGGGGAGATTAGGGGAGATGGGTCATGGCTATGCTTTGGGTTTGGGCTGGTTGCGTTGGGGTGTGGGTTTGACAGGAGGAGGGACGAGGGAGAGTCAAAATGCTGAATTTCGAAGAAAAGGGAAAAAGTGGCGAAAATAAGGATCTGTCTCGTGGTGATCAAGAAAGCAACCGACAACGTTTTTCGGAGAAGAACAAAAAAAAAAAAAAAAAAGAAGGATTCGCCAAAAGGCTGGAGGTTAGAAGGGATGGGACTAACCAGGTGTGAGAAGGCGAGAGAGAAAAGGAGAGTAATTAAAAGACGGAGGCAGAGAGGCCAGAACTTTATTGTCTCTGGGGGAATTCTTCGAAGGGAGGAGAATGAGAATACAGGTCACTGTGTTTCCAGCAAAGCATTCAGGTTCCAGTCGGAAAGGACGCAACAAGTCCAGTGAGAGTTTCCGTGCGAAGATGGCAACAGGGAAGGGACACATGATCGCTGCTGACCCGAGTACATAGAAGGGTAGATGAGGGGTCAAAAAAACACCGGAAGGGGTCAAAAAAACAGCAACCCACTTGAATGTACACCGCGTATGGAAAGGGGGAGAGAATGAGCGTGCATCAGGGGTGGTTGGTCGCAACTTAGGAGGAAGGGGAGGGAATCCGGGGGATATTCTTTTCCCATTCCTTCGAATACAGATAAGAAGAAAAAAAACGAGGAGGGTATCGGGAGTGACAAAAGGAATGGACAAAGATCCAGATCGCCTGGAAGCCAATACGAAGTGCAAAACAACAGAAACTTCGCGACGAGGAATGAGAAAAGGAAGTAGAAATAGCGCGGGGGTGGGGTGGAGGGTGAAACCGTCACGTGGGGGGGGGGAGGTCGAACAGAAAAAAAAAAGGGGGAAACGGGAAGAAAAAATGAAATCCTGTTTCAAAGCCGATCATTCAGAAGAGGCCATCGACTCAAAAGGAAGAAGGGAAAACGCTGGTGCCTGAAACGCGAGGGAGGAGTGGGGTGTTTAGGGAGAGATAGCCTGAAGATTCAACTAGCGGGGGTCCGTCTGCTTAAGCCTTCGCCAAAAAAAAGGAAGCAGTGCGGGAGGACGACCGGCTTCAAAACCTGTGGGAAACAGAGTAAACAAAGGGGGGGCGTTTGAAGGCCATCGGGGGCGAGAGGTGGTGAGAGGGTTTAAAAGTTCTCTATCAATATATCATATCCTGGCATGGTTTCATCGCAAAATGTGGATGCTAAAATTCAGCCTAGGGGGGACTCTGAATAAAATCGAAAAAAGCAGCATCAAAGGAAACGGCAAAAACCAAGCAAAAACGCGCCATTGATCCGAGGTCAATCAGGGAAGCTAGAGAGAAAATTATCCAAAACTCATCATGGGGGGAATATGTCGGGGAACAATTCAAAAACCCGAAAAAACGGCAACTGGGGCTAAATCGTAAGGATCCACAAAAGCAGGTGGAGGACATGTGTACTTAAGCCTTAAACACTCAAGGGGGGAAAGGGTGAAAAAAATGCACGACCGAATTCCAATTTGGGAAAGAATGTCGGATTGGAACAAGACGGCCCGTCGCGAGAGAGGATTTCAAAAAGGAGGAATCTAAGATTACGAAAGGACTTACGAGAAGCTGGAGGGGTAAGGGGCATTGATAGTAGAGGTGAACTTGGGGATAAATGTAGGTCTTTAGACAAAGGTCCATTTGCTGCGGCTGAAAAATGAAGGAGGCTTGTAGGGAAGAGAAAAGGGGGAGATTTCTTAGTGACTGTAAGCTGGACTTCAACTAAGCTGATGTGGGAGGTGGTAGAGGAAGGAAAAATCGGAGATCTCCGTTTTCCAAATTTAAACAAGGGGGAGAAGAGTAGGCGAAAAAAAAAAAAGGGGGGATCGGGGAAAAAAAAAAACTTGACCCGGGGCTGGAAGGGGTGAAGGAAAGAGAAAAGAAAGCTGCGAAGAGAGGGGAAGATTCCGGGAAAGCCAGACAGAAAATCTACCTTCAAAAAAAGGGGAAGCATAACTGGCTGCTCACTGTTCCACTCCGCGGGTCCGATACCAGTCGAAATCTGTTAACCGCAAATGGCGAGAAGAAGAGGTAAGAAGAAGAATAAGGGATTCACGAGAATGTAAGTATCTTCAATGGGAAGAAGCCATTTTGCAATCCACATAGGTTAGTGGCGGGGGAGGAGGTCCTCTAATCAAAAGGGATGGATTCTTGGTTCAATGGAGAAGCGGCTATGCTGAATAAACCTAGGAGGAGGAAGGACTCGAACTTGAACCGGGAAACGTAGGGGGGAGGAAACTAACCATTTTTCCCTGGCGCTGGAAGGGAAATCCGTCCAAAAAGAAAGAATCTGTCCCTGCGAAGGGAGAACCCACGTCTCACACTAAAGGTAGAGGACGGGAAGGTTTTGGCCACCAGTCAAAAAGAGGAAACGTCGGGAAGCAAAAAGCTCGTCCGTGTCGGACAGAGACGGCAGAAAAAGTAAGCTGTATTCCAGAGAGGGGGGGGTGAATCTACTCCGGGTCAGGATGGGGAAGAACCAAGACCGAGAGTGCAGTATTATTCCAATTACCAGGAACATGGCGAGCTTGGGAAGAAAAACATGAAAAGCATTTAGAAAGGGTATGGAATGGTTGTGTGAGGGCTTCTCGATATTCAACAAGAAGAGGAAATGGGGGGGAAGTAGGGCGTGACTTGTTATCCAGCAAATTATGGGGGGTTAAATCTGTATAAGGTAAAGAGAAAAAAAAAAAAAGGTATTCTTAAAATATATAGATTGACCTATCCCATGACGGGAGGAGTGGATGCTCCCGTCAGGAAAAAAGGCAGATTTGCGGGGGTGAAGAGGGAGGGTGGACAGTATCTAGCATCCGCACCAAAAAACATAGCGCGAAAAGCTTTGAAGTGTAGGGAAAGAACGTATACCACTATGTGTACGGGGACTCGGGTTAACTGCAGAAAAGAAACTTTCCTGCGTGGGCTCGAGGGAAAAAAGAAGAGTCAGGAAAAGGCTAACAAAGGGCGTAGGGAATACTCTTGTAAACGGGGAAGGGTTGAAATGCCTGTTCGACCGGAAATCGAGGGAAGGAGTTGGGCGACGCCCGCTGAAAGGTTGGACAGAAAGGACTCCTGAGATCGGGGGAGGACAAGTTACGGCGCCTGGAGGGCGTTTTCGAGAGAGCGACGGGGGCGACAAGTGACATCGGGGCGCACACTGGGAGCGAGAAAGTGTAAGACGGTCCCCAGGTTCGGGGCAGGAGAACAGCGGGAGAGAAAAAACCTAAGTGAATTGCAGTATGAAACCAAGGATATTCAGAGATGGAGGACGACCGAGCGCGCAAAGACCTAGAGTGGGAATGGCGAGAAATGAATGGAGATAACCAAAAGGGAAGGCGTTCGCCTGAGAGAAACGTCGAAAAGAATTGCCCGAAAGGTGGAAGAGGTAGGGTGAAAAAATAGAACAAGGAGCAGGCGGAAAGTCGAAGCCGTCTACTCTGGAAAGGGGAAGGCCAGGTTACGTTAGGGGGAGTAGGGAGGCTTGGAACACCGAGCTCCACACGAGCTCTCGGCGAGGAGGGTCATTGAAGCTATCGACAGAAGGGGCACATGTGAAGTTAAACGTAAGGGTCGGGATCTGCCGAGGATCGCCAGAGGGGAGCCGAGAGAGGGGGGCTGGGAGGGAGGAGAAATCCTCACCTACCGACATCACTGTTTCGAGTCCAAGCTTACGTGAAACAGCAATAGCAGAGAAGGGGTTAATCACAGTCGGACTCAAGGAAGCATTGAAAAAAACGAGGGGAAAATAAGACGGAAAGAAAACGCAGTCGTTTGACGAGAAAAAGGGAAGCTAACACGGAACTGACAGCCTCTTTGGGGGAGGGTCCAGCGATCTCCGCCTGTGTGACTCAGAGTGGAGAAGACGGCGGGATGAAAAATGGCGCTTGCCCATGTCCGTCGTGCTGGGCACAGTCAAATAGCGTCCGTTACGTTTGGAGTATTCAGGAAGAAAAAAAGGCGAACTTTTTTGGCTTCCATTGCAAGGCAGTGCCGGGGTTGGTAGGTTTGATGCAGAGGAGAGGGTATAAAAAAAGGGGGCCCATGCGATGATATGTGAAGGGTTGGAGAAGATGCAGGGAAGGCAAAAGGGAGGGACCGCGGAGCGGCGTGGCTATGGTCTTGGGGTTTGCAAGTGGTTTGTTGGGGTTTGGAGGGGGGGGGGGGGGAGTAGGAAAGAGATCGTCTCATATAGAGAGGAGAGAAGAAAAAAGACGTGCGAGAGGAGGAGAGAGGGGGTGAGGAGCCCGAACTCGTTTTTCAGTCTGAAAAATGGGAACAGAGAGAATATTGCCGTAAAGGGGCCACCAGGGGTGGAAGGGAGATGCAAGGGTGAAGACGGCGAGATGCCATCGGCGGTAGGAAGGAAGATACCCGGGGAGGTTGAATTTCAGTCGAGACGGCCAATTCGAGGGGAAAGGAACTCGTAGTGGTTTCAACAGCAAGGAAGGATTGAAAGCGAACTAGCGCGCGGAAAAGGCGATGTAGGAGAGTGCAACCGCAACATGATTTGAAACCATGCGCTGCTGACCCCCGAGTACTTGGCGGACAGGATAGTTCGGTGCTTAAGCCCCCGAGAACAAAAAGGGGGTTGGGAAAGAAGGGCGCGTGCGATCATAGAGGGCGATCTTTGGGGGTGGGGAAAGGGGCACGCATCCTCAATAGTAGGAGGGAAATTCATACGAAATAAGATCTCTCTCAAAACAACGAGAGGAAGATTTAGAGGCCGAAAAAGGGGGAACGACATAAAAGGGAGGGAAAAGGAAACCCGATTCCTGCCGACCAAAAAGAGAGAAAAGAGAAAAGTCTGGCACCAGGGAAGGTGTTGGTCTTGGGGAACGTCTAAGGTGTTGGCGATGGTCGGAAAACGAAGCCAAGCATAACTTTAACGAAAGGGGGGAGGCAGCAAAGAAAAAGTTTTTTTTCACCTGAAGACACGGAGAAAGAAAACGTCACAAAGCACCGCAGACAGCCTACCGCAGCGGATCGTCCGAAGAACTGGGGACGTCGGTAATGACCCAAAACGAAATGATTGGTGTTGATATCGATTGGCCGATCGGGGACGAGAAAAAGTCAGTCGCGCGGGCGGGCGGCAAAGTTCATATGCCATGGATCTCGCCTTACGGTTTTGGGGAAAAGAGGAACGGGGAGGGGTGGTGCCATCGTGTGCATCTAGGAAAGGGGGGAAAAGCCGAGGGTCAAAAGAAAGGAGGTCCTGGAAAAGGGGGGGATCGAATCCGGTGGGGTCTCCTTCGCGGGATTATGGGGTAAAGACGGCCAAAAAGAGAAGAGGTCAAAAAGGAAGAAAAACTAAAAAGAAAGGTCCTCGCCAAGGATCCCTGGTCAATCCAGGGTCCGACTCATAGACATAACTCGACTAGAAACTTGAAACCCTCACATATAGAATCAATAGGGAGGATAAACACAACAACAGTCTGGCAGCCCATCTACCTCAATCAACGTGCACTGAAATAATAAAAAGAAACAAAGCTTTGGAATTTTCACTTCGAACTAAAACAAAAAAACGGACGCTGGGGGCTAAACGGAAAGGGGAAAGTCCAAAAGTTGTGCAACGGGAGTTACTTAAAAATTCGATAAGGATGTTTGCGGAGGAATAAGTTCCTACGCCGGCTGAAAAAGCGGACGGGGCAAGGCGGAAAAATGGGGTGAGGTGGGAAAAGAAAGCTTTTCTGAAAAAACTTGGAAGGGGTCATATGTAAAGGCCGGCTTGAGGGAAAATGCGAGGGACGAAGGAGGAGGAAAGACAATGGGTTCGGAGTATTCGAGGGAAAGGTAAGGACGACGCACAGCCTGGATGTCTGTAGGTGCGGATCTTCCAGAGACCCAAGGATGAGAAGGGGGTCGAAAGCGAAAAATAGGTGAGATAACCTAAACCGGAGGGGGGACTAACCTGGACCCGGTGGAAATAGGGCTACCGAGAGTCAGCGGCTAGAGGGGGAGGAGAGGATGCTTTTTGCTGGGAAATCAAAGAAGCAGTCTACCGCTAAGGGGAAATCGAGAGGCCTTCTCTGAGTGGAACACGCGGTTGCATGGGACTAGAAGAAAAGAAATCTGTATCCGGGAAATGTGTGAGAGTAGAAAGAGCGAAAGCATATTCAACGATTTGGAGCCAAGGATTATATCAAATAACCAAAAGAGGAAAAGGGGGGGGTTCCGGGTGAGAGATTATCAAAAACACTTATTGGGAATATCATGAGTGGTTTCAAGGTGGGCAAAGGGGAGAGATAACCTACGATGGCGTCAAAAAGAACGAGGAACAGGGGAGGCACATTTGGGCGAGACCGTCGCTTGGACACTTGCGGCGACGCTGAGAAATAGCAAAAACGAGGGGGAAGTCTATCCCGTCACTTTCAGAACTAAATAAGAGAGAAGTCGTACTAGGGGGTAAAAAATCGAGGGCCTCGCCAGGGCCGGCCTCTAAAAGACGTCGTTGACTCAAAGAAATAGATGGGATCTTACTAAAATGACACTACTTGGGGGGAGGGGTGTTCGACAGACGACGCCGATGTCCAGTTCCGAAACAAGGCTGTTCATGGGGAGTCTTTAGAGGACAAACATCGGCGGTCTATTAGGGGCCCAGCAAAACCCTTAAAAATCTAGATCTCTGGGTGTGTGGTTCAGGTGCTGCTAGTAAGGGGTCAGAAGTCAAAAGATGGGGCGGGGGGAGGGACGGTGAGCCCGCAGTCGGGGAGGGTACCATGATG
>Ga0179593_1662821_pt1 | contig 10031 bp, 10 predicted proteins | sample CZODoug2_1_08_16_FD_185931 | JGI IMG/M metagenome (GOLD analysis project Ga0179593, IMG submission 185931) | Vadose zone soil fungal communities from Angelo Coast Range Reserve, California, USA - CZODoug2_1_08_16fungal (PacBio error correction) | ecosystem: Environmental > Terrestrial > Soil >...
GTGAGACAGAGCATTCTGGAAGAAGAGGAGATAACAGACTTAGAGCCTGGGGGAAGGAGTGGCGATAAGAAAAAAAAGTTCACGACTAACATCCTTGCCTGGCGCCTCCCTGTGGCCTATATCTTCGAGAACCCGATTCGAGGTGGTCGAGAAACCGCCGGGTGAAGGGGTAGAGACCCCTTGGCAAGAAAGAAACCGCCAGCGTCTCAGGCTAGCCCTTTGCGCCGCTACATTCAGCATCAAGGGGACGTACTCGAGCGATAAAAGAAAAAAAAGGGGGGGGTCAAGAGCACCCCGTGGGGTTCCGTAGGGTGTTACGTGCCAGGAAGCCCTCCATCCAAGCGCAAGGTAGACGTCGGTGAGATGGCAGGCCGCGGGAGGGACAGCGGGGCGCGGAACGCACGAAAAAGACCGTAGAACCACGGCATACCTCTTAAAAAGCAGTCGAGTCCGGGTTTCAAAGTTCAGCGCAGGCTCTGTCAAACGGACGGGGGGGAGCGCTTTGAGTAAAAGGAAAGAGCGGGTCAAAGGCGAGGGCCCGGTAGGTCGGCTGGGGCGAGAGCCCCGAAGTGGAAGAGGGACGGGGGGAACTTCCCTATCTTCAGCCCGCGCCCCTCCCTTTAGAGCCTCGGACACAGAGAACGCGAAAAGGAAAAAACGGACGAAAATTGGAATTCCGTAACCCGTCCGCCCGGCGTGTGGTCCCGCTGGCACGGAAAGGGACTAACGTGAAAAACTGTGGGAAGAATTAGCCGGTGGGCTCGGCCACGAAGAGGGCCCGGCGGTCCCAAACAGCATGTTGAAAGTACAACGAGACAGAGGCAAGGATTGAGTTGCTAATTGGACTTCCTAATCAACTGACTCCACTGATTGCTGACTTGGCGGACAGAAAGGGAACGCAGGATATCTGGGGACCGCCGACTATCCCGGTCATCCTGGACCCGGGGAACAGGGAGATGTTCGCCTCCCTTCCAATTTGCTCTGCCGTGGAGGGCTCCGGGGCTCTTCCATCATCTCCGAGACTTCCACCCCCAGGTCGATCAAACGGTGCCCGTGTGGCTGGCGAGGTGGGGGTGCGGGAGAGGGGTCTGCAAAGACGGACCTGACGACGCCCAGATCGCCCAAGTACAGGTTGGACGAAAGGATCTCGCAGGCGCGAAAAAACAGAGTGGGACAAAAGGAACGCGAAAGCATGGTCAAACAGTTCCGGTAGATAAAGTTGCTGCGAAGGGTCGGCCCCAAACCGGGGGAGGGTGCCACTCAAAAAGGGTTGGGTGAGGGAAAAGGCAACGAGAGGGGGGGAGATCTGAGAAGGCAATAACCAGCTGCCAAACGGTTCATCCGACTCATCGCCAGGAAGGGATTGCGACGAGGAGAGGAGGGCAAGCTATGACGAACGGCCCGCGCGGACGCCTAAAAAGAAGCCGCGGCATCGAGAAGTCGCGCCCACCCCCACGGGGCACAAGCCCGGAGGCGGATAGGCACCTGCTCAACGGAAGCCGAGAGGGGAACGGGGTGGGCGGATCGTGCTAGAGAAAGGGGGGGGGGGAGGAAGGGCTTCCAGTACATGGACAAGATCCGAAGGTCAAAAAACCGGTTCTTCTAGTCTCGAAAGAGGTGTCACGTGTTTGACCCAGACCCGCGCGACCAGGCGAGCGTTTGGCGACTTCTAAAAAGGGAGAAAATGGAGGCAAAGAACGAGAGACTTGGGAAAGAAGTAGAGATAAACAACAACAGGGGGTTATAGGTAGAGAGGATCTCGGCCAAGAGGCTCTCTTGCGCCCGTACGAGAACCGAGGGGCACCGTTTGTCCACAGAGGAGAAACTGAAGAAAGGCGTATGTTAGTAAATCCACCGACCCAGCATCGTGATGAGAGGAGGATATTAGATCCGACTCAAGCGTCCCTGTAGATCGCTTCGCGCGGAACTAGACCGCACTTTTGTCCTGATCTGTATTGTCCTGAGGAGGACTGCCCGGATTGACAACAGAGAGAGAAGGGAATGGCGTCAGTTGGGGGTTTTTGCATATAAGAGCAAGATTCCATCCAATGCGATTTCCATGAAAAATCGGCTGGCCTCGTCATCAAAATGGGAATTGGGGCTTTGGTCTGAAATTAGGGGGGGAAGTTCGGGCTTCAAAAGTTCTTAGTCGTCCTGACTTTCCCCCAGGCAGTACTGCCAGGGGAAAGCGTCTATCGAAACCTCGGCTGCTTAACCAAATCCACAAAACCTTTACAACCGAAGTTTGAGCGACAAAAGGAAAAAGGGAAAGCTTGGGACGTCTACCTCGAAGAGAGAAAACGAAGAGATTTCTATAACTTTTCACGGTTTCGTAAGGGTAAACCAACGCTATTCCAATTGTCCGTCCCACTGGAGAGGGTATGGGGAAAAGGACGTTCTTAGCGTTCTTAAAGAAAAACTCGAGAACCGGACAACAAATCACCCCAAGGGTCACTGAATCCCGTTGGACTTCGCGAGGGGACGAGAAGTGAGAAAAAAAAGGGGGCGCTCCCTCAATGGGAGGGGGTACATGCACATCGGTATTCCCAAGGTCATAAGATTCTCCAACTTTCATCTTCAGGAGGGTCCTGCTGATTATTACTGAGACGACAAAGAGAAAGGGGAAAAAGGTAGCTTTGTCAGTTAAGGCGAAGGCGAATATGTCACCAGTAATCTTGTTTCCTGGGGGGAACCTGACTTAAATCTTGCCTAAAAACGCCGAAGGGAAGGACACCTGTCGGGAAAGTACAAAATAGGACAGGGTTCCTTGTTCTGCCGGGCCGTGGAGTGTGCAGCTTCTTCGCGGGACTAGGCGGGAAGGCGATCGGGGAAAGGGGAAAGGAGGGGCGCCGGGCGACGCTCATAGAAGTTACAAGACTACCTGGAAATGGGGTCATCTACCAGTGCCGAAGGGGTTCTGACACCGCGAGAGGGGAAGAAACCGAACTGCAGGGAAGCTCTTCCGGAAAGTGCGAGACCGTAAGCCCCGCGGAAAAATCTGACGGCGACGCCGAAGGGGCTGCGGGTCTCCGGGTCGAAGCCGCGAACTGAAGGGAAGAAAGGGAAGAAAGGCCCCCGACGTGAACGTGCGCTAAGAAGAGAGGGGACATGGCGACATCACCTAACGAGGGCACGAGGCGCTGCCGATAAGAGAGTGGGACTATCTCATGGGATGACGGGGGGAGAGGGAGAAACTGGCGTGCGCCGGGGGGGCGCGTGTCGTGACCAGGGGCGCAACCAGTTCCCCGGCCGGCTCGACAAAAATACTGGTTCCTCCCGTCGTCAGCAAGCCGGGAGAAAGGGGGAAGAGAGGTTTCTCACAGGAGAAGGATCTGAGGAAAAAGAGATAAACCAAGGCAAGTCGGTACATGGCAGAACAACACCACGGGAAAGAGAGGTTACCGGAAATTCGAAAAAATGGGGGGAGATAAGTTGACAAAACGCCCATGAAAAAGTAAAAAAAGGCTCCGGGCTATAGGCCGGGAAGCGCGATCTCAGTAACCGCGAAATTCGAGATGGTGCGGGGGAAAAAAAACTGGAAGTGGAGAGCCCACAAAAAATTGTTCACACTCCGAGAGAGAACAAAGGATCGCTAAAGGAGATCAACAACAGGGGGGGAAAGCCCATCCAAGGGGGGGGAGAGGAGGAGCACCCCTGGGTCCCGCTCCCCTCGTTTCAGGTCTTCGAGGGAGGTGATTCCTTGCCTGTCAAAATCGGACAGGGGAAGGGTGAGAAGGGCGGAAGAGGTCGTCAGCGAGAACCGGCAGTTCGCCCCTTACATTTGGGAAACAAGAAGAAAAAATGAGGCGGAGCCAGTAGGGGGGTCCGCTCGAGTCGAGCGGCCTTGCGAAGCGGGGAAAAAGAAGGGAGCGGAGTGAGGAAGGGAAAGGGGGAGAACCGCGCGGCTAGACAAGTCCTCCGTTGTAGGGGAGGGAGCGCCAAACGAGTGGCCTAATGAGGTTAATTCAAAGAGATGAGCGTCGCAAGAAAACTCCCGTGCCACTGTCGATCGCCGGTCTTGCCTCCTTTCAAGCGAAAAAGGAGACCCGGCAAAGACGAAACTTACACGACGACCCGGTGCCTACCGGCCGAAAGGCAGCAATGGATTTTACTTTGCCAAGACCAAGGTGGCGTTCGTAGTCGTAAGAAGGGGGGGTAGAGCGCTCGGCCACGAATTGGAAAAGTTTCCACCGCCAGGTTGAAAAAGACCAGGTGCCTATTGCGGACCCGAGCCGAAGAACAACGCTGACTCTGTCCATTGTCCCTTGGGTATAAGACCGCCTCCATCAATCAGAGGCGGGGGCCGCAGCAAACAGTCAAGAGTTGGGACGCCGAGCAATCCGGTGGACATGTCGCCGTTTCATTTAAACCACAGTGCCTGTGGCAGCTTCACTTGTGGAGTCCAGAAATCTCGGCCAGAATGCCTAAGAGGGAAAAAAGCCCGCGATCAGGAACGGGTTCCCGCGGGTCTGGAATGTTGGGCCCTTCGTCGAGTTTAACAAAAAAGGGGGAATGCTACCGTCAGAAAGAAATCCTCTACTCGTACATGAAGGAGAAAAGGGGAGCTCTCGTCGAACAAGGCACACCGTCGATGCGAGAAATCACGGTAACACAGAGGCCGTTAGCTCCCAGCAGTGCTCTCGGGGGTTCATCCTCTCCCAAAGGGATGGGGGGAAACCTGGGGTTGGGTGGAGAATGTAAGCATGCAGTGCGGGGAGAGAATGCCGCAGACTGCAGGAATAACAAGCGCGGGACACGAGAAGAAAATAACTGACGGGTCCACAGGAAAGGAAAGAAGTAAGCTCGCGATAAAAGCATTTCCCGTTAAAACTTCGACAGCGGACCGATCCGGTGCAACGGAGCGACTCCACCCCCCTTCCACGCTAACAAGTTTAAGGCGCGAAATCGTTTTCGCAGCCGGTGGGAAGCTGGCATTACCGCGTCTAGTAAGGGGGAACTTTGCCGAGGACAGGAGATCCTTGCAAATTAATCGGACATTCCTATTAAATTGTTCTAATTTATTTTGAAACGGGGGGGAGGAGGGACAGACCAATCATGAGGCCACCAGGTTTCGACCTTACAAGCTAAGAAGGAGATCGTTCGGCGTCGTACTTGAAGGAACAGGCCCAGGCCTGCTATCACTTGCCTTCTGATTCTTTATATAAAAACACGAGGGGGGAAAGATATAAGTGACAAGAGGAGAGGGTTCCGGGCTGGGGCAGGACCTGAACCTTGTCGACGTCGAATTTTTCCACCAGCGCCACTTAGGTTCGATGTCTGGATCCGCCACGGGGGGTGTAAAAATCTGTTCTGACCTTCGAAGTGCAAACGATCGACCAAGTAAAAAGGGGCACTCCGACGCCCCGGCCGGAACTATCACACGTGTCAGTCTCTCTTTTCTCGTCGGGACGGCGGTGGTGGCCACGAGATAAGAAGGGGCCTGTGTTTGCCAAGGGTTTTTTGTCTGTAGTCGGCTCAAGACCCTCTTTCCTATACGTTTTCGAGAAGCTAGTTTACGGAGCTCTAAGGACCTGGAATTGCGATTACCGTCCCGGAAAATGCTGTCCTCACCGCTGATTGGAAGTGGGCGGGGGCTCGTCGAGTCCAAGGACACCTTCTTACCTCTCCACAAAGATACTAGTTAGGCCTTACATAGAGCAAGGGGGCTTAACAACCCCCCCCCTAAAGGGGGAAAAGAAAGGACATCACTAGTTCGAGGATGGGGGAAAGTACGCTGGCTTATCCCTTTGATTCCAACTTTTATGATTAGTCTGGAACACTTCGGAAAAAACAACCAGTACCGGGCAACGGGCCGAAAAACCACGCGGCACGGCACGATCTCCCTTTCTTTTACTGCTAGATGAGCCAGATCAACAAAGGAGATGCGGCCTCCATAAAAGACTCGACCGACAATGCTGCATAACAAAGAACTTTATCAGTTCGAAAGGCGCCGCGCTGGTCTTTTCTTTAACTGCTCTTTAAGAAGCCAGCTCATTGTTCCTCGTTTGGCACGACAAAAACATCAAGGCACCACAGCAGGGGAATCGTTTGAAACTGCCTCGGTGTGGAAAGCCTTCAGATTTCGTTGCCTATTAAAACTTCAAGCATGAGGCACTGGAAACTGGGCTGGCATCAGAACATGATGACGGGGGCGGCGGGTTCTTCATGTCGTCGTCTTAACTTCGTTGAAGGAGGACTGGTGCACGAGCCACGAAAGCCGATCGTCCGGTGAGAAAAACAGGGGAAGAAACGACGCTCATCGAGAGGAGGAACCTCTACTAGGCCCCCCAAAGCAACCCTTCTTCAGCAGACAAATGGAGAGGCCGAGGTCGAGCACCGCGGGCGAACTCGACTGCAGACAATGCTGCTGAAAAGGCCTGTTACCGAGCTAGACCTATTGAGGGTCGACGACTATTGGCGCCTGGGAAACGACCGGGATTAGACGGAAAAAGAGGCCGCGCCGCGGGGAGCCTCTGCATCCCTGCTCAGAGTCTACGAAAATCTTGAGGCTTCATGTGCAAGATGCACTGTACCCAGGAGGAGCGCGCGAACAGGAAACGGTGAAGGACGAGACAATGCCGGGGGAGCTGGATCACCGGGAGAGTACCTGGGTCGGCGTTACGGAGCAATTCTCTACCCCATGCTCGGGGAAAAAACAACATAGCGGAATACGGCGGCGATCGGCGCGGCCACGGGAATCAATGGCCGAGAGAGGGGCGTCGACTCATGGGGGGGGGGCCCTGCTGCCATATCTACAACCAGTCAAAAGCGAATTCCTACTGCAAAAAAACATTAGGGACAAGAGGGGCATGCCGAACTTCGAGGAATGGGGAGATCTGGTCAAGAAGGGGAAGGACTCCCATGACGAGACCAGCTGCGCATCCCTTTTCAGCGCCGTCGAGCGCCGAGGAAAAGCAGAGGGAACCGAGAGGGGTGGAGGGACCCTCCGGGGAAAGAACCTTGTTTTCGAGCCTTTGTTCCACGCAGCGAAGCCTTCTTGTGTGGCCGATTGGGCCTCAACAAAAGAATGAAGGTAGAGGGGAGCGCTCCTAGCAGGTCATCAGCCCGTGCAGTTCGAGGTATGCCATGCCATGACAACTAGCGCACGTAGCTGGTGAGGTCTGCCGAGGCGAAAGAAAGAAAAGAAGAGCCTCGTCGAACGAGGCTACCGCGCTACCAACACTGTCGATGTCCGCAAAAACCAGTTCGCCGGGGGGGGTGAAGCACCCGGGCCGGGGGGAAAGACTTGAGGCATCCGTTCGGCCACGAGCGTGGCCTACCTTCTTAATGGCTGATCACTGAGTGGGCCCGTGGCGGGGTGAAAAAACTTCACTCGATGAGCTCGGAAACTTCGCCCTCCCATGGAACGGGCGATCGCCTCATTCCGCCTCTTACAAAAAGAAGTAACGAACTCTCCAAGACGAACCCCGGCAGGGAAAGGGGGGGGGAAAAAGGCAGCCCGTCAAGTATGTTCGCTCCCAGACCAGGGCTAACGTGTCTTCTGGCGTATCCTGTGGGATCGGCCAGAAGAGGGCCGTCCAGGGAAACAGGGCCAGGGTCACGAAGGCAACAAAAATGGGGAAAAACTGATTGCTGCCGCCGCGATTCGGCCACACACGACGGAGTCAATTGCACGGAGCTTGGCGGGCAAAAAAGCAAAAAGGAACCATAGGGAAAGAGGCGGCCGAAAAGGGAAAATCCCTTTGGCTCCGAGAAGGCCCTTTTTAATTTCCCTGCCGCCTTGACGGGGCAAAGCATGCTGGCAAGGGGTGAGCGGCCGTAGATTCGGGGAATCATCTCGCGGCCGACGCAAAAGAAAGATTCATGCCACTTGCGAGTTTGACTCGAGGGGTGAGGCAAAAAACAGCCGGACGAAGACCTCTCCCGCGACAGGGAGAACCCGGGGTCCCAGGTCGCGAACAGCACTCCAAAAGGAGAACTAATCGCGACGACAGGTCATAGAAGGTCCCAGAAGGGAAAAGGAAAGAACGGGGAAGGGGGGACTGTCCTGCTGTGGCGGTGACATTTCAGTTGTGGGTTTTAGGGGAGGTCATCATGAGAAGCCTCGAGCTGTCGCATCACGAGGAACGGAAAGACTTCCAAGCAGCGGCGTCCGGAAACCTATGTTCTCAAGCGCTCTTCCGTATTACCAGGACCGACGCGTCGAAGAAGGGAAACCGAGCCGGGCGGAAGAGTCTCTATCTAAATCCCCCAGGGACCATCCCTAGATTTCACCTTGACGCAGAAGGACAAACGCCGGACCTTAAAATCGTGCCGCGAGACGGGGATATCTTGCATAGCTTACACGATCTGTCCTTGTAGTTAAAGAAAACTGTTTTAGGGTGGATCAAATCCCGCGCAGACCCAACGAGTGGCGGCTCTGGTCTCTCGTCGAAAAAAGGGGTCGAGGGGTCGTGACAAACCTTACAAAACTCGAGCATCAATTGCCTCATCGATCACAATTATATGAGGAGAGAAATCACAAGACAAGCTGCTCGAGGAGGCGGGTTCCGGAAGACAGCGCTGTGCTGTTGTCCCCCAGCCACCTCTCTCGCGTTCGGTTGGTCCAGTTACACAGGTGGCAATAGAAGACAGAATCGGGAACTGGGAAAAAGAGTCACTTGGCCCAGCAGAGGAAACTTTCTCTATCCGGGGGGGAAAAAGGGGGCGTTTCTTAACCTGCTTGACGGTAAGGGTACGTGCGTGTGTTGGGGAGAGCGGGAGCACGTGCAACCAGGGACGGGTTTCAGCGTTTCGACGCCGGACCGTCGTCATTACTATCTCATGGGTGGAGGGACGACGCCGGTTCGGCTGCGGCGAAGGGCCCCGCTTAGGGGGAAAGGGGACTGCCGTTCTGCGAGGGGACCCCCTACGGAAAGGCTGCCCTTCATCCAACCAAACCAAGGGTTGGGCCATTACTCAAAGGTTCTAATACATCGTCTTGCCGGAAGAAGGAGGACCAAAAGGCGAAGGGTTCAGGAACGTGCACGCGGGAGTTAGGAAGGGGGAGAAGATCCCCGGGTTCGGAAATGTTACTTCGGAGGTCTTCTGCGTGACATTCTCCAGACTACCGGTAGGACCACCCTGTCACTGACACTGGGAAATCGCAAGGGGAGGGGACTCGGAGATGATGGCCGAGATCAAGAAAGCACACCCGCAGCTGACGGAAAAGGGGCTCTCCAGCAATCGCGGACCTTCAAGGTCATTCTCAATTATAGGGCTCATCTGATCTGCGTGAGGCGGGGGAAGCAAGGAATCAAAATGGGCGGCGAACTTGAGTCTTCTGCGCGGCAGCAAGTTTCACCACTCTTTATCGTTTAACTGTACTGTTGGGGGGAACACTGCCGGAAATGTAAAAAGGCAGAACAACTGCTAAGACTAAGCACTGCAACACGCGGGTCTTTGGCCAATCTCTCTTGAAAAAGTTACTGGCGTACAGTCAATGGACGGTTTCAAAACTTGAGGGAGGGGGGACAAAAGGGAAAGTCTCTATCGCCCGGTACCTAGCCGCCGGGCAAACAAAACAATCTCCCCGTACACGGTATTCTCTTTAACCTACCGGCCGCTCCCGCGCGGCCGACGACTGCACGAAGCGCTTCACAGGACTGTGACCTGCCTTCCTTGAAAGCATTCGACGGCAGGGAAAAAGGGACGGGGCGCGGAGAGCCGGGCGAAAGGAAAGAGGAGAAAGGAGCAGCGCCGCTTCCGCCGGCACCTGCCACCACTGGAATCTGAGTTACTTTATTATGATTACGTAACTCACCTACCGCGAAGCCTGAAGAAGGAGCTGAGGGGAGGCGCAGGGACCGGGAGAGGGGGAAAATGGGCGGCTGCGTGGGGCGCGAGCACCGGGCAGGGCGAATCCTTTTTTCTCGCTCGAAGGAAAGTGACACAGGGCCCCGCGGGGGAACTCAGAAACCCCCACAAAAAAAACGTGGACAAGCAGCGCCGCGATCAGGAAGCGGGCCACTGCCGATGCGCTGCCGAGCGATTGACTTCTAGCTTCATATCTAAAAGGTTCTTGACATGTT
>Ga0179593_1710810_pt1 | contig 10031 bp, 17 predicted proteins | sample CZODoug2_1_08_16_FD_185931 | JGI IMG/M metagenome (GOLD analysis project Ga0179593, IMG submission 185931) | Vadose zone soil fungal communities from Angelo Coast Range Reserve, California, USA - CZODoug2_1_08_16fungal (PacBio error correction) | ecosystem: Environmental > Terrestrial > Soil >...
CAAAACATTGCAAAGAGGGGGAAGCGGAAGAGGGGACGAAAAGGTCGCTTCCCATAAAAGCGAGCTGCCGCAGTCTGAGTGGGGGGTGCCTTGTCCGCTGAAATCTGGCGGAAATGAAAGAAAAACTACTCCCTGGGGGGAGAAGCGAGAGATGAAGTAGGAGCGTATGGGCTCGGGGAAATGCCGTCTTGCTTAGGGGTGATGACAGGAGAGGGATTTTCTCGGGTGATCTGTCTGAAACAAGGGACAGGAGGGGAACTTGAGTCCTTTTTGCTGTACTGTGTGCAGCGTTGAGACAGCCCAAGGACTCAGAGAAAGCCGGCGGGCAGCGCGGAAATCCTCCAACATTTAAGGGGGGTTGTAGAGAGGCATCCTGCAAAAGGAATGTAAACAGTAAAAAACTGACTCTCACGCAAAAAATGCGTCTTCAACCCCCACATAAGCGTGAGGGAAGAGCACCATCGGGGGAAGGAAGGATTGGGATAACCGAGGAGAGTCCTCTCTCAAAGCCGGCGAGAAAAGACCGAAAAAGTGCGGGGAAAAACCTTCTCGGGGGGGGGTCGTACACCGGAAGCAAAGATACACGGCTAAGGAAGCTCGAGGAGGAAAAACGCAAGAGGGCGGGGGTGGGGGGGGGGGGGGGGGGTTACTCTCCGCTGGTAAAAAGGTTCAGTCAGGAATTGAACCCTGGGGGGTCGGAGGGTGGTGTAAGGAGCTCGCAGGGAGGAAGAAAAAAAAAGAGACAAATCAAAGGTTACAAAACGGGTAAAAGAAAGAAAGCGATCCTCGCCCCCTAAAGCTCGCCTCAAAACCTCCCAACAAAACAGCGAGCAAGAAGAAAGGGTGGAACGCTAAAGAGAACTGATCGGAGAGAAAAAGTTCGATACCCCAAAAGACCTTTTCAAAGCACCGAAGAGAGGACGGGAAAAAAGGGTCGCGTGATGTTCAAGGTAAGCTCCGTGGACTGGTTGGGGGCAGAGGGAAGCGTCTGTTACAAAAAAAAAAGAAGGGAGGGGGCCGTGAAAGTCACACGGCGTGCTGAGAAACTTCAGTCCTATTAACCGCTCTGGCACGTCTGCAGAGCTCGGATCCTGCTCCCGAGCTGTGAACTGGGGTTGGGTGCTCTCGAGAGGACGGTCGGTTCTTCCTGATAGGGAGAGAACGGAGGGAGGAGACCAAAAAAGGTTTGAGTTGTGTGGGGGTGGCGTGGTCGTGGTGAGCCTTCGTGGAGAGTGAGCGGGGGTTCGGCGCGCCTCTGTCCTCGTCGCGCTGGCAGGGCAGGAAGGACTCAGGAAAGGGAGGCTCCATCAGAGGAGAACGGTGGCGAGACCTCAGGGGTGAGGAACCGTTCAAAGGGAAGGAACTGGAGAGGGGATCTAGGAAGAAAGCTGATGCCCTGTTTATATTACGTCGCATCAAAGCTTCAGACGTCGGGGAAAGGAGAAAGGGACCTGATCGAACACGAGGAGGAGGAAATATATCAGGGGAGAGAGGGGGATGAAAAAATGGGATATGTGGGAAGGCATTCCACACAGCCGGGATACCCGCTAATCGGGGGAAACCCCGGAGAGGGGAGGGAAGGTCTCACTCCATCACATACGGAACCCCGTTGCCGCGTTTTGGGTCCACTGGGGGGAAGAAAGGGGGGGAGTGAATGAAAAGGAATCAAGAGGCAAGTCAACGCTACGATCAACCCGTGGCCGGCTGCAAGCGCAAATCTTTGTGAAGATGCACGGTTTCAGTGCGGAGGAACGAAATCGGGGGTCGGGAAAAAAAAGGGAAAGCTCAAAAGGGAACTCTCTATAGAGAGCGACCACCGCGCGCTCGCTCAGGATGTCAAGAGAGGGCCGAACAACCTCAAACGACAGATGGAAAAAACCCATTCTTTAGGAAAAAACGCAAAAGGGAAGAACTTCCAAGGAAAGCTTGGAAAAAACAACGGCTTCTTTACAGACAGACTACGAAGCCCACCGGAAAAAGGGAAGCTTACCAAAGGCACATCCAACTGCCGAAAAGGGGGGGGGCTCCTGTCGAAGCTGCTATCGTCGTGAGGGGGGGGGACTGCCCAGAAGGGGTTAGGGAAAAATAAACAAGTGTCTGAGGGAGGCGGCCAACCAGAACTCACTTAGGGGGGAGGCTGGTCGTGAGGGGGTAAGTTCCAAGAGTTGGCGAGGATAGGGCAGGGACGGCCAGGGGGGAGAATAAAAAAATCGAGGAGTAGTAGGTGGTCGCGAAGCTCCCCGAAAATCCGACCAAAAACCATGTTTAGGGGCATTAACCAGGCCAGCGGAGAGATCACAAAATCAGCCAGCGAAGGGAAGGCACACCGGGGGTCAGAGCGGTGGACTACGCTCTGGAAGGCGGCATGCCGGATACGCGATAGCAAAGAAGGGAAAAGTTTTCAGGACTGGAAGAAACGTTATCTACAGGGCGGACTTGGAAGAAAATGCTACTGAAGTTCTACCCGGGGTGCTGTCGGTCATGGAACGCCATATATGTTTGGTGAAGCAGTGCGCGAGGGAACTTCAAAATAGGAAATAGGAAAAATACTGCGTAAAAACAAACCCGGGGGGATTGTGAGTAAGGGCATGCCGCGCGTATCGCGCCATTTTCGTTGACGACCACTGCCCACAAGGAACACAAAAGTCCACCAGGCGAATGCGAAATGCAGTGGGCAGATCCTACCAGCACAGGAGCCCAGAGAAAAATCGACCTCCGACCGCCGATCGGCAGCCGGTCCAGAAAACGCTAAACAGAGGAAAAGAAAAGAAGTAAAAGACTCAGAGGAGGACGGGGGAGGAGAAGGTGTAGTAAATGAAAGGAACGGAAATGTCAAAAGACGGCACGAGAAAAGTCCAGGCACTCGTCCTCCGAAGGGATCTATGTCCAATGCGTCATTTGAGCTCGGGAGAGTAGGCAAAAAAAAGAATCAAAGAGAGTAGAGGAAATTCAGCGGGGACTATTCCCCATGCCGCACGGGACCTCGCATCAATCACTCGGGGCTGCTGGAATGGCGTTAGAGAAAAGGGGCTATAGAGAGGAGAAGGGGGGGGGGTCAGGGGAAGGTATCGGAAGGCCCGGGAACTACAAACTCGACGCCTGGTCGACCCGGAGGACACCTTAAATATAGAGGGAAGTCTAGCGCACGCGGACATGACCGGCTTAAGGGGAGGGGGGTGCAAACTCAGGGGGGGGGGGAAAACCGAGGACTTCCCCACGATGGTCTGCCTTGCTGGCCAGGGTTTCTGGTTAAGGTGGGCATGGGGCAGCCGAATCCCGCCGCTGAAGAGCGCCTTCCAGAAAGACGTGGGGAGCATACAGGAGAAGGTAAGTTTACTACAAAACTGCGTCCTCAAAACTCACCACTTAAAAAAAAACCACAAGGGATGGGGGGAGGGCTGGCATGGAAACGCTAACCACGGCGCTACGGGAGTGCGAGATCCCTAAGGGGAGAGAAGGCGCAAAGAAGGGGGGAAAAGGAGAAAGAAACAAGACGGAATGAGGTCCGATCGCAACACCGGGCATCATCTCCAGCTCTTAGAGGAATTCGCCTCTGCCGGAAAGAGATCACCTAGTGTGGACGAGGGACCTCGAAAAGGGGAGCTGGGGGGTTGAAAAAGAAACACTGGTAAAGTTAAGGAAAAACCTCAGACCTCACAACCCCGACCTATGATGGTCAAGAGGGATTGAAGGAACACTTTTCGCGCGATCAAAGCGCGCCGCCCACCTCACAGAAAAGCAGAAAAGATCATTGCTTGGGGGGAAGCCGCCAAAGAGAAATCTATGAGGGGAAAAGGGAAGACAGCGGGCCAGGTGCCCGGGCAGTACACCACCGAGATCAGCAGCGCGATCGTCGAAAAAAACGGTGCGCAGTAAGGGCGGGGAAGCGCGGATCTTGGGGGGGGGAGGGGTCTATGAGGATCAAAGGTCCCTGAAAGGACGAGGGGGGGGTGAGTGCGCGCGGAGCGCGAAAAGGTCCAGCAAAAAGAGCGACTGTGCAGCGCTGGAGGGGGGGGGCAACGGCATCCTGCCACGCGTTTTCATCGGGGGGAGGGACTCGAGAGGAGGGAGTCCTAAAAAAGAGCGCCTAGTGAATCTCTGCAATCCTAGACCACACAGCTATCCGCCATCGAAAGGATTGAGCGTCCCCAGGCGCTCATCAGTGCTACACGGATGGCCTTGGCGCTGCACCAGAGAAATCCTTGGAAAGGAGGAAAAGGAGGAACTTAAAGGGAGAGGGGAAAAACTTCTGTAGGGGGGAGGAAAAGACGACGAGAACGGGACATCTCTCGGTACGGGGGATGACCTGTGGCAAGGGGACTATTTAAGGGTCAAACCTAGAGGAAAAAAGCAGACTCATGAGTCACTGGGATCTATACAACAACAACAAAGAAGGAAGGGGGGGGGGGGGGGGGAGAGAAGGAAAGGGTCAGGAAAGAGTGTATAAAAGGAAAGTAGTATTGCCACAGGGCATCAGCCTGAACCTCGAAGAAAAATTAACTCAAAGGCTCTTCTCAACCCACTCCCCCATTTGCCGTGGTTCAACAACCTTTGAGAGAAAGAAAGGAATCTGAAAAAATTGGGAATCAGGAAACTATTGAGCGAGACGTAACCGCGAAGAAGCAAAGAACGCCTTGGTGTGCGATGCTAATAGCGTTTTTGTTTCGGGGGGGAGGAAAGAAAAGTCATCGGCAGGGGGGAAAAAAACCAAACGCGCTGTGTTAAAGCAGGGAAGAAGGACAGCTCTCGGGGAAGGGCACCATCGAAAAAACAGCGCGACTCGTGCTAGGGTTCCTGAAGGAACTATGAAACCTGAGAAAAGGAGGAAGAAATAAGGGATCTACTAAGTCACAGAAAAAAGGGCAGAGGCTAATCATGCGTGCACGAAATAAGGGTCTTTACATACTCAGAGAGATCCGCACAAAGGAAAAAAAGGGTACTTACAGGAAAAAAACCTCAAAGGGGGATCTAGTTTCACTCTCTGTGGAGGTCCCCTGGGGCCCGCGCCGTCGGGCATTGGTGAGAGGCTGATCTACGACAACTCAAAATCGTGAGGAGGTAAAAAAAAAAACTAACTAGGCAAGGCGCTCAACGGGCGAGGATCGTACTTAGGACGCACTGGGTGGCAGTAACGAGTACACTCATCGCGGGGTTGAAAGGCAAGGTAAGTCTCGAAAAGGAGAAACCACCTCCCGTTCCAAGGGCGCTTCAAAAAAAGAGGAGAGGAGCGGAAAACAAAAAAAAAGGAAACAGGGAGTTTGCTCGATGGGCCGCGCCCCCATGCGTCATAAACTGGAGAGTTGGCACGGGGGGGAAGTCTACCATGAAGTTGTCAACTGCCGCGTAAAAGTTACACTGCGTCTTTGCGCTCGGCAAACCGAGGGGAGAAGACTGACGAATACCCTTCTCGGAACGCACTGGTGCTGTCGTTGCCCTCCCGAAAGGGGGTGTAGTAAAAGGGCAAATCTGTAAATTACGTCGATCAGACGAAACAAACTGCCTGAAAACGTACTGATTGGGTTGAGGAAGGAACATGAAGAAAAAAAAAGGGGTATCGGATGATAAACACAGGACATCACCGAACTATCCGCAGCTCCCTTTGAATGAGTCCGAGAACCTCAAAAACGAAAACTCATGAGAAAAATCAAACCGATCAGCAGCCGGTCCCAACAGGTCCGCGAACGGACGGCTCACGACATCATCTTCACAAGTCGTCCTCGCGGTCCAAAAAAAGGAGGAGTTTACGGCCAGACAAAAGGTACAGCACACACTCTACTCGCTGCATGCTCGACTGGTGCCGCGAACGAAAAGGAACTCCAAAGGATAGTTGAAAGAGAGAATGTGTAATAGAAGGTGGAAGACTCGCTCAACACAAGGAAGGAGAAAAGAAAATATATTTAATCAAGGCCCGCATGCGTGCATCTGTACCTCGGCAGGACTTCTCGGAGGGAGGGGGAAAATGGGGAGGGGTCGGAGATATGCATAAAACTCGAGTGTCAGAGTGGTGCTACATACCGGACGCACGGGGGAACACCCTCTACGCCTGAATACCTCAGGTGAAGAGAGGATCCGCGAGGGGGGGGACAACGGCGGCTGATCAGGGGATCATGCGATGGAGGGTGGCGACTGTTAAGGTCGCCTGCATTACGGACGGGACCGTGAGAGGAGGTAGGCTCGGAGGCGAGAAAAAATCAAGGATGCAGGCGGAGCCTTCAAAATCAGTACGGGCAAGGAGTTTGGCCTTCACGTAGGGAATGGGGGGTGGTTGGGGGGAGGAAAAACGCCGAGAGGAAGGGGCAAAATGGGCTTGCTTCATGAAACGACCTCACCACGGAGTCCCTACTGGAGGGCTAGATTGCAAAGGAAAGCCGAGCGCAAAGCCGGCGCACTGAAGAAAAGAGCAAAAATAAAAGGCGTGCTAGAAGGATTAACACCTGGCAAAAAAGCGAAAGTAAAAAAGAAGGTTCGGAGGGAGACACCAGCGTTTTGACGACGACTTTGGAAGGGGGGGGGGGGAATCAAATCAGGGGGGGTAAATGAAACAAGGGTTTTTTGAGGGGGGTTGTTTTCACGCCTGAGGTGCGAAACCCCAGCTTGTACACCCGCCTATGAGGCATCGATTGGGGGGACAAAAGTCCGAAAAACTCCCAAAAAACTCAACAACCATCACCGTCGAATCGCCGGGGAGGTCTGGTTGAAAAGCGCAACCAGAGACAAGTTGTCGTAGCGACTCTATTAAAAGAAAAAAAGCCGCAGGGGCATGAAAAAGAGCAAAAAGGGCGTGCGGAAAAAGGGGATGCGCGTGATGGGCACGGAACGGTGCAGGGGGGAGAAAAGGGGCTAGAATGTGTAGGATCCGTCAACCTGGGCTTCGAATTTCAGTGATAGGGTCTAGCGGAGAAAGGGGAGTCCAAAAATCAGGGAGGGAGAGGGAGAGGACCGGACACTAGCAGGCTGTGGTGGGCGCGCTGCTCTCCTGGGCGTAGGGGCCGATCTTTCAACCACACGCGAGGGTCTCTGCAAAAGAGGAATAAGGAAGCACCCGAGAGAACCTGGAAGAAAAGAAGAAGGAACGAGAAGGGACGACTGGCCTTGTCTCTGCACCACCGCGGAGGCGATTCAACAGCCAGGAATCAACGGTGGCGAAAAAAGGGGAACTGGGGTTGCACGCGTTTCAAAACACGTGAGGTCGGACTGGAAACGACGAAAAACTTTACATAGAAAAGGGGGGGAAAGACAGGCTGATGAAAAGGGACGTCCAAAAGGAAGAAAGAGTCAAAAAGGGGGGCAGAGAATGAGCAAGAGTCTAGACAACAACAACACGAAAGGAAAGAAGAGAATCCCCCTTTGCTCAGAACTGAACGGGACGGTGATGCCCGACGTAATAGGGCCTGCCGGGCATCAACCTGGAGCAAAAAATTAAACGACCGAAGAAAAATCCATAGGGGGAGAAAAAACCTTTGAAAAGGACCGGGGGGGGCGACCTCCCTGGCTTTTTGGGGAGACCGCAGTCGGCCGTCATGTCGAAAAAAGGCCAGCGAGAAAGGGAGCTCAACTACACCGCAACGGCGCCTCGCAATTAAAAAGTGGTCATAAGGAGGAGAGAGGTGGCGGGAAGGGTCGAAAAAAGAAACAAAGAGAAATCAAAAGGGGCGAGAAAAGACCAGCTCCCACCACCATCACGGCGCAGGGCGGAGGGCCCTCCCGCAGCGAGCAGCTGGACTGCATTCTGCGCAACGCTCGAAAAAGAAAAACCCTTCAAACCATGGACTGCAAGGGACGGAAACTGATTCGGGGACAGAGAGGAAAACTACGAGCCCACCCCGCACACGTCTTACAGCCGCTGCCGCACGGTGTCCTGAAAAAGGCTGAGCAAGGGGTTGAAAAAAAACCAAAGGCGGTCGTCCCTTGGGGGATCGAACTCGAAGCTACGACAACCTCATTCTCTTGCTCGGGGTTAAAACAAGGAGCGGTGCTGCATGGTGGTGGTTCTGGAAGAGAAAGGCTTGAGAAATGTTTCAGGAAAGAAACGGAGGGATAGGAGTGCATAAGCGGGTGTTCTCGCGGAGCCCCAGGACACAAAAAGAAACCCAAAATTGGCAGGCGGCGATTCCCAGCGGCGAGGTCCCAGAAAAAAAACTCCTTCTGGAAAAAAAAGGAGGTGCAGCGCGAAAACCAGGGGGGGGGGAAAAAAAAAAGGAGAGCGTCGCCCGCATGAAAAGGAGGCGCACTGTCATTATGATCGCCCAGGGGGGGGGGCAGACTCATTAAAATGGCTTCACTCCCGCGCGGCAAGCCCGCTGGCTGCCGGTCAGATGGGAGGAAGGGGATGGGGCGCTTCAGCTGGCAGAGGAACTGGCATCAGGATGCGAACAGCCAGGCCCCACTTACTTGGGGAAACGCATGCAGCCTGCGATATGGGGGGAGATGGACTGCTGCCAGGAAAAACCTCAAGGAAAAGGGAAAGGGTGAGGGTCCGGGGGGAAACCGAAAGCAACAGCGCGCCCAGCATCAGGCCTGCATCAACCCGATCAAGCCTAATTAAACGCGAAAGGACGGAGATCAACGCCAAACTTCCAGGGATCTTTCGGGGAGGGGGAAACATTCACAGACTGGCCGGAGGGAAAGCAAAACGCTGAAGAGCAAGATGCCGATGGCCGCGACGCCTCGAATCTCAAAAAGGAAGGGAGGGAAGGTACAATTCAGGGGGGAAGGAATGAAACAACGTGTATTGAGGAAAGAGAAGAGTAAAAGAGCTTCTTCCAAGCTGTAACTCGGCAGAAACAGCATGTGCGGGAAAAGAGGCCCGATGCGTTCCGGCCCAGACCGACATGCCTGAGAGGAGAGGGGGGGGGGGTACATCGAGAAGACAGAAAAAACTCTAAAAAGGGGACCGCTAGGTGAAGATCATGCGTTAATTCGAGATCCTGGTTCGTCGGACAGGACAGGCTTTCACGTTGTTCAGGCTCGCTGGTGCTTTGGTCGGAAAAGACAGAAAATGACGTCAAAAAAAGGGGAGGAGGGAGGCGGGGTTGGGTCTAAAGCTGAGGCAAAGAACTCACAACATTACTTGGGGGCGGGGTTCGTCAAACTGAATTAAAGGGGGGTAAGCCATCTGAACTCGTCGCATTAGCACCCACATAGATGCGTTTCTGCATGAAAACAGCACCAAAAATGAAAGAGGCGCTGAAAAGGATCCGCGATCACGAAACGGCCAGTGCGCCCGGGCGGCGATCGCTCGGAAAAAGGAGACTCCAGGCGTAAAGAGGGGCTCGAGCACCAGAGGTGTGAGACGGTAAGGGGGGGGGGGCGCAGCTGGGAGGTCGCAAAAAAAAGGGGAGACGGGGGAAGACGGAAAACCGTAGAAGGACCGGAACACCCGCCGAGGAGGGTAGATCTGGTACTGCAGAAAGCGATCTCTCCCCCCCCTCTAAAAAAAAAAAGAAAAAGAACGCAGAAAACCTAGAAAGGGAGGTGTCAACATACTCTAGTCGAAACAACTTTCCTCAAGGGACGGCCGGTCATTACCCAGCAAACGCGGCAGCAAGACGGCGGCGGGAACAAACCGGGGGAGGGAAGGATGAGCTCAAGGGAAAGTCGTAGAGACCAAAGATAGGAAGTGCACGCCTGGGCTTAAGGGTGCTGCAATCGGCGGGCCCGCGGAGCGCAGCCTCCCAGAAAAGAAAAGGCAGCGGACAAGCCTAAAACGCAAGTTAGCTGTGTGCTGCGGAAGACGCGGTCGGGAAAGTTGAGGGTTCAACAAACCGCGCTCGAGCCGCATTCGCAAAACGCCACCCCGCTATCCGCATCGCATTTCGGGGGAAGAAGTAGAATCAGGGGGAAAAAGCGGGCTCTGGGGGAAGAAAGGACTCGGCCGCTGAGTGCGATAACCGGGGGAGGGAGTATCCACTGGAAAACCTCCGGTGAAGGTTCCACGTCTGTCGATTGGAGGCGGAGGGACTAAATCAGGGAGGGGAAGACGCGGTAAAAGGATACGTCAGAGAAAGGGAAGATAAACTCATAGGAAAAAG
>Ga0179593_1718944_pt1 | contig 10031 bp, 16 predicted proteins | sample CZODoug2_1_08_16_FD_185931 | JGI IMG/M metagenome (GOLD analysis project Ga0179593, IMG submission 185931) | Vadose zone soil fungal communities from Angelo Coast Range Reserve, California, USA - CZODoug2_1_08_16fungal (PacBio error correction) | ecosystem: Environmental > Terrestrial > Soil >...
GGTGTCGTGCCAAGGAGCAAACTCATGGGGAACAATGGCAAGAAAGGGAAAAAAAGGTCACAACAAGAGCTTTGTGGCCGGGATTAATGGCACAACCAGGCGGGTTGCACCTGTTTATGCTGAGCAGGGGAAAGGGTAATGAAGACGATGAGCCACCCACCTATCACGGACCGAACAGGTCCCTATGAGGAGGGCCCCCTCGAACCATCACCCGTCACAGTGCCATCGGGTCTGGGCACATACACACAAGTTAGAACATATACACACGAGGGTTCCGTGAAAAAAAAACATACTGGGGCTGCCTTGCAGGCAGTATCTCTAAAACTAAAAGAGTCGGCCCATCGCAGAAAGGACGAGAACGGAACAGTCACGACAAGAACAAAAAGGGCAGCTGTTACGTGTTGAACCACAGAGTTTGTTTCGACATATTGTGAGTCGGCACCTGTATCCGGGGTTTGCTCAAAAAAAAAAAGAAAAACCGACGTCGACCCAAAAGACGCACGATAGAAAATGGTTTTGTTTTAAAAAACGTGTCACGAAAAACGATGGGGCCCCGCAGTGGGTCCTGGTAAACAAACGGGCCGGGGGAAAGTCCACGCCTACAAAAATCCCGCCAAGGGGTGAAAGAAAGAGTTATCGGGACGTGGATGGTCCACCGATCAGGAGCACTAAGCCCGGGACGGTGGGGAAACTTGGCGCCAGGGTGTATACGGGGGAAATGAAAACCAAAATGGGGTCACCTAAAAAAAGTGTTAAAGAAAATGGCCTTAAAAAAGCCAAGGGAAAGGACCTCAGAACCGGCCATTCCTGAAGGACATGAGAATCCAAGGAAGCGTGCTTTTGTGTTTCGATCCCTGGGGGTGGAAAAAAAAGCTCCTAGAAGAACCCGCAATGAAAGAAGGGTGGGAAATACGGTCTCGGAAAAAGGGGTCGCTGGGAATGGGAAATATCCGAGCAAGTAGAAATGATGAGGACTCGTCGAGACATCGGGGCCAAGACCAAAAAAAAGCTTTACAAAAGAACGAAAAAAGAAAAGGACGGTGCAAAGAAATTGATGGGGTCTTGGTTCTGCCCGCCGGTGGCCTTCTCCACCGGGAAATTGGTGGGCAGTAAGCCAAAAGGCAAGAGAGCCAAACAACCAAAAACAGGGAATACAAAAAACAAACAAGAAACAAGAAGGCTTATCAAAAATGACAGAGACCCTTCTCGAAGGGGGGGAACCCGAGTTGGGGGCCCAGGGTGACAAGCTTCCAGAAAAGGAAATTTGTGCCCGAATTTCGCCACACTGGGGAGGCACAAACAATACACAACATCCAACCAGGTCCAAGTACCCCCCGGCGGATCGGCGGGAGTGTCCGAGCCAAAGGGGGAAAGGTTTTTCTTGGGGGGGAGAACGTTTGACCCTCGGGGGGAACATGGGCAGTCACGGGAAGGGGACACAGGCTCCAACTTCCCGGGGGGGGTGGGTGGTCATAACCCCGGGATGAGTTTTGGAGGAACTGGCTTGTGTACGGAAAAACAGACTGGGGAACAACCAAAAACCAACGCACAAGAAGCCAAGGATCATTGGACCTGATAAAGCCGACCGTAGAAAACCGCCAGGGGAGGGGGAAAAACCGTCGAAGGGAGCCGGGAGGGGGGGACATATGCCAGCATTAGGGGGAAACTGTAAACTCCGCTCGTCTGGGGGGGGTGTGTTTGGGGTGAACCCAAGGTTCTGGAAGAAGGGGGCCCAGCCAGTACACGGGAGATCCCCCCCAGGGAAACGCGTTTGGCCCACGTAGAAAGCCGCAAACGTGAAAGGGGCAAATAGGCCCATTCAAGGGTGGTTAGAGTGAGCCAAGGGTTGTTGGACACTGTTTAAAATACTAGAGCCGTGAGTCAAGCCACCGTTGAGAGTCACTCGGGGGGTCGGAACTAACAATGGACCATGGGCATTAGGTGATAACAGTTCAAAAGAAAAAAACATCGAGGTCACTGCGTGTTACAAGTTCCCTGGAAAGGGGGAGAGATCCGTCATACACTCTCCTACCTCCCAAAACCAAGACAATGGTCTTCAACCAAGAACAGTTCGTTCATGCGGGACCTCCAAGGGGATAAAAAAAAGATTGTAAGTAGTGACTTCAAAAGATAACCCTTTCAAACGTCACCATTTTGTTTGAAAAGAAACATTCTCGCCACAGCAGGAGTTTATTAGAGAGAACGGTGCCAAATGTTAGGAAAAACAAAAAGGAAGTACCTACGTTAGGGGAACCCGTGGAATTGCCGTTTTGAAAATAATGGAAAAAACAAAAAGAAGTCGCCCCCGAGAGGGGCAAGGGGCATCGGTTAAAAGGGGAGCCCAACACGGGAAAGAACTCTGCCAGTACGCGGTGATAGGCTGAAAAGGGGGAAGGGGGAAGAAGCCGGCTAGAAAGAAACATGGTGAGAATCGTGAGTCCAAATAAAAGGACGGGCGGGACCATTTCCAACAAAGAAATGAATATCCAACAGACATGGAGTCCGGTGAAGGGCCACAAAGACCAAGACTATGCTTAAGAAAGGAAAAACCTGGGCAGGAGACATAGACCGGGGCCTGTGGGGGGGACCTTGAAGGGTCAGGAAGGGGTATGCAAAATTCGCGACGCAAATTACTTGGGAACCGGAAGTGGTTCCAGCCAAACTCGTGCTCCAGAAGGAAGAAGGAGTGAAAAACATGGCGGTCAGAAACAGCGAGGGGGTATCATTCGTCCTGCTTCGTCCAACTGTTTGACACTGAAAAGGACAGCCCATCCGAACCGGGGAGGAGGCTTCCTCAGGGGGGAAAATGGGGGCGAGGGGAGATGAAAACAGGAAAGCAGAAACCACGACCGGGATCAAAGGGGAGTTGCTGGCGCGGTCTCGGGGGGGAAACGGCGGCATGGGGGCCTGAAGGGGGGGGAGAGATGGGACCAGGAAAAAAGGGGACCGACCTCCCGGATAGGGGTACCCGTAAGGGAAAAGTTCAGTTCCAAAAAGGCGAATGAGAAAAAAAGACCGCCACACGGCCTACATGGTGCAAAGCAGAAAAATCGAAGGAGTTCGGGGTACAGTTGGGGGGGGGGTAAGTCGGGGGGGGGGGACTTTGGGTTGGAAGGTCACAGCGGCAAAACCAACGTGAGAAAAAGGAAATCGGGTGAGGGAGTTCTTGGCTGGGGGGGGGGGGGGGTTCGAACGTCCCGGGTCGAGCACCAACAAAAAAGGCAGATACGAAAGCAGACCGACTAACCCGCCGTGTGGGGACACGAAGCCGGGGTTATGTGGAACACGCCGCGAACTTAGGATTTTAGACAATGCCCAAGACAACCCGAAATGGACGAAAAAAATGGGGGAAGGGAGACTCACCGGGAAGTTGAGCGGGAAAAAAGTGCGGGCCGCCGGGGGTTCGCCAAAGTGTAACCGGTCGAGCCCATTTAAAGCGACAAACGGTTCGGGGGAAAAAGAAGAAGCAAAAAATGAAGGACCGAGGGCAGACGGGACCCCGTTGAAATGGGGGTGTCGTGGAGGCCAGGAAAGGAACGCAACAACCGAAAAAGAGGGCATATACGACAGCCGGGGGGGCAATCGCACAAAAAAGGACCAGTTTACTCGAAGGGGCCGAAAGGGGGGGCCATAACGCGGAGTGCGAAAAAACACCGGCGTCGGAATCCGATTGGGGAGGGACCCTCGTAGAAACGCATGAGACAGAGAAGGGATTCCTAACCAAGATCATGGTGGACCCCCTAAGGTATTTCCAGAGGGAAAAAGGTCGCGCAAAGTCACAAACAAGTCAAGGGCCTGCAAACAGAAAAAGAAACCATCGCTCCAAAGAAGAAGATTGCTTCAGTCGAGAAAACGAAAAGAAAACGAGCAATGGACGGGAACCCGGCGGGTCCGAAAATAAGAAACCTCTCGGGGGCAGCGGTCACGCCTGGACAAGCCTTGGGGGAAAAAAAGCCGGCAAGTCCTCGCTGAAGAAAACCACCGATCCAAGATAAAAGGAGCGGGATGGAAGAAAAAACATCTAAGGGGGCAGGTTTCACCAATGAGGGGGGAAGGTGGTGTGAAAAGGCTGTGGGAAGTTTTGGGGAGAAAGGCCCAAATCCGTCCATGCGCGGTGTTTGGAAGAAATGAGCTGAGGGTACCTCAGGGGAAAGAAAGACGGGGGCAACACCATCCGCAACACACAAAGGGGTGGCACACACAAATGTGGACGATGATGGAAAACCCCTATCGAGGAAGGAGAAAAAGTATAAGCACAATTGCAATCAACACGGTCGGCCGGAAACAAAAATTTGTGTGAAATAACATCATTCGCAGCAAAATATGTACGAGGAAACAGACAGAATAACGTCTCAAAAAAAAGGGTGTAGGAATTCTGAAAGCTCACATCCCAAAGGGGAAAGGGTAATAACGACCTGCTCAATGGAATGGAAACGTGGAACACACGTAGGATAGTTCGGTAAAAAAAATTTCAAGTGGTAAGACGTTCACTCCACTACAACAAGAAATGGTAAAAGAAAAAGCCAAGTAAAGAAAACTATCGCAGTAAGTCCTAACAGAAGAAATAAAAACACACGGAGGAAAAACAGAAAGGGAAGGAATCAAGGATAGGGAAATTGATAGATGATGGGGGGAGGGGGATTGGGCAAAAGAAACAGCGGCGATTGACAAAAATCGTTTTATAAACCAGCAACTTCGAACACCAGGAAAAGCAAAACCAGAAGAAAAAAGAACAGGGACAAGTTTCTGGCGGCGAGGGGGCTTGAAAGTCAACGGGATGAAAATGGCCAAAAACGGGTGGGGTGTCACAAGGGCGGAGGAAGGAAAGCGAAAAACAGGGAATCCCGTGCTGACGAACTAGCTTCTGTTCTCAAAAGAAACACGCCGGAAACTTAAAGTCGCGAAAGAGGGTGGGGAGAGGGGAAACGTTGGTGGTAATGCGTGCCCTGTCACCAGCAAGCCGAAAGTGCCATCTAACCAAGATAAAACGCGGCTAGCGGTTCGAACGAGCAAAACATGAAGAGGGGAAAAAAGCCGGTTGGTCTGGAATAAGTCTTTAAATCTGGGGGAAGCCAAAAAAACGGAAAAAAAGACAGATATCCGGGCTAGCGGGGGGGGTAATGAAGATGAGGGAGCACATGACAGGACAAGCAGTTAACAGAAGAAAATATAACTGATCCAGGAAACGAGGAAAGCGAGTCAAAAATAGACGCGGGGTAAAAGGGGGCAAAGGGGGTGAACACGGCCCTACAATGCAACTGTGGGGGGGCCTGTTACAAAAAGAGAGGGATGCAAAGGATAGCAAACAGCCAGAAGAATCTCAGACAAAAAAATGAGGACCTGAGGGGCTAAATGACCGTGGGCCAGGGGGGGAAACCATGAGGCCCTGATCCACTAACACAACGGGTTAAGGGGGGGGCTTAGGTGAGTGGAAGGAAAAATGGGGTGTGTGGGAATGGGAATCCGTTCGCCACGGAAGGGTCAACACGGCATGTGGGGATCTTGACAAAGATGGCAAACAGGGGCAAGGGGAACGGAAAACTTTGGGAGGGGGGGAAACTCCCGAAGTTGGAACCCCTTGCGGGTGGTGAGATTGGGACGAGGGGACGTTGGAATAAAAAAAAAAGGGCAAAAAAAAAAGGGTCCTATCAGTGAAAGTACCGGGTTGCGTGTGGTGCGAACGGAGAGGGGGGGGCCGGCGCGAAGGGTGGGGGAATTGAAAAAAAAGCAAAGGGGGCTAGTAGTCCAGGGGGTCATATCCCGGCGCAGAAAAGGAATAAAGTTGGCGGAATAAACGGGATCAAGAACTCAGGGGACGGGGGAAAAATCCCAATAGACAGTTGGGTGGGGAAAGATAAACGGCCTGTGTAACGGGGGGACAGAAGAGGGGAGTACGGGGGGGCGAATGATGTATAAGAAAAAAGTGAAGAGTCTGTGAGCATAAGTAATATAAAAACTTTTACGGTAGACCGGAGAGACCGTCCGGAAGAAATGGTGAGGGAAAAAGGGAGGAGCACCGGGGACAGATAGGGGATCAGGGGGGGGTGCAATGAATGGGGGGGGACACACTGGGGAGGGTGGTTGTTGTTCGTTAAAAGAAAACAAAAAGAAAAAAAAAAGCGACCTTCAAAAAACCAGTAACCCAAGGAAGAAAAAAAGTCGCGTTCGGGGCCGATAACGCCAACAGAAAAAGAAATGGGAAACACCAACTGGAAACACACAGGAAAAACAGGTCGCTAAAGCACGAGCACTTTGGAGGACCAACCGAACTGGGCTCGAACTGTCTTTGCCGGAAACAAGGTGTCTAAGAACAAACAGGGGACGCGGGGCGTGCGGGGTAACCCCCACAGGAGTCGTCACTTGTAAGGGGATAAAACTGGGTTATTATCCTTGAAGCGCAAAAATCCGGAGGGGCGAAACCTTTGACAAACTAGGGTCAATACGCGACCTGAGAACAAACGTGGCGAGGCATCGTGGGGGGGAGACCCACTGGGGGGGGGTTCCTACGGGAGATAAAAACCTTGGGGGTGGAAGAAACAAAAAATGAAAAATCATTGAACAAACAGGTGGGTCGAAGGGTCGAAGGGGGACGGAAGAAAATTTCCCTCCAATAAAGTGGAAATGGTTACGCCAGAGTATGGCTGCTGAGGGGGCTCGGTCACAAAAGCGGAAGGAACTGAAGAAACTGCCGAATGTAGAATGCCCTGACTTGTACGAAAAAGCACGGTGGTCGTCTTCCCAGAAAAAACCGGGAGATGAAGGTGAGAAGAGGAAAAAAAGGGATCAAGCGAAATAGAATTGAACGGGAAGGGGGGAGTGGCCAAGACGGACAGAGGTTGGTGTGCAACTAGCAACGGAATGTGAGTGTTCATGGTAACCGATAAACGGAAAAACGGGGATACGGGTGGCGGGGGGCGCATGAGTGGATCTGGTACGGGGGGGAAAAACAACGGTTCGTGGAGAATGTAAATAACGAAAAGGGGCAACAAAATGGCAGGGCAGAAACGAAAACAAGCAGGGATCGTCGCTAAGGAAAAAGAGCACAGAACGGGGGGGTCAGAGGAATAGTGAAGCGAGTACGAGAAAGAAACTGCGGCGGGGGAAAAGACATGTTTCGTAGTCGGTAGAATAGTGTGGACGGGACCGAGAAAAACAAGGAGCGAAGGCGAAGGGGGAAGGGATATAAAGCAAAAGAAGTTTTGTTGGGGGGGAGGGGGGGGTGCGGGGATGTGGCCAAATGTTGGGTCTGGTACAAAACTTGGAAACGGAATATGAAGCTCCCGAAGGGAGGACCTGATGGGATGCGAACTTAAAAACGGTTTGAAGACCGTCGCAATAAAAAAAAGGCTAAAAACAATCCAAAGGACGGTTATACACGCTGAAATGAACACAAATGTATGCAATGTGGTTTGGATGCAAAAAAGAAAACGAGAAAAAATGAAATCCCGCAAAGGCGGAGGTAGCTAGGGTTGGGCGAAATTTGGAAAGGGGAGGTGGGAAGCCCCACAAAGCTCGAATCGGAATGAGATGGGGAAAGAACGGGGGATGAAGGTTGTGGGTGACTGGGGGCAGGGTGACCAACCTACGGGTTTGTTCTAAGGCTGTAAAACACTCTTTGAAGTAAGGTAAAAAATGGGGGGGAGACAAGGGAGTCTGGGCGCTTTCATTAAGACAACAGGGTAGTCCGCAGCCCAAAGGGAGAGAGGAACGAACCACCGCTAGGGGGAGACCTCAACATGGGGGAAAAAATGGGTCCTACATGATCAACGGGGGGGAGGTCGTCAGCGTAGAAAGACTGGGGCCAGAATCCAACATCGCAGAAACAGGCAGGGTGCAGCTACCATGATTGCAGACGCAACAAGCAGGGACACATACCCTAATGCAACGCCCAAGAATTCCGAGCAAGGAAGTGGCAGCACCTGGGGCCAGAGGAGACTGTCAGAGCGTGTCCTGAAAATCTTAGAAATAACAGGGTAGAACGGACCGAAGCGTTTGTGTCCACCTAAAGGAAAAACCGAAGGGGGCGCGATACAATAGGGGGGGGGGGAGGTCGGAAGTGGGTTTAATAGGGATGCGTGAAACCAGGCCAAGGACGAAGGAAAAAAAAAAAAAACTACGCCCCAGAAAAACACGTAGATGGGGGAAGATAAAGAAAAGGTCGCTGGGGGGAAAACCGGTGGCGGTGTGTGACGGAAGGAAAAAGGTGAAGTCAACAGATGCTACAGGTAATCGAAGGAAACCACCGGAACATGGCGAGCCGGGAACAGACGGAGAAAGGGCAGAAAATCCCCCTTATGAAAAAAGAGAAAAGCGATCCATAATGGGACGTAGGAACCATAAAGTTGGCCCAAAAGAGGGACATTTCCGCGGTACAGCGAATAGATACTCGAAAGTTTGGGGGGGGCAGTGGAGGCACATCCAAAGGTCCAAAGTGGGGGGGGCCGCGGAGTGTAGGGGTGGTGAAAAGACGGTGGGAAACGTTGATCTAATGGAAAACGGCAGAATTTAAGCGCGTCGGTAGGAGACTCAAGAAAAAAGGTTAAAACCACCGGAAAAAGGACATCTTGCGGGAGAGCAGGAAACGTAAAAGAAGTGATTCTGGAAAAGCGGGGGTAGAAACAGGCAAAAATGACAAAACTGAAGACGGGGGGAAGGAGAGAAATATACCATTGGTGTTTGGGGGGGGGGGGGTGCGGCCTAAATTGGACCGCGAAGAGGAGAGTTTGGGCCGGAAAAAAATCCAGAAAGAGGCGGGAGTTCCGGAGAAAGGGCGCCACTGGGTTGCAATGGGCCAGCAAGCCAGGGGGGGGGCCAAAAAAGAAACGTGTTCAAAAACGGACGATGGGGGGGAAAAAAAATGCCCAAAAAAAAGTTCCCCGGGGGGGGACCGACGAGTAAGAGGAGAAAAAAAAATATCAAACTCGGAAAAGAGGAGGAAGGTGTCTTAGTGGAATTTGACATTGCACGGTCCGAACCTACGAAGTGCCAAACGACCAATAGCTCCAAGGGTCTTGAAGGGGAAGAAAAGACACAACTGGCTTTTGGAAAGCGGTCGCAAAAGAACACAAAAGTCACGGACGGCGGAAGGAAGGACAAGTGTTATACTTCATGTTGGATAAAAGCCAAGTGAAGGGCAGGGGGGGAAATATCTCCGGGAGTGAAGACGTGCTTCCGGGGGGGACACCTGGTCCAATTAAAAGAAGGAGGGCCAGGAAAGACTCGAAGAAGATAAATCTAACAAGAAACACTTGTTTTTGAAACTGGTGGGGAAAACGCACCGGGTCCTAAAAATAGAGCACAGAGAGGGCGGGAGAGGGTTAAAGGGTAAGAACCACGAGCAGAGGAAGCGTGAGGACCAGAAAAATGCCAGGGGGTGAGCAATGCGACCAAAGACGGGCGTTGGAGCCATAACTAGGAAAAGACAATAAACCAAAAAGGTAGGGAAAGAGAAGAGATCGTTTACGCGAGCACGAAGGCCAAAGGGGGCAGGACAAGGTTTAGGGAAAAAGAAGACTTAAGTCCCGGGGGACGAAGGAGTTGCATAGAGCCATCGGGAACTTTTGTAGAAAGGGGGAAAACCGGGGGGGGGAGGGGGCGTCAGTGTTTGGGGGAACATTTGTTTTGGCGAGATTTTATTGGAGGAACTGGAGGAACCCGGTGTGGGGACCCAGCCGTTCTGCCGCTCGGGGGGAGAAATTCCCAGGTGCATCTGGGTGCCATCAAGGGAGCACCTTTGACATCTGATCTATCAGAGGACGTGAAGCGCATGGAAAAGCTATAGGAAGAAGCACATTTGAAAGGTTTCATGCCAAACCTGTCAAAAAGCATAACAAATAGGGGGCAAAAAATTGACGACCCTGGGGGAAAAAAAGTCTTTCTTAGAGTTTCAAGAAGGGAGACCAAAGAGGTGCTGGGACCCCAATCCGAAAAAAGAACGTGGAAAGAAAGTGACCACGGAAAGCTACTCGAAAAAGGGCGTACCCAAGGGGGTTGGACGGCCGGGGGAGTAAATGGGTCGAAAATGAACAAGC
>Ga0179593_1326754_pt1 | contig 10030 bp, 11 predicted proteins | sample CZODoug2_1_08_16_FD_185931 | JGI IMG/M metagenome (GOLD analysis project Ga0179593, IMG submission 185931) | Vadose zone soil fungal communities from Angelo Coast Range Reserve, California, USA - CZODoug2_1_08_16fungal (PacBio error correction) | ecosystem: Environmental > Terrestrial > Soil >...
GTCAGGAGCAAACCTCAGTCAGAAAGGACAAGAAGGGGGTGTGAAAGATTGATTTTTCCGAGGTAGGAGAGGGGCGGTTGCGATTACAGGGCTCACTACATCTACTTGAGACAAATGGGATAAATACTGATTCAAGAAAGAGGATGGTTCAAGGAACTCTTAGTCAAAGGAAGGGAAGCTGACCTGAAGAGAAACGAAGAGAGGCTCAGCAAATAGGGTCTTCATACGATTGGAGGGCAAAGAGGAAAGGTGCATTATTAACAGGAAAGAGAGGGGCAAGGCAGAGGAAGTGCCTGGAATCTTGTTGACTAAAGTAGAAACGACTGGCAACCCGTACGCAAATTGGGTTCTAACATCTCCTTCAGGAGGAAGCGGTACGAAAAGAGACGAAAGAAGGAGTTCGAAAATTGGTGCACGGGAAAAAAAAGGAGATACGCCGGGGCGGGGGGAAAAATAGAGGGAGGCCTGAGGGGGAGCTAGAGAGAGGGGGGGGAGGGAAATGGATAACCTGCCAAAGAAAAAGGAGGGGGAGGGAACGCTAGGAGCTCCTTCAAAACTTTAAAGTGTGGAGGGAAAGACTCCCAGGGGAAAAGGAACGTGGAAGATGCGCAAGCTAACGAGTCAACGTAAAAAATGGAGAAGCTCGGAGAGCCGAATCTCGGAGTGAGTAGGGGGAAAAACTGAGCATTGTTGAGAAGAAGCTGAACGCCCAGGGAAAAAACATTCATAGATCTTTCCTACAATTGGAATGAGCTCAATGGCGAAAAGTCTACTCAGGTCTTAATGTTTAAGAAGGAAAAGAGAAACCGAGGTCAAAGGGGGAGCACTGCTGGGGGGGGGAAGAGGGAAAAAGCGCGGAAGCGGCAAAAAAAGAAGAAAAAAAAATTTTGGTAGCATCTGAACTGACGTGATCCTCGCGTATGCAGGGTCAGGAACCCGCAGGTTCAGCGTCGCCCATTTGACATAGAAGGAAGGGGGGAGGGGGGGAAAAAAGATTGGGAGAAATTGGAGTCAAGGTGGGTGCGAAACGGAAACGCAAGGGGAAAAAAAACCGAGGGGAAATATCTCGAAAACATACGGAAAAGAGAGCTATGCACGAGCATGGCAGTGTTTCCAGAAGCGCCAAACACATATGGGAAGTACCATCCCCTCCAGTACAGGCAGAGAAAGACGGTCTCTATTTAAGGGACTGGAAATTTGACGTCGGAGAAGAAAGGATCGACTTTGAAGGAACCTGGCTACCAGGTCTAAAAAATTTCTTATCGGATTGGGAAACCGCCGGGAGCGTGCCAAGATTAACAACGCCTCCGGAAAGCGGACTTCGGTGGGAGGGAGAAGGGCATGAGAAAATCCGCGGCGGGAGAGTGGTTGGGAGGGGGCCGGCATTTAGGGAATCCCAGATGTGCGCGAATGAATGGTTGAGACCGGGGCGCGACAAAGCGTCTGATGCCAACTCAAAAAAAACCGAAAGCGTTTGGGGGTTAGAAGGCCTCTCTGAGCGAGCGGGGGGGGAAGGGCGACGTCGCGTCGACATGGGGGTTGGGGTTGAAGCGTAAGCGTAAAGGGGATTGGGGGGGGGACAAACGGTTCGGGTTTTGTTGGGTGTGTTTGTGTGTTGTGTTTTGGGTTGTTTTTGGGTTTTTTTTGTTTTTTGTTTTGTTTTTTGTTTTTTATTTTTGGAGTATTTTGTGGGGTGGTTTTTTTTTTTAGTTTGTTGTTTGGTTGTGTTTTTTGTTTGGCTTTTTAAATTTTTTTTTGGTTTTTTTTGGTTGGGTTGTGGTTTTTTTGTTGTTGGGGTGGTTTTTGTTGTGGTTGTGGGTGGGGTTTGTTGTTGTGTTTTGTTGTGTTGGTTGTGGTGTTTGGTGTTTTTTGTTGTTGTTGGTTTGTTTTTGGGGGTTTATTTTTTGGGGGTGGGGGGGGGTGTTGTTTTTGGGTGGGGTTTTTGTGGTTTTCACGGGAGTAAAAATCTCAAAGTCATCAGTATCCAGAGGTGAGAAAAACTCTGAACGAACAAGGGTTAAAAGGTTTTATTCAGGTTGGTGAAAAAAGGGCGAAGACTTACACCACCGGCGTATGACGAGGGGAATGACTGATAAGGCGCCGAACGGATGGCGGCTACATTCAATTTGCTGAAACCAGTGTCTCCCTAGGCGACGGCGGCAGATTGTGGGGGCCGGAGCAGGAACGAAGACAAGGAGGTCCCAATGAGGCCTTCCATGAGGGAGAGAACGCAAAAGGTCAGATTAAATGCGCAAAGACTTCTTCTAAGATCCAAGGGGAAGGGGGGAGGAGGCGCCCGGGGGGACGGGGGGGGGAAGTCGAAAAGCAAATGACGGACGGAAGGGAGAGGGGATTCGAGGGGGAGAGGGTGTCTTCATTTCCAAAGCGGGAACGTTCTTATAAGAACGACCAAAAAAGGGAGGGGGGACCATCCTTAAGTAAAGGAAGAAAAGAGAAGCGAACCTTCAAACCAGTGAAGAGAAGGGAGAACTGCATGCACAGGTAAGCGCCCGCGCAGCGCGAAAAAGGAGAAAAAAAGGGAATGCATGGAGGAAGTGGGGGGGGGAGGGGGGGGGAGTTTGAGTCAACAACCGGGTGAAGGAATGAAGGCCGTGAGGCTTCCGTTTTCGGGGTTGCTGACCTGGGGAGAATCAATTTTTACCAGTGCGGCGAGGGGAGGGGGGGGTCGGGGGGAAGAGTTCAGGAGCGAAGGGGAGGGCGGAGGATTCTAGCGGGGGACCGGGGGAATCTTGGGCAGCGAACTTCTTTCAAAAAGAGAAATGATCGGTTACGGGTCCGGGTTTCAGACGGGCTCGAGAAAGAAATGACTTCTCGGGATGGCCTTCAAAGCAAAGAAAAAGGGGAACAAGAAGCGAAGGAAAAGAGGTGGGGCCGAGTCAGAAGAAAGGTGCAGTGCTTGGGGAGGCGGGAGTCGAACTTACCCCTGCGCACAAAGAAAGAGAGAAGGAAGGGGTAGCTTTTTCTGCTGTGGGGATGAAGGCAAGGAAAAGTTGCAATGCACTTGGGGGACGGCTTCTCAACCAAGTTCCGGGGGGTCCTAAGTCAGGGAGGGGGAAGGGAGGAACGTAGGAGAGTCTAGATGGGAGGGGACAAGAGGGATGGGCTATCTCACGGAGGTGTTTGTCAGTTCACTCCTCTAAAAGATTGGAGGGCAAAGGAGGGCTGGTGGAGGGAGTTCTTCACGGGACGGGTAAAGGGGGGGGGAGTCATCGAACAACAAAGGAGGGAAAGAGAATAGAGATTGCCAAAGTCGTATGACGCACTCCTCCAGAAGCCAAGCTCTTGGAAAAAAAAGCCTTAAAAAAGCTTGTGAGGGTTAGGAACGAGCGTACGGGGGGGGGGAGGGAAGGAACGAATGTGTCTAAAGAACAGACGCGTCATACTTGACTAGGGAAGAGGACAGAGTAGAACGAGGGGGGGGGGGGGTAATCAGAAGGGCTAAAGAAAGGTACGGGTCATACTAGCCCAAGATTAGACAAGCCGGGGGAAAGAGAAAAGATTATCTGACGTCCTTTAGAGGTTAAGGGTCTGGAAAAATAGACTAAAAAAAAATTTAGAAAAGGGACTTTAAACTGTCTCCGGGGGCAACGACTGCGTCAGCTTGGCCTGGATGTGTAGTCCCTACTAAACCCGAAGCAAAAAATGGGGCTTGAAAGCCAAGGGGGAAACAGATCCTTCACAGAGGCATCTTCGGGGGGAGAAAGAGACGGGGCATCAGATCGGAAAAGACTAAAAGAACGCAAACAAGAGAGACAGAGGGAAAAAACGAAAGTCTCCAACTCGCTTGGTCAACCTTAGAGGGCATTGGGGCAAAGAGAAAATACGAGACCATGAGGAAAGTCGCGGAACGGCTGTCACTACAAAAAAGAAGTCAAACTTTTAAGGATTGGCCGCGTCGCCCAAATGGAGAGTGGCTATTACAGTGCAGCCGGGAAGAAATGAAGGCGCAAAAGTGTTCCGCTACTGAAGAGTAAGGAATTATGTTTGAATCGAAAAGGAAAAAGAATATCAGAGTAGACGGGCCGCAAGGGAAACAGGCTCATCCGAGCGGAAAAGACCTCGCAGGAACGGCGGATGAAAATAGAGGGAAACAAGAAAGATAGGAAGCATATTACGTTACTTTTAAAGATCAAAAAACGCACGTATATGACCGCGGGGGGAAAAAAATCATCTCCACCAGTGCCAGCGCATTGGGGAAAAAGACTTCGTCTATCTCGAAAAAGAAGGACAGGATAAAATTGTCTAGAAATTGTTTGAAGGGGGTGAAAAAAAAACAGGAAGAAAAAAGACGACGACGGGAGTAGAGGGAATGAAATGGACGTATTCTAGGGGGTGGCTGGCAAAAGTGGCGAGAAACACCAAATAAAGAAGAAAAAAAAAATGGGGGGGGGAATGGGCTGGAACGCTTCAGCGAGTTCTCTCCTATGGGAAGGGTGAGACTCAAGAACTACAACCAAATAACGGGTTCATTGCCGCAGGAAAACGTAAGAAAAATCGACTCTAATGGCAGAAGACGCGAAAAGAGAGATCGAGATGGAACACATCACAAACGAGGGGGGTAAAGTCAAAAAGCACCAGGGCAACGGAAGTCGAAGCTTTAAACATCAGTTAGGCTGCTGGGCAAGCGGGCACTGCGAAAATCTCTGACATGTTACATTCCTCGAAGAGACAAACCAAGGAGTTGCCCCGAGGCAGGGGGATGACTGAATAGGTCAAGGAGGCGAAATGAGGGGAGGGCCAAAAAACAGCCGAGCAAGTGAGACAATCGAGAGACTGAGCTCTCCGATTAACCCGGGCAGGTTCAAGTATAGAACAAACGTGAGGAGGGGATACCGTAAGTGCGGGGGGTACGGGGTAGGTGGGAATATTCCAGAGTGTGTCATGAGCTAAAAAACTAAGGGCCATGCTTCGAAAATCATCAACAAAAAAAACAAAAGAGGAGGGGAAGGAAAAAGAAAAATAGGGGAGTCATAGTAGTGAAAATGAGAAGGGGGTCTCCGGGGGAGACACAACCATGTGACGCAATGGTATGCTGGCCCAAAAAATATAAACGGACAATAACCTGACGAAGAATAGGGCGCGGGATTGAACGGCTTTTAGGGAATAGGGAAGGCGAGTGCTATTGACAAGGGGAAAAAACACACTTGCTGGTTTCAAGGAGTTTTTGCCGCCGGGGACTGAATATCGATACATCGCGAGAGGGGAAACTTTCTGATTGTCGATAACGCGGCCTAATACGCTTCTCTAGTGGTGTCGAGGATTGGCAGCGGAAGGGCCAAAAGAAAGTGTAGGCAAGACAAAGGAATTTTCACAGGAACCTGGGGGCGATCAAAGGAATGCCAGACATCTCTTTGGGGGTGAGACTTACGCTCGGGATCAGGAAAAAGTCGCGGTCAGAAAGCAAAAGCGGACAATTGGGTCAGGGGGGGGGAGAGTCCTCAAGATTAACGGGGGAGGGAGAAAATCCTCAAAGACAGAAACCCGAGATTGAGAACGAATTAAAAAAACAAAAAAAGTGTTGGGGGGAAGTCTTGAGGGGAGGGGGTCGAAAAAGGGAAGGGGTAAAATTCTTATACGCAGTGGTACGAAAAGTTCAGGAATACTAAACGAAGTCCGGTGGAAAAGAAGGAACCAAATTTTCTCTAATACTGAATCGAAGAGGGTTCCGTTTTTCCGCGCGCTCGACTGACAATGGGAGGGGACACTCCTGAATCAGCTAAACACAGAGTTCATATGGGGGCGCGCGCAAGGCAGGACTCCACTTTCCTGTAAAAGCTGAGACAGAGTGGGAACTGGCCGAGGGAAGAAGGAAACGGCGTTTCTTCACAGAGGATGAGCCTGGTCCAGGGGCACGAGGAGGGAGAAGAAAAAACGAGATTGACCATCCTCGGGGAACCAGGAGAAAAGGTCCATTGGAAAGGAGAATTCTAGAAGCAACAGCTCTACCTCGTAAGAAAGGGGGGAAAATTAGGTGCGGGTCAAGGACTGGCTGGGGGGGGGTGAAGAGACATGTGAATCAAAAAGAAGTAATTCGTCTTCCGTGTCGCGAAAAGTGATCATGGGGGGCAGGGGGGAAAGTTAACGAGTGGAGGGGATCGAAGGGAGCGCTTAGCTAGTGGCGCGGATTCGTAACTAGTGGCAACGTATCTTAGCACGCGGAACGGCATGTCTACTTAATCCTGATAGGTAATCATGTTTCAAATACAGGGGGGGCTAATCAAGTCAACATAAAGAAAATTGCTCGGGACTTTGCCGAGGAAAAAAGAAAGACCCTGCCAAATTCGCAGAAAGAGGCCTCAAAAGACGTTGGGGGCTCATGGACATGGCGGGGTTTGCAATGCTTAGTCATTCGGGGTGAAACTGGGTGGAACGAAGCGCAGTTGTAGCGGGTGCGATGCTTGGATCGAAAAAACCAAGGACAAAAGTGACTTGCAGGGAAAAAAAACATTGGGGAGGGGAGAAGCGGGACTATTCCTCTGGATTAGAGACGTCGGCGGGGGCTTTCTGCAAAAACTGGTACTAAAGAAAAAAAATCTCGAGGTTAAGGAAAAGTCCTCAAAAAGACAGGGGCTTCTTCGGGAACTGGTTGGCGAGTGCGTACCACAAGAGGGGGGAAGATATCTCACAACAACAACAGAGGCGGAATAAAAAAAAAGGTAGGTCTTACTCACTAAGCAAAGAAAATCAAATAGGAGGACCGCGGCAAGTGAGGACCAGGAAGGGACTCGATCGCGTCAAAAGGCCTCCAGAAGAAGGTCCAAAAAAGAGAGATAAGGAACTCTTTCAGTTCTTCGAAAGAAAAGGGGGGGAAAAGAAAAGAAGAAATGAGAGGGCAAATTGTCTGTCCTCGATCCTCCAAAGCTAAGGCCGCTAACAATAAGGGGGACCCGAGAAAGGGAATTTCTAAAAGGAAGCCAAAGTTTAAAGGAAAGGTACCATTGACGCCCGTATGGCAGGCGCAGACATGGGGGGCCTTGTGAGTGATGTTTAAAAAAAGCCCTGCCGAAAGAGGGGATTGCTGGAGAAAATAAAGAAAACAGAAGACGTCACACTATCATAGGGTCGAAGTAGAGATGCATCAAGAGACGTAAGGATAGAAGAGACGGTACTCTCGAATCTGACCCAAGGCGAAGGGCATGAAAGCGAAAAAACTCCTTGGGAAAATAGGATAGATTGGGTGTCTGACGGAAAAAAGAAGACTCCACTTTAGGGAAGGAGAGGAAACGGGCACAAAAAAAAGACAAGAAAGAGCCAGCATTAAAAGGATTTCAAAGAACGGCTTTCTAAGAAAGAAAGAGACCGGGGTGTCATCAACCGAATTTCACGATTACTGATGCTGACTACTGGGGGGGGTTACAACTCTCGAATCGTAGCACGAAAAAGACAGCAACATGAGAGGCATAGAGCAGCCCTCAGCAAGATGCGATAACAACGAAATATTCAGGGCATACAAAGGAATCTTGGGGAAATCTCATCCGAGAAAGGGACATGCGGGGAAGTGGTGAACTTATTCCCCTGTGGCCATCTGAGGGGGAGGGGCATTCGAGGAGACGCAAAAAAGAGCAACAGTAAAATTAGAGGGGGGATTGAAAAAGGGGAAGGGGGGAAGAAAAAAAAGAAACTCCAGAGCTCAGGAAGTACGCAATTGAAACTCAGAGTTAATAAGAGGGGACGGAGCGGTCGAAACCGGCCGCAAGAAAAGGGTGGAGCTCTAGAAAGCAACGGCTCGACCTAAGGGGGTTGGAGGGGTCTCTACGCAAGAAACCGGAAACGTTCAAGAGGGGTCGCAAGATCACAGCTCAAAAATGGAAAGGGGGGGCGCGCCAAAAAAAGAAAGCTAAAAGTCTATCTATAAGGGGTAATGGGTATCCATGGGGAGGGATCAGAAGCGGGTCAAAGGAGAAAGGAAGTCAGAGAATATTTTACTTCTGAGAATCGGGGGGGGGACCAAAACAAAAAGATCAAGGGGGTAAATGCAAAGGGAGAAAGAATATTTCCCCTAGGCTCGGGGAGTATATTAGGGACTAAAAGGAGGGACGGCAAAAAAAGACGCCAGAAAGGGGTTGAGCAGGCTGGAAACTCAAAACTTCGGGCTTAAAGGCAAATGGGGAAGTACCCGAAAGTTGAGGAAAAAACAATTTCTAAAAAGGGGGTTTGTGGGGACTGGAGGGATATTTGGGAAGAAAGGGAGGTCCAATGTGGGGGGGTGGTGCGAGGGCCTAAAAACCAATGTAATGACAAAGAATCTCTCAACAAAAAAAAACGGGGGAAAGAGGAATTAGGGAAAAGTAAGGGAGGGGGGGGGACGGCAAGCGCAAAAACGAAAAAAAGATGTGGACGCAAAGTATCGACGAGAAAAACAACAGGAATGCTAGACTCTGGGCAAAAATGGAACCGAAAATATGGGACCGGCGAGCGATTGAGGACTTGGGACAGCCGTGGAGCACGGCTTGTCTTCCGTCGGTGGGGCAGACAAGCTTGACACAAGGAGTCAAAACAAAACAAGAGAAAAGAGGGGAATCGGGCGCTTGGTGATCTTCCTGATAAAATTCAGAAGGGGCGGAGCAGGTTGTCGCCGATGGGAAGCAGCAGACCAGATTGTAGGGGGAGACGGGGGGAAGTTGTCGAAAAAACAAAAGGGAAAGAAAGCGTCAAAAGGAGGCAACCAAACTAATTGGTGAAAGAAGGACCTCGATCCGCGGATCGCGGTGACAGTCGCGCATAGGGGAGTCGGAAGTTTCGGGGTTAAAGAAACAGCAAGAAATTGGGGGAAGGGGGCGTGGAGGGGATAGATCCTCAAACTACACATGAGGGGGGGGCAGAGCTTGAAACAGCCAATCCTGGGGATTCGGGGGGGGGAGGAAACAGGAGGACCGCAACCAGCGGTCAACTCGCATGAGATGAAATCCTAGACCTAACGGTCAAAGGAAGGGGTGGAAACACTGAACCAAGTTAGATCGCATGGCTTCTCGTAGGAGGTCCGGGTTGCCGTACGCAATCAAGAAGGGGGAAAAGGAGGTTGAATAAAAAAAAACAGAACAGGGCAAGTTGGTTAAGGTCAGACAAACAAAAAAAGAGTTCATAAGAAGGAAAGGGCGGGCGACTCCTGCGATATCTCAACGTCCTTTAATACGGCTAAAATTGGGAAGGGGGGGCAAAAGGAAGGAGGAAATCAGACGATTCTAGTTGCGGTTAAGGAGAAGGAGGGCGCGGCCAGGGTGGAAATTTCCTCTTCTTGAGAGAGAAGACCGGGGGGAACCATCCTTAGTAGGAAAAAGCATTAAAATCGCATTACACCAGTTGCAAAGCAGGTCTGCACGGAGAAAAAAAAGGGGTATAGGGGTACAACCGCGAAGCCCAGAACCTATGCCAATCCCGGGCAAGGGGTCGGGGAGGGGAGGGGTGAAGGGGGGTGAATTCCGGGACTCGACCTGCCGGGAAAAAACAATTGGCGTGAAAAATCATGCGGGGGGGGGGGGAAAATGCGATCATGTAGTGATGAGGCATCGGGGGATTCGCATGTAGGAGTCGTAGATGTGAAAGGGGGGGAATAATAGAGTAGGAGTCCTCGCGGACATAAAAGGCCGCCCAGGGAGCGTGGGAGGGGAAACCTGTGGGTCAACAAAGACGGGCTCGAATCGCTTGGCCTAGGGATGGCCGATTTTCAAAAGGACAACTAACAAAATGAAAACGAATCGGGGACGTCGGACAGGGGGAAGTGGGAAGGTTCAATTGTGGAGCTGAAAAGGGAAGTCACTGGGGAGGAACCAGTAGATCGCAAAGGTGGGGAGTAGTTGCTAGGCAGTGGGGAAAACTGAAAAGGGGGCACGGAAAGGGGGAAAGTCAAAATTTTTCGGGGTGGATGAAAGAAGGGCCGAGGCCCGTATAAAGGTCGGAGTGGTTTGGCCACGGCGGGAGAAAATACGATAGACTTCACGCAGAGAAAGGCCAGGGGGTAGGGGACGAACTCTTGATGGTGGAGATCTGCAGACGGGGAATCGGGGAGGAG
>Ga0179593_1367941_pt1 | contig 10030 bp, 14 predicted proteins | sample CZODoug2_1_08_16_FD_185931 | JGI IMG/M metagenome (GOLD analysis project Ga0179593, IMG submission 185931) | Vadose zone soil fungal communities from Angelo Coast Range Reserve, California, USA - CZODoug2_1_08_16fungal (PacBio error correction) | ecosystem: Environmental > Terrestrial > Soil >...
TGCCAAAATGAAAGGCGATAAGTGGCACCCTCCAAAAACATTTCTTGTTGGAGGGAAAGGGGGGGAATAGAAAACTCCTTGGGGGGGAAAGGACCGTACTAGGGCTACAAGGAGCAAAGGTAAGAGGGGGTTATTTAATAATCAGAAGAATGCGAAGTGGGGAGCTAAACCAGAAAAGGGGCACAAAGGGATGGAATGAGAAGTTCTTCAAAAGAGAAAGGTTTAATTTGCAGACAACAACCTTACCCATGGGACTCCTGGAGCCTGGTGACACATTCAAAGACTGGAGGACAAGAACGAAGCAGAAAAAATATAAAAAAAAAAAGGAGAAGGTCCATAAAAAAATCAAACCACAAAAAGAACAGGAACCTTTAATCCAGACAGAAACAAAACGCCTCAGAAGGACAGTATTTTTTTTTGGTCCCAACAAAATAAAACATGGAAGACAACGGGAAAAAGCATGAAAATACAAAAAAACGCCCCGGTGGGGGGAGGCAAAAAAGCCAGACCTCTTGGTTGTAAGTGTCTTTACAAAACGAAAAAAAACGAGGGGAAAAAAAATAAAGAAAGAACAAGGAAAAAAACGGGGGAGGGGGCAGCGGGGCATGGAAAAGGGAAATGGCCTGCAGGGGAGGTATACCGGATATGGTTACGGAATCAGTGAAACGGAAGGTCTGAAACGGCGAGAAAGAAGTTACATTTATCCTAAAAAAACGGTGGGATTTTGTCTGGGGGGTGCCCGGGCCAGCTCCGAACGAGTACAACGAAAAGTTCAAGTTCGTCTACACCAGTCAAAGACTTGCAAGTGACGCAACGAAACAAACGGCCACTCCGTGGAAAGACAAAGGAAAGCCGACCGCCCCTGAGTCAAGGAAAACCAATTGAGAGGGAAGGTGCATTTCTTCGAAAGTAACCAAAAAAAAAAAAACACTTACTGAACGGTTCGGAACCTTTCCCTGCAATTTGGACGAACCTTAACAGGGGACGGGCCGAAACGGGAACCAAAAAGGGGGGGGCCGAAAAAGGGAGGAAGGCAAATCCACCTCCCCAATGTGGGGAGGTGACGGTGGAGGCACAAGGCAAAAGGAGAAAACTCTAGCGTCGCAAATTTGTTGGTTTTTCTGGGAATCCATGCTGGTGGGTGGGAGTCAAAAAAAAAAAAAGGTAACGGCAAACAAAAAAGGAGAAAGAAAGTGAAGGCCCCGCAAAAACAGTGTCAAGAATCACGACGTGGGGGGGGGGGAGCGTACAACCTAAATGATCCCATGAGAAAAAGAGAAAGGCGTTGTATTACGGAGAGCGAGGAAACAAGCACCGGATTAAGCACAGGGGTGAAACGGAACTGTTCTAAAAGAAAACAAAAAATCGCAACTGGGACACCAAAAAAAAAAAAACATTTAAAAGGGGGGAAGTAAGCTTACCGGCGGGATAACCGTCTATTGCAGCTAATAAGCTGGGGAAAAAATGGCCTTAAGAAGGGGAGAGCCATTGGTAGTTAAGAGAGCAAAAAAAAAGGTGGAAAGTGGGTTCCACGAGCAGACAACCTCGAAAAAAGTGGGTTCTATTGGGAGGAGGAATACAAAAAAGAAAGGAAAAAAGGACAGCACCAGGATGAGAAGAACTTGGCAAACAGAAAAGGGCAAAAGATACTGAATCAGGAATCTCAAGCAACTAAGGGGATACAGGGGGGTGGAATTGGTGCCAGCCGAGAATTCAAGGTTATAGGTGACGGGCCGCTAAGCAACCTGAAGGGGGAGGGGGGGGGTTGAGGATTACGAAACCCTGACCAGCAAAAAAAACAACGTCATCGCCTTCTAGGGGAATCACTATTAGGTGACCCAGAAAGAAGATATAGACAGAAAAGGGGGAGGGGGAATTTTCCAAACGCGCAAAAGAAAAGGCAGGGGAGCTTTGATCCAGAAGGGGGGAAAAACGAAACCAGAAGCCCTGTGTCCACGCCCGTGAACGGCTCGGCGCGGTGTGTTTTGAATGGAGAAAAAAAGAAAGGAATGTGGAACCCAAACTTTGACTAAAAGAACGATTGGAAAAGGGGTTTTTCGAAGACAATTAAAGGGGACAGGGCCCCATTCCTGGGGGTAAATGGGAAAAAAAAAAAACGGAGAGGAAAGATTAACCAAGCAAGCCTGGGACAGAAGGTCGAAAAAAAGGGGGGAAACAAAGGAAAGTTCCCGAAGAAGAAAAAAATAATCAAAGGGGGCAAAGGGGGATCAGCACACAGTCCGAAATGTCCCACCCAAAACCGTCGAGCAAAGGAAGAAAAAGGGGTCCAGCTCCCATACCGCAAAAAAAACAAACATGGGGAGAAAGACTGGTAGTCCCAATAAGGTGGGGGCTCTGGACAAACTTGGGAATGACGCAGAAAAAAAACAATGACACTCAGGGCCGAGTGCTGACGGAAGAAAGTAAAGGAGAAAAACAAGGGGGAATGTTGGGACTACAAGGCCATAGGCGGGAAAGGAACAGATTGTGCGTAAGGGGAACAAAAAGCACGGGCAGGGAAATCGTGCCCCCAAGGGAGACTTGGAAAAAGCCGGACACGCATGTCAGGAGGCCAATCGATTCATAAACAATGGCAAAAAAACAACAGCCGGAAGTTACACGTATACGGGGGAAGTACAAAAGAGCTGGTTCCAAAGGCAGCAGCAAAGTGGGGTGGGGAGGGGGGGGGGCCGAAAGCAGGGGCAGGGGGGCCAGGGTAAGAAAAAAAGGGTCCAAAAGGAGGGAATAAGGTGTCTATACCGATTTCGGAGGGCAAATGGAAAAGCTTAAGAACAAAAAAATAGGATGAAATGGAACGAACAGGAAGGGGAGGAGGACACCCGGGGGCGAGTCAAAATGGGGGGGGGGGGGGGGAGGACAGAAAAAACTGGAGAGACTGGAGGGGAGGACAATTGGGTAAGTGGAGAGGTTTTTGAGGAACACCAAGCAGGGAGCAAGGGAGAAAGAAGAAATTAGGGGAGGAATCCCCTCCAACAAAGCAGAAAAAAAAGAAAACCTTTAATAGAAAGGGGAAACCGGAACCAACTCATTTACATCTGAGAAAAAGAGTTCACTCATTCCGGCTTAATGTGTAAAGGTGAAAAGTTTAAAAGCTGAAATGCGTACGTGAAAGGAACACAGGGGGGAAACGCAGGGGGGGGGGGTCCAAGTCTGGAGAAACTGGGGAAACCCTTAAAGGGAGGGGAACAAAAGAACGGAAGGAAATGTTTCCCTTTTAAAAATGAAGAGCACAATCCGGAATAGGGACAGAGGTAAACGTGCAGGGACCAAAAGTACACCGTCCTTTGGAAAAGAGGAATTGAGAACATGGGGGGGGCACAAGGATCAGGTTCAGGGGGGGGGGGTCTAACCGTATAAAGCAGAGAAAAAAAAAACTAATGGATTATTAAAAAGGAGAGAAGGTCGACACATGTACCGCTGAAGCCTTGTGGGGACAAAAACTCATTTCCCATCCAAGGAGATAGGAAGGAACGTGTTTACGTTTGAAAGATGTAGTGGTTTGGAAAGACGGCGGAAACCATTTCTGGAGGGGGAATTGGGGGGACGTTTAAAAAGATTCAGTTACAAAAAAAAGGGAGAAAAGGTTTGGTGCTGACGAAACAGCGGAAAGGGGAAATAAGAAAAATTTCAAAGAGGGAAAGGTGCACCAAAAAAAAAAAAAAAAAAACACCCCAAAAGACAATCATCAAAAAAGCAGAAAACGGCGCCACATCTGGGGGGGGAAACGAAGGGGGGATGGACCCAGGAGGAACGGGGGAGGCTGGGAAAAAACGGGGCGGGTGGGGAATTGAGGTCGGGGGGGGGGGGGGAAAGGCCTATAGGTTTACGGGGGAAAAGCAAAGGTGCCGCCTTGCCTGGTTGTAAGAATGGGGAAGAGAAAAAGGAACTACAAGTGGACAGGGGGGGAAGCAGGGAAAGAAAGAACGGAAAAAGAAAAATAGAATTAAAACAGTGGCAAGAAAAGGGCGCAATAACGGGTCGGACAGCCGGGCCAGCAACAGTGTAGGGATGCCAAAGGCTTAAGCGAAGAAAAAGGAGGGGATCAAAAACGTAAAAAAAAAGGGGCAAAGACGAATGACCAGAAGAAATGGAACTGCCCAAAGACTCACCACGCCAAGGAGGAAAAGAGTCTGAACAGGTGAAGTGGGGGGCCGAAGGAATTAAAGCGAAGTGAAAGGAAGAGGGGAAGAGTGGCGTAAAAAACACGGCCGAAGTCAGTCAGGCGGGGGGGGGGGGGGGGACCACCCGTGGGGGGTAAAAAAAGCAAGAATCGGGTACATTCACGGGGGGGGGGTACTGGGGACGAGTGAAACAAGTACCAGTAATGTCCTCTTTTGTCGTCAACTTTGCAAACCATCGTGTAAAGCGGCAGTTTCCGAGTATGTTAGGATTTGACTTTTTGACATAAGGAAAGGGGGTGGAACGTTAGAAGTTTATAGGTTTTTTTTGGGACAACATCGGGAATTGGTTACGGCAAACGATGCCGGATTGTAAAAGAAAGAAGTTGGGGTAGCATTGTACGAAAAAAAACAAAAACAAGGGCAGGGGGTGGACTTGATGCACGCTTATGAAAGTTTTAAGACGAGCCGGTGTTCCAACCCAAGTCCCCCAAGGGGCAGTCGGAATAATGAAGGGGGGGGTGCGTATGCGATGAATTCCAGGTCAAAACTTGATAAAGAGGGGGGAGGGGTCGTCAGTGTTTTAAAGGAAAAACGGGTGGGGGGGCCGGGAGAGGAAAAAACACAGTCCCGTAGAGGGTTGGTGGCAAGAACAGGAAATACAAAAATTTTGGGAGCGGAACGTGTGGGAGAATAACTCGGGAAGGGGAAAATTGCTGGGGGAATCAAGATGAGAAACATAAAGGTATAGCCAAGAAATAAGAGCCATTTGAAAGAACCAACCTTGCCAAAACGGGTTAAGGGGTTCACCTCAATCTGTTAAAAGGAAGAAAAAAAGGGCCCGCAATTGTGTAAAAACTCAAACGTTGTGATGCTGTGGCAAATGTAACAATTCGGCCGGGAAACAGGGGGAACAAAGAGTGGGCCTTAAAAGGGAAGGGTCAGGAGGAAAAAAAAATCAAAAACGTGGGGAACAGGGAAGGAGCACGTATTGGCTTTTAAAAAAGATGTCTGAATGAGAAAAAGGAGAGGGTCAATCAGGAGGAAGGAGGATGTTCAGGGGGGGGGATACTCTCACGAAACAAAGCCGTAAATTGGGGTGTCGCGGCCGGGAAAAGATAATCAGCTGAAAGGGAAAATTCGGAAGTTGGGGGCCAAAAAAGGGGGGAGAATGGCCTTTGGGACCGGGAAGATGCAAGCTGTCAAAGCAGCTCCGTCTGGGCACAAGTCCGATATTTAGGGGGAAGAATTTGGGGAAAGGGAAAACAGGGTGTACGGGAAACCAAAAACATCGCCCAGAACTGACGGGCTGTTGTCTTGGAAGCGGGTGAAGGAAAAGAGTGGCAGTGTTAAAAAGCATCTCCTAAAGAACAGGCTCTCACAATACTTCAATCTCCAAAAATGTAGTCAATAAAGGTTGGGGGGTGCCCTTTTCTAGAATCTGGCCGGTGGGTATTTTTTGTTTGGGGGGGGGGGTAACAAGGAGAGAGATATAAAAAATCGTGGGGGGGGGAACATGCTATTTTGGGGTGGGGGACCGAACAAGGGGTGGAAAAACTGGTGCACACAAACGCACCCCAAGTGGGACGAATACAAATAGGGAGGAGATCGCAGTAGAAAGAACCACGTATAGTCAGGCACTGGCAGGGGTGATACGAAAGGACTCCACCGTCGTGATCTTCACAAGGCGAGCGGGGGGAAACTTACATAGAAAAAAAAGTAAAGGGGGGATAACCAAATGGGGGGGTGAGCAAACAGCACAAGGGGGAGGGCCCAAAAAAAAGAAAAAAAAACGGCACTTGACTTGCCTCCTCCCAGAACGCTCAACGGTCAACACAACCAGACAAAAACCACAGTTCTGGGCGTTTTGGGGGGGGGAATAGTAAGGGGGGGGAAGGTACTCTCTGGAAGTAATTAAGTCACTTTGGGGGGTTCAAGTTAGGGTCAAAAGAACAGCGGTGAGAGGAGTGGCGCTCAAAATCACGTAAAGCGAAGGAAGAAATGGTTAGACGTTGAGGGAAAGAAGGAAGAAGGAAACGGGGAAAAAAAAAAAACAAGGGAGAAAGCAGCGGAGGCCGGTTCAATTGGGACTGGTCAAGGCGGGTCAGCAAAGGGGGGGGGGCGGGCTTGAGAAACCTTTGGTTGTGATGAAGTGTCATACCCGGGAGGAGTAGAAAATGGGTACTCGGGGGGAATATTGAAAAAGAACAACTTTGGAGAAATACAACAGAAAAAAAACAGGTTAAGGTTCCAACCTTAAGGGTAGGAGCGCAGGAAAATCCGAAAAAAGTCTTTCAAGGGGAAAAAATCAAAAATTCGCTAAAACATATCAAACTTCCCGTTGGCGGCAAAACAAACCGGCGTATAGTCATGGGATTTCAAAAGGGGTCGTTCCCTGGGGAAAAACGGGGTATTGGAACGGAATTTGATAAAAGAAAAAATGGGCGACTCCCACCGGTAGGGGAAGCCTTTTGAGTCCGGCTTGGCTGGGAGAGAGGCCGGGACGGGGAAAGGAGCGAAAAAAAACAAAAAGGGGGGGGAAAAGTTTGGGGGGACCGGGAGGAGGATGGACCGCGGTAAGATTCCAAAACGTCGGCCAGCGATTCCCGATTGGGGGAAATATTGAGTGGGACGGGGGAGTATTCGAATTGTACCTGCTGGGGCGGGGGAGTCCAAGGACCCTTTAATTTCACGCTGGGGGGCCCACGCCACAAAGGAGGAAAGAGACTTTTAGGGGGGAGGGACAGGAATGTCTTAAGGAAGAAAGGCAGGTCAAAGCCTGTGGAAGATGGTCGGATGCCACGCCGCATGCAAGCTCTGGGGTTGTCAACACTCGTGAAACTCCCTTTAGAAAGAGCGGATAACGGAGCAAAAAGGAAAGGGGGCGAATTGATCCAATCATAAAAAAAAGCCGAAGTGTGGGGGGGAAATGGAAAAGTATGATGTAAATGGGTTGTTGGAAAAATATCGAGAAAACAACAAACAAAAGTAAAAAACTATATGCAAAAAAATCTTTTTACCCTCAAAAAAACCGCAGTGGGGAGCTTGGGGTTTCAACTGGGGGACTGGGAAAATCGCAACGGGGTGATAAAAGGGGAAGAAACATCAGGGAGAAAGGAAAATCGAGTTGGTTTTTGATGAAGAGCGCCCGCCTAGATGGGAAAAGAGACACAAAAAAATTTCAATGGGGGCTGGATGGCCCAGGAGAGAAAAAAGAGAAGGTCTGGGCGAACAAAAAAAAGACCAGTGACGAAGGTTTCTTTTGCAAGATAAATCCTGCGACCCAATAACCCGAGCAGAAATTCTAAAAGGGAAAAGTTGAGCGTCCCCACTCCACTCAATAAAAACCATCGGACGGGGAGAAGTGCAGGAAGTGAGACCAGACAAAAAAAAAAAAATAGTGGAAAACGAAGCACACTTGTCACCCACACTCAACGACCGCGAAAAAACATTGAACGCCCGGCCCGGCTCACAGTGGAGAACCAAAAAAAAGAGGAAGGAATCCAGGGGTAGAGTTGTGGGGAAGCAAAGAAGCACTACTTTGTGTAATGGCTACAAAACGTCCGGATCAAGGCTACAAGGAAAAAAACGGGGGACACGTACAAGAGGAAAAATGCTTCTAGGAGTGTGAAAGGGCCGCAACGTGTGAAGGGTGGACAAAGGAAAGTGATTGAGTGGGGACGCGAAAGAAAGCAGCCCTTGAGGAAGATATGTGGGGGGGCCACCCGCTCAAAAAACTCCCTGGAGGAAAAAAAAAGTTGTGTGTCTGTTTCTGGTGCGGCCCAGAAAGGGAGAAAACAACGGAGAAATTGGAAAGGACGTTATGTAGAATTCAAAAGACAACTGAACGAACAACAGGGCTCTTTCAAGACCGGTGAAGAGAAAAGAACCAAAAAAACGGTGGAAAAAGTGGAGAGAACTGGGGGTGCACTGGCGTGTCCTCACTTAAAACAAGTTTTCCTAAGTCCCTCGAAGGAGGAATTTGGCGAAAAGGGCTTTTAGAAAATGAAAAAAAAGAAAACGCATAAGACGGTACAGGAGGGTGGTGCCCAGCCATTGGACGTCAATTTCCAAAAAGAAGACACTGTGGACGTGTCGGTGAGGGGGCGAAAAAAGGCCGGGAAAAAAAGAGCACACTTTTGGGTCGTCCTCCATGGTTTGCAATGCAAACAACGGGTAACGGAAAAGACGGTCTTATATAGGCGGAAAAGGGCACCCCCCACGCCAAAATGGGAGGTCAACGAACGGGGGAGCGTTCAAAAACTCGAAAAAGGCAAAAGGGAAAGCGAACTGAAACTTACAGTCATCAGCAAAAAGGATTCCTCAACCTGGTGCAAGGGAACCGGGGTTTTGCGGAACACAATGAACAAAAGAGACTGGGCCAAAAAACTCAACGACTCAGGGAATTTAGCTACGAGGGACCAAACCCACCCTAACAGCCCCAAAACCACCCGTGACGATCAGCAGACTGATCTGGGGGAAAAACATGGCTGCCAAGAAGTGGATCATTGTCGTATAGAGACCAACGCACAGGTCATGGTTGGAAAAAAAAAAAGAGCAAAGACAAGGAGAAAACGATTCTTGGTTTAAGGTCCGAACGCAAATTCAGGGCAAAAAGAATTGTCGGGAATTGGTCAGAAGGAGCATGACGCATCAAAGGGAGGAGTGACGGCGGAAAAAGGGGACCAGGGTGTGGGAATTGAAAAGAGAAAGCACTTTGACGGCCGCACACAACAGGGACTTGGATGAATAGTACGGAAAAAACTGGAACCGCATCGAACGAGGAAGGAAAACGCAGCGCAGTGCGAGAAGAACGAATAGTAAAGGGTAAAAAACCAAAGACAGACTCCTCAAAGGAAGAAATTTGTCTCAGGGGGGAAATGAGGGGGGGGGGACCACTTGAAAAGAAGGGTGTCCAGAAAGAATGGAAACTGTTGGAAACACCGAAAAAAAAAGAAACCGTTGAAAAAGCCCGGGACGTAAAAAAAACGGAGGTGGGTGTTACAGGTAAGGGGAAAAATGATTGTGACCATAAACGGATTTGAAGGCCAAAATTTTGCCAAGGGCGGGGGGGGGGGAAAAAGAAAAAAGGGAAAATTAATGAGAAAGGGCGTACAGTGGGACAGACAACCCTCAGTCTAGGCCCATCAAGCTGGTGTGTCAAGGAGTAAGAACGGGGAAAGAGGTAATCAAAAACCGAAAAAATTTAAGGCGAGAAGGGAACCAACTCCTATCAGAAGTTACGTCATCCAAGCACCAAGTCTCTGTGAAACCATAAGACCTTCGAGCTATACAAGAAGGGGTTAAAAGGCATACGCACCAACGGTTTCAAGAAAAAAGAAAAGAAGACGCCAGAACCGGGGAAAACGGCTTCGTGAGTCAATACCCAAAAGACACTCGGACAGGGAGGCAATGACTTACTAATACTACTGCCAGCCCCAAAAGGAAGTTTTATTTCCAAAGAAGGCACACCATCGAAGTAGCCAAGGAAAAAAGTGGTTTGTGGCAAACATAAAAAAAAAAAAAAAAAAAAAAAAAAAAAAAAAAAAAAAAAAAGAAAAAAAAAAAAAAGAGAAAACAAAAAAAAGAAAAATAAAAAAGTACACCATTCAGGGGTTAAACAATACGCCGCCCCAACCTTCCAAAAGAACTTTGGGCCATACGAGCACGAACGGGGGCAAGTTAAAACGAAAATCAGTCTGACCATGAAGGGAGACAAGTGGTGTTTTAAACAAGTGCAGGTCAAATAGTCTCCTGGTAAAAAAAGGGGCCAAACTTGTGGGGGCAAACACAAGGGGCAGACAGGGAATTGGGTGTTGCTTGTGCGAAAAATACAGGGGGACCCGGGGAAGAATTCGGTCGAAGTCAAAAAAAACCAACCAAACAGGTGC
>Ga0179593_1453963_pt1 | contig 10030 bp, 9 predicted proteins | sample CZODoug2_1_08_16_FD_185931 | JGI IMG/M metagenome (GOLD analysis project Ga0179593, IMG submission 185931) | Vadose zone soil fungal communities from Angelo Coast Range Reserve, California, USA - CZODoug2_1_08_16fungal (PacBio error correction) | ecosystem: Environmental > Terrestrial > Soil >...
ACTGCTTGTCTTACCTAGTACAAGCAGCAACCATGCTAAAAAAAAAACGCGAACTGGGTGATAGCGAAGTTAAAAAGGACGATGTGAGGTTGTGGCGAATTCATTCGAGGTCCTTAACCGCGGATACGGGGACAGGCTGCAGCCCGGCGAAACTGGAGGGAGGAGGTTCAAGGCTGATACTAATTGTCTACCTGAAGGGACGACTCAAAGGAACAGCAACTATGTGTCAGCAAGAATCTGGAAAATGAGTGGGGGGAGCGGTCCATATAGCCCAGGGGGGCAAAAAAGCCTGGTGTTGGGAACTGAGTTCATGTCAGGACGTAAATAGAAAGGACAGAGATGGATCGATTAAGACACAAAAAAAAAAAAAACTCTGCTCAATCTTGGGTACCGGGGGGCGGGGAAAAACCCCGAGCGGTTAGACTTCGCAAAGAAGAATTCACGCTCAAAACCAATTGAAGGGGTGTTGTGAAACGAGTCAGGAAAAAAAAAAACAACGAAACACGAAAGAGTTTCAGAAAAAAATCCGTCTGAAGGAAAATACGGCCAATGTTTCAATTTTCCTACGCGTGCAGACAAAATGAGAAAAAACTGAGCTTTGTCCTCTTAAGCCTCGCAACTCCGTGCTCAAAAAGGGACCGGGTCGGGACAGGCGATCAGGGGAAGAGAAGAAGAAGGCCCTTGTGGAGAGCAGATGGGAATACGCGACGCAAAAACATAGAAGTAGGAAGAAAGGGGCTGGGTACGCAGTAATCGGACCACACCAACTATCAATAAATAAAGAGGACGAACCCCGAACGTATTTAACGAAAATGGAAGAAAAGGACCAGGGATCAAAAAAATTAACGCCTCGCGGAGATGGGGCAAGACGGACTGCAAAGGCATGAGGCCCAAGAAGAGCGGAGCAAGAACTGAAAGCAGCCGTATTTCGCAACCGGCACGCCCCGAGCAAAGAACCGGTGAAGTGCATTCCCTTGCCGCAGATCTTAAAAAGGGGGTGGATCCGGGCCTGGAGGTCCTGGAAAAACGAAAAGAAGGAGTCAAAGAGGAGGAACAGGGGGAAGTTTGGTGTCGAGAAAGTCCGCGTGAAAGAGGGTGTCCAACCGCCGTGCGAAAAGGCAGGGGGAGGCCGTTAGGCGAAGAAAAAGGGAGAGAGCCTCAGATGGCGAGAAAGCGCACAAGAGGGGAAAGGAGGATATGGAAATTTACACGCAGGGAAGGGGCTCGGGAAAACATCTTCGAGACAAACACGTCCGACAAGGACACACACGGATTAATTATCGGGTCATGAGTCCTTCAAACGACGGGACAGCAATGGGATGACGGAAGTAAAAAAAAAAACAAGAAAAAAGGGGTGAAGAGTGCAAGAGAACCAAGTGCGCAACAGCGGTAAAGCAATGCAATAAAAAGCGGACTGGACCGCAGGAATCTAGAAAGAGGGGACGCCTGGCAAAAAACTGCTAAAATCCCTCCACGGAAGGGAATTGCCTGGGAAAGAAGTCCACGCAAGTCAGGGGGACCAAAAGAAATCAAAAACGTCCCCTGCACAGTAATCCTTGCAAACTCGAAATCCGCAGCCGCCAGGGACGCCATAGACTGTGAGTACTAACGTCAAGGGTCCCCGAGTTGGAGAGAAAAACAGTTTACCCGCAGATAGTACTCGTTAGGAGCGGGACAGTTCAACAGAAGTGAGAGAAGCCAGCGCCAGCCGAGTACGAAACACCTGAACCCGCCACAGACCGATAGAGCGAACCAGCTGGGAACGGACAACCCCCTTCGAGAGGGGAACCACCCGAAGCCGAGCGCCGGCGCCAAGCGGTGACGACGGTGGTTGCCAGACCCCCGCCGGAAAGACTGAAAGAAAGCGCAATCCAGGGAAGCGGCACCTCGGACAGTAAAATACCGCGCGAGGCAAAAGAGCCATCCACAAAAAAAAAGAGGTATGGGAAAACTAGATAGATCCTTACCCGAATCCCGCGGTAGAATAACCCGAAGGGGAAAAACGATCAAGCAACATTATGAAGAAAACCAGGCAATTCGGCAGAAACCGCGTGGGGTCGCCCGGGGCAAAACGGCGTACACCGGGACGGCGGCGCGTAGATAGGGGCGGGAAGGGCCCGACAAAAGGAAAAAAGGTGGTTGAAGCGACACAAACTTGGAGATCGAGAAAGGGAAAGACGAAGTACTCGGAAAGAGCTTGCTTCGAGGAAGGTTCCGGGGTCACTGCGTCTATACTCAAGCGAAGACTAGCCGCGGGGCCCCAAAAAACTGTGGGACTGAACTAAAATCGGGCAAAAGAAGGTAAGAGTCAATAAAAATGAAGAAAAAAAGAGGAGGAACGGAAAAAAATCTGCCTTCGATCGTGCAGGCGTCTCATGGTCGCAAAGGGCATTAAGGCACAGGTCACCGACCGTCCAGAGGGAGGCGCCCCAAGAATCTACCTGTCAATAGATAAAGCGGGTCCCCCGCGTCTGGCATCATTGGAAGATTCAAGCGGTGGGACGTTCCAATCATGTGGAAAAGGTTACAGAGGGGGCAAGCAAGAAGGTTGGAGGGACTTGGGACCGGGAAAAAAAAACTAACTACTGCCCGCCCGGCGAGGGGAGGACTAAGAAAAGAGATGAATCTGGCTAGAATTTTGAAGGGGTAGAGGAGACCGAAAGTGTTTTACCACCAAACCAGGGGGGGGTAAATTGACCATATCGCCCCTCCTATCTAGGGACGATATGGAGAATCAAAGAGAGGACGGGTTTTTCTTTTGGGCTGAGGATCGGGGATCACGGACCGAAAAAGTCCGGTGTCGCGAAAACAGAAGGTGGGGGGTACAACCATCTTCAAACAATCAGTAATGTACTTGATCCTAGACCAACCAACACAAAAAGCTGAAAGAGGGGAACATGTCGTGTGAAGAACAGACTCCGTGTAGAACTGAAAGAATCTCGGCACAGCTGCCATAGACCGAAAGCGAGGAGGGGACTTCGGCCATCTACAGGCTTCTTCATGATTATCACCGAGCTTGCTTCGGCAACAGAAAAAGGAAGAAACGACGGAAAGCAGAAAATAATCCGAACAAAAACGTGAGGTGTCAGGGGGAAGGCCCTAGCAGATGGAGGAATTCCACTACGTTTTCACGGGAAGACGGGTCACAAATAAGTTTAAGTGGGGTGGTAAAATCTGGCAAAAGAAAAGTGGAGAAAAAATCCGGCGCGCACATGTTTCTTCACAAGAGTAGGGTATGGGATGCGTACGTTCTCATCCAACCACAATTGCGGACGCGACGTCTCGAATTTCCCTCCATCCCAATAAAAAAAAAAAAAGGCAATCACGGAAGGTGGGCATGAGGAGAAGGACCACGACGATGAGTTGAGCGCAGGGAGGGATGAGCCGTATGTAAAATGGGCAGATAAGTTAATATTAAAGAAAACGAGTGGTTTCACTCGCGGTCCAGAAATGACGGAAAACAAAAAACTGATACAGGAGCAGAAGGTTGAAAAGAAAATGAGAGAAGCCATGAGCAACCTAAGGGACCCATAGTCCGGACAGGCCTCCACGCCTGGAGCCGAAGCGGGCGAGCGGTGGGTCAAAGAGCAGCACGACCGAAAGAGGAGGGTAAGCCAACCCCCAGAGACGAGAGGCGGGTGGGCCAACAGAAGGGGTGAATTTGAATACGCGCACCCAAGCATCCAAGGTCTACGATCTCCTCGATATGATGGGGGGAATGGCACAGTCGTTGCCGAAATTCAAAGAGTCTCGCCATAACTTCAAAAGCAAAGGAACGGTCATGTAAGAGACCGTTCCTTGAAAAAAAAAGGTACAAAGTCCGATAGTGCAAACCCCGCGCGAAAAGGTAAACAACCAGCACATCAGACGAGCTACTATGTCCGCATCACCCAGAAAGTGGTGGGCATGAGTTGATCTGAGGCAAAGAAAGCAGACCATAAGGACGGCTCCAAAAAAGAAGAAAGAAGAGGAAAGAGAAAAATCCTTAGGCGCCGGCTAGGAAAACGCAAGAAGAGAACGGGAGATAACAAAGGCTAAACTTGTTATCGCAGTCCCGTAGAGGATTATTGGGTGGCAAAGGATGGGAAGGGGCCTTGCACTCAGTTACAAACAGCCGTAACGGTCATGGGGATGAACAGGCCTCGAAAAAGCATGACCTTAGGGGAATAGTGCTGATAGCGTGTCTCGGCCAGTGGACGACGCCCCAACCGCCTATTTACAAGAGACTAGCCAGGATGGAAAGGTGGTGAGAGGAAATAAGCAACATGGACACACCCTTGCTGAAAAAAACTCGGCTCGAAGGGCGTACTGTGAAAAAGAAAGGGGCCATAGTCTAAATTACCACCGCTAGAAACACGAAAAACGTCGCGGGGAGGGGAAAGGAGGGTACGGAAAGAGTGTGCAAGCCAGGGTTTGCGTCATGCGGAAAATAGCGCTGTCAACGCTCGACAGCAAGGGCAGGGTTGGGCGGCATCAACTAGAAAACGAGGCCGAAAGACAAGAATTGCGAAGCAGAAAGACAGGATCTGACAAGGGTGGTCATTGGCAAGACGCTGCACCGCACTGCGCCCGCAACTCATGATGTGGAACAGCATCCGCCTAAAACGCCCGGGCGCGAGGTGAAAACGGGAGACTTCCGAGAGGGAGGCGTCAGATCCCCTGGTGGAACTGGACTAGACACCGCCTCGACGACGAGGAAAATGAGCAAGAGAAAGGGTCGAAGGAGGTGGGACAAAACAAATCTCAAATAAAACCTGGAAAAGTCTCTCCCAGAAAGAAAGTGGACTTACGGGAAATAAAAGGTGAACGGCGTCACGGGGATGAAAAAGAAAAAAGGCTTCTTCCGTCATCGCAGAAACTTGGCTGGCGCTTCAGGAAGAGAGGATAAAAGAGGAAAAGCTCAGGGAGAAAGCAATTAAGATCCTGTCAGACAGACACGGCACGCCCGAGCGTGCCACGGTCGATGGCATCAAAACCAGTCAAAGACGCTTCTTTGATGAGCCGTAAAGGAAAAGACCTGTGGGTCTTCCAACGAAAGAGCGATCCTGCAGCGGTGGGTGCTGGGTTGGATAAGTCCATTATCGGCGGGTAAGGGTGTAGAGAGACAAAGGGCCTTGTAAGGGCGAAAGACTAAACACCGAAAAAAAAAAGAAAAAGGATAAAAGCAAGCGTCCGAGAAAAATCCAAGGATGCGAATGGAAAGTTTACCAACCTGGGAAGAGCTCGGGCAAACGCGTCAAAGGAAAAAAAGACGGCACCCGGTAGCCAGACAACAAGAGGAAGAGCAGGGGAGTAACCTTTCAAAAAAAAAAAAACAGGAAGGCAGGGAGGAACGGGGGGAAAAACTCTAACCAAGTGAGGCAAACGAGAAAACAACCAGATGGACGAAACGGGAAAGGCCAATGCTGCAGAAGCGGATGGGACCGTTGAAAGTATCTGACGGCCCTGTATAAAGGAAGGCGAACCAAAAAAGGCGGCTAGTGGACCTTGCCAGCAACTGCACGCGCAGGCCAAAAAGCGACCAGAGAAATGCAACATTTCTTCAGGAAGGCCTGGTTACCCTCCAAAGCCGAACTCAAAAGGGAGAATACAGAAGGGGGCACAAGAAGGTTGGAGAGAACAGCAAAACCATGGGGAGAAAACCGATGATAAGTCTGCACGGCCACCGCACGGACGAAAAAACTCTCCGCCGAGTAGATTGCGCCCTCTGAAAAGCCCAGGGCGCATAGACAGCGCTGGACGCAATCTCTTCGAACCAACCAAGAAAAAGCGGAAAACCGTCCTCGACGCAGGTCATGGTGGGGGCGAAAAAACGAGGCAATGCAGAGAAGCAGGCCAGGGTGGGCTCAACCGGGGGAATCGGAGACGGAAAGGGGGTCACCTTCACGCGACGTCCCGGGCGAGGCGGAAGGAAGAAAAGATCAACAAGAGGAAAAATATCCGGCAGCCTCGCCGGTAGAGTCAGCCGGTGAAACCGCCGCCCTCACCAATGATCGCACCCGGCCTCAAGTGAACAGAGGTAAACGTCGGGGGGGAGGAGAGAACCAATTACAGGGAAAACAGGAGCTTCTAAAAGCGATCTGTCGGGGCCGTGAAAACGGGTTGTCCGGCGACCAGCTGTCTAGCTCCGAGGAGTGGCGGGGTACGTGAGAGTGACCGGCCGAGACGAAACTTCGCGCCGTTGGATGGGGACGGACTACTAAGAGAAGAAGGACGCGGCCAACGGGCTTTAATTGCACTAAAAATCGTGAGGTTAACTGACCCCTTAGTCGAAGCCTGTGAGTAAAGTCGAAGGTCCGGCCACGGAATCGGAATGCGAACGCAGAGCAGGCAACTGCTAGGCATGAAGGACCAGGTCAACGAAGAGAAGGTAAATGCTCCGTAAAGTCCAGAACTACGGGGAAACAGATCTGACAATCTTTCCATAAGCTGAGGAGCATGTCCCTCGACCAATTCGAAGATTGGGGTGGGGAAGGGAAAAATCGTTGCCACGCACAAAGGTTTCGGTACTTCCTTGGCAGAACAACGAGTAAAGAGGAACCGGAGGGGGAAAGGGGGTACAAGAACATGCCTCCTATTTAAGACATTGTTGGACCGGGGGGGCAAGGGCGAAAGGGGAACTCCCTGGTTTAACCAACGGCCCATAGTTTACAAATTTACATATCGCTAAAAAAAGGCCTAGAAAACTATGGAAGAAAAAAAGGGGGGGGGGGCTCGGGAGAGCCAGACGGAGGGTGTTGAATCGGGAGTCAAGGACACGGCACCGCACAAGGATGTTCGCGATTTGAGACAACACCTCTTCAGACGCGATGGTGACAAAAAAAAAATACACACCACAACGTCCAAAGAAAGGGAGCCTTGTCGGGGAAGACAAGGGGAAAACCGGAGTGAGACGGAAGAAACAAGAAGAATCGGACCCGGGAAGAAAAAAAAAAAAAAAACACAAAAAAACACCAGGGGGGGGGGGGGGGGGGAGGCAAAAACGGGGAAGCATCAAGAAAAAAACAACATCGTAACAAGCAGTCAGGTAAGGGGAGGACTAAGCTTTTAATCGCAGGCAAACGCAGGTCACAGTCAGAAACACTCCGCGATTAACGGACCCGTCGGATTGAGACATGGGAAAACCGAACTCAAGATTTCAAATAACGCTTCAAAAGAAAAAAACTTGAGAAGACGCCTGCTGAATTTTAGGGGGGTAAAATCCTAACAACTAACGGGGAACACTCCTTCGATAAAAGTGCGGTCCTAGACAGCTCAATCGCGGTCTCAAACAAATTTAATTCGGACCCACCCCAAAAGACAAAGGGTTAAAAGCCAAGTCCTGAAAACGGAGTCAGAAAGCGAAAAGAAACAAGAAGTGATGCAGGAGCAGGCATTGAAAAAAGGCCTTCTGCGACGAAATAAAAAAATACTGGGAGAGATTTATTAAGGCGAAAGCAAAAAGTGTTGAGGGACATAGCTTTCGTGCTCGAAAAAAAACGGTTGCTAAGAAGATCCCAAAACACAGGAAGGCGGGCTGTGCGAAAGTTTAAGGCGCTAGGGGGAGAAAGTCCAGGGGAGCCACCTTAAGAGGGAACCTCATAATCCCAGCCGCCAAAGCTACGCCGAGAGCGGTAGAGTATGCGGGGGGGGAGAGGGAGCAACCTGGAAGACTCGAGTGCCATAACAGGAGAAAAAGCAAGCGGTTCAAAACACGGGACGGATGCTACGTCTCAGACGCACTCATCACTTATACAAAAGGGTCAATGGGAAAACGTGCATGGGAAATCGTGTACCAGGAAGGCGCGAAAATAACACAAAGAACGTCGCAAAAATGTAAGGTACAGGCACGTCAACCGAACCGTGTGCTTCTCCGTAAAGAGTGGAGAAAGATTCGCCTTAAAAAAACCCTCACGCTAGGGCCAGCTCAAGGTCAAAAAAAGAATCAAACAGAGAAACGTGGTTACATGTCAGTTGAAAAAAGGGCAAGAGCCAGAAAACCAGAATGGGATCAGAAACAACAACGGAAGAAAAGGGGGTAGATAGATCCTGTTCCGTCAGGCCTTGCCCTCAGAACGGCCAGTGCTGAAGAAACCTGGGGGATAAAAGGAAAAAGCTATTAATGCGGACGAGTTGGGGGGGGTCAAGGGAAACGGGTTCCGGGACCTCGGGACCTGAACCAAGTAACGGACGGTTGACGGAAAACCTGCGCGCAAGAAAAAAAAGGTCAACGTGTCTGGCTATACTCGCGGGAACCGGGGATGAAAAGAAACGAAAATGCCACCACGGGCCTATTTACGGATGAGGAGACAGTGATGAGGGGTTGCGCGTCCAAAATCACGGGTGTCACCCACAAACAAAAAAACTCGCTCTAGAGCGGTGGTCGGTGTCCTTTTCTAAGGGAAGAGAGAATGACGGAGGGGAAACAAACAGCATCGTAAAGACTCAGAGACTTCCCGCGGGCGGCCTGGGATCGGAATATGGTCCCTCTATTGCCATGGCAGGATCACTCAACTTGCGCTTAAAGCTCGCAAAAAAGGCAGGCATGTGTTGTAAGCCAACTACCGAGCAACAAACAAACGGAAAAAAGAGAGTTCAGGGGGAAAAAACTCTTCTTAGGAAAATCGTAAAATATAAAGGGCAACTTGGGGTTTCATTGGCAATCAGGGAAAGATACCGGCGCCCGCACTCAGTCGGGACTCTTCGCACCTTTAAAACTCAGGGGCTACGGGACACGGGGCGGGGAACAGGGTCGCAGGGAGATCAATAATAACCCCATGGGGGGAGACCCGAGGGAAGACTGTCAATCGCGAAACAAGGGACGCCGGAACGCAAGGTTCAGTGTAGCAGGATTAAAAAACCACAAAAACAACAAACCAAATCAAATACTCCTTCAGTAGAGACCCCGAACGATGAGGGTCGTGACAGTCTTAGCAAGTGATCAACACCTCCTACGGGCTGGAAGGAATCGGAGGGGGGAAATGGAAATGCAGGACTGAAAAGAAAGGACGAAGCAATCTCAGGAATCACGACAAGAAGTAGGCAGAGCACGCCCGGGAGCTTAAAAAAAGAGGATGGGACTCCCTGCCGCCAATCTCGGAGGGGATGATCCGTTAAATCGGGCCCTGTCCCTCCCACGAAATATTCTCCTCTTAACAGAAGTGGGGTGAAGGGGGGTTCGATCAAAATCCGGAAATTGACTAACCGGCGGAGAAGACAAGCCTGGGCGTGTTGAGGGGATCGTGAAGAAACACCGGGGAAAAAACAAAGTCCTCGCTGGTAGCAAAAGCAGCTGCTCATCATAGGGCAGACGATATGGGGGGGAATTAAAAAAATCTCTGGTAGGCTCGGGGAAAACAAGGCGCTCGCAAACAAAAACAAGGAAACCACCGAGGAAGAAGAATGTTCCCATGATTAAACCGTTACCCTACGGGCAAGAAAGGCGGTCTGAACGAAGGAAGATAACCACCCCGTGGGAAAAGGGTTCCTCACCGGGGAACAAAAAGGGAAGCAGGCCAGGTAGAAGGGGACGATTGGGTCAGGATGGAGAAGAACCCGGGAGGAAAAAGGAAAGCACTCAATAGCCGGCCCTCAAATAGGCGGTGGAAACTTCACCCTCGTAGAAGCCAGGGAAGGGAGAACAACCTAACTGCTTAGAAATTCATGTGTCAAAAAAAAATCGATTCCGAAAAAGGAAGGCCAATATCACAGAAGGACTACCTCAGAGACCCTCTTTTGCCAGCACCGGCAAAGTGGAACCTGAGGAGTCGTACGAATCGAATAAGTCACCGGAAGAGAGAAGCAACTCAGGCCGGAGACCGCGACCCGCATCACGCCCAGCAAAAAGACTACGAAAAACAAGCTGGAAAAACAAACTTCGAAAGAGGTCCACCCAACCCTCCCCATGCAAGAACCCGACAAATAAAAGAAGAACTGAGAACATTTGACTCAAAGACTCTCAACCAGGAAGAAGCAGGCCCAGTGCAAAAACATCAAGGATCTTAGCAGAGGTTGGAAACCTGGAACTACTTCTAAAAGGCGGGGTCGGTGA
>Ga0179593_1505487_pt1 | contig 10030 bp, 7 predicted proteins | sample CZODoug2_1_08_16_FD_185931 | JGI IMG/M metagenome (GOLD analysis project Ga0179593, IMG submission 185931) | Vadose zone soil fungal communities from Angelo Coast Range Reserve, California, USA - CZODoug2_1_08_16fungal (PacBio error correction) | ecosystem: Environmental > Terrestrial > Soil >...
CGGGGAAAACCCCGTCCGGCTTGAGGGCAGGAACTAGGGCCCATTTGTGTCCGTCATTCTAAAGGTGTCGTAAATCTAAGGACGACTTCAAAGAGAAAGATTCTTTAAAAAGGCGGCACTAAGTCAATTCCAGGAGTATACTTGGGAGGAGAGGGGGGAACTGGTTCGGAAGAGGGTGCCCCGGGGGGTTCACCTTCAAAACAGTCGCCTTCGAAAACAAGAGCTGAACCAGAAAAGCTTCTCTCCTCGGAAGGGGGGGGGGTTGTGGGGGGGGGGGGGGGGGGGGGGGGGGGGGGGGGGGGGGGGGGGGGGGGGGGGGGGGGGGGGGGAGGGTGGGGTCATGTCCTACCTACTTGAATTTGAGCTCCGAAGTTCGGGATAAGGGGGGGGGTTGAGAGAAGAGCACTTCTTGCTCAAGCCTCAATGACATAGAGGGACCAGTGATGGGGCTCCTGAGAGCTCGACTGAAGAACTTGGCCTAAAATCGCTGCAGGTAATCTAAAACTTCTCACTATCTAATCTAAGAGAAGGAGCCTTCTTTAACAGGGTATTGGGCGAGTCATTGACGGGTTGGGTAGATAGGAGCCGTCCTCGTCTGCAATAAGAAGTCTGCGAGGTCGGGAAAGGAAATAGCCACAGTGCCGGATAAGCTCCAAAGAGCAGGAAAATCAAAAGTCCAAGAAGGTCGATGGAAAACCTCGAATGGGCTGGACAGGAGGGGGGAGGGGTGGGGAGAGGAAAAGGGTGGGGAAGGGTGGGGGGGGGCGGGGCATAAGGAGAGGGAAATGCGGACGGGGGTGGGGGGGAGTGGTAGGTGGGAGGGGGGAGGGGAGGGGGCGAGGAAAAGTGGGGGGGGGGGGAGACGGGTAAGATTTTGGGCCATGGGAAGAGAGAAGGGGTAGGGTATGAAAAGGGAGGAGGAGGATAGGGGGGGAGGGGTAAGACGGGGGGGTGTTGTGGGTGATGGAGAGTGGGGTAAGAATTGGGAAGTGTGAATAGAAAGTGGGAGACAAATGGGGGAGAAGGCGGTGGAAAGAGAGGTGGGGGAGAGGGTGGGAGGGGTGGCTGGTAATAGAGGGGAGGGGTAAGGGATGTAGATGTGAAAGGGAGGGGGAATGGTTGACGGATCGGGCTAAGAAGTGAAGGATCAGTCTCTTGGGCACAGAGAGTCTGGAGGAGGGCGGTAGGGGGGGAGAGGGAGATTGAGTGGGAAGTAAACGGCGGGGTGAGGGGAGGGGGGCGGAGGATGAGGGAGTAGGAATGTGGGGAAAGGGAGGTATAGGAGGGTTCCAATGGGGTAGAAAGCAGAAAGAGTGAAGGGTGTGGGGGAGGATGGGAATGGGGAGGAGTGTGGGAGAGGGAGGGGGAGGAGAGAGAGTAGGTTCTGTCAGGCTGCGCGCTTGAGACTGGGAAAGAATGAAAAGTAGTAAGAGGGCATGAGGTATGGGGGGAGGAGGAGGCGTCAATGCGGGGGCGTCTGGGGCGCTCTGGGTTAAAGCGCGGCACGAATAGTGGTTGAGCTAACACCTCGGAAGGGTCTATTCTCAATTCGTCGACATTCGAATAGGACTTGAGGCTCCGGTCATCATAATTGCCGTCGATTTTGAATAATGGCTCCGCAACCTCCTTCCGTAGATCACCGAAGGCCCGTACGGGAGGCGGCGTCTTTCAGACATGGAAATACGCTGTAAGAGGTTTAGAAGGTCGCTCAAGGCGGTCTCAGCACAGCAGCTCTTAAGGGGTCAAGGAGGGCCCGCTTGGTGCGCAGGGGGGAACAAAAAGGCGAACAGGAGGCTATTCAGGAACTAAGGGCTTGGACACGGTCGAGGGACTCGCAATGGTCGGGGAAAGAGCTGGCCCGGAAAAACTCCAGAAGCAAACTACGTTTCGTGATGGCATAATGGGGAGAAGATGAAGATAGAAGAAAGGCCTAGCCGCTTAAACCAGGTAAAAGCTAAAAGGCTCCTTAATCAACCAAGGCAGGCAAACTTTAGGGGGAGGTTATCGTGACTACCACCGGCCAGTGAAAAAGGCAGCATGTACCAATTAAGCTGCTCAAAAAAAACGGATGAGTGAAACGAATGCGGATTCTGGGTGGCAATTGTTCTCTAGAGGGTAGAAAAAAAACATTAAAGCAGGGAATTTGAGTGGGATGGTCGAGAACCGTTCGGGAGAATTTGAGAATAAAGTCCTTTTCGCCATCTCTTGTTAGGTAAAAAGGGATACCGCCAAGCCTTGTTTCCGTTTTCCAATACTTTCTTTATAACGACAAGGCGAAGGACTGCGGCTTCGACCCCGCCGGATCCCGAAACGTCTTCTAACCTGCCTTTCCGAATGACGTTTTGTCCAGTACCCGAAAACAGGTCGCCTCTCGACCTTTAGAAGAAGAAATATCTAACTGATTCTCCATAGGAGAAGAGAACTTCTCAACCACATCTTCGCAGCATAGGAATTCAGAACAATCCCCCCCTGACCTTTGCTTGGGGGTATGAGAGCGGGGCGCCGGTGGCGACATTATTAGTACACTCAAGGACAGAGGAAAGAACCATCGAACGTCTGGTTACCTTTAGTGAGATGGCGCCAGGGTAGGCCAAGCTCCTCGTAACGATTTTCAGGTGGGGCAGATACAAGGGAAGGTGTAAAGGTGAAGAGTTTCCATGTAAGGACCAATCGTTGTTAAATCCTTGTGCGCAGCAGGAAAAGGAAACACCGCCGCGGGAGCCCGGAGGGGAATGAGGTGGAAAACTGTGCTGGTCTCGTCTATCCCTGGGCCATCCGGCACCGGGGATTGAAAAGAAGGCATCGCCTGACGACGCTTATGCTGCAGAGGGGAGGACCTATCTTAAAAGCTCATTGAAAAGCAAGGAAATGTTGGCATTCAAGGGGGATCTCTTTTTTGGTTTTGTGGGGTCATCCCCCGTACTATCTTGAGAAAATTGGAGGTCTACATGGGTCATGTCTAGGTGAAACAGTCGTCTAGTCGAGAGGGAGAATAGGTCTCCTCTTCAAAATAGACCGTCTAGGCTTAATTCTAAACCCTCAAACTCGCTGTTTGTCTCTGGAGTGTTTCTTATCCGGACCACTCGAAATAGAAGTTGAGGCTATGCTTCGCCAATCCCTCGGGGGGGTATTTATAAAAGAATCGACCCCCCCCGGGGTCAAGGAGGAACGATGTTTGTCGATAAGAAAGCCGGGGATTCTTTCTGAGTGCGGCGCGGTGGTGGCAGGGCACCTCGCTTCTAAGGAGATCACAACCCGAATCGCCACCCCAAGGGACTAAAACTTCCAGACGGCCGCGTGGCAGTGATTTCTGCGGAGTCGGGGAGGGAGGGGTTTTCTGAGTCGGTCACTCCCAAGGCTTAGATGTAGATGAAGAAAGAAAGTTCCCTATTGGTTCAACAAATAAAGCGTACTGAATGGAAATAAGCTTCCCGAGAAAAAGAGCCAAAGGGAATGATGAAGGGAAGAGAGATAAGGGGGCGGGGTAAGGTAGGCCCTTTTTAAAAATTGGGAGGGAAGACTCACGTGCCACCTTTTCCCCATTACGACGAAAGAATACGGGGGGGGAGTGGAATAGGGAAATCAAAGAATTCTGGCCATCTTTCACCAATCGGAGGAAGGTGAAGGGATCCGGGGTAGGCTCTCTTGTTCTCCGAGCCAAGGGTCATGGAAGCAACCTCCCCAGAATTCAGCCTTTGCCGAGCGCGTTCCGGCCTACATCAATGAAGTTCGAAAACAACCTCTCTCTAAGGGGTAAAAGGGGGGGTTTTGAGAAATGGGGGCAATACTTGAAGGGGGGGCTAATGAGGCCTTTCTGGTGAGAGGAAGGGTAAGACATGTGTGCTGTCTGGTACTAGACTGGACAGTGCTTTTTCCACTGTGGTGACTTCGCAGCCGTCTCTCCGCTTGCGAGGTGGCAACCCTTCATTATTGAAAAAGAGAATAAGGGCCCTAGCTAGTTTTAGAATCTGCGATTAGAGGTCTCCTGCGGTAAAAAAAGAGCGGAAGGGGATTCAGGCGGGGGAACGCTAAAGCTATAGGGTACAAAGCCAAGGAGAAACATCCAAACGATGCCGTCGGTGCTGGGAGAGAGCCAACTAGGGACCCGTCGAAAGTTCTCAAGAGAGTGGCGGCCAACTACTGCCAGTTCTTGGGTGAGAAAAAGAGGGGGAGGGCGGGGAAGTTGAGAAAAATTCTTTAGCACCCGGCGTTAAAGCGCATGCCCAGCTGAGAATAGGCCTTACTGAAATAGGGGACAAGCTGCTCACCTTCAAAGGAGGGAGAGTCTGACCTGCTCCATCGGTCCGGTAGAGGGCAGTTCATCGGGGGGCTAATCAGAATTAAGGAAGAATGGCTCACCCACCGGTAGGATCATACACCTGATTAAGAACAAAAGACCTTCTTTGCTTATGGATTAGAGGGAGGGAAGGGGGGGGGGACAAGATAGCATCATCTGTTTTAGAAGAAGCTGCAACTGGGACAGAATCATAAAAGAAGCGGGTGAAGTCAGAAGGGAAATGATCAAGGAAACTCCGGGAAATCGAATTTTGAAAAGGCGCCTAACTGAATTCTAAAATCTCAGAGAACGCTTCGTATAGCTTTATAAACAATGTCCTGAGTACATCGATCTTTCAGGAAATCGCGGTCCTGATCAAGAAAAAGTGTGGCAGCATTTGGTAAATAAGTGGTGTCTTCTCCTACATGCGGTCAGAAAGGAGCCGTTACCCAAGTCTCCTCTAACCGGGAAGAAGGAATACTAACACAGTCATTGGAATGGGCTTTTTCTTCACTGATGAGAAAAAAACAAAGAAAGGGGGGGAAGAGGTTCTTGTCCAGGACTCTCAAAACCATGAGAATATATCAGGGGGACACATGCGAAGGCGGTTGGGGGGAGGCAATTGGTGAGGTTTCGAATAGACAAAGAGTGCCTGAGGGGCGCGTTGAAAAGTGGCGCGCCTCGTAAGATCTAGGCGTGAAAGCCGGCAGCAATGCGGAATGATGAATAGAAAAAAAGAAGGGGCACCCGCTTTTTTTCCGGTAGCGCGCTGAAAAGTGCGCGCACAAGGAGTGTGGACGGCCGGTACAATCAGATGATTAATAGCATGGGGCGCTCGAAGAGTCTCTAGATCGAAGGGTTTGTGATTACCTTCTCTAAAGAAGAGGAGAAATCGGAGGTGAGGTGACTCTACTGAGAAAGATTATTCTCGAGTCACATAAAAGAACTGCCATCTTGAGTCACGGGGGAAAACCGAGAAGAGTACAGAATCTGAAGGAAAATCAAGCGCTGGGAGTCAAAAGGCGGTGTGAATCTCTCAGGTCGGTTGGGCGATCGTTATGAGGACACCTCTGAAGATTATTACGCGACTTGAGAAAACTTTCTTAGGAAAATAAGAAAGGTCACTATCCATTGCTCGTTTGTGTTTCCTAGGGGGAAACCAAGTAAAGCATATGTCTTCTGGTATTTCCTACGCTCTTTTACACAGGAGTAGGAGGAGCATTCCCTCTCTTTTCTGAAGATCGGGGGAGGTTGGCAGCATTTTCTCCAGGTTAGTGTAGAATCTTTCTCGGTCACGGGGGGGAGGAAGTACAAAAGCTGAATCTCGGATCTTAGATTAGTAGGGGGGCTGTCGGGAATCGGACAAGCGGCTATAGAACAGTCAAGTCGTGTAGGCAAAGTTACCTACAAGCGGATCAAACTAGGCTCCAATTGGGGGTCGAGGAAAAGGAGGGATCATGTGAGGGCCCACTGGCTAAACTCTAGGGGAGGGGGCGTCCTACGTACAACTGGTGTAAGGAAAAGGGTGAAGGAACCTCCCTAAGAGGCCGCGCCCGGCTCAAGGTTCCATTCTTGGATCCAATTTCCCAGGGAGATTACCATTATTTCCAGAGCTCAAAGATCTGGCCCCCTCTCTTGCTCAGGGCCGGGGGCGGTTCTCTGCGACTTTGCATTCTTGACGTTTAGGGAAACGCGTGTCAAAAGAGTCATGGGGACCTTTAATGTTCCCGGCCCGGGAAGCCCTATTGGGGGGTCGCTTCTTCGAGGGCCCTCCGGAGGAAGCTCCGGAGGACCCCTCTCGCCCTGGACCCTAAGAAGCCCCTAGTTCCACTCGGTGTTCAGCCATGCTGTCCGTTTGATCCAATAAGCAGCATAGGGGCATCCGCCAAAGGAATACTGAAGCCATAGGACTTCAAGAAAGTGACCAGTTGACGAAAAGAGATGCCCGGGAAAAAGATGAAAGCACGTCAGACCTCCCTTCAAGAAGAGCCTGCAGTGGGGGGAACGGTTACCTCTAGGGGAATCAAAAGAAAAAACAAACAACTTAGTAGTAGAAAAAAGTATAGGATATTCGGTGAAAGTGGGTACCACTGCCTTCCAGGGGAGTGCGTGGAGCACAGAGGCCATGGGAAAGAGGTGGATATAATCTAAAAGGAGGTTGGGAGCTCCAGAAAAAAAAATCATATGAGGGAAGCGGGAAAAGCAAGGAAGGTCTCCATAGAGGCCTGGGATAATTGGCTCTTCTTCGTCTAGAGGCAATCCTGCCTTGTTTAAGAAAGAGGGATCTCCCGGGGCCAATCCTTGCTTAAAGTGCCACTCCACTTGCTCCTCCAACGGAGGTCAAGAAGTTCTGCGGAAACAATAAGTCGCCGGGGTAAATCTGGTGGGGGGGAATCTGGGACATCTGTGGACTTGAGAAGTCCCTCCCAATGAATTCAGGGTCTTCTAGGGGGGTCTCTACTCAGAGGGGGCGAGTTCTAGCGTAATCTAAGGGGTTAAAAAAAAAGGTGAGCCTGCTTCGAGAAAGAGCTTACCGGTGGCCTCACATCTATCCGGGCTAGGTCGTGCTAAAAAAAATGCTCAAAGAACATAAATTGGAAAAAGGATATCTGGGGCGGCCTGAATCTATGCTGGAGGAGCCGCGACGACTTGGCGGGGTTCGGCAGAGTGGAGTCGCTGGGTGCCCACTAGTGCGTATTAGGATGCTCTCTTCGTGTCACCGTAAGCCTTAAAAGGTGCATCTCTGGCGCTTCTGGGCGGTTTCCTCGGATGTGGATGTATGAGGTGTAATGTCTGTCCTTGCCTCTAAAAAGAGAGTTTGGGTTATACCAGTGAAAGGAAAGATGGCTAAACCTTTGTAAACCATCTCTACCGGGGGCGATGCCGGGGACAGAGCACGTCGGGTCCGCCTAACTGCCCTTTGTCAATGGTGGTAGGGCTATGAAACGGGATGGCGCCGTGTGTCTTGCCTGGTATGCTTCTCGTGGCTCCGCCGGGGGGCTGGTAAGAGCGTCTCTGGGGTATACCTCCCAATAACTGAAACGAACGAGACGCGTAGGTCAGTGTCAGGGTGTTGAGTCCTTCCACGCGGTTGCACGGTTGAACCTCTCTTGCGAAAAGGTTGGGTACGAGATCGGGTTATTATACCCCGTGACGGGGGGACGAGTCAGGTCGCCCAAGTCTTCGGACAAGGCACATTTCGGACGGATCTGCTCGCGCCGGGGTGGAATAAGTTCAGCCTTCTATGACGGGAGCCGTCCTCGGGGGGGGGAGAATCCTTTGAGTGGACGTGGCTCCGACCCGGTGGAGGTAAGGTCGGGCAAGTGATGCCCTGGGATGACGTCGGTCGATGTATAACGGTGGCCATCTTCAGTGGCCGAAACCGCGTGGGGGGGCGAGAAGGTGGCCTTGTTGCGGTGGGGGGGAAGAGGAGTACAGTGCTGTTGGGATTGCACAACGTTGTGTCTATGGTCTCGTTCTGCTGGTAAGCATTGTTCCGGTGGAACGTCCGAAAAAGTTGAAGGTAGAGGGAGGGGAGGGGAGGGTGGGTGGGAGGAAGAAGAAGGGCAGGGGACGGAATAGGGTGTTAGGAAGGAGGGGACGTAATGATCGAGGGTCAAGGGAGCGGGGGAGAAAAAAGTAATGACTAAGGTCATGGAGTTTAGGTTGGGGGAGTGTAAGGTTAAAAGGCGCATCTGGCGGGGAATGGGCCAATGGTGGGGTGGGTCGAGATCACGGGAGAAAAAAAAAAGGCTGTCTCATCATCGCTATGAGCTGCGATATCCTCTCTGCATTGGGGTCAAAGGTGAAATTTCTCAGATAATTAACAAAACAAAAGGACGCCAAAAAAGAGTGCTGCTGAGAGGAAGAGCTCGGGAGTTCTTCTGTTCCACTTCATCTTTCCAAAACTCTCCGGTCGAGGTCAAGTAAGGGCTCGTATGAAACCAGGTTCCACGGAAACAGCTTGAAGTAGGGAATACTGGGCTGCCTCAGTCATAGGAGGAAAAAGTAGTGCAAGAAATTCGAACGATAAGAAACCTGGATCCGAACCACGTCCTCAGGAAGGGGGGGGGGGGTGGGAGGTCGATCGGTGTCGCTGGCCCGGTAAAAGGCAAATGGGGGACCATACAGATACAAAAAAAGACTGAGGTGAAGGAAAAGGAGGGAATGGAGAAGGTTCTTTCCTCGGGAGTAAGAGGCCCGAAGGCAAAGAGATCAAAACCGTCCAAAAAAGCCTCCTTAGCCCTCCGATCCGGGGGGGCTGTTGTAATTGGGGCGCGCACGAAGGCAAGACTGAGTTGCAAAGTCCGGGAAGGCCAGCGGAATGATTCCTGGGATCACCAAAGGCCATAAAAAGGCACCTCCGGCGGGGGGTTCCGTGGGTTTGCGAGTCCTTTGCCCTCGTGGGCAACGCAAAGTATCGAATTCTCTTAATCCTCCCTAAGGATTTTTTCATTACCAGGGGAATCTTTGCACGCGCTAAGATATTTAGGTGAAATCCGAGTCCTCAGGAAGCCGGCAGAAGTGTTTTCGGACCCAGGGGGGGGGGCGTTTCCATCTGAGGTGAGAGGGGGACTAGACAAAAACAGGACACTCTATCGGGGGCTCTGAGGATTAAGAGGGACAAACTACCTGCCTCACAAAAAAAGGGAGCATGAGAAAGTGCTACAAGAGCCCTGAAGTCTCCCCAAAGCCGGAAAAGGTGGGGTTTTCATGACGGGTTTATGAAGAAAAATTCGGGTGCTCCGAGAAAAGGCGTTCGTACCGCGCTGACGAATCTTAGGAAGAAAGTTAAAATCGCCTTGTCTAAAGGAAGTGGGAAGTCAAATTCAATCGACGTCCATCTCCAAAGTGGGGTGGGGGCCCGCGGCAGACAAAGAAAGATGTAGATCGATGTTTTTTGCCGCTGAAAGTTGAAAAATCCTTGGGGACGCACATCTTTAATCAAGCCACCGCAAATCTAACCCTATTGGGAAATTTTAATCTTATGCTGTCTGATATCTTGGGGTCACAGTGTGACTAATCCCTTTGACGGAAGGGGAACTTGGGGAGTATAGATTCCCTTCTGTGACAAAAAAGCGCTGGGCACGAGAGTGTAATACCTATCGCTGGAAAAAGAAAGGGGAGGGCTGGATCGGGGGTGAAGAAAGGTAGGTACTCTCGGGAGAACGACAAAGATATACTAGGCAGTTGGGACGAGAAAAGAAGAGGGGGGGTCATTGGGCTCTAGGGGAATGGTCCTCGGGCCAGAAGAGGCTGAAGCCAGTTCAGAGGGGGGGGAACAAGGCAGCTTCTATGGGAGAACGGCACAATATTGTAAGGCACAGCTCCACAAAAGAAAGCGTCTTCTAAGGCAAAGTGGGGTCCAGGGATAAAACAAGATGCAACCCCACCTCTTCAGAAGCTTTACATTGTCAGGATGCGATCGAAGGGGTGGGTGGAAAAAGGGGTCGGGGAGTTCGCTGAGGCCCGGCTTCTCAGGCGCATGGGTTTTCGGGGGACGGAAAGAAGGCTCTGGAAAGAAAAAAATATAAGAACGGCACCCATTACACCGCCGCATTCAAGCAAGAAGTCGCAGTGTTCAAGAAGCTCTCATAATTCCGAACTACTCATAAAAGACGTGGTGGCGATTAAAGAACCGCACACAGGATGAGAGGCCCTGACCAGTGTTGCTAACGCTTTTTCTTTGAGACCTGACCCTAATCCCCTTCCCCGTGCCGGGGACGGTCCTTACAAGAAACCGCGAAAAGAGAA
>Ga0179593_1717132_pt1 | contig 10030 bp, 14 predicted proteins | sample CZODoug2_1_08_16_FD_185931 | JGI IMG/M metagenome (GOLD analysis project Ga0179593, IMG submission 185931) | Vadose zone soil fungal communities from Angelo Coast Range Reserve, California, USA - CZODoug2_1_08_16fungal (PacBio error correction) | ecosystem: Environmental > Terrestrial > Soil >...
GAGGAGGGAAAAACCAAGCAGCTTCCACATACATTCATTTTTTTCGTAGGGGGGAATGCTTCGCTTTATTTCCTCTCCTTTAGTCTAACTTTCTTAGGGAAAAAAAGGGGGGGAAGGACGAGTTTCTTTTTCTTTCCACTCGGAGAATTTCTTCTTAACTCATAGCTTAGGGAGGGGAAAAGGAAGCCATCGCCCTTTTCTCTTTCCCCTTTTTTCTCGAAAGGATGTTCCTCCCTTAAATGAGAAGAAAGGGGATGAAGGTGGAGGTCTTTGCATCTCCCCTTCCTCCCCTCTCGCACGGTCTTAGACACCCCTATACTGTGTAAATCTGGCGGAAGGAGAGGAAAGAGGGGGAAAAAAAAAAGAGGGATCCTTTTTAACATTGAGCCCGACTTTCTCTTTGTAATAGGAAGGGAGGGAGGGAACTTTCCGCACCAATCCCCCTTCTGGATGAACCAAGGGAGAAGGGGAATTCGCTGGTAAACTCGACCGGGACCGAGGGGGGAGAAGAGGAAAGAGGAAAAGAGCCGACGAAACCCTTGCGCTTAGGGAGCAAGAGCGAGGCATTCCTTTTTTAGGAGAGGGGGGGGGGAAAGGGAAGAAAGGGGAGATTAGGTGGGGGGGATAGGGCGTGGAGGGGGGGAAGGAGTGTAAGATTCAATTGGGAATAAGTGAAAGGTTAAAATTAGATGGGGAGAGGTGGGAGGGGGAAAAAGTTGAGAGGGTAGAGGGTAGAGAAACGGGGAAGTAAAGGAGGGCGGGGGGAAGTCACGTGAAGGGAGAGGACCATGAGGAGAAGAAAGGGGAGATAAACCACCTCTTCCTCTGTGGAAGGAAAAAGATCCTTAGAAGGAGAGGAAAGAGGGGGAAAACACCTATTCCCCTTTCTTATCACCGGGCTAACACCTCACCGGGGGGGGAAGGGAATAAAACATCACTCTCTTCCTTTCCTTCCATTTCTTTCTCAGGCATCTTAAACTGTGAAGAAGGAAGGGAAGGAAAAGAGGAGGGTTGTTCCCCCCCCCTCTCCATTTGCGCCTTCACCTTCTTTTACTGCCTCTCTCCAGTTCCTCTTGGGAAAGGGGAGAAAGAGAAAATAGGTAGGCTTCTTCTTCCTCTCTATTATACCAGTGGAGTGCTTCTATTACTTCAGTAGAGAGGGGAAGGGGAAAAAAGATTTCTTCCCACCTCCTTTTTCGCGGGCAGAGCCGAGAAACTTGCTATTTAACGGGCAGCAAAAGGAAGAGAAGGGGAGAAATTTTACCGGCTTAACGTATGACCCCGATTGAGGTTCCGGAAAAGAGGGAGGAAATTCGATGTTTTTTTCTTATTCCTACAGCGCTACTCGAAAAATCCGCTTCACTGCACAAGGAAAAAAAAGAAGGAGAGTTCCCCTGCCCCTTCCTCCGCTTGGCATGCAGCTGAACGTCTTGTTGTCGATCGGGGGAAAGGGGGAAAGGGGGGAAGCGTAGCGCTTTACGAAATCCTCCCCCAACATCGTACTGTCCTCCCGCCGCTTGCTCAGATGAGGCACCGAGAAAGGAAAGGAGGATCGAAACGTTTCCCTCTTCACTTTCTTCCTTAAAATCAGCGGTGGGTTTGCGGAGGGAAGGGGGGGGAGAGGGTCCGGTTACCTCCTACTCTTTCGAAACTGCAGATCAAACTGCATGTAACAAGAAGAAAAGGGAGAAAAGAAATAGAAGAAAAAGATTATTCTTACCCAGTGCGAAAGTTAGAGGTCCTCTGGGCCGGCGCTGCACCGAGAAAAAAAAAAAGGGGGAAAAAAGAGACGACCGATCAATTATTAATTAATCGAATGAAAGAAGGGTACTCTTATTAAAGCCCGGAAAGAAAAGGAGGGAGGAAGAAGAAAGATTCTTTTCCTTTGCTCGGTTTCGACTGGGGATCATCACCGTGGAGGAGGTTTCCCACTTCTGTGAAGCTTTTCCCCTTCTGTGACCGAGAAAAAGAAGGAAAAGAGAGGGATTTTCTCCCTCGGCGCAGGGGTTTTTTCGTCCCGGGGAAAAAAAAGGAGGGAGAATCCTCGATATCTTTCCCTTTCTCTTACCAGCGAGAAGTGATAAGGTTTCATCTCTAGGGGAAAAGGGGGGGGGGGGAAGTCTTTCCCAAGCGCCCTTTTCTAGAAAGAGTTTCAAAAAGGAGAAAATGAAGGCGCTCCTTGCGCAGCCTTTCCAACATAATCTGGGGAAAGACCCCTTGCTCGGATGCTTCTTTTCGGAGAAAGGAAAAAAGGGGGGGGGAGGAAGGGGTACATTTGCATCAATTCTTTCCCCGCATCGGGCGCAACAAGTAAGAACTTTCTATTTCTTCGGTCATCCTCCGAAGAAAGAGGGGGGAAAAAAGGGGGGGGGAGAAAAAAAAGCACTCTTCCTAGCCTCTCTCGAGTCGTGGTGCTCGGTGACCAGAAGAGAAAGGGGGAGGGGAAAAATCAACCTTAATCTCATTCAATACCTTTTTTTCCTACGGGGAGGGGGGCCGTTCTTTTTGGTCAACTGCCTAATCCTGTAAGTAGGGGGAAAAAGGACTTTCGCGAAATTGCCTTCTCAACCACATTTGTGTATAGAGAGCTGGAAAGAAAGATCCGATTCGACGAAGAGAAGGGGGGGGGAGATCTCAACATACAACAACGAGTATTCTTAAAATTAGTATATATCCACCATCTTACATGAAGCTTTTCTTCTTCACTCGGAGGAAGAGAGGAAGGGAGGGGAGGGGGGAGAAATTCTCTACAGGACCTCCTTTTATCTCTACTACAGGAATCTTCTGCCAAACAGGAGGGGGTCTTAACACCTGTAATTAATGCGGAGGAGGGAGGAAGGTACGGCGATGTAGTCACCGAGGAGAACTATCGAGAAGCGGCTATGAAGGGGAGTTTGAGCAAATAAATCTTATTAAACAGAGCCTTCGCGGGGAAACCTACTCCCTCTCCCTTTTATTGAAGAAGGGGGAAGGAAAAGGGGGGGGAAGAAGACGTTCTCTTATTAACAACTCGGTCCTCACTTTTCGGACGTTGAAAAAAAGGGAAAGAAAAAAAGGGAGGTGGAAAAGGCTGCTCATTATCTCCATGCTGGGCTGAGCTTAACCTTTGGGGGGGGGGGGGGGAAATAGGTACTATCTCTGGGTTCTTGTCCGCTACAAGAAAGAAGGGGGGGAAGGGGCGAGACCGGGACCGATATCTCTTCTCTCCATGGCATTCCTATGAGAGAAACGGAGAACGAACCGAAAAAGAAAAGGAAGGCCATTCATTTTTATTATATTTTTTGGGAGCGTGGCCATCCTTTTCAAATCTTTCTCTAAGAGGAAAAAAGAGTCCAACGGTTCTGAATCAAGACGAAACCGGCAAACCGGGAGGAGGGGGAGGAGAAAGGAAGTCGCACTTTCCTGCCCAGGGAGTTCATCAGCTTAAACTGTAAGAGGGGAAAGAGAAAAAGAGGAGGGGGGGCCACGAGAAAGTCGCCTTTCCTCACCGCGGGCGGGGTCATCTCCTCAGGGAAGAGGGGGGGGGGGAAGGAAGAGTTCTAGACTAGTTTCTTCTAGGCTTTTCAAAAAAAGGAACCCGAATTTGCGTTTGCTGAAAGGGGGAGGAGGGGTACTCGGAATTCTTCCAATATTTTTGGAAGGGAAAAGACCAACCGTGATTTAACGCAGCCAGTGCCGAGGGGGGGCGAGCCGACTTGGGGGAAAGGGGGGGGGGGGGGGGGGGGGGGGGGAATAATCTGCTCAAGCGTTCTTTAGTACATTCCGATTTGTGGAATTGGTCTTAAGCGCTAAAGAGAAGGAAAAAAAAAAAGGAGGTCAACATTTTTTTTCAACTCGCTGATATTGAAGCGCCAGTAAAGAATTGGCAAAAGCTCCCAGCGTCGGGGGGGGGGAGGGAAAGGAGGGGCGGCCTTTTCCTCTTAGCGCTTTACGAAATACTCAACAAACATAAAAAATGTCCTCCCGCCGCCTTGGCGGGCAGGGAAAAGGAGGGGAAGAGGGGAACAGTCGTCTCTAAACTTTTCCCGCGGCAAGGGGGACTTTAAATCAAGCGGGGGGGGGAAGGGGAGGGAAAAAATCCGTTACCTCGAACTCGTTTTCGAACTGAAATCCTGCAGCTACGCGAGGAAAAAAGAAAAAAGAGGAAAAAAGCGTCTAGAAATATCTAACCCGAGTGCGCCATTTTCAAAGGAGAAATTTCGTCTCTTCCGCGCCGGTGAAGGAGAAGGGGAGGAAAAGGAAGGGGGGGAGGGAACAGTTTTTAACCTGATTAACTCCTTTCCCGGAAACGTAGACGAGGGGCTTTTGTTTTCGCGGAAGGGGGGAGAGGAGGGGAAGGTTTTCGCCTTTTACTCAGCACCTTTTATCGTGGGCCCACTTCACAATGCTGGAGAAAAAAAGAGAAGGGGGGAAAAAGAGAAGAAAATGAAGCCCTTGCTCATTTGCTCCCTCGCGCCGGGTTTTGTCTCGCGGGAAGAAAAGAAAAGAGAGAGGGGGCCCCCGGTTCGCTTACCATCGAATAATGCGGCCCTTGGTCTGACGAAGTGTATTTTAAGCGGAAAAAAAAAGAGGGGGAAAGGAGAAGGTGCTCAATTTAAAAATTCTTACCGCGCAGCCTCATTTCTCTCCTTGCGCAGAAGGGAAAAGAGAGGAAAGAGGGGAGTGCTCCTTTTTTCTTCTGCAAAACGTCCTCCAAGAGGTAAAGGTGTAAAATCAGACGGAGGGGGGGAGAAGGAGAAACACGTAATATAACTTTCGATGGGCGGACCGTTAAAAAAGAAGAATCTCTTTTTCAAGAAGGAAGGGGGGGGGGGAGGAGAACGCAACTCTTAGATCCCTCTCGCAGGGATTCTCTGTGAGAAGGGGGAGGTTCGATTGGCCCCATCAACCGATTCTTCATAAAAAGGGGGGGGGAAAAATGAATTTACTTTTTCCGTGGGGAGAATGTTTTGCAGAAGATCATGGGGGGGGAAGGGTCCGATAATTGGCCCTGCTCACCACGTTGTGTAATAGCGATCATAATCCGAGTTCATCCGCCCTCTAAGAAAAAAGAAAGGAAAAGAAAGGGGGGGAAAGAGAGAGATCCACCATCTTAACATGGGTAGTTCAGAGGCTTCAACTCTTAGTACTCGCGCTAAGGAGAAAAAAAGGGGGGGGGAGAGGAGGGGACAGACTTTGAGATCGACGATCAGTATTCTGGAGGGAGGGGGGAAAAATCCATTCCTTTTTTCGTACCTAGGGAGAATTTCCTTCTTTCAGGGGGGAGAATTATTCTTTCCTTCTATTGATTTCCCCTCTCCTCCCCTACTAGAAGAAGAGAAAAGAGGCTTTTTCCATCAATAAATTCGTAGTAAACAGAGCAGGAGGCGTATTACCGACGACAGAGGAAGGGGGGGAAGGTGGGAGAAAAAAAAAAAAACCCCCCCCAACAACAAAAAAAAAAAAAAAAAGAACCCCCCCCCCCACAAAAAAAAGAAAAAAGGGGAAGGAGGAAGAAAAAAGAAAAAAAAAGAAAAAAAAAAAAAAAACCCCCCCCCCCAAAAAAACAACCACCCCCCCAATCATCAATGGAGGGAATAAACTGGTCTTCTCTTCCACCCGGAATCCCTTTTTTTCTCCTTGAGAGAAAAAGAAGGAGGAAAAAGATGTGGAACTTTCGTTCTCAGGGAGCTCCAGGAAAGGGTCTTTCTCGCTTTAAGCCCTTGGGAGGGAGAGAAGGGGGAAGACTGTAACTATCTCTTTTTTCTTGAAGCTACAATCCCCTTCTCATTACCAGGGAAAAGGGGAAGGGGGGAGGGGGAGGGGGGGAAGAGGGAAAGAAGACGAGTAGATTACTCTCTCCTAAAACCTTGCGCTGAGGACAAAGGAATTCAAAATTCTGTTTCAGAGAAAAGGGGTGAAGAATTTCAAATCTTTCTCTCCATCAAAATTGGGAAGTTTCCCCCACCGGGGAAAAAAAGGGGGAAAAAAAAAGGAAAAGAACTATTTCCTCGCGCATAACAAAAGCCTGCGCGACTTTCCTGCCATGCGGGAGAAAGAAGAAGAAGTGATCGCTTCTATTTCTTTTTGGCCAAGAGAAGAATTCAACCTTCGTCTTTGCGCGCCGAAAAAGGGGGAAAAGGGATCGTACCAAGAAGGGATATACTATTTTCGGCGAAGGAAAAGGGGGGGGGGAGTTGCTTCTATTACTTCATTATCTTCATTTTTCTACCGAGGAAGAGGATTCCCACCTCGGGGGGGGAGCACCCAACCGGGGATTTCCCTTCTCCATTTCCAGGGGGAAAGGGGAGAAGAATTGTTTTTAACCCTGCTTAACGTAATTCACGATTGAAAAGGTTCCTCTCGAGATCGGCGGGAGGTAAAAGGGGAAAAGGGGGGGAAGAGAGCTACGACGCGGAAAAACCTCATGCAAAGATCACCGATCTTGAAACATGTTTTTGCACACTCGCGGAGATTTCCCAAGGGGAGGGAGGGAGGGGAAGAGGAAGGGGGCTTTCCGTCTTTTCGCGTAGCGCTTGTAAAAAAGCTCCACAACATCGGAATGTCCCTCAGAAGAGAAAGAGGGAGAAGGTAATCCTTTAAAAACAATCGGCTCCGAAACGAAAAAAAGCTCTTCAATGTCTGCCGTTAAAGAAGGGGGAAGAAAAGGGAGGGGGGGAAAGAATCCGGTTACCTCGACTCGGGGGAACTTCTCTCTCCTTCGTAAAAGAGAGGGAAGGAGGGGGGGAAGCTCTCCTACCTCTTCTATAAATATCGTAACCCGAGTGCCGGGGTAAAAGCTGCCCTTGCGGCGGCTGCAAAGGGGAAAGGGGGAAAAAAGACGACGTCTATCAAGGCTTCATTATCTATTCATCAGTTTAAAACTGAATGAAGCCTTTTCGGGGGGGGGGGGGGAAAAAGTCCCGGTGCTTGTGTCATGCGCGAGCAACAGTGCTGGCCAGGTGCCGGTTTCGCCGGTGAAGAAAAAGGGGGGGGGGAGGGGAGGAAAAGGATTTGCAAGCTGGGCTCCGCTCCCACAATCCTCCTCAAACATGATGGGGGAGAGCTTTTCTCCCTCAGGCGCAGGGGGGGAGGAGGAGAGGAAGGGGAAGGGAGGAAAGAGGAAATTTCCCGGTCTCGTAACCAGCGAATAATGCGAACGGGGTTCCTCTCTACTTGGATTGGTAAGGCGGAAGAGGGACCCAAAGCGCCCGTTTTCTCAAGTTCAAAAGGCTTAACCGACGCGACCAGCCCCGGGGCGCTCCTTGCTGGCAGCCTTGAAAGAAAGAGGGAGGAGAGGGGGAGGCGGCACGTCCCTCCAACTTTGATAACCGTTGTAATCGACACGGGATGATTTGTCATAACTTCTGTCCCATCCGGGAGAGAAGAGGAAAAGAAGAAGCGTCTGTTTTTCCCTCCGCCTTTATTTGCTCACAAACCCTGTTCAGATCCGCTCTCGCTTAGGGGGAGGAGAAAGGGAAAAGGGAAAGGGGGAGGAGATGACATCCCCGGAAGCATTCAAAGGTTTCCTACCACTGAAGTAGGGGGGGGGAAAGGAAGGAGGAAAGAGAAAAAAGGCGGTCCCTGTCTGCGAATTGTCCTGTGCGAAAAACGGTGTGTCAATAGCGCGCTGGAGAAGGGAAAAGGGGGGAGGGAGGGGGATCTCTCTCCCCCCCCCCACGGAGGAGGAAGGAAAGATAGGAACACCATCTTACCAATTGAATTTAGTCGGGGAGAGAAAGGGGAAAAAGGGGTCAGCATTCCCTTCGCTACATGACCGACTGTTGGAGATCGCCTCCAGTAAAATTAAAAGAAAGAAGGGAATGTGTTTCTGCCACCCGGTATTTGAGGGCGGAAAGGAAAAGGAAGGGAGGTACGGTGGGGGGGGGCCGTGGCTGTCACCGACAGCAAAAGCGCATACTCTTTCTCTGGGCAGAGTGCGTGGGGGGGGGAAAGGAGGAGGGAGGATGACCGACTCCCTCTCCATTTTTATATTTACGGTGTGCGCCCGGGCCCATCCCTTTAAAAATCAAATCAGACAGGGAGGAGGGGAAGAAGGGGGAAGGACGTGCAATCTAAATCTCCTCTCTCACTGTCTTCCCCCAAGAGGGTGTAAATTCTTCTCAATTAGCGCTGAAGGGGGAGGGGAGGAAAGGAGGGAAGAAGGGCCGCTTGTTTAACGACTCCACTCTCTCTTTTTTCAGGGGGGAGAGGGGGGAAAACAAGGTCTGCCATCTTCTTCTTTGGCTCTCCCTTTCCCTCTTCGTAGGAGAGAAAAAGAAAAAGCGTTCCTCTCTCCTCCCACCTGAGCTTATTTATCAATCTATCATAAAGGAGGGGGGGGGGGGGAGAGGATCATCCCTTTGGACATTTTCTTTCTCTAGAAGAGACCCCCTTCCACTTTTCTTATTCCGACCTTCTAAACCGGGAAAGGGGAAGAAAAAGAGAGACCGTTCCGCCATTCTTTTCATCAGCTGTCACTGTGGCATCGATCAGAATTAATCTCTTCGGAGCTGGTGAAAGGGGAGAAGGGGCGCCTTCACCCCTGCGGAGGGGAGAAGGAAGGGGGGGGGGAAAGGGAGCACTCGGTTACTATCTTCGGGAAGACTTCTTTCTTTCTACTCTTAAGAAGAGGGAGGAGAAGGAGGGCGAGCGTCAGTCGAACAAGTCGACGGATTCTTCCACCGGAGGAAAAAAAGGGGAACGGGCAGCCATTGGCCGCGGGAAAGTTCTGAGCGAAAGGGGAAGAGTAACTTATTTTCTTCCGAGGGGGGAAGGGACCTCTTCTCCATCTTTAGAAGGACCCTTCCTCTTTTTTTTGAGGAGGGGGGAGAAGTACCGGAAAAACCGCTGCCAAACAAGAAAACCGATCTTTCAACAAGGGGGGGGGGAAAAAGGGAGAGGGGGGGGAACACTCCAGCGTCTTGGGTTGTCGATCTGTGGCAGGGGCTTCTCTTCGCGAAGGGGGAAGGAGAGCCACCAATCTTAATGTCCTCCCTCCGCTTGCGAAGAGGAGGGAATAAATCGTTAATCTTTGCCGGAAAAAAAAGAAAAAGGAGGGGACCGGTAAATCACGGTTGGTTGCGGCTAGAAGCGTTCGTGGGAAGACAAATCCGGTTACAGGAGGGAAAAGGAAGCGCCATGCAGTAACTCGCACGGCAACGCAATCTGGGTCTCCGGCGGGAAGCAAGGGACCTCGTTCTAGAAAAGAAAAAGGGGGGAAAAGAGGCCCTGTCTCGTCTGCCTTTGCACCTCTCCCGGGGAAAGGAGGAGGTGCTCTTTCCAAACAAGCGCTCACTCGATCAAAGGGAGGAAGGGGGAAGAGCTGATGAACGCCTTTCCTTCCCCTTCTCGAGTTGGGTTTCTTTCGGGAGGAAGAAAGTTTTTCTTTTCCTTTGGTCCTTTGGAAGAAGGGGAAGGGGGAAAGATCGTTTTTTTCCCCCTTTCACCCTTCGTATCTCACTCTTTTCAAGGCTTGAGAAGAAAAAAAAAGGATGAGCGATTTGCTCTCTCATCTCAATGTTTTCTGAGCTCTCCCTCTCCTAGGAAGGGGGAAAGGGAACGCGTAACCACATCGAATAATGCTCCAGGTCTCTCTAATGGGGGAGAGAAAAAGAAACCATGATATTTTACCGTCTTTGAACAATCTCCTTTGTTCAAGAAAAAAGAAGAAAGGGCGTCCTTTCTCAGCCTTTCACGATCTTGTTTTAAGACCCGTGCGCGAGGAAGAGGGGGAAAAAAGGAGACCGGTGTCCCCTATCACTGTCTGATTTGCATAAAGGTCCCCTCCTTTCTCAACACGTATATAAAGGAAGAGCCTCACGCTCGGGGGGGGGTTTCTCCTCCTTTATTTGGAGAAAAAAAAAAGGGAAGGAGGGGAGTGCTGCTCGTTTACATCCATCTCCGTACCGAAGAGAAGGAGGAGGAAGGAAGACCGGGTTTCCTCCCAAATGTTCTTTTTCGTGAGGGGGAGGGAAGAGAGGAGGTCACTGTCGCGAATGTCCCTTCTTCTACCACATGTTTTGTAATATAGGAAAGTCCTCCCTATTTT
>Ga0179593_1719690_pt1 | contig 10030 bp, 16 predicted proteins | sample CZODoug2_1_08_16_FD_185931 | JGI IMG/M metagenome (GOLD analysis project Ga0179593, IMG submission 185931) | Vadose zone soil fungal communities from Angelo Coast Range Reserve, California, USA - CZODoug2_1_08_16fungal (PacBio error correction) | ecosystem: Environmental > Terrestrial > Soil >...
GGGGGAAAAAATGGTGCAGAAAGCGTCGTGCCCGGAGAAAAAAATGCAGTTGTAGCTGAAGGTACAGCCCAAGGAGGGGAGGGCGAGCTTGCCGGGGGGGGGACCGCACCTGGAAAGAATCCAGCCGTTGCAGATATTCCGGGGGAAAGAAAAGCCAAGGAGAACAGGTTGACCTCGGAGGGAAAGGGGAAGGGAAAGGTCTCGTACTGGGGGAAAACTCGAACCGTTCGCGGAGCGTTTGCGACAGACCCGTCACGATCACGAAGCCGGAGCGGTAGAAGGAGGGAAGGAGCCAAAAGGCTGATCAAGTCAGTAAGAAGAGGAAAGAAGAGCCTCCGAGACCTCCGAACGGGTCTCGTGCACTGGGAATAAGGAAATAACGTGAGGACGGTCCCGGACACCAAGATAAGAGGGGGAGACTAAAGAAAAGGGGGAGAAAAAGGGGAGGGGCGCTCCCGCTCGAAATCCCTGCCTGCGACGCCTCGAGAGAGGAAAGGCCTCCGGTCTGTGATCGTCCGAGGACTTACACCCGGAAGGGGACAACGAGGACCGAACGCGGTGGGAAAAGAAGGTCGCCGTCGCGTGAGAAAACGCTTTGCACTCTCCTGCACACGAGAAAAAACAATCCCGACCAGTCATCGCGTGCCGACTCCCGGAGACAAGAAAGGAGAGGGGAGCGAGGAAGAGTCGTGCAAGGGGGAAAATCGCGCAGGTCGATGAGGGGACAGTATCTGCGCAGTCTAAGCGACGCTCGAGGGCACTTGCTGCACAAACATTCCGGGGGGAAAAGACGGGGAGTCAGCCGAGAAAAAAAAGGGAGCATTGATGAAAAAGGGTTCGTCCCCCAGCTCCGAGCATCTAGCACCGCGAGCTCTAACTCTAAAAGAAGGGACGGGTTGCCCACGGGGAAGAAGGAAAAAGACGTCTCTCTCGATTGGGGGGGACGACAATAGCGGGAAGTAATAAAGACTTCAGCCTACGTCGTCATCGCGCGGCGGCACTTTCAGAGGAAGAGGAAAAGAGAACGGCAAGGGGTAGGGAAGAGAAAAGGGAAGGTCGGTGCGGGCGCGTCAGGAAAAGAAGAGAATTCTACTTCTCCCCGCCGATGGCGTAAGGAACTCTTCCGAGTCCGCCCCAGCAGGCTTCGGGTTTACGGAGAAGAACGAAGGGACATGCGCAGGAAGGGGAGGGGGGAAAGAACATCATTCGTAGATGCTACAAAGATCTCGGATCGCGCGTGCACAAAGAAAATCCCTACTTGAATTGGGAAGTGATCAAATGTGCTGGAAAAGACAGAAGGACAGGACAGAAGAAACGGTCGGAAAAAGAAAAAGAGAGAAAGGCTGCAGATCCCGAATGAGGAAACTGCTGACGGGCTCGTGCCTAGGAGGGAAAGACGAGTTCCTCATCGTCTTCGCTGCGGGGGAAAGAAAAGGGGAAGGCAGGAAGAGTCCGCGTTGAACGAAAGAAAAAAAAAAAAGTCGCGCCTCGCCTCGCGTCGAGGGAAAAAACCAGATCATCACGTACTGTAAGCTCCGGAGAAACGTGGATCTCTTCTATGGGAACACGAGCACCAACTCGTGAAAAAAAAGGAGCCTCCAGAGCACGGCATGGGGGGAGGGAGAAAGAGAGGGGGAGAGAACTACCAGATCGGGCGCCGCGAGGAAGCAGAATTTTTTTTTTTGAAGAGCCGTCGATCTCGAGACCGTACTGTCACCCCACAACATTGAGGAAAAACGACGATCAAAAGGACGGCGGAAGAAAAAAGAGGTGGAAAGGGGACGAGTGGCACCGGACCCTCACGGCGGAACCGTACCACTATCCGATTCGTCACAAGGTCATTTACTCGACCAAGGGGGCCTTCATGAGCGCAAGGGAAGGGAAGGAGAGGCGATAGCCGGCTCAGGGGAGGGAAGACCGGTACGCGCATGGCGGGAAAAAACACAACAACAACCGGATTATGAGTAAAAGAGATAGAAAAAAAACCTTCTGATCCGTAACGCGTCGAGCCGAAAGACCCTCCGGGAAGAGGGAGAACCATAAAACTTGAAGCCGGGGGGGGGGAGGGAGAAAGGGTACTCTTTCGGCAGCGCGGGGGGAAGAGGTGTGAACGCGCCGAAAAACCCGTGTTCCACTCTTTGCCCTTCCGCGAATTTGGGGACAACAAAAGGGGAAGTGAACTCGTCGCCAAAAGGGGAGGGGGGGAAGTACGGCTCTATCTCGAGAGAAGCCGACGAAAAAACGCCCCGATCTTGGGAGGAAGAGAAAAAGCGCCGTCCTCGATCCCATAAGAAAGGAAATCACTTTGTCGATGTGTCACGTAAAAAAAGAAAAGAAGCTAACGAAGCTCGACGTCCAGCGGAAAGGGAGATTGAAAGAACGTTATGAATAGGAGGAAAGAGAGGGATCTCCGTTGCCGTCTCCTAGGAAAAAAAGAGGCTACGTCTGGTGCTCTTTTGAAAAAGAAGCAGGCCTATCCTCCTCCATAAATGTGGGGGCGCACCACGGAAAGAGTGGGGGTAGAATAAGTCCAGGCGGGAAAAAAAAAGACTGCACAGCCCGTCATCAGGTAGAATCAAACTCCTTCTAGATAGTAAAAAAAAAAGAGGAAGGCTCTATCCTGACCAGTGAGACTCGAGAAAAAAAAAAAAATGGCCGCTCAGGAAGAAAGACAGGGATACCTTCCCCATCCAGTAGGGCGCGTGCCGGCGCTCTCAAAGGAACGTCTAGCGGTATTCCCTATCTCAACTGGGCGCCATGGAGAAAAGGCGAATGGGAAATCGGGCACGGCCAGGAGAAAAGAAAAGCCGGAATCCGAAGCCTGCGGGGGGAGAGACCGACACGCTAATCACTTCCGCCCAGAAAGGAAGGGAGAAGGCCTCACGCGATGCCTGACTCCCCGAGGGAGAAAAGAAGAAAAAGGTTTTCACCCGAAAAGGGGGAAGGGAGAGAAACATCGGAGGGGGGGAAAGGCAGTGACCGCGCGCCGAATGACACGTAGAGAAAAAAAAGATGCCGTAGGTGCAACGGTCTTTTCAAAAATGGAAGAGCGGAAAAAAGAAAAAAAGAAGTTCGAAGGGAGCAGCCTTCCGAGCGCCAAAAAAGGGCTCGAGGCCTCGCATACGGCAAAGCGACCCTCCGCACGGTGCATCAATGCGAGAAGTCACAAAAGAGAGAAACGACGGGAAAGGAAAGGGAGGGCGAGCCCCGTGCCCTCAAAAGGAGAAGGATGACAGCTCGGAAAAGGGAAGGGGAAGAGGGGAAAATGCGCGAGGTTTTCGTCCAAAAAAAAAAGCGATACTTCGACGAGAAAAAAAAACACGACGCGATGACTTCTACTCAGAGCAGGAATAGAGGGGGAACGGGGGGGTCGGACCAAGCGTCGTGCACAAAAAGGGTTCTTGCACGCGTTCGAAAAACAAAACTTCGCTCTCAAGGTTAAAAAGAAACGGGGAAGCGCGAAGGGAAGGGATAAGAGGGAGCCGGCATGATAAACGGGGGGCTAGCGTTGATCCGCACCTGAAAAAAGCCGGTCTTTCGGCAGCCGAAAGGAAAATGGGGGAAGGACCGGGCCCTTTTTTCCGAAGCCCTTACCCGCTCGTCTCCGCATGGCGGTCTCGGGAAAGAGGCACTTGACCTATGGAGGGAGGTGTCTCCTATCAGCTCTAGAAAGAAGGGGAGGAACGTCTTCTTGATCTTGAGGGGTGGAAAGATGAGGAAAGCTAAAATCGAACTTTTCTAGACCGGAGGAACTACGTGGGGCCTAATGCCGAAGGTCAAAGCAGGACGAAAACACGTATGATCGCAAAAAAGACGGCAACGGTGGAATGCTGAAAAAAGGCGGCACTGTGCAGGAAAAGAAAAGCTCTCCGCCGAGCTCGTGTCTAGAAAAGGGAGGCTGGGGCAGGGAAAAGGAAGAAAGGGAGAAGGAAGAAGTTCGCTCTGAAATCTCCACACACAACGGATGATTAGGAAAAGGGGGGGCACATGCCTAGCGCTTCGTGCCATGGGCTTCACAAAGAAAAAAGAGCACGCCGGTCCAAAAAAAAAAAGAGAGAGCTTGCCGCTCGGGGGGGCCGCGACGACGTCTAAAAGATCTGCGGGTGCGTCAACGAGGGTCCGGAAAAAGAGTACGTCCCTGAGAAAGGAGAGGAAGAGAAAGCGGCTCGAACCGTTACAGAAGAGGGGACGTGGCTGTCGATCATAAAAAAGCCGTCCCGCGGTCTAACTGCTCTAGCTGAAAAAAAGGAGAAAAAGAGTAAGAAGACTGGAAGAGAAAGAAAAAGAGACACCGCGCATGCCGACTCATCGTTTGTAAAAAAAGCATCGCGTCGCGGCCAAGTAGGGAAAACAGGTAGAAGGGCTATCTCTTCGCGGAGAAAAAAACGAAGAAGTGCGTTCAGTGGAGGAAAAAAAGCCGATCGGCCTCCGCTTAAAAAGGAGCTCATTCGGCGAGTTCCGCCGGTCACGGGTATCGGAAAAAGAGAAGGACAGGGATCTGCAAAAGAAAAAGGGGAGGAAGACCTTGCCGTTCGAAAAAAAAAACGCTTTTCCTACCAACGCGAACACCGAGTGACGCTCTCTGCGCAGAAGTAGACCGGAAGGAAAGGGGAAAAAAAAAAGTCGCGTATAGAAAAAGGGGAGAGCTCGTGCAAGTGGGAAAAAGGTCGAGTCGCCCGAGGACGGAAAGGGCAGTCTCAGGCCGGTGTAAGGAACCAGATAGTGCAAAGGGTGAGGAAAGGGAGTTGACGAAAAAAAATTGGCAAAAAGACTCGAGACCGTGCTCGCATTATAAAAGGGGGCAATCTCGTTCGTCCCCAAGCTCCGGCGTGCGATCGAGCAAGAGAAGAGAGAAGCTGCGAAGAGGAGGGGGGGGGGAGGGAAAGGTCCGAGGCATGGTGTCTAAGAGAGAAAGGACCACTACGTCAATATATGGAAGTATAAAAATCTTCATCGGCGGGCGCGTCCACGCCTTGAGCGGCGTACCCCAAGAAAGGGGGAAAGTGGGAGGGAAAGACGAGGGGAAGAGGGAAGAGAGGTCAGCGACGGGCAGGCAGCGCGTGGGCGGAAAAAAAAAAGATGGCGGAATTGATTCGCGTGGAAGGAGGAAAAAACACATTCTTCGGCTTTCACTGAGTATGTATAAAAAAAGGGGAGGAAGAGCGTTGGCAGAAGGGCGCCATCAGGCTGGAAAAAAACGTCCTTCTCAACAGAGTTCACTCGAGCACAATGCATATTCGAAAACAGGGGGACTGCACGAGCACGGAAGGGGGTGGGAAGAAAAACCTGTCCCGTCCTCGCTCGTTTCGGAAAAGAAAAAAGAATGCTTGTGAGGGTCCATTGGGATCATGATGACGCAGGGAAGGATCCGATCAACACCGAGTTCCTCATCGCGGCAGAGGAAACGGAGCTGATTCTCGGCCTGACGGAAGAGGAGAACAACCGACGTCTGGCCCACTGAAGAAATGCGTCAGAGCTGACGGAACGGGGGAAAGGCTCAAAAGGATCATCACGTAAGGGAGGGAAAAAAAAAAGAAAAATGGCTCGAACGACGTCGAGCAGAGGATGCACACCTCTACACGTTATTCGCGCTTCGAAAGGGGCCGTAGGACGGCGCGTGGGATCTACACAAGATTGAAAAAAGGACAAAGGCCGGGGGGAGTGGGGAAAAAAGACGTCGAGCTCGAGCCGGGAAGGAAGGTCTTGGCTGACGAGTTCCACGGAACAAAAAGGGGAGCGCAAAGCGTTTCGCGGTAAGGGCAACGAGTGGAAAACAGGACCCTCAGCGGGTTAACAAACGGACAAAGAACAAAAGAAAGGCCGTAACGCGTACATTGGTCAAAAGGGGCGCGGAAATCTCGTCGGCTAGCGACGAAAGCGCGACTCTTCCGGCTCAGCCTGTACCGCGCAGAGGGGAAGAAAAACGAGGGAGAAAGAAAAAGAAGAGATATCCGCACGGGGGCAAAAAAAAAAAGGACTAACGCGTCGAGCCGGCTCTTCGCAGAAAGAGAAGACGAGCTTTGCGAGCCCGAAAACATGACCATTAAGAGTACGGCACGAACGAAGGTCGACGAGAAAAAAAGGGATCACCGCCGGGGGAGGGAAAAAAAAAAAAAAGAAAAAAGGGGGCCCTTCCCGCGTCAACGTCTGGGGGAACCAGTCCGGAGGGAAGACTCGTCTCCCACGACATTGTAGGGGGGGTAGAAAAGAAAACGGGGGGGGAAGGGTCGTGGCAAAGAAGAAAGAGGAACTCCGGAAGAATCGGCTGCCCGATCGGTTAATATGAGAAACCAGACGCGATCACATGCCAGTAAGAGGAAAGAAAGGGGAAGACGAATCACCGTGGTAGAAAAGAGTGTCTCCATCGACGAGGAAAAAGAGCCAGTAGTCTCCCTCCTGGAGAAACTGCAGTACACGAAGAGAGATCAGTGAAAGGAAAAGAGAAGGCGAGGCTCCTGATGATCCGGTGCTGGGGGAAAAAAAGCAGGACTTCTTCCGGCGAAAGAAAAGAGGTGGCCGCCAAAAAAACGCCACGATGAGGAAAAGAAGACCAGCGACGTAAAGCAAAGACGTCATGCAGGTCGATCCCATGACCTCACGCTTCGAGGATGGAAAGCTTCGAAAAAAAAGGAGCACGGGCGTCGGAGCGTCTCTGCCCAGCAAAAGGGAAAAAGAGGAAAGCTTCGATCCCTTCCCATTCCAGGAAAAAATGTTCTCGGAAACCGCCGAAGAATGACTGCTAGTCAGGAAGGGGAGGGGGGAAAAGCAACGCAATGAAGAAAAAGAGAAAAAAACGAGATCCCCTACGCCGTGAAAGCAGAAAAAGAAGAGGCTCGAAGAGCTCGACCTACACGCGAGAAAGGGAGAAGTTCGGACTACTCCGTCACTCTGAATGGCCTGACGCGCCAAAGGGGAAAAAGGAACAAAGATGAGGGTTCCCCCGACCAACTAAGGCCTCGAGCTCCCGAAGAAAAGGGCCTTGGACGCCGCCGAAGAGAGGCATCTTCTGCATCTTAAGTGGGAGGGGAAGGGGTGAAAGGTCAAATCGAGAGAAAAAAAGAAAAAAAAAAGGGAAAAGGGCAACCCGCAGTTCAGGAAAAAGAAAAGCAGCCTCGCGGTAAAAAAGAAAAGCACGCCTTAAGCTTTGGGGATCGAACGAGATCACCGCAAGAAAAGGCGATGCTCAGCAACGCGCAGGGAAAAAGAAAAAGAAGCAACTTGTCGCCCTCGAGAGGCCGCGGGGTAAAAAAGACATGGAGGAAAAAGGCCGCCCTCCGGGAGCTCAAAAAAAGGAAAGGCCCAACTTGCACGATCTTCGCAGGGAAAACGAGACTTCGACTGTGTTGCTAAAAGAAGAAGTAGAGCAGAGAGATTCCTCGGGGAAAGAGGAAAGAAAAGGCCAAGCGGAGGGGCGACCGGCAAGGTCTTGCAAAAGCGGGCAGCCTCCCGAACGGCGCAGATCTGTAAAAAAAAAAGGGAAAAGCCGGAAGCCGGATCGAGCGGGAGGGGGGAAAGGAAGACGGAGGCTATCGTCTAGAGGAAATGAACGCATTGCTTCGCGGGAGTAGCTCCGCCTCGATCATCGTGGTCAGGGACCGGGAGGTCGGCCGGAAACAAAAGGAAAGGAGACCCGCTCGTCGCGCATGAGGGGGAAGGGCGGCTGGAACCGAGGATGACATTTGAAAAAAGCGTCCTATCATCTCGAGCATTTCGAGGGGAGGACGTGAGAGGGGACGGGGGCAGGGAGAGAAGAAAAAGACGCAAACCTCCGCGAAAAAGGGATTACGCGACTGGCATCAGCCCCGAAAAACCGGGCGAGAACCCGGAGGACTCGCAACCCGCAAAAAGGAGGAGACACGAGAGGAAAGGGGGAAGGTTGCGGTCGGCACGAGGCCGGAGCTCGTGGGCTGGAACTGAAGGGCCTTACAACTGCATCTTTAAGCCTCCCTGGCACTAAGGGGGAAAGAGCAAAAAAAAAAAAAAAGTGAGGAGGATGGAAAGGGGTGGGGGGGGGGGCAATGCGAGCTACTTCGTTGCAACAGTTGTCCTGCCATCCGAAAAGAAAAAAAAGTCGCGAGCTTTCCGTGCTGGTCGGCCGACAAGAGAACGGACAGGCCAAGAAGTCATCCGGTGGGAGGAAAAAGAGGAAGGGGAAAATCCGGTCGCGCCTTCTGAAAATCCGCCTGATCCCGAAAGAAAGAGCGGCTCGACCTTTCTCTGGTAACGGAGGAGAAAACGTCCACGAAAAGGGAAGGTCGAACTGCTCGAGCTTCGAGCCGTACCTCCTCGGTAAAAAGAACTGCGCATTCGCGACGAAAGCGGCTATTAAAGGCGGAGAGGAAGAAAAACGGAGGAACGAAAAAAACCCTATATTCGCTGCTAGAGAGAAAAAAAGACCAGGCGCCTCAATTGCGTTCCAAGGGGAAAAGGAAGCCTCCGCGTAGCAAGGCAGAGGAACGCCGAAAGGAAAGGGGAACCCGAGGAGGTAAAAAGGGAAGGAGAGGAAGGGACGGCCCGCGGCCGACGAAAAAGGCTCCGCGCGTGCCTCGCGGAAAGGAAAGCTCTTCACCGATACCAGACTCTCATTCGAAGGAGAGAAGAAAAGGAAAGTCGCATTCTCGCCGGATCGAAAAAGAGAAGGGGGCAACCCCTCGCCATGTCGATCGAAAGAGGGGGCCGAGCTGCAGCAGTCTCAGGCCCGCTCAGTGGACTTGAAGATGGAAGCGTTGCGAATCGCACGCGAGAAAGGGCTGCAAAGGAAAGCGATCCGTTCGTCCCCAGCTCAAAAGAATCGAGCCACCTTCTAGCGGCGCGCCGAAGGCGGGGGGAACGGTCCCTCGGCATGGTGGCTAAATCAGAGAAGAGGGGAAAAGGGTGCCCCTACGGCAATAGAGGTAAGTAAGAAGCCGTCCTCGGCGGCGGCGTCCAAAGGAGAAAAAAAGCTCTCGCGAGCGTCAATTGTTCTGTAGACATCGTGAAAGAGGGAGAATCGCGTGCGGCTTCGGTAAGGGAAGGAGCCCCCGCCGATGGCGGAAGGAAGGACGATGTAAAGGGACACAGGGGAAAAGTCTTCGGCTTTGAAAAAAAAAGGAGGGCGACGTGCCCCGAGGTGCAGGCGGAGGAGAAGCCATCAGTCGGAAATCGGAAAAAAGAAAGACTCGGCTAGCGCGCGTGCCCGTGGACATCATAAAAAGGGGGGGGGGAGAGAATCCCGTGCTGCACGAGCGTAAGGATACGTCGAAACTGCCGGCTCCGCGTAAAAAAAAAAGCGTTGAGTTCATTGGGATCCGGAACTGCAGGACGGGATCGCATTGGGAGAAAAGAGGAAACCGGAGGGGGGACGAAGAGTCGGACGGGGGGAAGGGAAAGGAAAGAAATCGGCCTGCCGGCAAGAATCCGCGGGAGGGAAGGAGCCCATCTTCTCCTCGACAGACGAAACGGGAAGAGCCTATTATCTAAGCCGATCATCACGTACGGAGCTCAAGGATGGAAGGGGAAAAAAAAGGAGCGAGATGCGGAGATGTATCACGAGCAGAAGGGGGGGGGGGTTGGTGTCGGGGAAAAAACTTCGCTCCGATCGCGACCGGGAAAAAAGGTGATCTACTACAATATCGGGCCGCCGCGGGTCGGGCTTCCAGGGAAAAAGGAAACACCTCTTCGAGATCGAAAGAAAGGGGAAAAAGAAAAGGACTTGTGCGACGAGTTCACTTACTACTGAAAAAAAACGTTTTTCTCGAAGGTCCCGATTGTCACCACGGACAAAACGTTCAACACCGGCCAAACTACTCGAGTCCGACGGAGGGGGGAAGAACTAACACCACGGGGCAGGGACAGAGGGGGGGAGAGGAAAAGTCGTCGTGCGAGCTACAGTAAAGAAAGCGTTCCGGCTCAGCCGGTACCAAAGATCTCTCAAACCACAAGCAAACGGAAACGACAATGGGGCAACTCCCTGAGGGGGAGGGGAAAGGAGGGGGGGAAGAAAAGGACGCCGGCTCTCGCTCCTCCGAAAGAAAAGAGCCCGATCCCGATC
>Ga0179593_1724836_pt1 | contig 10030 bp, 17 predicted proteins | sample CZODoug2_1_08_16_FD_185931 | JGI IMG/M metagenome (GOLD analysis project Ga0179593, IMG submission 185931) | Vadose zone soil fungal communities from Angelo Coast Range Reserve, California, USA - CZODoug2_1_08_16fungal (PacBio error correction) | ecosystem: Environmental > Terrestrial > Soil >...
GGGGAGGGGAAGACCAATAGCACGGTGGTCTATATCGAGAAGATCCGTGTGACTCTTCTTGAAAAAGAAAAGGGAGGGAAGAAAGGAAAGGGGGAGAAAAAAAAGGAAGAAGGACATGGGCGTGCCCGCCAAAGCCCGTTCCGAATAAGTTTCCTGTTTATAGCCTGAAGGAAGAGAAAAAAAAAAAAGGGAGGAAAGGGGGAGAAGGAAATTGAGTACGCAGGTCCCGACATCTCTCTCCCACCCCCCAAAGGAAGAAAAAAAAGGATAGGGGGTGGCACCACTGAAATCGTAACCTAAGATCCTCCCGCATCCTTCTTAACTCACCAGGGAAAAAAAAAGAGGTGGGGGGAGGAACCACTCCCCTTTCATAGAGGTAATAGGAAGAAGAAAACAAGAGTTGTTTTTGCCGCCCACTCCTCCCTCTCAACACTTAAAGAAAAGGGGAGAGGGGGAGGACGCCCCAACTAAAATCCTTCTGAGGAAGAGGAGAGAGGGGGGGAAGGAAAAAGAACTACTTCATCTTCCGTATAGGCAATAAGCTCACCATTGGGAAAAAAAAAGGGAGAAAAATAAAGAACTGGGACCCTGCGCCAAGGGCAATTGCCTCTATCATCCACTTCCTCCGTGGGACACCGGCCATAGTCCGTATCCCGTCACAAACAAAAAAAAAAAAAGGGGGAAAGAGGGGAAAAAAGGGGGGGAAGGCGTGCCGAATAATTCCGTCAAAAGAGCTTTGAAAAAAAAAAAAGGGAAAGAGGGAGGGGGAGGGGGGGGAGGGTAACATCCAAGTAGCCTTTAAAGACCTCCTTGGGGAAGGAGGGGGGGAGAGAGAAGATTGAAGTTTCTTTCGGCGATAACGACCTTCCAAAAAGGGGGAAGCCGCGAACCGGCCGGTACGGGAATCCTAAAAAAAGGAAAAAGGAAAAAAAAAAGGAAAGACGGCAACTTATTCATGACTCAAAATGAGAAGGGAAGAAGAATAATAAAATTGACAGTCTTCCCGAGCACCTCCCACCTACCGGGGAAAAAAAAAAGAAAAGGAAGAAAAAAAAGGCGACCAAATGGCGAAGATTCAACCAGCCCCAGGAAAAGTAGGGAAAGGAGAAAAAAGTGGATAAATAAGAGGAACCCAATGCCCCCCATCCCCCTACGGGGGAAAAAGGAGGGAATAAGGGGAAGATGACGATAAATGCCCCTATAAAGATAAAAAAAAATCTCTTTAAAACAGAAAAAAGGAATCAGCCAAGAATATTTGCGACCTCAGGGAGGAAGAAGAAAGAAAAGGGTAAAAGATAAAACCACCAACCCTTTCCATCAACACCATAGAAGGAAAGGAGAAAAGGGGGGAACGACTATTTAATAGTGTTCAAATTCCCCTAATAAATTTATCACTCTCTGCAAAAGTGGGAAAGAAAAAGGGGTCGAAAAAAGAAAATTCACGGGGAAAAAGGTGTAAGGGGCTTGATCCCAAACAGAGAAAAAGAAAAAAAGGAAGGGAGGAAAGGGAGTTCGGCCCTGCCACAAATCTCGCCTAACAGTCTTGTTGGGGGGAAAAAAGAAAAAAAAAATGGGAAAAAGGGAAAAAGGTGAGAGAAAAGAGCCGGGTCCCCCCTCTTAATCACCAAAGGTAAAAAAGAGGAAAAAGAGGGAGAAAGAAAGAGAAAGATTGAAAAGCAACCACCGCTTCAAGCGATCGTAGGCACCTTCTAAATCCAGGGGGAAAAAAGGAGCGGGGGAGACTGTGGTCGGCCCCCTCTCTCTCTTCGCATCCCTCAAGGGGGGAAAAAGGAAGAGGACACAACGGGGGGGAGGCACGCCACGGCTTCAAATGCCGGCGTCGCGGTTGGAAGGGAAAAAAAAAAAAGGGAAAAAGAGGGAAAGGAGCCCGCCGAACCGTGGTCCGCCCTCATTGCGAGGAAAGAGGGGGAAGAGAAAGGGATGAAAATCCTTCAACTTTTAAGGAAAAGGGGAAGGGAGGAGCGCCTGGTATTTTCATGAGCCAGCGTTGTAACCTTCCTCGGTGGAAAAAAAAAAAGGGGAAAGGGAAAAAGAAGAAACCCCGGCCACCGGGGGTCGTTTCTCCCACTGTCCACCTTTTTTTGAAAAAAAGAAAAAAAAAAGGGAAAAGGGGGGAACAACGCCCACCCGAAACGGCTCAACGATGTTTTTTCCCGCCTTTTGAAAAAAAAAAAAAGGGGGGGGGGAAAAAAAAAAAAAGAAAAAAAGAAGAAAAGGGAAAAAGGGGGGGAAGGGACAATTCCCCAGCGTGGTTTTCCTCAACTTTGAAAAAAGGAAAGGAGGAGGGGGAGGGGAAAGGGGAACACGTTTATATGGGGAATGGGTTCAAACAGTTTCCCCGAATAAAAAAAGAAAAAAAAAGGGGAGGGGGACGAATACGGCTCGGGCTCTTTCGTCGTTATGATGTAAACCCCCTCAGGAAAAGGGGGGAAAGTTGCCGATCCCAATCCTAGAGGAGAAAAAAAGGAAAAGGGAGGGAAAGGGGAAGTTTCGTATAGAAATATTCCCTTAAGTAAACCTTAATCACTGAAAAAAAAAGGGGGGGGGGGGGGAAGAAGAAAAGGAACGGTTGTTTCGCGTTACTGCTCGCCAACGAAGGGGGGGAAAAAAAAGAAATGAAAGTTAGTGTGGCTTGGGCGAAAATCTTTGAAAACCGTCCTACTCCTAATTGAGGGGGGAGGGGAGGGATTTTGCATCGAAAGTACTGGCCCTAATTCGACTGAAAAAAAAGAGGTCAGAGCAAAGGCAGGGGTCTTATTCGAACAAAAAAATCTATGAGGAGGAAAGGGGGGGAAAGAGGGAAAAAAAAAAGAATGGGGGAAATGAGGTTTCTAGGGCGCGAGTTTTTCCCTCCTATCGGGAGGGAAAAGAAAGAGACCATTTTAGAACCGCCTCCCGAAAAAAAAAAAAATAGAAAAAAAAAGCGGCTACGCGGAAAAAGAAAGAGGGGAAAAAAAAAGGAAAAAAAGAGAGGGCTCTGGCGTCCCACTTTGACCCAGAGAAAAAAAAAAAAAAGGGAAGGGGGGGGGTGGGCTCAGACACGCGGCAGATGACTGAATCTGCCGGATTATCCCTGATTGAGGGGAAAAAAAAAGGAAAGGGGAGAAGATCAACTCGGCAGGCACGATAATCCAATCTATAGAAAAGAAAAAAAGAAAATCATTCCTCAACCACACCAACGGAAGGATTCCGTACCGCGAGATATCAAGAAAAAAGGAAAAAAAGGGGGGGAGAGGGGGGGGAAGGAATGAAATGTGGGATCGTCGCCAGGCGCGAACCCCATTCCCAAATATCCTACCATGTGAAAAAGAAAAAAAAAAAAAAAAAAGGGAGAAAGAAAAAGAGTCATCCATAAAAAAAAAGGGGAAGGAAGCAGAGATTGGTTGGCGACCATCTTTTACGGTTACCCTTCTTCCCGAAAAAGAAAAAAGAAAGGGAAAAAAAAGAAAAGAAAAAGGGGAGAAAAAAGTTGATAAAAGTGCTCCGGGCGGCAATATTCGTCAACACTTTTTTAAAAAAAGGGAAAGAAAGAAAAAAAAAAGGAAGGAAAGGACCTTTCGAGTCCTTTCCATCACCTCCTAAAGGAGGGGGGGGGGGGGGGAAAAACCTTTCCCATCGCTTCTTCCTGAAAAGGAAAGGGAGCGAACATCGGCCGCCCACCTTCCGAGGGGGGGGGGGAGGAAGAAAAAGAACAAAAAAGAAGGTTGAAACTCGCACTAGGGAAAAAGGGGGGGAAAAGGGAAAAAGGAAAAAACAAGAACTTTCCTTGGTCTCGGTAAAGGGCCAACAGAGAAAAAAAGGAAAAAGGAAACAAAAAGGACGTGCTCGGCCAACAAACCGCCGGTAAATCACAACTAGGAAAAGAAAGAGGGAAAAGGGAAGACAAAATGAGCGCCAGCCGCGGCCCGATTTTCGAGGAGGGGGGGGGGAGAAAATGGGGTTTCCCATCCATACTACCTAACTAGCCCGAGAAAAAAAAGGGAAAGGAAGAAGCAGTCCAGGGGAGAGGGAGGGGCAGATTAATCGGGCACTGTTGGAAGAGGGATAGTCATATTTCACCCGCACAAGGGGGGGGGGAGGAAAAAGAACATGAGAAACCACCTCCTGGGGGGGAAAAAAAAAAAGGGAAAAGAGGCTTCCTTGGTAGGCCCCCCCCTTTGGAAAGGGGGGGAAAAAAAAGGGGGGAGAAAGAGTTGTCCAGTCAAGCCCCGGTAAAAGGGGAGGGAGGGGCGTTTTGGGGAAGAGGAGAAAAAAAAAGAGCCCCATCTCTCCTTACATCTTTTTTTTGAAAAAAAGAAGAGAAAAGGGGGGGGGAGAAAAGAAAAGAAAGGAAATGAGCCATTTCTCTAAATCTGGAAAAAGGAAGAAAAAAAAGGTTTACAACTCTGCTCATTAATTACCATCCTCTAAGAGAAAAAGGGGGAGGAAAGAAAGAAAGTGGAAGGATTTCATCCCTTTCTCTTCACGAGGGGAGGAAGAAGAAAAGAGCAAGCGGCGTTGCCAAGAGAAGGGAGGGGAAGGGAAGGGAGAAAGGAGAAGCGGGTAAGCTCAAGTTTTTGGCTCCACGGGAAAAGGGGGGAAAAAGGGAAAGAGAAAAGGAGAGAAGGCATTGGAGCCGTGGACGTGCCTCCCCAGGCGACAGATGCGGAGGGGAAAAAAGGGGAAAAAGCGAAGGGCCGTACCACTTATTTTTTTCTGGGAGGGGGGGAAGAAAAAAAAGATCCGCGAAACGGTAACTTCTACCCAAGAGAAAAAAAGAAAAAGGTTGGCTTTCCTCCAGGTTCCCTAGGAGAGGGGGGCAGCTGGATTCGACTACTTTTAAAAGGGGGCTGCCTCTGTTTCCCTTCTTTCCCCTTCGGAGCGCGGGTCGACGTCATCTCTTTCCTCTTAAACAAGAGTAAGAAGAGGCCGAGAAAACTTTATTCAATCTAAAGAAAAGGGGAGAAATGACGCAACCGCTTAGGGGAGGGGAAATTTTTTTGAAAAAGGGGGGGAAAGAGCCGGCTCTTCTCCTCCCCTAGGGCTTTTTTTATTTTTTTTTTTCAAAAAACCAAGAAAGCCATAGGCTCAGGGTTTTCAAAAAGGGAAGAAAAAGCGACGCCGACTGTTTCAAGAAGAAAGGGGGGGGGAGAATAGAGAGTAGTCGGGAAAACTTTCCTTTGTAGAGGGGGGGGAGAGAAAGAAGGGGGTTTTCCTTCATTTTGAGAAGGGAGGGGGGCGGGTGGTTCGTCCCATTCTTTCTGGGGGGGAGGTAAGGGGAAAGGGGGACAAGGAAAGATTCCCCTTGGGCTGCTTGGGGAAGGGGGGGGGGGGGGAACGCGGGAGCTCATCTCTAGAAGGGGGTCCCGGTCACTCGGGACCCGGAGTCAAATGGTTCCTTCCCAAGGGAGAGAAGGGGGGGGGAAGAGGGAATTCCAGTTTCCTTCCTTTAGGGGAGGGAGGGAGGGGGGGAATGGGTCGATTTTTAGCCAAGGAGGACAAGGGGAAAGAAGTGCCGAGGCCGGGAATCCATCTCACAGGGGAAGAGGAGGCCATTTTAAGGAGAAGGGGGGGGGAGCGCAGGTTTCTCCGGTGGCCTTGAATCCCCCGGAAAGGGAAGGGGAAGAAAAGGGGGGGGAGTGCTCGGAGACGGGGCCAATTATTATAGGACCGGAAAAAAAAAAAGAGAGGGTGAGGGGATGGGCGTCCATGAATAATAGTCTTCTCAAAAAGGGGGGGGGGGGGGAAAAAAGGGGAGTGAGGTGCAAGTGCTTCCCTTGAGGGAACAAAAGAAAGGAAAAAGGGGCGCGGGAGCGCCTTGCTTTTTCCTAGGGGGAGGAAAAAGGAAGAAACTAAATTGGCTGCTTTAATGAACCCCCTCCAGGGAGGAGGGGAAAAAAAAGAATAAGGAAGGAAAATACATTGGCGGCCCGAGTGTCTGCCTTAAACGCCAAAAGCTCTATTACTACATTAGGAGGAAAGGGGGGGAAAGAAAAAGGGGGAAGAGGGGAGACTTTTAATATCGCGGTTTGTGCCCGGGGCCTCCGACTATTCTTTTGTACCTCGCGGGGGGAGAAGGAAAAAGGAGGGAGGGCGAGATGGCAATGCCTGTGGCTCAGGGTCACAGTTTTTTCTTGGGGGGAAGAAGGGGGAACGGACGGAGAGGACGTGGTCAGGCGTCGTACACGCTGCACATTAAGAACCTTAAAAGGAAGGGAAAGGGGGAAAAAAAGGAGGGGGAGGAGGGGCGGCGACAATCGCACGGTGGTCTATATCGGAGAAGGATCAGGGGGGGGGAAAAAGGGGGGGGGGGGACCGAGACCCCTGCCCTTAAACCCCCTGGGGGGGAGGGGGAGGGGGGGAGGGGGAGAAAAAAGAGAAGGGAAGAAGAAGTTTTCCCCCTTTTATAGACCCTTAATAAGCAGAAAAAAAGGGGGGAAAGGGGAAAGGAGGAGAGCGGCGGAACTTTATGTTACTATTCAGGCCCCATTTTGGGGGGGGAAAGGGGGGGGGGAAAAGGAAGGTCCGACAATCTCTCTCACACAACCCAGGGGGGAAAGGGGAAAAGGGAAAAAAGTTCAAGGTCGGCTTCCCCGCGGGGAGAGAAAAAAGGGGGAAAAAAAAGAGGGGAGTGATGAGTGCTCAATCAGGTTCTATAACCACATTAACTTCTCGTAACGGGGAGAGGAGAAAGGAGAAGAGAAAGGAAAAGGGGGGTCAGGACCCGGTCCGCGCCCAACCCGGTTTTCTCACACTCCACCAGGGGGGGGGGGAAGGGGGGGGGAGGGGGAAAGGGGAAAGAAAAAAAGAAAGGAAAAAAAATAAGGATGAAAACTATTCTTCGACCATAATCTCTTATTTTCCTCCCCGGAAGGGGGGAAGAAGGAAAAGAAGGAGGAAGGAAGAAGGAAAAAAGAAGCTCACATTCGGGCCTGACTTCGGTGTCCCCGAATCCTGAAATAAACTGGGGAAAAAAAAAAAAAAAAAAAGAGGAAAAAAAAAGGGGAGGAGGAGATACACCGCATAGTTCTAGTCCCCGTCACAAACAAGAAAAGAGAAAAAAGATCGGCACAGAGGTATCGTCCCCAGTGTTTTTTCAGGCGTTCTACTAAAAGGAGAAAAAAAAAAAAAAAGAGGAAAAAAAAGGGAGGAAAGAGAGGTAGGCCGTTTCCGCCTCCAATTATCTAATAACCTCGGGGGAAGAGGGGGGAAAAAGAGGGGAGGGGAAGGAGGGAAGGTTCGGCGATACGACGTCAAACGCACGCCTCTCCCGAAGAAGAGAAGGAAGGGAAGGAAGAAAAGAAAGAGGGGAAGCTAACTGCACCTAATCCAATTAACCACCAAAGGGGAGGGGGGAACGCCATCCCCTCCCCTATGGAAACGAGGTCCTCCGGGAAAAAGAAAAAAAAAACACCTCCTCCCCAGAAGAAAGGGGAAAAAAAAACTAGCCTACACACAGGCCGACTCAAATTTCTAATATTCACCCCCCATCAGAAGGGGGGAAAGGAGGGCGACCTCCTTTTCTAAGAAAATTCGACCCCTTCCAAAGCCGTACTCCTCCTCCCCCTTATCGAGAGAAGATAGCTATATTTCCTTAGTGTGGGGGGAAAAAAGGGAAAAAAGGGGGAACACTTCCTTGCCTTTTTCCTCTTACCTGAGGAAGGGGGGGGTAAAGCCACGGAAAGCTATCCCCCTTTCGGGAAAAATGAGGGGGGAAGAGGGAAAGGAGGAAGGAGGGAAACGTCACGCTCTTAAAAGAGAAAAAGAAAAAGAGGAGGGAGACAGAGGCGAAGGGAAGAAAAAAAAAAAAGAAAAAAAGGAAAAAGAAAAGGAAAAACCCCTCCAATACCCTCCTTCTCCCGGGGGAAAAGGGGGGAAGAGAGGGACAAAAGGGGAAAGAGAAAAAGGCAGCAAAACGCTCCTGATAACGGACTTGGGGGGGGAAAAAAGAGAAAGGGCCTCCTGAACCTGCCCTTTTTTCCCGGAAAAGAAGGGGGAGCCCACCATCGGAGGGACGATTTATTTTGGAGGAGAAAGGGGGGGAACAAATAGAACCCTGGAAGCCTATGGATTTTGGAAGAAAAAAAGGAGCCGCGGCTTGAAAGGGGGAAAAAAAGGAGAGCCGACAACTCTTTTTTTTCTTAAAGGGAAAGGGAGAACGCCGGGCTTCGTGATCCATTCTCGAAGAGGGAGAAGAGGGGGAAGAAAAAGAAAAAAAAAAAAAAAGAAAAGCCTCTCCCTCTCTCCTTCGGAGGAAGAAAAAAGAAAAGACATGTTAAAAAAAAAAAAAGTATTCCATCCAAAATCATTCCTTCTCCTCCCTCTGAAAAAAAGGGGAAGAGAAGCGTAGGCCACCTTCTTAATCCCAAAGAAAAAAAAAAGGGGGGAACACCGAGTGGTGAGAACCCGTTTTCCCCCCGGAAAAAAAGAGAGGGAAAGGGGAGGGCGCAATTCCCATAAGTGTACTCCCCCGGAGAAAAAAAGGGAGGAAAGAGGAGGAAGGGGAGGCACTCAAAAAAAAAAACCCCTTCTTTTGGGGGGGGGGGGGGGGGAAGAAAAAAGGGAGGGCCAGTGACGGGTCCCCGTGGAGCCAACTGAGCTGAGAAAAAAGGGGGGAAAAGAAGAAGGGGAAAAGGCCCCGGCTTTTGCTTCCTGCGACTATGCACTTAGGGAGGGGGGGGAGGGAAAAAAAAAGGGGGAAATCCTTCAACGGTCCGTATGGACGAGGAGAAAGGAAAGGGAAAGGGAGGGGGGGGGGAGGAAAAGGAAGAACGTGTTAACCCTTCACTCTGTGAAAAAAATGCGCATTGTTCCGAGGGGAAAAAAGACCCGCACCTGGTCGTTCTCCACTGTCACAGAAAAAAGGGAAGGGGAAGAAGGCGCGGGGCCCAATAGATAAAAAGAAAGGGGGGGAGAAACAGATGTGTACCGGGCTTGACTGTCAACCTCTTTGGGAGAAAAAAGAAAAAAAAAAAAAAAAAAAAAAAAAAAAAAAGAAAAGAAGGAAGGGGGGAAAAGGAACCGTGGACAATCCCAGCGTGGTTTTTCTCGGAAAGGGGGGGGGGGGGACACGCCGTCCATGTCGTGAATATGACGGGAAGGGGGGGGGGGGAAAAAAAGGGGGTCCCGATATCTGCCGTCGCCCATGAACTGAGCGGAGAAAAGGGAGGAGGGGGAGCGGTCCGTCGTTGAGTGGAAACCACAGTAGCCAGGGAAAAGGGAAGGAAAAGGGCCGAGTCCCATCCTCCAATTAAAAGAAAAAAAAAAAAAAAAAACACCACGCCGCCCGGCGCGCCTCATGGCGGCCCTGTTTCCTTGGAAGAGGGGGAGAAAAAAAGGGGGAGAAATACCCGGCTTTTTTTTTCGCGAGAAAACGGGAAAGGGGAAAAGGAGAAACGACCAACGGGCAAATATCACCTTTTACTTATTTTCCAAGAGGGGGGGGGGGAGGGGAGAAAATATTTGTAACATCCTACTCTAATCTTAATCCGGGGGAGAAGGGGGGGGGGTTAATTGGAGTTTCATCGAAATTACTGGCCTCTAAAATTAGAGAAAAAGAAAAAGGGGAGAGAAAGGCATGGGTCCGTATTATAATCGATTTAAACAAAATTCAAATGAAGAAGGGGGGGGGGGGGGGGAGGGAAGGGGGAAAAGGGGAAAATAGAAGCCTTGGTTCATTAGTTTTTCTAGGGGAAGGAAGAAAGGAGTAAAGGGAAACGTGGTTTTTTCTGAATATTCCTCCCGGAGGGAAAAAAAAAAAAGGAGGAGAAGTGGTATAGGCGGACTCCGCACTCTAACAACTTCTACTTACTCATGAAAAGGAAAAAAGGGAAAGGGGAAAGAGAAAACGCCCTGGATGACCGCTGTTGCTCCTACCCTTTCATATTAACTGAAGAAAGGGGGGGGGGAAGAGGAAGGGGGAGGAAATAGTGGAAATGGGTTCGCCGCCTTTTCTACGATCACTCTTCATGAAAAAAAAGAAAAAAAAAAAAAAGAAGGCCCCCCATGGGGGATGGTGCGAGACCAAAGG
>Ga0179593_1818439_pt1 | contig 10030 bp, 12 predicted proteins | sample CZODoug2_1_08_16_FD_185931 | JGI IMG/M metagenome (GOLD analysis project Ga0179593, IMG submission 185931) | Vadose zone soil fungal communities from Angelo Coast Range Reserve, California, USA - CZODoug2_1_08_16fungal (PacBio error correction) | ecosystem: Environmental > Terrestrial > Soil >...
AGCAAACAGCTTTCTTAATGTTGGTCCTTTTATGAAAAACCGAAATATACCAAAAAAGGTACTATGGGAAAAAGCAAAGCAAAGGGAAACAGGACCGATCTTCACTATTGAGACTGAGGAAATGAAAAGGAAAGAGGATAGAAAAAGGGGGAAGGCCCTATATGGGGTACTTAAGAGGACGGACACGAAGCGGGGAAAATCACTTAGGAGGGTGTGTGACAGAAGACCGAAAAATAAAACCAATCTCCACAAGCACACTGAAGCGCTACTCTCCCTGTCCTCGAGAAAAAAAAACTCTGAAAAAAACAACCGGGGGGGAAACATTCAAAAAAAAAAACCTTTTGACGGTGACCGCAGACATCAGATCCCAGGTTTTGCACCTGAGTAAGTCCAATGATAACGCCGGGAAGGAAAGGAGGGGGGGAAACATGTTGCGCGAAAAAAAAGACCCTACATGAAAAGAAGAAGTAAGGAGGGCGGCTGTACCGTTTGGGCAGGCCCCTTGCGAAAAGGAGAGAAAGGTGGATCCGTGACCGGCAGCGAAAGAGGAGAGAAGGGTCCTTTTAAAAATAAAGTGCAAGAAGGTTCTAGAATATCTCAGCCTATAGGATAGTGGTCTCTTCTTCGGTAGAAAGTCTCGAGGAAAAAATCCTAAATTTAAGCACTCGACTTCATCAAAAGAGGAATTCCTTGGGCAGAGATCCAGAAAAAGAGAAAACAGAAAAGTACTGCGAACAGCCCAAAGGAAACCCCATAGGAGTCAGGTCTGATCCTGTCCAAAAGGAACGCAGATTGGGAAAAAGATCGCTAAAGAGGGAAATTCGGCTTGAGTGATCCTTAAAACCGGTGGAACAGGACCAGGGGAACTGCCAGCCCGCCTATCGGACTAACCACACTCAACGAAAAGGGGGGAAAACAGGGGTACCATCCAAAGTAGGGGGTCCTCCGGGACCTAACCGAACTTACAAAGACTAAGAATCTAACCGGGGATTGATCATAAAGACATAAGATCCCAAAAATGACTAAAGGAAAGTTACGAAAAAGTGGGGGACATCGTCACCTTGGGAGTGTGCCCATAACCTCGCCCTGAGCCCGGGCTGAAGCCATAGTTGGGAGTCACTTCGCAGAAGTCCTCATGAGATAAACCGATAGACGGCACCAGGGCTTCAACAGGAGAGCGCCAGGTAGTTTGCAGGGTCGATCTGGTGATATCCCGGCGCGAAGGAAGGCCGGTGACAAAGCGCCGCAGGAGATAATCAAAACCAAAAAAGGAAAATGCTGAGGGAGAGGGCGGGAACAGGTTGCAAGCCGGGGGAAACCGTCTCTCGCTCATCAAGAGGTTGAGGAGAACCACCATGAAAAACCCGATTGTCGGGGAGAAGGGAATCAGGGTAACAGCCACAGACAAGAAAGGGTGATGTAAAACTTATTAACGCGAGATCGTGCTTCGCGGGAAAGGATTTCATCAAACGGGTAAAGCTGGACAGCGTTGAGAATGGGTTAGGAAGGTATTGTCCGTCGTAGAAGTTGTTATAAAAGGGGGGAAAAACCCGGAAAAGGGAAAATTCGAAAGAAAAATACTACCCTTCCTGGGCACGTGGGAAAAAGGTGGAGGCGAAGAATTCACAGTGGGTCTGGAAGGATCTCGGTGAAAATAACCAGCCAATGAGATGGACTCTCGTGCGTGGGTGAGGTTGAAGCGGAAATCTCTTTATGAAAAAGGGGATTCGGAGGAAAACAACTAATTTAGAGGTTAGAAAAAGAAAAGAAAGGGTTCCGCAGAATGTGATCGGAAGGGAATCCGTCTCTGCACGCCTATCTGGAAGGGGTAGAATGGAATGATGAGAAGAAGAAAAACGTGAAAACGCTGGGGGTCCAAAGGGAGGGAAAGGAGAGCCATATAAAGTTGAACAAACAAAAAAAAAATTGCCGCTGTCAAAGCAGCCACACGGGTTAAGAAGTGAATGTGAATAAAAAGGAATTGCTCGGCAAAAAGATGTTTGGGGGGGTAAGTCTAAAGCTAGATGCGGGGAAGACAAATGGTGCCGCCAATCTAAAGAAGGGGTTATGGGATGTAAACAGATTTGAATCATAGAAGGGGACCGGAAGACAGGACACCAACACGCAGGTATAAAATTAAGTTGAGCGTCAGTGCAAAAAGGGAAAGGGAAATCCGGGGCCCGTTTTCCATCAAATCTCGGTCCGAGCACTCAAAACGAGGACATGTCGAAAAAAAATGGTCTGGTCCACCTAGTTCCCAGGCCCTGAGTATGGGGGGGCGATCTGGGGAGAGCCTGGAAGGGGACCTTCTCCCCTGCAACGAATATTCAAGAGTTTGCAAGTCGAAACAAGTGCCAAGGGGGCAATCAACTTGCGCTCGCAACTCATCCACTCCAAATACCAAAGGAAAAAAATGAAAAAAAAAGTCTTGGGTGAAAAAAAGATCACACCGACAAATCGTGCAGGGTCAAAGATCAACAACAAAAGATTGAGAGCAAAGAGAGAGATGCAGACAAAAACATGGGAAAGGGTGGGGGAAAACGGGTAAAATCAAGGAGCAGGATTTGCAGGAGGGGAAAGGGAGAAAGAGCAAAAAGTTGATTGCACCTTTCCTGCGACCTGGGAAAAAAAGTGAGAGAATATTCTTGGCAGGCTGAAAAGGGGACCTCTAAACGCCAGATTAGACAGAACGAACAGGAGAAGGCCAAAGGGTTACCAGCAACGTGTGAACATGTCCTTCGGGTATCGGGGGACGGAGGACCTCGAATAATAAAAACCAGGGTCACTTGTATCGTTAAGAGGGGCATTTAAGACAGGGGACCTATTTTAACGGCGCGTGTGCACCTCGAAAAAGGGGAAACAGATAGGGACTCGACAGGAGCCAATAAAATAAGCGCGTCGAGCGCAAAAGCCTTGTTGGAAGGGGGAAATGGAAAAGGGACCAAGCCAGCTGAAAGAAAAATCTGTGTTGCCGAGCATTGACTTCGGAAGGGCGAAAGGGTAAAAAGGGGCTAGGGAAGGAAGGGAGGTTCTGGGCAGACAGGCTAATGGGAACGACCACTTTTGTTGGGGGGAAACCGCCGTTCTTGGGGAGAGCAGAGAGTGAACGGGAGGGAAAGAATAAAAGGAACCTTACGTTGAAAGATCTTTCGCGTCAAGAGACTTCGGGAAATTCTCAAACCGATGCGAGATATGTTGGTTAGCAGACTCCTGAGGGGGGGGAATTTGACGGGCTATCACGATCCGCCCCCGCTCGTTCGTAAACAAACACACTCCCAGCCCCGGCAACGGCAGGGTCAATCGTCTAGGGTTATCACAAGGCTCATCACCATCATTCGAATCCCCAAAGCGAAGAAATGGGGCAGTTTCCCCCTTCGTTAAAAACTAGCCCCTGCTGGACCCAACCGGGAAGACGTCACAGACAGGTTCCGAGGTCGGATGGGGAGAGTCTACAGCACATCTGGAATTCTATATAAGGGTATAGGGGACGGGACCCCGTGCGTAAACTATCACCATAGAAAATGCCCTATGGGGCAGCAAGGAGGAGAAAGACATGTACGCAGTGACTGCAGGTAATCAAGTGGTCGAAGGGAGCGCAGACTTATCAATCTAAAGTCGAAATAGAAGGTTCAGTTTTGGGGGGGGGGGGGGAAACTCAACAGAGGAAGGCGAAAAGACTTAGGGGGTGGAGGTAAAAAAAGTCTTCTCAAGCATACTTGGGGACAGACGTAGTTTGGTGGGTTGGGGGTTGACAAGGTACATAACCTATTACTCGAGGTTCAGTCAACTTTACATCACCAGATAAACGCTACCGAAGGGGACTAGAGTGAAAAGCCTCAAGATATCGACTCGATGTAACGGAAGCTATAAAGTACGGAACAAGCCCGGGCTGCGAAAAGGGAATCTGGGGGATCCCTATCCGGATATATTGAAAGGGAAAAATCATCAAGTTGTACAAAATATGGCGAAGCGTCGGGGGGAAATTGCCTTTCACGGAGATTCCAAGGTCCAGGGAAGTCGTCTGGGAAAGGTAACATTATCTGGATGAATACCCTTGGGGACCAAATATGCCACGTACGAGGGAGAAATCCCTGCACCGGGGGCCCGGGACTGTTGCCTGGTCCCAGTGAAGGTATTCCGGGGGAGGGAAGCCAAATTGGGGAGGCGTGAGTGTGAGGGGGTGAGTCAAAAGAGGACTGGGCAGACTGATTTCACAGAGGGTGTGAATGCAAACCACTCAAGCATCATTCTGGTATATCAGTCGGAAAAAAAAAAAACCCAGGCGTCAGGAAGGAAGAAGCAAAAACACGTCATATGGAACTCTGATAACGGAAGTTTTGGGAATGCAGCGGACGGCCGAACTTCGGATCTCAAGGAGAGGCAAAAAAGACACTGATTAAGGAAGGGAAAAAAGCTTTGAAAAACCGAGTCAAAAATAAGAAACAAGGGAGAACCGAGGGGTATCGTCGATCGTACTTATCACCAAAAAAAGTGCACAAGACAAAATGGGAAGGAGCGGGAACTATGAAGGGGAACACGTTTCTTCCAGACAGTCTTTTCGCCAAAAGACAGGGACCAAAAGGGAAGACCCAAAAGAAAACAGGATTAGAGCTGGCGGTATTTCGTTTTCGCGCAGCACCGGAAAAATCAAGCGGCCGGGAAAGAAAAGAAAATCTTGAGCAGTGGGGACAAGGTGACAAACACTGGACCGGAAAAGTAAAAACAACCTGGCTAGTCAAGCAGACGTAGACCTATGGTTTGGAAGGGGGGGGAACAAACGAGCGGGGAAACGCCGTGCTCTGAGAGGGGGGGAAAGGAATATCGCGAAGGGGCGAAGGGAGGGTCGTCGGGGGAAAAAAAACAAACAAAGCAAATCTATAGACCTACACAGATGCAGTGAGGGAACATCAAACTTTCACCAGGGGAAAAAGTCAATAAAATGGAGGTCGGGGACTATTACTTACATCAGATTGCCAAGCAGCAGCGGGGGGAAATTGAACGAAACCCGAGTTTACGATTTCTTCCGCGCGGGGAATAGAGTCTATGAGTAATATCTGGTGACCAACAAATTTTACCATAAAAGTAAAGCTTACTGAAAGGGAGAGTGTAATCTAGAGAAAACAACAACTTAGGGAGGAAAGACTGGGGGAAGACCGGCTAATCCATCAGGGAGTTTTGAAAAGGGGTCTCCCCCCAAGGGAGGGTCTCGGGAAAAAAAAAAAAGAGTAAACGTTACATGACCCGGGTTGAGCGGCCAAATAAGAAGTAAAAGAAAATGCCGTCGTTGCTAGAAAGGAGGAACGGCCCTAATTGGGGAAAAAAAACTCGTAGAAAAGGGGGGAGGGGGGCAGGAGAAAGTAATAGAATTAATGCGTTTGTGTCGATGGTTGCCCAGAACAAGAGAGAAACAAGCCAAAACTTGAAGCTTAAGAGAGCCTGTTCCATGTCGAGCACCGCTCTAGGAGCAAAAAGGAACCACATAAAAATATCTGAAGGTGAGGGACACCGACATCTCGGTCAGAAGGGGGGTAAAAAACTGGAAAGTAGGAAACAAACTGATCAAGAGCTGCGCCGGCGGGCGCGCCTTAAAAAGGGGAAGGGGCGCTGAAACGAAAGCGCTCTGAGGGAAACGTTGGCTGAAGGGCTGTAAGTGGATTCGGAAAGCGTGAAAAATGGACAAGGGGAGGTCGGGCGATGGTAACACGACTTTCTGGAAACTGAAAAAACGGCAAACCGCACGGGGGGAATATGAAATTGGAATATGCCAGGTGATATGACGACTCGCCGATACGAGGGGGGGAGCGGGGAGGGAAGTAGTCTCATTAAAACAAAACAAACGGACCTGGCAAGCGCTCGGCGTCAGAAAGAGCCAGCTTTGAGTGAAAATCCATTCAGCAAAACGGGGGGGGGTCTCAGAAAAGATGGAAAGATAAAAAAAAAAAAAAAAAAAAACAGCAAGTAGGAGAAAATGATGCGGTCCATAAACCCCGCTGGGGGAAATTCGGGGGTAAAGGACGAAATCAAGAAGAAGGGCTTCTTTATGTTAGCATCAACGTGAGAGAACAGTCCCTAGTCACCAGCCCGCCGAAAAAAACGAACCATACAGCAAAAAGACAAAGGAGGGGCAAAAACTGGGGTTCCATCAAAGTCTATACTCCTGGACAAAACAAAAGGGAAAAAGGGGGGCAAGCTCGAAGATCTACCTCGGTGTCTCCAGGAAGTCGAAAGGAAGAAAGAAAAGGGAAGAAAAGGGACAGTCTTCACAGTGCACAGGGTCCAAGAGACAGACTGATCAAAGGCGGTCACGGAGCTTGACCTTCAAGAAAACGATAGTGGAGCGGAAATTTGCACCAAAAAAACGAGAGGGGGGTGGGGATGTCGAGCTGGTATAGAATCCCGCCGTCGGGGGGGACTTAATCCCCATCAAAAACACCGCTGCTGGGAGGGAAGAGGGGGTCCGAAAAGGGGTGGGAAAAAGGGAGACCGTGAGCAATCTCTTCACTCGGGGGATGGTTCTCCCCAATACACCAGGTCACTGAGGTTGACACAAAAAATATAATAAAGATTCATCCAAAGGATCTTCCGGGGGGAAAAAGAGGTAAACAGAGAGCGGCTGCTGGGACCTGGACATATGAGAGGGGATCCACTTTAGCTCGTACACTTTTTTTCCGATGCGTCAAAGTTTTGCCTTGTCACGTGGGACTAGCGGAAAAAGAAGCAGGAGGGGGAATGAAAAGTTGAAGGCAAAAAGCGGGGGCAAAAAGAAAATGCCATTGGAGCCTTCAAGCGCGTTTATCTACGGTGATCAATAACAGCAGAGAAATGCAAAGGGAAAAACGTGTGCGTTGTGAGGAAGGACTTAAGGGGTCTATTCAAAAAAAAAGTCGCGCGAAACAATATCGACCTCGCCATCAGGGCCGTTGCTAAGAAAAAAAAGTTCAAGAACATTCTAAGAAGGAGGGACCGAATAAGGACGAAGGGGAAATCCGAAAAGAGGAAGCTCCACAATATATGTGTTCCAAAAATGCAGAATCAATAAGAAACAAGCCAAGAAAGGGGCACGGGTTAAAAACGGGGACGAAGAGGGGGAAAGTAAAAACAGGAAAAACGGAAGGAAATCTGCAAAGGGCACCCAGCTGTTTGGGGGTTCCGTCGAAAGGAGGGAAAAAGGATCCGACAGAAGAGGTGTCCGCTCGGGAAGAGCTTATTCAGTGATTGGCTCCTGATGGTGAATCGAGACAAGAAGAGAAAGTGAAAAAATATTCACGTAGTCATGCCAGGATTGGCGTCGGGGGGAAAAAAATCCAGTGAAAAAATTTAACCAACTGAAAAAATAGGAGACCCGTCAAAAGCGGACACCGATGACCAAGAGAAAGGGAGTGAAGACTGCGTAGTTTTGTGGGGGGTCCGATCTTGGAGAGACTGCAAAAAAAAAATGCCACGACGAAAGGACACATGCCACCAGCAAAAAAGCGTTCAAAAGAAAAAAAAGTGCCAAGGGAGAGCGAAAAAGACGGTGTGAAAACAGAATTGGGGGGGGGGGGGGGGGGGTTGTCCACCCAAAAATCCGCCGTTCCCGATGAAAAAATGAAAAAAGAACGCGGGGGGGAAGATTTGAGCAGGCTCCAACAAAACAACGGCTGGTATGACAATAGAGATTCAGGGAAAAGATTCGCTCTAGGGGTTCCTAAAAGGGGTCAAAGCGGAAACGTGGGGAAAAAAGGTTTGTGGGTGGCCAAGGGGAGGAGTCACCACGTAGAGAGGGAAAAACCTTAATGGGTAAAAGCTGTTGGTTGGAAGGGAAGATATTCGGTAAAGAGACAAAGGGCATAAGGAAAAGGATATACCCCACATCCGATCACAGGAAAAAACTTGCGATCGATCGCTTTTGCAAGTACTCGTGGCGGGGCTAATTTTTCCCCTTGCCGGTTGAGGTAAAAAAGTTTAAAAGACAGGAAGCTAAAAAAGAGATCCTTGATTTCCTCGGACGGTTGGAAACGTCCGGGCATATCATGTGGCGCAATAAAGGGAACATAGAAAAAGGAAAAAACTCGTAGAGAGGCACATCCTTTTGTCTGTTCTTTGGAATAACCGCAGAAAAAAGACATCTGGGTATTGATTCTGTGGGGTAGCATAGAGAAATAAGCGGGAAGGCTGGGGGTGCTTTAAAAGGAGGTTTGTCAACTGGGCATTCTATGGATATCCACCTGGTAAAAACCTTTTGTAACCAGCGTCATTGGGGAGAAAGGAAAACGAACGGACATTCGAGACATATACGGTCCCGGAGGGCGGAACGAGGGGGAAAAGGGGGAACTGCTGGGGTCAGGGCAAAAACCCAAAGGAGTCCGTTTCTAGGAAATTGGCGAAAGGTGGCGGGTGGCTTGCATCGAATCAAGAAAAAAGGGGAAAGGAAACGCCCACTGCACGAGAGACAGCAGCCTCGGGGCATTGGCAGTAGCAAACCCTGGGGGAAATGCCGACACTGAGTGACAAGGCGCGAACAAAAAGAAAAAGTTAAAAAGGAAAGGCACCTGGACGAAGTGTCTTGTGCTCGATACAAAGAGGTGTTATTTCAGCGGACAAAAAAGGATGAAAGGGCAGGGAACAAACGCGAACGAGGGAGCATTCGTAAGAACGGGATCAAGAAAGGAGGGGAAGAATCCAGAAAATAATCAGTTTGGGGCAACTCAAGTCAGACTCATTAAAAGGGGCGTATCAACAAAACTAGAGACGCCTCAATCTGGGTGGAAAATGTTGCATCAAAGAGAGAGACGAATCGCCTGCTTGAAACCTGACAGCACGAACGCCAGTTCGAGGTCAACCTCGATATACTAATGATTCGTACATATCGAAAAAAAACTGCACAAAGAAGGGGAAGGTTTAAGAAAGAAAAGATGGGGGGGCGGCCCTATCGGGATATCATAGAACGGAACAGGACCACTGGACAAACAAATAAGCCAAGGATTCTGCGTGGAGTTTGGGGACGGAAGACGGTAAGTTCGTAAAGCGGAGGTCGCTTTGAGGCGCCCGTAGAAAACATCAGACTGCTCCAAATGAGGAAGGCGCAACATCCTGAAAGGAAGGTCGGAAAGGAGAAAAAGGGGGGACAAACATCTGGTGCCACGTTGCGTGAATGTGGCACGAAAGGGCTGGAAAGGAAATATACAAAAGATGGGACCCAAATCAGAAGGAGAGGAGAGCGAATCCGGCCAACCTAGAACCGCAGAGAAGTGAAAGAAGTGGGAGTTTCAGGATCCGGCAGAGGATTGGGAGTGTCAACGTCTGGATCTCCTGCATCCCCGGCAAGCTGCGAATACCGCTCGGGGGAACAAACAAGGGGAATGGAGGAAGAGATGAGAAAAGAAAAAACCCGAGGAATCTTCAGAGGCGATCGTAATTATCAACTTCGCCTGGGCAAAGAGTTCGGAGGGAGCTATTACCGCTGCAGGGTCAACGACGGGTTCTGGAACAACATGGAAGTTTCTAACTAAGGGAAACGTTCTGGAAGCGAACCAATTTACAGCGCACCACTACAAACCTGAAAACTTGCCAGAAAAAAATGATGAATTCGTTTTCTAAAAAAACTGTGTACCAATCCGGCTCGCGCCGGCGGGCAAACAATCTGGGGGGAAAGTTGGGGGACTCCAAAAGGGGACTTCAAAGGGCGATGTAACCCCGGGAGGAAGTCATACGGAGGTGGGGAATGGTGGGGTGTGCTCCTAGGAAAGCTCTCAAATGAGAAAAGGGAGGGGGAGAGAACGTAAAAGTTCAGGGGGGGATGTGGGATCAGGGGAAAAAAAATCGACAACGCCGGCATTCGGAACGTGATTAGCCCTACAAGCGGGGACCGCCTGTAAATAGGGCAACTTAAGACGGGGTCCTATTAAAAATCATTGGGCTACAAAGAAAAGCCAGTAATCAGGAGAAACAGGAAAACATGTAACGCTTTCTCGAGGTTGAAAAAAGGAGGATGACGGGGAATATCTGGTTACAATGACCATAAGACTGGAATTACGGCAACAGAAAGGAG
>Ga0179593_1240482_pt1 | contig 10029 bp, 15 predicted proteins | sample CZODoug2_1_08_16_FD_185931 | JGI IMG/M metagenome (GOLD analysis project Ga0179593, IMG submission 185931) | Vadose zone soil fungal communities from Angelo Coast Range Reserve, California, USA - CZODoug2_1_08_16fungal (PacBio error correction) | ecosystem: Environmental > Terrestrial > Soil >...
GGGATAAAGAGGCAAAAAAGCCTCGTTTTTAAAATCTGAGACCAAAAAGAAAAACCGGGTATGGTGCTTACGCGAAGTGGGTGGGTGAAAAACGTGAGGGAATATCCAAGGACAAAAAGAAGAACTGAATCGGTTTGACGGCACAACATTTCATGAGGAACCAGAGCCCGCTTAAGGGCGGAAAGAGGGAATGGGACGGGGATAGTTTGGGGCAACGGGAGAAAAGGTCGTAGAGATCAGGGGGGAGAAAAGAATTGGGGGGGCCCGGGCTTGCGCATCTTGGGGAAGGGGGAGAAAGGCCAAAAAGAAGGATATTTTTTTGAAATCAAACAGTCAAGGGAAGAAAGAGTTGGCATTAAACAAAGTATCAAGTGGGGTGGAACCCTGGTTTGGGTTAGGAAAGGAAAGAAAGACAAATGAAAATGCAGAAGAGCCAAAGACTCAAGGTCGACATTTGTAAGTCACATCGGAGGGTGAAGGATAATACAATCATGAGGGGAGTCAAAAGAAAAGAGCAACAGGGAAACTTGAAGCGGTCAGAGGAAATGACCAAGGTCATGGGGGGGTGCCAGAAAAATTACAAAGACCGAGAAGGGTAGATGTTGCTAAGACATACAAAATCTTTAGCCTTCTCAAAGAAAACCAGCAGAGAGTCTCGTAGGTGGGGAAAAAAAGGCGAACGTTCGATGTTAGCACGCGAAGCAACGACGGATATTCATCCCGGAAATACTGCCCAGACAGAATACGGGCGACGCCCGAAAGAAGGGTCCCGGGAAAAGAAGTCAGGAATATCATCGCGGGCTGTAAGAAACGAGAGGACCACAACAAAGTTACCTTAACCTTACCCAAGAAAAGGAGTGTTGGAAGAATACATGACGGGAAGAACACTCCCTAGCAGGTCTGGCACGCAAAGAGGGGTGAGAAAGCACTCCATAATAGGCCGAGAAATGAGGAAAGGAAGAGAATGAACCAATTGGGGGAAAGAGGACGGACTCGGACAGAGCCTCGACGACGGCAAGCCTATATAGGAGGCGCGCTACCATGCGCGAAAAAATGTAACGCCGGGGAAGGAGCAATACGATGTGTGGAAATCACGAGACGTCTGACAGCCCCCCAAGTCAGTTGTCGGTCAAAAGGAAAAAGAACGCAAGGGGGGTGGGGGGGGGGCCAAGGCGGTCGGAGAGGTTAAGAGGCTGGGGACTTACGTAAATTGACAATCGAGGAAGGTTAACGAACCTCCCAGAAAAGGACCAGGAATTGTAAGAGCAAACCAAAAAAAAAGAGTCGGAAAGAGCATGCAAAGTCTGGATGAACTGGAGAGAGGATTCGAAGAGCTCTGGAACCTTCTCTAATCATGCTTTTTAAGCTCTCAAGAATCAGAAAGGGGGAGCGTATGCCTGGGTTCATCCGGGAGGAAAAAGAGGAAACTGAGACCTGAGGCGAGGGGGTCAACACTTTTCGCTATAAAGAAACGCGCAAAAAACGGGGCCAAACCGAGGATGAAACCTGATGACAAAAGAGAAAAATCAGAACAACGAAAAACAGTGCTCTCGAAGGCCTGATTGCGAAATGAGAAAGAGTGAAGCCGCATACCGAGCCGGAGACAAAGGGAGAAAAGTGCATTCCGTCACCTCGGAAAAGGTGGGTGCCCTGGGGAAGGCAGAAAACAGAAGTTAGGAGAGCAACGCTCATGAAAAACAAAACCTTGGGAAGTGCTGAAAAGAAGAGGTCATGAAAAAATTCACGAGGAAGGTAAGGATGTTCTGCAGAACCTGAAAAAAGATTTTGGACAGGAGGGGGGGCGGCGAGAAGGGGGGGACCACTTGGTGATCTTAAAAGTAAATTAACACAGGAAGAGACCAAGGAAAAGTTCAGATCGAAAGAAAAAAGATTTGAAATTAAGGTACTCGCGAAAAACGAGTGGGTAGGCGAGGGAATACAACAAAAGAAAAAGGAGACTTTGGGGGTTTACCAGTTTTCGCAAACTAAGAAAAAGCTGGAAAGAAAAAACACAAAATGAACCTGGAAAACGGCAAGGGGGAGGGGGAGAGAACGGAGAGGAACCAGCACTTAGGAGGAAAGGAGCAAGAAGTGCGTTGGGGAGGAATTCTTTTCAACCCACAAAGAAGAATGGCAGAGAGAGGGGACTTAGGGACATAGAAGGCCAAGAAAAGCAAGGAAAAGATAGCAAAGGAAATACGGGTGACCTGAAGAAAAAAAAAGGGAACCGTTTGCAATGAAAAGCCGCCAAGAGAGGGGGGCATAACAACAAAACAGCGAGAAGGTCCACGCTCGCGGCACTGTTGGGTGGAGCAAAACACAAAAGAGGGAATGGAAACTGCGCACACAAAACGTATGAGTTTCAATGCGAGGAGGGAGTCACAGGTAGCACGGACGAAAAAATCAAGCAGTGGGGTACGGAAGGGAGAAAAAAAGGTGGGAAAATGGGGGCGGGGCCAATGAGCACGTTCAAAGGCCTTCAAACGGGAAAGTGACCGCTTGGGGTTGCGAGGACCAGGGAGCATCCGGGAAAGGTCAGAGGGAGAGGAAAAAAGTCAAAAGGTCGTACACAAATTCCGGAACAAAAAAAAAAATAGAGGGAGAAAACAGAGCAAGAACGGGAAAGCCCTCTGTCTTGTCGTCAAAGGGAAACAAGCGAGAAAAAACACAGGGGGGGAGGGAGGGGAAAAGAGGAGAGATGTTAACAGGCCGAACGAAAAGCAAGCGAAATGGATCAGAGGGGAAGAATGCTTTTTGGAAAACGTTCGTGTGCATGGGCAAAAAAGGAACGGGGGGCCTACCTCTGAATGGACCCGGAGGAAGGTCTGAAGCAACAAAAAAAGTCGTGTGGGGGAAGAAAGTGGAACTCCAGGGCGCCCGATAGGGACAAAAGGGTGGTGAGAAATCCGGACATAATCCCGGTTGGAATCGAAAAAGGCAGAAAAGAAAATGCACAAGGCAAGAAGGGAAACTGTGCGCAAAGAATTGATGGGGGGAAGAAAAACAGCCAAGAAGAGTTCTGCGCCTTCGATGGTTGAAAAATTGCTTGCAAAGGGGAAAAAAACGAGGGGGGGTAAAAACTGAGGACAGGGTAAAAGAACTACCTGTGAAAGTATTGCGGATCATGGACTGCATCTTGTGACTCAGGAAACGAAGGGAAAACCAACTCTGAAACCTACCGGGTTTGAAAAAACAACAGCCTCCCACACCAAAGAAACATTCAAGAGAAGGAGGGGGGGACTCGACAGAAAAAGATAAGAAAACAACATGAAGATCAAGCGGAGAAAGGGGGGGATCGTGTGTGCTTATTTCATTCAAAGAGTTGAAGGAAACAAAACAAAAAAAATGTTGAAGTAAAAAGAACAACAGAATCGGACAAGGCCCTAGAAGCAACCTGCTGTGGGTTCTATCAGACGCCGCCTATCTGCGAATGGTGAAAGAAGAAAGTAAACAAAGAAAGAGAAGACGAAGTGATGCCTAGAAAAATCGGGTCAGTTGTCAGGCAACAGGGGCTATTAACAGAGGAGTTGAAGTAAATTGCCAGGGGGAGGGACTGCGAAATATCACGAAAGTATGTGGAAGGAAGAGTAAAAAGGGCACAAAAGAAGAGGGTATGCCACAGGCACGTTTTGAATTTACTCCACTAAGGATCGTCATGCAGGGGAGGGGGGATAAAGTTGATAAGGACAGGGGAGCACAGGGGCAGACATGAGCAGAGAAGTGAGCAAAAGGTTGGGGCAGAGACGTATGCGTCGAACTTTGAATGAAAAAACCTTTTACAGAGCGAGGTGCAATAAGTGAATAGGGAGTGGAAAGGCAATGGGCGGGCCACAACGAGTTGACCAAAAGCAGGGATAAAAATTACCTCTGGCAACGATTCCGCCCGGTGAAACCAAGAAGTAAGAATCGGAGGGGCGTGGGAGAAAACGATGGTGAAAAAAATAAGGAGGAGCTTGAGGGGGCGCAAACCTCTTCAGAAAAAAATAAAAGATAAAAGACTTTACCATCGGGGGGAGCGGGTTGCAAACACTTGAGGGAGGGGGCAGGAAAATTGCACGGTTGGAGATGATCGTGAGTATCTATCTGCCAAGGGGAACGAACGCAAAGCCGGACAATAAACACGACACGATACCCGTTGGACGTCAGAAAAAGGGTGGCGAGGGGAAGGTAGAGGGAGCAGAGGGGAGAAGAGGACACAGGGAGGGGATATGATAGGAAATAGGGAGGGTTTCTAGGAAGGCAACGCGCCATCGTCTCGGGGGATTGGGAAGAACGCGACGACTACTACTGAGATCACGGGAAGAGGCAACCTTGGACTCTAAACAGCTCGCATAAAAGGGAACAGCGTACTGGATTAAAAGAGGGTGGAGTGGGGGAAGAGATAGGAGGGGGAGGTCAAAAAAACGAAGAATTAGGAGAAAAAGACTTTCTCACGGAAAAAAAAAGCGAAGGTACTTGAAACTTCAACTTTCGCGTCTCTGCGTCAAAAGGCGATTGAAGAGTAGACGAATAAAAAAAGAAGGTGGAGGAAAGAGTGATGTATGCCTTTGAGTCAAGAGAGAAAGGAGAATAGGGCAGCGGAAACTTATAGTGACAATCGGAAATGTTTTCGCCAGGGAAAAAGCCAAGAGAGAGAAGGGGAAAGAGGAGAAGACAAGGGAGGTGTGAGTGCATTAGAAAAGAAGCGGAAAGAGAGATGTGGAAGACTGGAACCACTCAAATAGGGGTACGGATCACAAGATCCGGAGGCCAAAAGCTACGTTCAAAAAAAGGGGGCGCCGCGTGCGAAAAAAAAGGAGGGTAGGCGCCAGGAAAAACCATAAATAGAGGGTGATTACCAATGCGAATGAGTGGCAGCCAGCTCTTCAAAGAATTGTTCATCGCCAGGAAGTAGAAATCAACAAGCGGGCTATGGAAAAATTTAAAAATTGGGGGGGAAGAAAAAACTAGAAGAAGGGGCAGAGGGATGGAAAAAAAAAAAAGAAAATCGGGGCAGGGGGAGCAAAACAGCTATAAAAGGACCACAAGAAATCCAGTTGATACTTTATCTACGCCAGTAGGCACACTTCATGGCGAAAATGAAGAAAAACCAAGAATGAATCAAGGTAAACCAAAGAAGGAGGGGGATGGGTCAGAGAATGAAATGTTCGGCAAATATGGAAGTTCGAGGTGTCCTGGGGATAAAAAAACCCAATGACAAAAACCACTCCCGAAACACAATCCTGGGGAATCGAGGCAACGGTCAAAGGAGGGGGGGAAGAACTGTAAAGAAGAAAAAAAAAACAAAAGGAGGAGGAGGAAAAAGAAAGAAGATCTTTCCAATTGACAAAAGCCGTGCTGGTTGAATCGGGAGAAAACTAAGAAACCAGGGTGGGGGGGAGAGAAGGGGGGTGGAAGGGGGGGAAAAGAATAGCAAAGGACACACGGAGACCTTCCCATCACTTTGACGCACACGTTAAAAACGGACCATCGAAAACGCATGGCGTGACCGGTGGTGAGTGGCTCTTGTGGGGGGGGGAACGGGAGGACATAAGAGGGGGTTCGGAAGGACAGCGAAAAAAAACGGGGAGGGGGCCCGGGATTGCGGAAGAAATTTCAGAAGGGTTGCAAAAAAAACCATTAAACGGTAGGGTTGTTGTCTCCGCCAAACAAAAGGAGAAGTTGACCATCAAAAAAAAAAAGGGAAAAAAGAGTTGGGGTAAAACCCACGGTCTATGCACTGAAGGGGGAGGGGGAGCCTTGAGAAGGTCATAGCATTAGCCAACAAACATTGTAGCACAAGAGGGACGGGGGAGGTGTTTCAAGGCATACAAAGGGAGGAGCAGAACGGGAGCAGAACCAAAGCGGAAACGGCGGGTCAGAAAAAGAGGGAGCAATCCTCTTTGGAAAAAGCTACGAAAAAAAGAGCAAGACTGGTAAGCGGGGATAATAACTAAGCTGTTGAAGGGAGGCCAAAGAAAGATAAGGGGAGGGACGTTATGGGGAGAAACATGGACCACTTTTTCGATGGGGGTCGCGACTAAGTCCCCGTGTCTAAAGAGGTAGGCAAGGAAACCGCTAAGACGAGGGGGCGCGACAACAAAGGGGGGACCCTGGAATCGCCGTGGGGGGCGAACTCTCGCCTTAAATTATACATGTAAAGGCAGCCTCCAGAAGGTTAAACCACGGAAAATGAGGGAAAACGGAGGAAGAAAAGGAGTGTTGAGACAGAATGAAAAAACATGAAGGGTCCGAAAAAGCACAAACTCGGTCAGAGAATCAAAAACACTAGACCAAAGCTCATAAGAGGAAAGGTTAAAAGGCAAGACAGAAAGAAAATCCAATTGGGGGGGGGAAAGACTTCGGATGATCGAAACAGAGCCCCCCCTAGAGGTCGAAAAAAAGAGAGAATAAGCGTATCTCTCATTCGGCAACGGACTAAAGCAATAGAGGGGAAGTAACAAAGCTAGGGAGGAGAACAAACGTCGAAAGAAGAAAAAATGGCAAACAAGGGGGAAGGTTCAGCCATGCTGTCGTCACTTCCAACGGCTGAAAATAAACCTTGAGAAGACTCAAGGAGAAAACCGAAAAAAAAAAGGCCAAATGACAAGGGGGGACAAAACAGAGGAAGCGAAACAAGTCGATCACGTTTGACTCGATAAAATGCGGAAAGGCAGGCGAACCTGATTTGATCAAAACGGGGGGAGAGGGGGAAAAGGAAAAAAGAACTAGAAAGGGGGAAAGGGACCTCGGGGGAAAACGGCGGAAACAGAGGGAAAGCGAACCTGCTGCTGCAGGGTAAAAACGGAAAGATTATGGCCGAAATCAACCTACAATAGCTATGGAAAAAGGAGCCAAAAAAAAAATAGAAACGCTCACGCACTGAAAACCGGTAAAAAAGGGCTCATGGTACATTGGGCGCGCGGGATCAAGCGGGATCAAAAACGCATGACGATCCTTCTACGGGGGGCGAAAGAGTCATTCCCAGTTACAATCTATGTCATCCATCATTGTGCAATGGGGGAGAAGCACAGAAAGGGAGGAGAGAAAAAGCAGCCCGCAAACCTTGGCAGGAAAAAAAAGAAACGTTCATTCAGAATCGAATATCAGGGGCTGAATAAAAGGAAAAGAAATTGTGGGGGGGGAAATCGGGGAAGAAAGCGAGGGAGCTTAAGTTGGAGTAAACTTGGCTCTTCTGTAAGTTAAACCAATCTTCCCAAAACGGAATAACAGAGACCACGGCGAGGTGAAGACGAGGCCGATCTCACATCTTTTTGTTGGTGAGAAGCGAACTTGGCAATCAAAACCTCGAAGGGGTTTACCATTTTATTGGCCTACCTACCGGGCGCCTGAACTGCTAGAACACGCAATAAAAAAAAATGTAAGAAGCGGCGGAGGCAGGGTTTCGATGGATCGGGGTAGCCGACGCACCCACACTCAAGATTCAACCCTGAGGTGGGGGGGGGGAGGGGAAGACGGCCCGAAGGAGGGCAAGGGAAAAAATGGGGGCGCCTTATTTTCCGACGCGGGCAACCTCAGGGAGGCAGAGGAAAAAAAAGTACAGCATTCTAAGAATGTAGGGGGGAAGGGGAAGGAAAAGCTTTACCAAACGAGGGTGGCGGAAATTCACACCGGCAACAAAAGGAAGCAGAACATCGGGAAAGCGACAGCCACGAGACTGACGGTGGTTGAGTCCAACTCCGCACAATCCCGAAAAAAAAAAAGCCACGCTTTGCGCAGGATGCAGGAATGACAAAAACGAGAGGCAAGCCACAAAAAGATCTTCATGGGAAGGGAGAAAACTTTGGGAAGATGGCGCCAAGTATAAACTTCCGGGCACTTCCCAAAATGGGGCACGGTTTTGCGAAGGCAGAAAGGCTCAGGGTACATTCAAGAAAAGAAGGAAAAACATTCAGGGCTGAAAAAGGAAACACTCACTTCACAAAAAAGAGAGGGAAAAAGATCATGAAAAAATCCTGCGAATAAGGGAAACAACTGGATTGGAGGACTGCCGGTGGAGAGAGATCAAAAACAACAAAGAAAAGAGAAGTTAACAGTAAAACGAAAAAAAATGGCAAACGATGATATAAGTCTTTATGCGGTTTCTCCCCGGGGGAGGGGGGGGGGTTAAATGGGGGGGTGATCCAGAAAAAACTGGAGGGGGGAAATCATACGGAGGGGCCCCGTTCGTTCTTAACCAAAAAAACGAATTATTTGGAACCTGCCAAGTGTAAAAGGGCTAAATATCGTGGGGGGCCAAGTGGCTCCATAAGAAAGAGAAGAAATGGGGGGGAGTAGGCCTCAGATGTAGAACATGACTCCTCGCATAGTTTATACTTCTGGCTCGTCAAAAGGGGAAGACAAAAAAAAAAAGAGCAAGGAGGCGATTAATGTGAGGAAATCGGGGTAGAGGTGAATGCGAAACAGGGGTAAAAAATCGGAAGAAAGTCAACCGGGAGAGCTCCTTTAGGAGATTTTCTTCTCCTACGGCAGAGGGGAATCGAGAAGGACAAAGAAAGATCTGGGAAAAGGGACGTCCTTGGTGGCGGAGACCAGATCACAAAAAAGAGAAAAAGCAGAGATACGAATTTTCGGGTTGGAAAAGAGGAACCAAGATACACGAAAAAAGGGAGCGCGAGAGAGAAGGTTTAATTGCTTTTTTGGGAGTAAGGAAGAGAAAAAACGGTTGCTAGTTCAATGGCTAAGAAGAGGGGGCGAAGTCGAGAAAAAGGAAAAAGAAGGCGCAGCGGAAACCCGATGCTTCACCCGATGGATCGGGTGGTAATCAAGAACCTTTACAATTGCAAGGGACAGTGAGCCAAAGTGGGGCAGAAAACGCGCAGGACGCAGGAGCTGCCGATGCAATCTTTCATTGGACAGCAAAAAATGAATAAGAAGGAGAATGAAAGATATGTGAGCAAAACTGGGGGAAGGGGGGGGCCAGAGGAGGTGGCGACCAAAACTTCTGTTGAGCGCAAAAGGGCAAAATATTTGTCACGAGAGGGAACGGGTTGAAAGGGAAAGAATACAGAAAAGATCGGTGCATGCGGACTTATAAAAGGTCGAGTAAATAAAGCAACTGCTCCGACTGCAAGATCATATCAGCAATGTGGGCATAGAAGGGAGCGGTCTGGATGAGGTACTAAAGGTAAATCGAGGGAAAAGGGAGAGGAGTACACGCCGGGACAATCAAGCCTCAACCTAAGCTGGGAACTCGGTCGCCCCGGTGACCCAAAGAGGCGAAAACTTAGAGGGAGTGGGGAAAGGTTACACGAGGTAACAAAAGCCTGGAGCTGGAAGGAGGGAATCAAAGCGGGTCGAGAATATCCAAAAAGAAATCCCGACGATAAAATCGTAAAAAGGTTGGGCAGCACTTCTGTCAGAGTTGGACTTTGGAGAAAAAAGGCGGGGGGCCGGGGTCGTACGTATCGAATGCAAGAAAAGAAAAAGCAAGGGGGATAGACAAGCAAGTGCTAAACCAAGACCAAGGTGTGGGAAAAAGGAGAGGTGGAAGGAAGGGTAAAGGCAGGCCGAGCGAGAGGGTTCAAAAAAGGTGCAGGCTGAAAAGGGAAAACAGTGGCCGCCTCATGAAAGACCATCTAGGCGGTGGTTTTCCAGCTCCTACAGAGGGAAGAAGAAGAAAGATAACCAAGTGGAAGATGGTCCAAAGAGGAAGGATATCATCGGAAAAATATGTATGACAAAAAAGGATATTACCGTGATTGCAGCAACGAAGATTTCAGGTCAGCCCGTGAGATAGAAGAAAAAAAGGGAGCAGGCGGAGGGGGGAACGAAAGGTAGGAAATAAGAAAGATGAGGATCAGTGTTAGCAGAAGGAGGGGGATAAGTAGACAAGCGTGCCCCCACTGTAAGCGTTTGGTAGCACGCGTCTAAGGACGAAAAGAAAAAAAGAGAAGAAATCATCGGAGAGAAGAAAAAATCGAAAAAGGGGGAGGAAGGGACAAATAACTGACCGCATTATGCAAAAAAATGGCGAGCAAAAACGTTTGGGGGAAATGCTTAGAACTTAAAACAGAGAGAGCGGGGGAA
>Ga0179593_1280593_pt1 | contig 10029 bp, 12 predicted proteins | sample CZODoug2_1_08_16_FD_185931 | JGI IMG/M metagenome (GOLD analysis project Ga0179593, IMG submission 185931) | Vadose zone soil fungal communities from Angelo Coast Range Reserve, California, USA - CZODoug2_1_08_16fungal (PacBio error correction) | ecosystem: Environmental > Terrestrial > Soil >...
CTGGAAACATACATTGAAAGAGATGATGGACGACTGGGGGGAGGTTCCCTCTTCCATTAGAAATGCGTACGTTGGCAGGGCGGGCCACCTGGTGAAAAGAAAGTTCTGGGAAGATAAAAAAAGGTGACAGGGGGGGATTGCGTCCGAACGCCGTACTCCACGTGCCTCGAACAGAGGAGAAGGTGGGGGTCTCCATTTTCGTGATCATGTGACAGAAAGAACTGTCCGAGGAAGCTGGGGAAAATTAGAGACGTCGGGGGGGGTTGGGGACACTACGCATAGAGTGATTACTTGGTAACTATATCTGAAAGCTTAGTCCTTAGGAGTCACTGGCACTATCCAGATGGAAGGGGGGGAAGGGGATATTGGGGTGGGGGGGACAGCGGGTAAGACATGCCCTTTAGCGTCGTCTTTCGCGAGCTCAAACGCTTAGAAAGAAATCTCAGGAAATTGTCGGGGGAATGTTGGGAAACCTGATGGATCGGAAGGAAGACGGGATGATGTAAAGAAACTGAAAGGTCTGAACCGGATTGAAAAACGGTTTGAAGTAAGGAGATGGACTAAGGAGGGAGATGGGAAAGATAAGGCTGAGGGGGTGATTCGACTACTCTATGATGAAGATGTTGTGGGGAAGGGACGAAGGCTGAATTGGATCGTGGGGACAGGACATTCCACACAATGCGTTGCAAGAAACGAACGCTCCACTTAACACGCTACGCAGGGGAGCCGACAAAAAAAGAAGAAAAGTAAATAGCCTATGGCGGACCAAAAGGAGTTGGGAAGCTTTTGCGCAATATCTGGAAAGGGAAAAAAAAGGTACTAACAGGTAAAAAAATTCCCCTCGCAGAGACAAACCCTATCCCCGCTGTGTGAAGGAATCCTGTGTATGTGTGCAACTGGCAATAGATTAACTTCGCCAACAAAAAGTATTGAAGGAAAGGAAGAGGGGTTCAAGGCACGTCGATTGCTAGTGCCTATCTTAGAAAAAACGAGATGGGAAGAAAAGGTCGCTTAATATAGCACTAGTGAAGGGAAATCTATGCACAAGGTCAGAAGTAAATGGGTGGTGTAGTTAGAAAAAATACGATGGGAATCTTGGCAAAAAGGAAGGAAAAATTGGCACATCCGTCTTTCCATCACCACAAGGGGGAAAACAGGGTGGGTCTGCTAGGGAGGTAAGTAAAAGGGTTAAGACATCACCATGGGGAGCCTTGGAAAAAGAATGAGAAACCTAAAAAAGTGGAGCGGGAAGCATGTAGAGACGAACACGTTGTGTCTAAAACCTGGGGAGTGGGAGCCACAAGTAGGTATAGCTAGATGACATGGGGGGAGGGGGTGGTAGGTCAAATTCCAGCATTTGGGTTTTGAAAGTTGGGGTCCGGCAATAACGAGCGAGCATTATGGAGGACCAATCGTTTATTCAGGAAGTCCATCCGTAGAGGGGATAGAAGACCCTTACGCCATTGCGAGGTTTCACGCCTATGCTCCCACAGTCAGACACAAGAACTCACATTGAAATGAAACATAAGGAATGACGCCCTTTGGCCGACGGTAAGAGGAATTGGGGGGAAGTCACCTGATGCTTTTCTATCTCCAGTTCCTGAAAACACGTAGAAAGACCGGGAGGGGAGGAAAGGACTATAAGCTTGAAATGTTTGGAGACGAGTTACAAAAAGGGAGAAAATACGGCTCTTGCGTAACCCCCAACAAAACCACTAATGTGGATACACAAGTCCCGCATTCAATCTGGAGAGAAGGGGGTCCAGGGGGGCAACTCCCACATAATTATCTTGAAGTGGGGGGGGGGGGGTGAATATGAATTAGAAGAATCAAGCTATATCAGAGATGGAAAAGACCCGGGAGGTCGAAAGATGGTATCCCCAACAATCATAAACGGAATGCCGTCATCCCAATGAATCATTTTATAAGGGGGGACAATCCCACCTTATTCAACAGGTTTCTAGATCGAGAAAGAGTATGGGTATCGAATGCGAAGGGAAAGGAACCTTCGAATAAGGGGTCAAGCCGGAGCGATAAAGGAAGAGCGAGACCATCTTTCCGAAAAGGGAGTCATAATGCAGAGGATCATAGCTGGTGGATCTCCACATTCCGGGAAAATAAAAGTGTTTGGAAGGGCCTGGGGCAAGGGAGAAAATTTAAGGTCTGGGAGATGACACAGCGACGAAACGAGGCCGAAAAGGCTCGGAAGTATTTCACCATTTGGAACGAAGATTACTATACGGAAAAGAGGGATCGGGTTTTACAAAACTCAACCAACGATCCGCGTAAAATTAAAAAAGTGGGAAAAAGCAGAATTCGGGTGATTAGGGAGGTCACGGTGGTAACGGGAGCGAACTCCAATGGCGTCAATACCCGTGTACAAGGACCACTGATGGCCACGAAAACATGGGTGGGTACAAGTAAGGGGATTGTGCTCCAGCGCCAGTGGGAGGAGTCTTAGGTGATTTTTTTCTTATCAAGGTGGAATTGTTTCGTGACCTCTGGGAATGGAGGAACTCCAGAATGAAATTAGCGTTGGTGCTGGGCAAATCCGACACCCTCCATGTGCCGGCTAACCCCTGGTAACTTGTTCATCTCCTGCTCAGGAGCCCACACGCCCCCGTCCCCCGCGGCCCACGGTGCCCACCCGCCAGAGGGGGGGAAAAAGATGTCCAGCATGATTCATTCCTTGCCCACGTCAAGCACCAATCGGAAAGGGTCTACGGCGTTCCCAAGAAAAACTGTCACACCCCGCACGCTTAAGGATCAAGAAGCCTTACTGGGGAAGATTCAAGAAAGCGGAGAGCTCCTCTAGTGGCTTGGCGGAGGACATCGCAGAAAAACCAAATCAGGGGGGGGGGAGGTAAATCATCCAGGTAAAGGGGTGAATCCGTAGGAGGTATAGTCCAGGGGGCTGGATTTCAAACAAATGGGGTATAACCAGCGAAAATCAGAAACAGTCACCGGGACAAGTCATGAACTCTTTACTACCAATGTTGGATGGGTACCATGGGGGGGGGGGGCAAACGAAAGGGGCATCCAGTATGAGAACGAGTGAAAGAGGTCCTACTCCAGGGTAGAGGGTGAGGGATATATCTCCAGAAGAAGACGTCTCATGCCTTGGGATGGGGTGGAACCTGGGGGGGGAAAAGTGGTGAGGGGTCTCGGGTGCATGCAATCGGATTTACTTAGAGTGGTCTTAAGACAGGAGGGAAGCAGAGACAGGGCAAGGGAAACTGTTTCGGGCATGGCACAATAGAGGGTGTGATTAAGGTCAGGATTAAAGCTGGCGAGTTGCTTTTTAGAACCCCACTGGATTGTGGGCCAGGAGCCTGTCCGATCTAAAGTCAAGGCAAACATGTTCAAAGACCCTGTCAAAGAGTTCGCCATCAGGGGCAGCTTTTTCTCCATGGGGCGCCTCAAGTCACTCTTTTGTGCAAAAGCTCGGCAGGAGCCTGGGAAAAAACGCATAGCCGGGTTTATCGGGTGGGCGCTACATAGAAGGTGGAGGTTATCAATGTGAAGAGGTTAGAAAGCAAGAAAGACTGGGGGAAAAACATCAAGGATAGTGGGCTAGCAAGCCAGTAAGCCTTATAGACATAAAGTAACTATTTAGGAGAGCCCCTCAAGAAGGCTCAAAACGTCTTGTGGGCTTCAGAAGGAAGAAATGTCGCTTAACGTCTCGGTGAGTTGATGTGGGTAGGGGAGACGCAATGAACTGATTATCTCGAAAAAGAGAGTGCAACAGGATTAGCGGCAGCATATCACAAAAAAAACTGGGGCACCTAAAACGATAGATCAATTCAAAGATAAACGCGAGTGAGGGGGGAACATGGTGCTTGAAGAATGCAGGCCCTGAGGTTGACTTTCTCGGGAACAAGTGCCGCCGGGCGCATGCGTTTCTTAGTCGTTATTACCCCTTGGCTTTGAGAACACGGTGTTGGGGCGGTTTCCTACTTATAGGCTGCGGGGTTCAATGGAGTGTGTATGGCGTTAGTTGAATTTTAATAATAAAGGGGGGTCTATCCTCATCGTGTAGAGGCCTGTGACTGTAGACCGTTTAATAGGCAAAAGATACGGCCTCGAATCCTTTCTAAGGGTTGGAGGACAATGGCCCTCCCTACGACGCCGTTGTCGTACTACTCAGACTGAGAAGGCGCGCTCTCGGGCTTTGATTCGGTGGAGTCTAGGAAGTGTACTTTACACTTGCAAGAGGCCCCGGGTGCTAACACAACCAAAATATCGCACCAAACAACAAGTACATCCAGTTTTGGGTGAAAGATCAAACATAGTCACTGGAAGGAAGAAAAATTCAAAGCCCAACAAGAGCGTATTAGAGTCGTGTTCCCTCCCTCCTCGCCTGGCCCCCCGGGTTCCGTGCTGGAAGAAAAAACTGTCAGCATCCCCCTTTGAGGAAAACGGAGAAGGTTCGGGCCTGGGGCTGCATGCGGGTAAAAAGGGACATTGGAAGACGACCAGGGGGCGGTCATGAGAACGTTCGCAGTCTGCAAAAGGAAAGAAAGACCTGGTACCTCGAGGTGGGTGTCTCGGCGGAAATTACTCGACAAAGACCTTGTATCTACTATGAAGGGAAATATACAAGAGAGCCAGACGGGGGCGGCACTTTTATGGGCAGAAAGATGAGAACGGGGGAGATAAAGGGGGATCACTGTCCTCCATAAGGCTGAGTCTTTGTCATGTAGGGTGTGGAGGACATTAGGGCACCGTTTTTCTTTGGTTGGTGGGTGGAGCGTAATATCACAGTTAGAAAATTTTTAGGAACAAAGGGAGGCGCGACAGGGGTTGCTTATCCAGGAAAGAGTAAACATCCCTCTGGATCCAATGCCAAAAGAGGCAGGTACAACAATATTCGAAGGAGAAAAAAAGAAACGAACACATTCAGAAACAAGGGGGGAACAGTCGGGGAAATTTATAACCAACTGTGGGGACAGTAACACACGAGAATGGGCTCCAGTTGGGCGTTCAAGGGGTGGACTGGAAAGAGGGCAGCCTGAGAATTGAAAGGTGAAACCAAAAAACCTCCTTGTCCATAAACGGGGCGTCCTCCTCTTCTTAGTAGAACTCGATCCAGGTGGAAATCCATACCTCGAAGACAAGCATACTTATATCAAAAGGTAAACGCTGAAGATAGCAGGGGGAAAGCAAAAGCCTACGTGAGAGAGGATCTTAAGACGGTATTCAACTGAAAAAAACATGGCAAAAAATATACGAAGTGAAGACGGAGGTCAGAAACATACCTCGGAATGAAGATGGTGAGAACTCGACTCATCGGATAAACAAAGGGCCAGTCGTAGATATGGGGGAGGAACTCACTCCGCTTCCAGGGAAGATGATTCGATAACATTCGAGGGGGGGGGTATATGGCCAAGTAAAAAAAAACTCTCTGAGAATATGAGGGAATTTAATATGGAAGGATAAGATGTACAGCCGTAAGAAAAATGGGGGGGGGGGGGGTAAAAAAAAAGAGGGTCTAAGTTGTTGGAGGTGAGAACAGTGGATCAATGGCCCAGCCTGGGAATATTAGCGGGGAAAAGACTTAGGGAAGGGAATGGTTGGGGGGGGGACGAAAATCGATAATAGGAGTGCTATTATATAGGAAAGGGAAAGAGTAATCAAGAGAGCACCTTAAAGGAATGGGGGTGGAGAAACCGGGGGCGGGGGTCTAGAAACGAATTGCTACTTTCTGTGAAAGCTTCGAGAAAAGGCACGCTGCGAAAATCTCGAAGGGCAGGGACCAGGGTGAAGGAAAGTGAGACGTGATAGACTTCCATTGAACTAGTAGTCCGTGAAAGGGTCCCTATGAAATGGGGGCGGAAGATAGTTTAGAGAAGGAGCAGTGAAAAAAAGAAGCTTCTCGATAAAAACGTATACTCTCGAAGTGAGTAACAAGTCACATGAGGCCAATACTTAGAGAAGGGGGTTGAACAGGAAACAAAGAGCAAGAGAGGGGCTGTTCAAACAAACAAAGAACACCTGGGACAGTCTCTCCTAGCAGCAAGAAAGGAAAAAAAAAAAGGGGGGAGGCCCCCTAATATCTCATTCTTCAAAAAAGTGGAAAGGGGTTGGAATCGGGACAGGGATACACAAGTGTCGAAAGTACAGAAAATTGCCTAAAAAAAGGGTCGAAACTGTTGGGGAAGTGAAAACGAATGAATCTGGCAATGGAAAAGAACGGCGATGAGTGCGAACTCACAAAAAAAGTCAGGTCAAGTGAATAGATTCACACGGAGCAGCGAAAGAACCGCCAGGAGGATTATTAAGAGATCGCTGAGAGAGAACAATCGATGACAGTGAATCTATGCACACGATTGGGTTGGGAGGCGAAAAGTCAGTCTTCATGAAAAAAACAGTCAAGGTTTCCTCAAAAGAGGGGCCGAGAGGGGGGTTCTGCGAAGGAAGGGAGAAAAACAAGTTGTAGGAAAGTGGGGGGGGTAGCTGGGGTAATCCCCAAAAGGACGGGGACTAACATGGAGGATAAGGACTGGTGTGAAACCTGTTTTGCGGACATTGATATCTAGGCTCTGGAGGAGGGGGGGGAAAGGGGCGCAACAGCATTGTAGGGGCAGTACAATGATAACCCGTACAAAGAAGAGTCTTGTCAGTTTTAAATAGAAAAAACTCGAGAGAGGGGAAGAACGAACGATCATCCGGGACACAGGCTCATGAAAAAGAGGAAACCACGTCAAATATATCAGAGGGGGGGGAAATGGGGGTCATAGATTGCCACTAAAGGCACTGTTTATAGGTGGATGGTGCCTCCAAAAGGGAAGATCAAGGGTTCCTTCAGTGGACAAGCCCATGGGAAGGAGGAAGATAGCCGTAAAGGAAGGGAAATAACTTATAATTTGAAAGGAGAAAAACGACACCAGGATCCATTTCACCAAGAAAGGGAGAGGGGGGAGGTGGAAAAACACCAGAAAGGGCTGGAGGGGGGGACTAGGTACAGCAAGAGGAGAGGATCAACACACCTTTACGTAGAAAAGATAGAGGGGTGAGAAAAAAAGATGAAAAGTTAAAGGGCCGCCAGGAAAAGGAAGAAAAAGAGATACCAAAAATGGAAAGACTGGGCGAGACTAGTAAGAGGGGGGCCGGGCGGGGAATCACTGAAAGAATGCACAAGGGTCACAATTCGAAGAGTTTCCAGACCGGAAAAGGGGAAAACGTCAAGGGAAGAGGAAAGCGCAGTCGAGGCGCATGGTTAATGAAATGGTGAGGCGGACAGTAGCGCGGGAAGGGTTGGTGTTGGGGGGAGGAGAAAGACAATTATACCATGAAGGTAAGGTCTGACAGGAAACTGCCGCCTTCCCTTCTGCAAGGGGGGGAGAATATTTTCAAAGAAGGTGAACTCTTTCAAAAAGAAACAAGGAAATTTGGGAGGAGAGGGGTTCAAAACTCAAAGCTTCTTCGTGTCGTATGGAATCGCAGGTGTGGGGGGTCGGGTGGGTGAAAGTGTGGGGGGGTGGGAGGTGTCAACAGGGACATGGAAAAAAAAAAACACCGGTTAGCAAGGGGGAAAAAGAATCCGGGCCCCGTGTGTACAAAAAGGAATTGCACTGAACACACATTATCGGTATGGAAAGAAGGAGTAGGCAATTCAGATCCGATGGGAAAAAAGAAGTTGACCGTCTGGGTTGGCAGATCGTAATGTAAGAGGGGTTGTGGTGTGGGTTTAGGGCCCGATAAGGCCGGATGTCAACACATGGCGCGGTGAAGGACAAATTGGCAGGGGTATGAAGGGGAGCAGATAAAAGGGAGCAACTGCAAAAAGACAGTGCATCCAAAAGCGTTGTTGCCTCCTCCAAAAAAACAGGGGAAAATGAAAAGCAAGAGAGAAGAGGTGGCTCAAAACATAACTGAAAAGCAGAAAACATAGAGTGCGCCAGGGGAGAACCACGTAGAGATGGGGAAAATCTGAATCCTAAAATATAGAAAACTCCCCCTATCTGAAAAAAAGAACAGCTCAACACAAAGGCGACTAGGGCCCCTAAAAAGTGGAAAGAAAGAAGAAGACCTCTCTACCTTCGGGGAGTTTCAGTGAAAGTGGCGCTACAGTGGGGATGTTAAACAAAAATACACAAAAACCATAGGGAAGAAAAGGAGAAGGGCACTATAGAACGTGACAAGGGGGAGGATTTGAGTACCTCCGCTACCAAAAGCGAGGACAAAAAGGAGTGCACTCACCGAGGCACAAGAAAATCTCAACCTGAACCCTTTCGACCTTCGGGGAAAAAGCAGGTCACATGTTGAGTCAAAAGGGGGCCGTGTGTCTGTAAAGGACAGAGCTTGGCGGCACTAGGGGAAAAAAAACATATTGACAAAAAGGGGAGGGGGGTCCGGCCCAAGGGGTGGTTATTTTAAGATCGCCCAAGGGACTAGAGAGTGTGGGGTCTGGGGGAGAAAAAGGGAAAGGGGGTAGTGGGGTTGAGTAGGAGAGGGGGGGGATGCGGTCTTGTGTGTCAAACCGGGCAAAAGTACGTTAGGACGACTAGAAGTGGGCAGAATACAGTGGCAAGAGACGGCCAGCGATATGAGTCAGGGGGAACATCTTATAGAGGGGGGGAGGTGACAAACTCCAGGAACAAGGACATTGGGGGGGAGGACTGGGGTTTTGCTCAGCCCCCTATGGCCTCACCTGAATACAGAGAGGAAAGATATACCTAATACAAAACGGGGGCAAACCGAACAAAAAATAAATTTTCAAAACAGGGAGTCCACAAGAGGTCAATTCGTTTGTGACAAGCGGGAAAGGGGGAAAGAAAAAGAGTGGTACAGGTGAATTTCACTGACAAGAGGAAGCCTTTCCACAGAAAATTAGACCTGGGTCTAGAATGGGTGCGGGGAAAAAAAAAAAAAGAATTTCATTATTATTCTTAAAGATTGGGGGGGGAAAACGCGCCGAGGGAAGGGGGAATAAAGCAACGAATCAATCTCGTTCAGGGAGAAGGGGGTGAAAGAATCAATTCGGGGAGCTTGGGCAATCTCTTCAGAAAGTAGGCAATCTCTAGAAACAACGGAAAAGGGAGAGGAAAAGGAGCTGGGGGGGAAGAAAAGGAGAGGGGGATTGGATAACATACGGATGAAGACACAGATATTTATGGGTCAAAGAGGGTGTCTCATCAAGGGCAAAATCATAGGGATACGGGGGAAACGAATAAAAGATTCAAGATAAAAACTTCGGGGCTTCGGGGAGGAGTCAAGTGCACGGAAGCTTTACGGAACCCAAGTTTCCGGACGAAAAGCGACCACCCATGCCGGGTATATTCGGGAGAAAAAAGGGAAAAATGTGTTACGGCTGAGTGCAACGGATCATTGGGAACACAGTCGGACCTGGACCCAACATCAGTTACCTTCTCGACAGCAAAAATTGGGGGTAACCAGCCATTAACCTGTGAGGAAAGGTCAGGCAAAAACGTGTGTCTACTGAAAAAGAACGAGACCCCGCCTGTGTAGGGCAAATCGCAAAGGAGGAAAGGTGGGAATAACCACCGTATGGCATGGGAGAAACAATGAAATGAGGGGGAAAGCAGAGTTTCAAGACCCTAAAAAGGCCTTGCTTTAATGCAAATCATCAGAGGAACAGGGGGGGGTCATCAGGGGGAACCAGGTGGGGGGAAATTGTACCACGGCGAAGCGATGGGGGGCAGCGGAGTAGCTCAACAACACCCCCCATCTTACAAGAAAAGGAAAGTGGAAAAAAAAAGACCAAGGAGAGAAAAAAAGGGGCGCGAACCGAAATTGGTCCAGCGATCTACAAAAAATAATGAGGAAAGGGGCGAAAAGAAGTTTCAAGATAGCACCCAAAGTGAAGGTAAGGTAGACTACACAAACTGGTAGCAATGAACCGCGGAGGGGAGGAAGAGGGTGGGCGGTTGACGGGAAAAAAGGCAGAAAGTGAATGCATTGGGGGGAAAAACTAAGCACTGGGAGACGTGAAAGAGAGAAACTCAAAAAAAAGCCAAGAGAGGGGGGAGCGTCTGTGAGATAGGACTCCTATATAACGAAATCTAT
>Ga0179593_1290823_pt1 | contig 10029 bp, 10 predicted proteins | sample CZODoug2_1_08_16_FD_185931 | JGI IMG/M metagenome (GOLD analysis project Ga0179593, IMG submission 185931) | Vadose zone soil fungal communities from Angelo Coast Range Reserve, California, USA - CZODoug2_1_08_16fungal (PacBio error correction) | ecosystem: Environmental > Terrestrial > Soil >...
GCGGGCCGCCGATCTCGAACATAAAGAGGCTGGGGGGTCTAAGGACTGTCAGGATAGAAGGAAGGGTGAGTAAGTCGCCGAATCATTTAGCCAAGGGGGAGCCTTCAAAAAAAACATCTTAAAGGACGTAAGAGGGAGGAGGCACGCAAGTAGCATCGGTTTGCCCGCTCATATGAAGTGCGGCTTGAATCAATCGCGAACCATTCAGTAAAAAGGGAATTCGGAAAAAGAGTCGAAAAAAAGAGAAAGGTAGGAAAATGTTGGGCAGTAAGCAAATTGCCCGAGGCCAGGCTTTTCCAAAAGGAAGGTCGAGGAGGGGAAAAGGTGGTACATCAATGAGACGGGACATGGCCGTCTGAGGAAGGCCTTTCGCCGCCTGCAAAACATACAGAAGGGAAATGAGAGGACATGAAAAAAGCCGCTTGAAGGAAAATCCCGAGGAATTGAGAGCGGATTCAAGACAAAAGGGAGAAGGAAAATTCGTACTTCTCGAGCATAGCCAAGATTACGGAGAGAAGAAGGCGAAGGCAACACAAGTGCGGCGTTTACGCATACAAAGAGTGTACTCAAAACCAGTACTATGCTTAGTCTGCGGATCAAGCTAGGATCCCACCAAACAGGAAAAAAGACAGTTAGGGTGAGAGAGTCGAATCCTAGAGAGCGCCCGGGGGTGTGCGCAGCACACGCGTTCGCCTAAAGAAGAAAATTCCGTACCAGGAAACGTAGAGAGGAAAATTCTAAGACGAGAGAAAGAGCGGAATCACCACGGCAAAGTTCGAGCTAAAACCCTACGAGGGAAAAGGGCCACTTCACGCAAAAAAAAGTTAGAATTGGGGGGGAAGGAGTACTAACGGGAGTGTGGACAAACAAAAAAAAACGAGGGGAGGAAGTTGGACGTGAAGCCGTCTTGTGATCGTCATTCCTCCTAAGGAAGGGCGTTGACCTGGAGACGGCACGATCACGCAAAATGGGGTACTTTACCTCTCTCGTGAGGAGAGGGGAAAATGAAAGCGAGGAGAGTCGCATGTGTGACAAAGAAACACATGATAAGGAGGAGTCGGACCATAAACCGACGGATAGTAAAAAAATCGGCGAATGGGAAAGAAAGGGAGAAGCTATCCGGTATGGAACCCCGTATAAAAATGTGCTGATACCACAGGCCGGGTTAATCCAAGGAACAGAGAAAAAATTATTTACTCTAGGTGACGGGCGGAATTCCCAAGACCGGGAAGGGGAGAGAGCCGCAGGTCAGAAAGGAGGAGGAAAGAGAGTATCTTGTCGAATTCCGGGCGACTGCTCGAGCTTCGGCGACGTTCAGGAGTTGTCGAAATCGGACCTAGGCGGCCCCGATGCTTCTACTCTGCCCTCGTGGTAAAGCCGGTTCGAACAAGCGGGGGAAAAGTTCAAAGAAGAAGAAGAGGACGAAGTCCGTCGGCGATATGGCTCGTCGTAGGATCACCAAGGCCTCCATAGATTGAGCGCGCCTCAGCTTTCATAACAAGCATCATACAAGGGCAAAGAAGTGGGGAGGACAAAACGTCGAGAAGAGGGGTGACGAAGGCGCCGATGATGTGTAGGAGGAGGTTGACCCGTAGGAAAAAAACCAAGGACACTCGGGCAAGAAGAAAAAAAATGCGACCCCACAATAAGAGGGTCCGGGGAAGGTCCGAAAACCGTTTCCGAGCCACCGAGATCCAAAGAAGTCGGTGCACTTTCTGGGGAAAAAAAAAGGGCATGGGGCAATGGAGAAGCGTAAACTCGGCGCCATAACGTCAGAGACCCGGGTTTCGGTAGCATCAGAGATCGCAGACTAATCTCGGGGAGAGGAGAAACAGAAGGGAAGAAGGACCAAGTAAACGTCGGCCGTTCGTGTACAGAGAAGAAGTCTGTAGGAAACCGACGAAATTCTTAAAGGAGGGGGGACAGATGGTGGGGGCAAAGGATCAACTCACGACCAGCTCGGCGTACACCAGGGCCGCCGAGAGGAAAGAACATCCCTCAAAGGGGGGGGTAGAAACGTTGTGTGTGTGGGGGGGGGGGGGTGGGGGGGGTGGGGTGGCCTCCAAGCGAATTGACCGCCGGGTCCAAGGAAGAAACACCCCATAACGTCGTATGAAGAGGGACCCTACCGTAAAAAAGAGTAGAGAAGGGACTCCATATGAGGAGAGAGAAAGAGGACAGGAGTCTTCTGTTTCCAAGTCAAGCACTTTGAAAATGCTCGGCAGGGACAAAGGTGTATACTTGGAGAAAGGCAATCAAAAGATCATTCTTCCTCCACTCGAGTAAAGGAAAGGGAAATTAAATGGGGTAAAAAAGAGGTGCAAACAGGGAAAGGGGAAAATTTCAGTGGCGTATGTCTTCGTCTGCGCGCTGCATTAAACGGATAAAAAAAAGTTAGATACAAGTCCCCCACCTATCAGAATGCAAAAGGAAGAATTCAGAGGGAAAAGGGGGGGGGGGAGGCAGGGAAGAAGGAGTCTACGCGCGGTTCGGAATATATCATACCGCGTCCGGTTCATAGCGAGTTTTGGATTCCCCCATCCCCATGAGATTACAACACTAATTCGCCCTTGGACATGGAAGATAAAGCAGGGAATCGAAGGGGGGGGAGGGACAAGAACAAGGTTGAAGAAAAAGAAGAGGGAGCTACCAAGCGCCATATACTCCGGCAACTCAGATTGGTTTGAGCCTGTCACGTACCCTAACGAGAGGTGTCCAAAAGGAGCTCGAAATCGAAAAACGAGTTAAAACTATTGCTCGGCAGGCATTGGCAAAAAGGGGAGAGAGGACGCGAAAGACCAAGGGAATAGACGGCAAAAGCAACAACAACGGAGAAATAGGATAATTTGGCTGAACGCTTCACTGAAAGAGAAAAGCCCACAAGAACAAATATATCTGGAGAGTCAACAAGGGAAATTTCGCCGGACGTCACTGAGAAAGAAGGTACTGGGACGCACTAGAAAAAACACAGTGAGTTAGGGCCGATAACGTAATGTACCGAAGGGGACTCGCAGGGAAAAAGGGGATCAACCAGGTATTCCTAAAGAATGAGCAGGAGTCAGTTAGGTAAGAAAAAAAGGAAGATGACTAAAAAGGGTTAGGCCTTCTGGCGCGGGTCACAAAACCCGCCTATGAAACACGAGCGGTTGTGAGCTATCCGACCAAGCGGAACAAAAAGGGAAGTCTACGAACCGGCGCTACCTATCCCAAAGGCTCTATCGCCTTAAAGGAAGAGAAAGAAAATTGAGAGGGAAGGGTCTCACTTCGGAGATCCTGATACGTCGGGTCGAGGCGACGCAGAAGACTAAGAGAGAAGAAAAGGAAAGTCCAATAACAAGTTTTTAACACAACATTTTGAACAGAGAGAAGATGCCTCGGCGGAAAAAGACTGAGCGAGGAAGGGCAGCGTCGCACACGCAGACACTGCAGAGCAGGGGGAACGCATCACGATCAAGTTTCCCTCCAACAAAGGGTGTTAAAAGAAAGGGAGATGGGGACTGGAACATAGAAGATCGCGTGATGCGAAGGATCCAAGGGCTCAGGACTCGTTGGAGAAGTGTCGGGGCAAAACGAAAAACACAGGCTGTAGGACGAGGAAATACACGCTGGCCAGGTAAGCACGGCTCATGGCCTTATGCCAAGGCGGGGGGGTGATTTTGTGGTCGGGTGTGAAAAAGCAAGTGGGTGAGAGGGGGAACGGGGCAGACAAGGGTGTTAAGAAGAGACAGGTGATAGCCCGGTTCCGAGGGGAAATGTCCGGTTCACTCTCTAAGAGCAATTACACGGAAAGGGAGTGAAAACACAAAAACAGGAAAAAGGATATAGACATCGGGAGAAGAAAAGTTGAGAAATGACCCGAGGCGGACGACGCGTGGGAAAGGAAAAAAACTGGCTAAAAGCTTTCTGGCGAAAACTAAGTCTCCGCATCGCAAAAATCCGGCGGCACACCCGATCTATCGGGTGCGCACTGTAAGTGTTGGTAATAAAGCGCCGTAACGGAAACTTGGGCGGCGTCAAGTAGGGGAGCCATGCTCGAGTTTGCAATAAGGCGTCTACCATTTCCGCCCTAAGATTCTTCGATCATTCCTTCGGGAAAAAAACGGCAACTTTCTATTAAGGGAAGCGAAAGCACAAGGAGAGGGAAGGGAAGATACTAGCTCGAAGAAATGACACTTTCCTGGGCGAAGAATGCGGCCCGATTCTTGGATAAAACGAAAAAAGATCACATCTACGCCGAGGGGAGGAAGGGGGGGGAAAGGAGAGGAGGGGGGAGTGGGATGGGAGACGACGCTAAGACGGCTGGCACACAGAGGCCTGAAAAAAGACGAAAGTCGGCCCCTTTGAAAATAACTTGAATTGCCGCCTCACTCTAAAAGGAAAGGAGGGAACATCGGACGTAAAGGAGGAGGAGAAAAGAAGAAAAAGAGTACGCGAAAATCCAATCTGACTCGCCTGAAAGAGAAACAATTAATGTGGGAAACTACGAACTTGGAAAGCGAACGACGGGGGGGAAAGAGGACAAAGGATGAAAGAAGTTTGATCACAAATGATAGGCGCCCCCGTGTGTTTCACAATAACACGATACGCTGCAAAAAAAGCATTCACCAAATTCAAGAAGGGGGGGAAAGAAGTATCGGTACGAAACGGAAGAAGAGGGTGGGAAAGGTAGCTCAAGACCAGTGCAGCAACTGATAGAGGCTATTTAGTTTTAGCTAGCCGCCCATAGCACAACAACAAAAAGGGAATAATAGGACCTTAGCCAGCAAAAAAAAAGTGGGAGGAGGCTATGAAGAAGAAAAAAAAAGGCAGGCCACGTACGCCTTCGACTGGGCAAGCTGGAGCCGCAAATCTCCAGAAACAATTCTTGGGGCGAAAGGGAGGGCTAGGGTAAAAGCAAGCTGAACTTTCGGACGGAGCAGTTGTAATACAAAAAAAAACAAGGCAATACGCAGAGCGAGTGGTCCAACGTAAGTGTCAGAGAAAAAAGGGGGAGGATAACCAATTAGGAATAGGAAATTGGCGTCCTCGGACACGGCCTTGCCGCTTGTCCGCGTTGGGCCGACAATCGCCTAAAGCAACAGAAGGACAAGCATAGTAATTAACAGTGCGTACAAATATTGGTGGGGGAAGCACTCACCAAAGGGATGACGAAAGAAAAAAAAAATTCTCGCTATCGGACAGAAAGCTCGAGAAGTCCGACTGAAGTGCGAGGAATAGATAAGACACAATGCCGGATTTTGTCCAGAGGCTCTCCCGATTCGAGGGTTCAAATAGAAATGAAAAATGGCTTGGCAGAAGGGAGAGCTCAGGGAGAAAAAAAAAGCCAGAGAAGATCATGATGTATCAAAGGCGGGAAGGGTAAAAGCATGCACCACCTCGGATGGATGCCTAACCACTGGAAAAAAAAAGGGCGGATTTGGAAAGAAAAGAAGAGTGTACGAGGTAAACAGAGGAAAAGTGACCGGCGCGACTTGATAGCCGCACTTGAGACTGGAGATGGAAGGGGGCACACAGTCGAATTGGGCGCCTCCTCGGGCGCCCTAGAAGGTCGCTAGGTGGGGGGGAGAGACAAGAGGAGAGACCGAAAGAGAGGGAAGAATCAGCCTCTTGAAGGATCGAAGAGACATCTTCGCTCCTCTCGGAAGGAAGGTAAGCGATTCGATTTCTAGAAAAAAAAAACGACGAATCACAAAAAAACAACTTAGGAGGTAAAAGGAAGAAAGAGATAGACAGAAGAATCAAGAATACGATCAAGTGAGCGGAAGAGTCGAGGTGCAATGAACGGCGTACGGAGAAAAGGAAATAATTTAGGCCAATTCACTAAAATTCACAATCTTCTCTTTCAGGGGAGCACGAGAACGAAAAAGGGGGGGAAAAAGCATAAGACACACAGGAGAGGGCTTCGCTCAAGTCGCGCCGGTCATGCAATTCCACGTATACGTTCAGGGAAAACAGAGACCGTCGCACGGGGGATAAGTCAAAAAAAAACATTTCAGAAAGGAGGAAAAGGAGGTTCAACGTCAAGTCAGATGAGGGAACCATTTGAAATCATGATCTGACGTCGAGGAGGGCACTTGTAGCGCACTGCCAACCATACATGACGGGCAAGAAAAACATTACAATCTTGACATCCCAATTTGCTCTTCAAAGACGATAGGGAGTCTTCAAGTGCAAGAAAGTGAAGGAAGGGAGAAGAGAGGGATTCCCTCAGATAAAGAACACTCGAGGCGTAGCCGCGTGCGCGTTTGCCACATGAAAGTATGGGCAGGAAAGGACTGAGGAAGGGACGGATCACGCTATTTCAGCACCAGCGGACAACGCGCAGCGCATGCGCGCTGCGGATAACCGCAGACTCCGCCAGTGCATAAGCAACGAGTCAAGTTCCGGCGGGAGACATTAAGGGAGACCCTCATACAATCAGCGACCTTGTCTGCCGCACCCAATACATCTCGTATTAAATCCAATGGTCAGGAAGGGGGGAGGGGAAAAAGAGCCGGAGCCAGGAGAAGAAAATTGTGATTGCTGGAGTTCGGAGGCGCGACCGTGGTGCCACACAAACCGCGGTGGGGGGAAGACTTTTTCTTCTGTATTACGTGGCAGCTGACAAATCGAAAGGCGCTGGACGGGAGGAAAAAACAAGAAAAGTTTGTCCGTGCGATCGCGGGGCGGGAATGAAATCGCAAATGTCCAGGTTCAAAAAGGTAGGGTGGGGGCGAAAAGATAAAACCAAAAAAAAGGGTCTAAGGATGAGGGTAAAGAAGCCTCTCTTCTATCGAAACTGGCGAAGACCCAGGAGCGTTTTCGGCGGTATCCGTTATGCCAGGACTAATCATGTTAGTAAAAGTCTCTAACTGGGAATAACCAGAGAAGGAAAGATTGCGAGAGGAAGGTCATCCGTCGCATTCACCAACGACCGTGCCGCGTGACGCGGGGCTCTTCTAGGGCTTAAAAAGAAGAGGGGGTCAGACTAAAGAAAAAAAAGGGGAATCTATGCTCGATGGGTCGCAGAACAGCGTTGTCGAGAAATTCATAGGAAACATCACCGAACCAGGGGGAGGCTCTGGAGGGGAAGCTGGGTGGATAAGAAAAAAGTCGGAAATACGGAGGAAAAAAAAAACTTTCGACAAAGGCGAGAGTCTTCAACCCGCACGTCGGCGACTTGTCCACTCTGAAAAACGTAATCCGAGGAAATGGGCAAGCTAAATCCTTTGCCGAAACTTCATCAGGAAAAGGCGAAAAGGAGACGAAGCATACTGCCCGCGCCTGCGACAGGCCAAACGTAATCTAACCGGGGGATCGAAGAAGCGCGGTTGTAGAACGGAATGTAGTCGGAATTGGGCGAAGTATTCTTCGGAAAGAGAAATCGTGGGAAGGAAAAAGGGAACAATCCCAGTCAATGAATGGGAACACGAAAAGATTCCACGGAGACGAAATCGAAGAAGAGGGGGGAAAGTAGAGGGGAGCCTTTACCGCCGTTTAATTTTCTATTGCCCGGGAAAACTCCACTTCATACGCGCAAAGAGAGGGGAGAGAAATGGAAGTAAGAAGGGAGAAAGGAAGCGCCACCTCGCTGGCGAGTGAATAAAAACGTGACTGAGAATGAGAAAGAGGCCGATTGTTTGCGTAATTAATAAGCCTGGAGTGGAAAAGAAAAGATTCAATTAGGGAAAAAGAAAGTTGGAACAAGGGGGAAAGCGAAGGAAGAACGTCCTCGCGTACCCAGGTGCCGCGGGACGAAAAAAAATACCTCATCAAGGTAAGATAGGGCCAGGGGACATCAATCAAGAAAGAGCGTACTGAAGGAAAAAATCGTGCAGAGTCAGACGCAAACAAACAAAGAAAAAAACAAAAAAAACAGATGACGTGATGTTCAAACTATCCCAAAGATGAAAAAAAGACGCTACACCGAGAGAGAATATAACATGACGGGAAAGGCAGAAGTAAGTCCAAAGCACTTGGAACCAGTCGCCGGGCCGCAGAATAAGTTCGAAGGTAACCTAGAAAAAAGTCGGTCAAACGAGAACTCACAGAAGAAGGGTCACCGACAAGAAGAAGGTTTGAACCCGGAATTTGAAATGGGAGGGGCCTCGCTCTTAAGTCAAAGTGGAAACAACTCAGGAGTCACGTCAAAAGAAAGAAAAAAATTACAAGGGGGGGGGGGGAAGCCGAGCAGAGCATGGCTTAGCCTTGGGAAGTGTAAGAAGGAGAAGGAGACTTCGTCTCGTGTCTTAAGATAGGGGACAAACTCTCTTGGGCAAGGGGGAGGAAAAGAACTCTAAGAAGAAGATGCAACACGGGCGACCTGTGCGCTCAAGACGCTGCCGTTCTCGACTGTACGTCCAATTGGAAAATTTCGGCGTCGCGGGGGAAAAAAACGCCAATACTGTTGGAGAAGAAAATCAATAAGGGGGGGAGGTAAGGAAGGGAGGGAAAAAAGAAATAGTCTAGGTCAGAGGGCGCGAAAGTCGGCGACTACGATTCTGTCGCGGACGGGTAAAACACTTGGGGTCCATATACTCGCCCAGCAACCATTTATCAATAGCAAAGAAAACTGGAGGGAGGGATTGGTCAGGGGTAGAGAAAGAGACCTTTGACGTGCTGTACTACTCACAGAGAACATAGCGAATCTCGCGCAGGGAAAAACTTCTGACCTAAAGAAAAGATCGGATACAACGGACCTAAAAGAAAAAAATGGGGGAGAAGGCATAAGTATATTGGGAAAGGACAGACTCGAGGGTGGACCAAAGATGAAGGACGACTACATACATAGACAGGAAGAGAAGGGAAAGCATATTTTTTCTCAAGCACGAGAAGAACTTAATAAAAATAAAAGAGAACAAGGTGCAGTGTGGGGGGAGAGAGTATCTGTTGAAAGTACCAACCTCTCGACGACTGCGAGACGAGATACCTATCGAAGGCAGGAGGGACAGATCTACGGGGCTGTTAACAGAGGGAAGACTGGGGTGCTTGGGGGAGATAGCCCGCGATAAGGTTGAGTCAAACGGTTTTCTCCACAGCCGCACGGCGAATACAAGAAATAAGAAAAGTATACAAAAAAGGGGGGGAGGAAACTTGTTTCCAATAGAAGTCTGGGACGGAACCACTACTAACAGCCTCGTCGGAGGCGCGTCCTGGCGCGAAGGAGACACGTATACCTGTCCCGGACCGAGAAGGGTATTTCAATTACAGGTTAAAAAAAAAGAAGATTAAAAGGGAGACGAGAGAAGGGGCGCAGGAAAAGAAGCCGTGTTGACGTTCGCAATCTAAAAAAGGTTGGTTCGCCAATCTCGAGGACCCACTGGAAAAGAGGAGAAATCGGGGGAGGAAAGAAGTCTATAGGAAAATTGGGTATGAGGCAGAGGCCTGTCGCGAGCTGTGAGAGGAAAGGGAAGAATAGGTTCACGAAAGAACTGCAGAAGGCTAACAGCGCTTAAAGAAGATATGTCAATGAGGGAAACCACGGTCCGCGGATAGCGGGGGCGGCACACGGTTGTGAAGCAATTCGCGAGGAAAGGCTAAATGTTATCAAGAAACGGAGAAGAGAGGATGGGGAGCGGGAAAGGCAATCTTAAAAGAAAGTATACTGCTGTCCAAGATATAGCTGAGAGGGATCTCGGCATCGGAAACGGTTCCGCTAAATGATTTCCATGTCCAACAAGGGTTGGGTGGAGTAAGAGGCACTGGTAGGTAAAAGAGAGTGGGGGAAGAAAAAGGAATTCAGCCGCCTAACTATGCAGAATACATCAGAAGCTTGTCTCCCACAGTTAGGACGTGTGGGCGCGCCAAAAGCGGGCCTCCTGTCTGAATCTCGAAGGGCAGGTGGGGGAGAATGGGAGTGAGAGGGAAAAAAAAGTGCAGAGTCCTCTTGTCTGCGGTACAACTAGCTGCACAGCGAGCGAAATACGCCGCAGAAGAATGAAGGACCTCCGCGTACGACCTGAGGAGATGACCCAATATTCAGCGAGAGAAAAAAAAGAGGGACCACGAGGTTCCCTACTGTTTCGAACGAAATCGACAACGCTGTCGCAG
>Ga0179593_1332107_pt1 | contig 10029 bp, 9 predicted proteins | sample CZODoug2_1_08_16_FD_185931 | JGI IMG/M metagenome (GOLD analysis project Ga0179593, IMG submission 185931) | Vadose zone soil fungal communities from Angelo Coast Range Reserve, California, USA - CZODoug2_1_08_16fungal (PacBio error correction) | ecosystem: Environmental > Terrestrial > Soil >...
TCTTAGAACCATGGATTGGAAGTTCTTCATGGGGAGGACCCGATCGGGGGGCACCCTGCGAACTTATAAGACCCCAAGGGGGAAAAAGGGGGTACTCTAATGGTCAGGGAGAATATTGTACGGTTTGCCTCCAAGCCTTCCATCACGATGGGGAGCCAAGGGGGTGGAAAAAAGGTACGATAGAGCGCAGCAGCAGGGGGTTTCACTGGAGTTGGAGGGGAGGGGGGGAATATTAAAGAGTAGTTTTGAATTTTGCCCATGGCCGGAAACTGGGGAAAGTGCACGTGGAAATTTAAACGGGGAACCCGGACCCCGATGACGTTGTGAAATCATCAGCACACTGGGGAGAAACAGAGGGTCTGACTGGGAAAAGGGGGTCCTTTGGGGCAATGAAAAAAATTTGAAAGGGGGGGGACCAGTTTTTTTTTGAGGACGAAGAAGAAAGATCGCGCCGGACATTCCAGGACACAGAAAAGGGAAAGTGCAAACGGGAACGGAATCGAATAAAAGTAAAGAGGTTGTGGGGGGGGAGGGGATTGAAGCATGGTTTCTAAAAGGAGTGTCGGGTGTCTAGCCCCCAAAAAGTCCAAAACGGCGGGAAAAAAGGGTAAGGTCATAAAACATAAGAGAAACATGATGAAATTTTTCTGGGGACACGTTCGGGGAGTTGGGGGGGCAATCCTAAAGGTTCGATCATGGTGGCCCTCAAAAGAATGTTTATTAAGAGAGGACCTCCGTGTGGGGCACAGGCCGAAAGCAAAAAAACGAAACCGCCTGAATTATTCAACGTGTGTCCGGGCTAAAGTGCCGAACAAACAAAAAATCAAAGAAAAAGGAGGGAAAAAAGCCAGACGGATAAGCAACTCTTCATAAAAACGAGACTCTAAGAAAAAAAGTTGACAACCCGAAAACCGGCCCTGAAAAAAAAAAAGAACGACCTAGATTTGAAATCGGGGAAAAAACGGATAAAACTAAAGGAATGGATGCTAGGACTTTCAGATGCCGATTAGGAAATGGTAAAAGAGGGGGTTCAACCGGATCCGGGACTGTGGACCAGTAAATTGGGGTAGGATGGTCGGGAGGAAGGGGGTTTCGCAGGATCTGTGGGAGGGCGTTACTCCCCCAGCAAGAAAGGAAAGTCAACTATTTGGGCGCCTATCACGAAAGGGTGGGGACTCTAAGATTAGGCTCGGAGGCTCCAGAAAAACCGCACAAAAACGATAGCGCGGGGGAAACTAATCCATCCCCGTCAAGAAGTACAGGGAGAGGTGGTTACATAATAGGGGAAAAGACGAAGTACCAGTCCAAAAAAAACGACATGCTACAAGTATGTCACGTCCGCAAACTAGGACTGCAAAAACGAGGGGAGCTGGGTCCTCGATCAAATTCAAACCTGCTCGGGGGGTTATCAAACACGATGCATGAAAAAAGGTCACTCCGGGGGCGTTCAAGGCCCACAGCTGCATCAAGGGCAGATAAGAAAAGCTCCCCCCAATAGTGGAAAAAAAATAGGTCCAAAAAAAACTTAGAAAATTCGACTGTGTGTATGCAGTTAAGGACTTGACCTAAAAAGCGAAACGAAAACGGATCTTCTGGACGCGAAAAAGCAAAAACAGGTGCCGCCCCACACATATGACATTGGCAAACGCTGTACCAAATCCTTAACAGAATGTGGGACGGAAACCCAAAGTTTTCAAGATCGGGTCCCAACAGGGTTATAATGAAAGCCGGGAAAAATCCCAAAAGAGACAGCATCTAGGCAAGCGAAAATGAAACTGGGCCAAACGCCGGGAATCCATACGGGATGGGAAACCTAAAAAAACCATCGAGCTCCAGCAGACAGGGAACACTTTGGGTTATGAAAAGTTATTACCACTCACCCCAGGGATGTAAAGGGGTCCACTGAAACAAAAAACTTGGCCCAGGACCGACACGTAACAAAGGGGCAAGTTAAAGCGCCGGGCCTATCTCTAAACCGCCAGGACCAGAACCACAAAAGGGGATAAAATGCCGACGGGGGTTGGGGGTTCTCCTGCAATGGTGTCCACGAAGAACAAAACTAGGATTGCCCAGGGCGGGTTCCCCAAGAAGAATCGGGGGTTCGGAAAAGAAGGGGAGCAAAAAATGCACAACCTTGGGGGGTGGTCTCATGAAAAAACAGTAAACACTCAAACGGATTCGAAAAGAATACAAATGATTGGCAAAACCCAAGAGCTTAGACTGCTACAGATTTGAAAGGAGTAGGGTCAAAAAAAAACGCTTTCCGAGGAAGTTCAAGCGGGGTCGACGCCAGCACTAAACTGTCATAACCGAGAAATGGGGTAACCAAGAGCGTTTGGTTGGGGGGGCACAGGAGGCAAGGTTGTATTCTGAACCGTACGGACTGGCAAGCAAGAAGGAATTGGGGGGGAACGGGGACGATGGGGTTATCCAAATGGGGGAAGAAGGCTTTAAGCATAAGGGGAATTGGTGAAGCAAGCCCGGCCAAACCAGGGGGTCTGGCGCGGCGGGCACCGGACGAAGGAATCTCGCCACTTCAGAAGACAAGAAGAGCAAAAGGGATGGGTCCAAATGATGGAAAGGCCGGGAGGCAAGACGACTTTCCTTGGCACGGAAGGGGGGAAAAGGGTCCTTGTGGGACGTCCAAGGGCAAATAGAAAGGATGAGAAAAAACAACCAACACGGAGGGGGATAAAAAAAGGATGGGGAAAAATCGAAGGCCGGTCAATACGAAAAAGAGACCAGGGCAAAGATGCCCAGAAAGAAAGACAGAAAGTCAGACCGTCCCATCATTAAGGAGCAGGGGGAGGGTTCAGAAATCTCTACAATGCACGCCCAACACTGACTCAGAACCGAAAGAAAAATGAAGGCGCTTCCCTCAGACAATCCACAATGGAAAAAGGGGGAAAGGGGGACTAGCACACCTTGTTTGATAAAAGCGGGGAACTCCGTACTCGCTTAAGGGGGCTTGTCAGAAAGAAAAAGCCGGGAAAAAGCCCTTGGGAACGGAACAAGGGAAGTGGGGGGACCGGGGGTCAATCCCAGAATGCCAGGACACGGCGTCCCCATAGAAAAGAAAGTCCAGAGGGTTGAAACTCAAGGGGCACTGACAGAGGGAAGTGGATTCCAAGAGTCTGGGGCAGTGGTCGGGGTGACGGATCGCGCCGGGAGGGAAAGCAAAACGACTAACAAAAAGAAAGTAACTGGACATCGACGAACAATCTGCGTAAACGAAAACGGGGAAGGCGAACTGAGGGGGGAACGGAAAAAAAAAAAGAAAAATGGCTGAAAAAAATTCCGCGGGTCCACTTGACTTGACCGTTAGGGATTGAGGGAATAAAAAAGCGGCAAAGCAAGAACGTCCACCTCCACGAAGGTTGAGGTCCGCATTTGACCTGGTCTGTAAAAAAGGGTGGGGGGGGACCATCAGAGTATGGGTAAAGAACAGAAAAACAACCAATTCCTTATTCAAGGAAAATACTATGCGGTTACAGAGGGGCCAACGAATCTCCAGGTGGGACCTCCGCCTAAAAGCTCTCTATAAGGCTTGAGCTCTGGGAAGGGATGCTCTTATAAAGGTGGAACTATAAGGAAAAAAAAAGGGGGGGGCCAATAGGGAACGCTTGTTAACAAAGGCCGTGCAAGTAAGGGGGGGGGGGGAGGGGAGTTTCCATCGCGCAACGAAAAATAAACAATGGTGACTTGCGGGGTCAGCCCACGTAACCCGGGAGACTGCCCCGGCGCCCCGTGAGTGGGATCACAGCACATATCAGGAACCCATAGAATGTGGGGGGGCAGAGAAGAGATAGGGTGAAGGAGTGCCGGGGATCGGGGAACACCAGGGTGGTTCCTCTGTCCAGCAGAGGGTGAAGAACACCAGAACGGTTAAAGAGCAGCTCCAACAGAGGCACGTCCCTTGGACGGGGGGGCACTACATATAATGTGAAAGCTGCTCGGGGTGGAGCAAAGGCCCCAGAGAAAGAGTCTGACGATCTGTCAAGGATGGGGCCTGGGATCGCAAAAAATAGCTAAAATGACGGGAAAAAGAAAAATGAACCCAGCCTCGCATAGGTGTCTGGAGAACCAAAACGGCCACCAATAAAAGGGGGCCGACCACCATCGCGAGGGATTGACCTTGTGAGAAAAGACCAACGTATGAATGCGACCTCAATTAACGAGAACCTCCCGGAATGAAAAAAGCAAGAAGGGAACTTCAGGAGTTAGGGACCCACAGCCGAAAAAAAAGAATCCAGCAGAGGAAAGGTTCCTCGCCCATCCCTGGAATCGGCCCCTACCAACTGCGGGGGGTCACCAGAAGTGTCCAACAAAATCGAGGATTTTTAAAAATGGAGGCTGTCAACCTGGACGCGGAAGGTTAATCAGCCCTGGAAACGATATCCGGGGAGTTAGGTGGGTCCTGTTGAAAAAAAGAGGTGGGTGAGGGGGGAAAAAAAAACCCAAAGCTTACCGCCCCGACACGCAGACGAAGGGCGGAGACAACCCCAAAGAAGAAGGAGGCGAATACCCTTATGGTGAGACCAATAAATCGAACTAAAGAGGATTGAAACCAAAAAAAAGGGAAAAAAAATAAAATTGGGGTGTAAAAGAGGGGCCAGAAAGTGACGGGGACTGCCCGTAACTTGCAAAAAAAGCACACTGGTTGACCGTTTCTGGGGGACGGACACCACCAACAGACCGCCGAGGGGAGGACTAATAAAACACTTTCAACGGTTCGTAAAGTCACGACGGGGGAAACCGGGAAAAGTTCCTAAAAAGGTGTTTTTAGAGACGGAGAGGGAAATACTTGTATCGTTCCCGGAACCAGGAAAGACGGCAAGTTCAAATGAAGGCAAGAGAAGCCTAGGTCAGACATGGCTGAAATGAGAAAAAGTTTCGGAGCGTGAAGCCGCTCAAGCAACGTCCAATGCATGTTCTGGCAGCAAAAAAGCCCAGCTATCCTCAGGAACCGAACTACAAAAAAGGGGAAAAAAATAAGAAGGCGGGGGGAGAATGGATCAAAAAGGCGGCGAGGGTGGTATCTCCGGCGGAAAAAAAACTGAATATTCGCAGGAGACCCCGTGGACCAGTGGACGGAGTCACCAGGAAAACACTGCCGCCAAGATCGGGGGACGCGGCCGAACAGGTCAAGCGCTGGGACAGATCTAGGAACAAAACCGAGAGGAAGGAAAAAGGCGAACAAGAGGGAGGTGGGGGAAATTCGGCAGAGAGCAGGGTGCAATGAGAAGGAAGAAGGAAAAGTCCCACTTTTAAAGGGGTCGCTAAGGTCGCAGGGGCTGGGGGAGGGCCGATCAGGGGGAAAAAAAAATCGCAAGCCGCCTTGGTTATAGGGAGTAAAGTGTAGTCGGGGGAATCAAATCCAAAAAAAGTGAGTCTGATAGGACCCTAATGAGTACCTTGTTTTGGCCAAAAGGGGGACCAAAAAAAAAGGGGAAAATCTTGTGGAGTTGCAAAAAAGAAAGGAACCTATGCCCGGAAAACACGATCCATTCATCAAAAGGGACTGGCTTATTTCTCAATTCTCAAAAATGGGTCAAAAAAGGGGGGCATGAACGAAAGGGGAGGGGTTTCGCGATAAACAAGAAGATCAGAACGAAACGGAAGAAAACCCAAGGGGGGGAAAAATTGACCAAAAAAAAGACAAGTCGTGGATCGAGGAGTAGGGAATTTTACGGGGTTTCTATTAGCATTTCGAAAGTAAGTCAAGAGAGGGGGGTTAAGCGGAAAACATCAAAAAAAAACACGGATTGAAAAAGTGTACAAAGTCCGCACTCCTCGAAGATCCCCAGGGTAAAATTTTTCGGACAAACAAAAACGTGGAGGGCCCTGTCAATCCATAGAATTCAAAAAAATCATGGTCAAAAAAAAAAGGCAACAAACCCGGTTTTTTTATTCGCCGCGCCGCTACAGGGGTTTGTTTCCGGAGTTTCCGCTCGCGCCTGCGTACCAGGAATGAAAAAAAAGGTTCGGACGTGCCGAACCCTTAACATCGTCAAAAGGGAACCGCAAGAACTCTAAAGGGGTTCCCCACATTGAAACGCACGCCCGCAGCAGGGAAGTAACACCGCACAACAAAAGAAAAAAGGGTAAAATCAAACAAACCTCAGGAGTATTACCATAAAGGGTTAAAAAAATCGGCGGGCCGCCTTCGGGATGGAACTAGGTAAAAAAAAAGGTCAACGATGGACTTCCTAAGGGCTTGCCTTGAAACCTGAAACCAAGGGGGGAATATGCCTGGTCACGGGGTGCCCGGAGGGGGGGGGGGGGCGTCGCCCTCAGAATACCGTTTGAGGATTGAATTCGACAACAGAAAATCTCGATTTTGGGTCATGAAAAGAATTTCGGCCAAGTGGTTTCGGGGGGGAAGAAAACGAGATGGATGACCTTACTAATTCCAGTAACCGCGAAGCCACCAAAAAAGGGTCCCTACTAGTGAATTAATGAGCCGGGTCGGGGAAGGGGGGGCAAAACCGCGTCCCAGGGAAGAAAAGGAGAAAATTGAAAGGGCCAAACAGTACCCCAACAACACAACTCGGAAAGCCTCGATCTGTCAAAAAGGGCGCGTGGGTTCCAAAAAACCACCACTAAACCATCTGAAAAAAAGAAATGATCAGCAAAAAAATCAGGTGGCAAAACACTATCCAATCCAAGAGCAATCGTCCGCAGCACAACATGCCAGAAACTTAACGAGTGTCTGCTAAAAGGTCCTTAATCCGGACAGGGGACTGAGACGGGGCCCGGTGGGGTGCAAAATTGCGGTGACAATGAAGACCAAGAAAACGTGGTCCGGGCCCAGAAAGGACGGTCTCGAAAAAATTGGACGGGGGGGACTGGAACGGACTCCAAAGCGTGCCTCGGCGAAAAAGGGGGGGAAAATAAGTCCAACCGGTTTATCCGGGGGCAGACAAATTACGGCAAAGGGGAGACCACCAGAAGGTGGGTAAACTGGGGGAAAAAAGGTCCAAAACTAACTGCCCTGGGGAAATCGGAAACCCGGCAAGAGAGAAATGTCAAGTCCAGAAAGGTGTTTTTTTTTCACTGCCAAAAAATAAGACGAAGAGGGGATCGACACTCGGGAAAGGCGAATCGTGGGGGCAGTGGAAGGAGCCGCGGGGGCCCCATAGTCCTCCCTCAAAAGACTAAAATAAAAGAAAACAACTCCTTAACTGGTGGTTTCAAGAGGAAGGGGCATCTAAAAAAGCCAACTACTTAAGGCCGCCGGCGTTTCGCCGATACTGGTTGTCGTCTCCGGGAGCAAAAGGAGAGGAAAGAAACAAGGGCTCCTGGGCAGAAAAAAAGTTGCAAAAAGTTCCTCATAAAATGCAAGCCTAAGAATGAACAATGCAGTTCGAGAGTTGAAACGAACCCCGGGGGCGGACAAGTCTCAATTGGGGCCGCGGAGAGCAAAGTGTAGAAACAGAGCAGTTTGAGGCCAAGGTGTCCGACCGACTTTTGACGGCAAAAAAAGAAAGGAAAAAGCAATGAACGGAGGAAAATTGGGGAAATCAAAGGGGGAGGTCGGTAAGCAATGAGGGGAGTGTAGAAAGCAACCGGACCCCATGGCAGGAATGGCGGGAACAGGGCGCTGATACGCGAGGGGAAAGCTACACTAAATCAAAGGATGAAAATTTGGGGTCCGGGTGGCAGTCTAGAGGGGGCACCGTTCTTGGAGGGGAAGGTCATCGGGCGCACGGCAAATAGGCGGTCGTACCCTAAACAAAAAAAAAAGTATGAGTATGAAAAGAAAAAAGATAAAGCATCCCGTGCAGAGCCAAGAAACACCCGAGGAAAAAAAGAAAGATTCAAAAAGAATCAAAAATCAGGCATCAGGGGGGAAAAAGAACAAACTAGCTTGTCAGACTTAAGAGCCCCACGCCGCAATAATTGCTGCCTGAAAAGGAAACGGGAAAAAGCAAACTTCCCAATTATTAAAGGACTGAGCAACAGTATACGACCTCAACATCCGCGGAGGGCCTTGGAAGGAAAGAAGGAGTGACCTGTGGCCAGAAAAGCGCCGGACTTGAAAAGGAACTTACCATGAATGCGGCGGCCGGTAGGGGGGAAGAAGGAAAAGGCGAACTGGAACTCATCGACTTACTCACTTAGGATCCCCTGCGGGAGCAGGACTTTCGACGCAGCCAGCTAATTGGGGGAAAAGGCACTGGAAAAAAAATGCCTTGTCTAAAAGCAGACGAAAAAAAAAACGGAGGTCGGGAACGCCGGATGAATAACGTAAGGGGGATTCCTGGAAAAAGACAACTGGCAGGAAAACAGTGGAATGGGGGATTGGGGAGGTAGGGGTCGTCAGGGGGGGCAAAGAAACTGAAGGCCCCCGAAAGGCGCAAAGGCCCGGGAGTGCAGGGGCAAATGGAAGTTTGGAGGGGAAAAAGGGGGGTTTGGGATCAGGGGAAAAAAAAAAGCCTGGGAATTCATGAGAGAGGGGAAGGTCCATCCGATTCCAGAAGGCGACCGGTACCAACCTCAGCCGACGAGTCAACTTGTATCCGACAGAGACAAAAACTTTGGGGAAACGAAAATCATGGGGGGGTTGTAAACTGACAAGCCGAGAAAACCCCCCTTCGGGAGGCACGGAATGTATTTTTTTTATCAACGGGGGAGTAGCGCACACCGGGGACGTCAGTTTTGAGTGGGGGCCGTCAGAACAAGTCCTTGAAAACGGCCAAATCAACGGCACGCGTGCTCATAAATAAAGAAGTAAGGGCCGCCGGTGTGATGGCCTAGGAGATGAGGTGCACGGGATAGTGCACAACACCGGCTGGGAGCGTCAAAAAATTTTCAATGACCAAAGAACGGATGAGATCCGTAGGCGGGGGGGGAGTCCCTATGGTTGAAAAAAGAGGAGTGGAGCAAACGTCTCCGTTGAGAACTCAAACTCATAGTAAAAAACAAAGATCGTCGGATTGCACCTGGAATCACCGAGCTCATCTGTAAAAAGCTCGAGCAAAGAAGACATCTAGAAGCAAACATCCTAACGAAATAAAACGAGAGATGCTTGAAATTGGGGGACTCCAAAAGAAAAACCAAGGGATTCGCCCGCATAAGCGACAGCCCAGAAGCCGCCGAGGGTCAAAAACGTAAAGGCCACCTATCTGCCATTCAGGACCTAGGGTGACAACCATCAACAGGAGCGGCACAGCGCGGGAGGTGTTTCCCCATCGGTACCAAAAGAGGCGACCGGGGGTTTTGGGGTTGGTCGTGGGAAAACCAGGGCGACGGGGGGGAGGGGGGATTTTTAAAAATGCAGCGAAAAAAAATATCAGGGGGAAGGCTGGGACGAAGTAATTGGGAGAAGTCGGGGGACGAAGACTCAACGTCACGGCGAAGGGGCACGCCAAAAGCAACGGACGAAGAAAACAGGGGGTAGGTAGGATCGACTGGGGGAAGTGTGAATGGAAAAAACGAAACGTGCAGAAAAAATGTTTTTCAAGAGGACTGGGGTCAGAGGAGGGCGGAAGCGGGCTTCAAAAAAGGGTTGGACGGTCCCATGGGAGGAGCCACCGAAGGCCCTTATTCGAAATGCGTCAATAGAACAAAAAAAACCGGGGGGAGGTACGACTCACTACGGAACCGGGCAGCAAGTAAAGAGAAGGGTTCGAAAGAATCGGGGAAAATGTCTCCCAAAAGAAAAAGGAAAGGTTTTCAGAGTAATGGAGGAAAAAAGAAAAGAAGGAGGTATCCAGGTTCGGAATGAAATAAAGGGGGAGGGGCGGGCCAGGAAGGCGGCAGAAAAGCAGGAAAATTAGCCCAACCACAAAATCAAGGAGACTACCAAAAAACAAAGAAAACGGAACTGCTGCGCCACAAGGCAAAGACGAACAAAAAGGGCCTTAACAAGAAGAATAGGCGAGGTGAAGTCTCGGACGGGGGGAAAAAAAAAGGAGCACACGACCGGTGACGGAACGAGGGAGGTAATCAGGACGCAAAAAAGGGGGGCGAAGAAAAAAACGAACTGGGCAAAAGGGGAGCAGGGTTTGTTCGACTAAGCTCAGG
>Ga0179593_1377337_pt1 | contig 10029 bp, 10 predicted proteins | sample CZODoug2_1_08_16_FD_185931 | JGI IMG/M metagenome (GOLD analysis project Ga0179593, IMG submission 185931) | Vadose zone soil fungal communities from Angelo Coast Range Reserve, California, USA - CZODoug2_1_08_16fungal (PacBio error correction) | ecosystem: Environmental > Terrestrial > Soil >...
TGCCGGCCTCTCCCCTGCAACTGAGAACTCACTCAAACGCCGTTGGCGAAGCCTCCTCGGTAAAACAGGAGGGCTAAGGAAGGGGGAGAAGTAAAGGGCAATATCCAAGAAAATTTGCCGGAGCCGTAGAAATGCGAAAAAAAAACTCGAGGGGTACGCAGATTAATGATGGCTGCCGGAAAAATAGGAAGGGGGTGTAGCTAATAAAGAAAAAGGCTCGGAGACGCTTTGAAACTTTTGTACAAAGGGGGAAGTGGAGGAAATACCACGGGGAAAAGAAGTTTGCTCGAATATCGATGGATCGGGTATCAATGGAATTTGCAGCGGTTGAAGAAGTGACTCGACCAGCTTGGGCACTCTCAAGGCGCTAGCAGCGGCGGGGGTCTTGAAGAATAAAGAGAAAATGTGGATTGCGAAGGGGAGAGTGTAAACAATGCAGTCTCAATTCTCGAGCGCGACCAAGAAGTGATCTACCCAAACAGTTTAAAGAAAAGACTGCAAATGGTTAACTACGAAGGAAAGGGGTAGGGATGGGGGGGGTGGAACCGAGCGTATCCTTGGGGATAATCGAAAGAGGAAGTATTTTCCACACAAGGGAAGGCCGAAAGAAGGGGGATAACTCTGTGGAAGACTTTTGAGCTGCAAAGACGTCTGATTACCCTGGGGGAGAACGCAATCAGATGCCTTCAGTATAAAGATTTGTAGAAAAAAACGAATTGCAAGCAACGTCCATTCTGAGGTATACTTCGAAAGGGTGAGAAGGTTTTCGTAGGAAGACCAAACAGGGAAGGAATGGAAGGGAAAAACTACGATTGGCCGAAGCGTGAGTAGGGAGGGCGATGAAAGGTGCTCGGGGGGGTGGGGGGAAAGGGAAGTTGTGCAGCAAAAAGAAGGAAGTCTGGATAACCAGGAAAAGTGGGGAAAGGAGTTTGAGGGAGGGGGCAAAGAAAACGAGTAGGAGGAAGGGCTTGTAAGGTCAGAAATTCACGAAAGATCACATTAAAAAAAATGAACGGGGGAAAAAAACAACCCCGGCTTTGCTCGAAGATTAAATGTGCACACCTGGTTTCGCTATTTCGACGAATGGGGGGGGTTTACGAAAAAGTGCCAGGGGGCTGAAGAGGCGGTTCCAAAGAGGAAAAGTGGAGTTTCGGAATGAATCATGGAAGCTCGCCGCGATGCTTGAGCGCGTTTCCACCTTTGCAAGGGGATTTACTTGGCAAACGGGGCTGGGAAAAGAAACATCTGGGAATGATCAAAAAAACCATTCCGCTTGGTTCGAGAGATTAGAAAGGGGCCAAGGATCAGTCACCCTGATGAAATTAAAAGAACAAAAAATTGCGATGATAGATGGAAAGAAGAGGACTCTTGGACAAACAAGGAGTTGAAAAAAGGACTTAAATTTCATAAGAGGGGGTTAGGAGGGACGTTCCTATGGAAGGAGTGAAGGGTAAGAGGCGCGGCCTTTCAAACTGCGAAGACAATGATGGGCCGCGACAAACGTAGTAGTGTCGACGAAAACTTAGGGGGGAAGATACCGAATCACTAAGGGGCACGAGGCGAGTTAAAAGGCCGGGAAAATACTAACACAAACGGCGTTGAGAAATGGACGGACGCAAATAGGAGAGTATGGGGTTCAATCATTCTCATAACACGCGACCGGGCAGTCAGGGCACACACCCTAGCCACCTAAGTGAGAAGGACTCTATGGAAAAAAGGATTCGCAAAGGCCAGAAGCCCATAAATACTGGGGCGAGTTCCGCATAAGTTCACTCAGTACGATGAAAGGACCAATACCCGGGGCAAGCGGGTAAATTCGTTACCGAAAGAGGGCGGAATGAAACGGTTGGGGAAAAGGGATCTAAACGGCGCCAGCGCCAAAAATTCAGAGGTGGAGGGAGGGGGGGGGGGGTATAAAGAGTTCAAGGGTCATTGTCTTGTGAGCATACGAGAGAACGAAAAAATTCTTGTGCAGGTTACGGTTTCGGAGAGACCCAAGCAGGGGGGTTATGTGAGAGGTATTCTGGTAGCGTGTTTCAATAGAGCTTCAAATCCCGTGACGCGGGAGTTGCAAAATCTATTGATCTACCTATGGCGATCGGAGAATGGCTGCTATAAGAAAGGAAAGAAGAAGGCTCTGAGCACATACGTCATCGACGGCTGGCGGGAGTTTGGCAGATCTATGGGTGGTAAAAGACTCTTGAGGGGTGTCGTCAGTGGAGGATCGTGGGAGGAACAAAGGGCGGAAACGAAAGGAACAGGGGGTCAGAGGGTTAGATCCTGCGGAATCAAACTTTGAGGTCGGGGAAAAGGCAAGGTGCGTACAATTTACCAAAGATGTAAACAAACAACAACAACGGAAAGAGAAAAAGGGGGAAATAGAGGGTAACTCTGTACCACTCTGAAGAGAACAAGAATTCGGAGGGCCCATAGAGAGGCGGCAAACTGGTTGAGGGGCCGCAAAGGACTCTTGGGTTTCTCCCCGAGCCGACGACTAAAAAAACTATCAGGAACCCAGGTAACGTGAGAATGAATCCCGTGGCCTAAAAATAAAGTAATGACGTGGGGAGGGGGGCTAGCCGCAGAAAAAAAGGTCCGTAGTAGGAGATTGAATGACCCTTGGAGCGGGATTCTCACGGGGATCAAAACTAATTTCGGTAAAACCCGCTTTTCCCTCAAAGAGAGAAGTCGACTAAAGAACCATCATTAATGGTACCACCGGGTTGACTAGACATGAAAACAAAAGGGCGTTGGACCATAAAACTCCAAAACAATCAAAATGGTCGGTAACCGAGGAAAATCTGTAGTGGGGGGCAAAAAGGACAAAGGGACTCCATGCCTTCTAAGCTAAAAATGCCAACTAGCTCAGAGACAGGGGTGTAACTGGCGGCAGTCTTGGTCGCGGGTGACCTAGGCCAACGGTCAACCGATCCGACCAGTCGCGAGTCAGAACGAAAGGGAGACTTCAGTAAGGAAGGGTTGGTGGTAATTCATCAGGATATCTTTAATCGTGGAAATAAAAAAGATAACGAGAAAAAAAAGGGGGGCGTGATGGCTTCGGCTAGATAGCAACCACCTCTTCAAGGACGTCAGTTGGACTCTAAGGGGGGTTTTAAGCGTCCGTCCTCGATCGTGGTGTGATTACTAAGTACAGGGTCGAGGAGACGCTCGCGAGACGAACGGGTTCGGGAGAGGTAAAAAAGTTTCACGCGCGTAGAAGTGGGGAGGGGGGGGAAAAGGCTGTCTTCACGAAAGATCGGAGCTGCATCGAATAGACGTTCTAACGCCTGGCTAAGGGGAACGTGGGGGCCGGCATTGTCTCAACGGGGGGTCGGGGCAACGTCCGAGTCCATCTGGGGGGGGGGAAAAAGTCCTCACCAGAAGACGATGTCCTTCGCATACTCGAGGGACAACGAAGCGGGTAATCGCATCAAGGGAGATTCTTTTGGGGCAGGCTTGCTGAAGAACTTGTAGGCCCCTAGGATGGGAACCTACGCGAGCGAGGAAGGAACTTTAAAGGGGAAGGAGGAGTGGGGGGGGGGAATCTCTATCCAAGTTGTAATTAACCAATGGGGGACGTTACAGTTTACACATTAAGCTTGCGTGTCAAGTGGGGTTGAAAAAAAAAACAACGTACAACCCAAAGGGGGGAGGAGGTCAGAAAGCGCTTTGAGAGTTTGAAAAATGCCCCAGCACGGGATTGATCCTTCGAGGAGGTAACCGAGAAAGGGGAGCATGCAGTACGACGTAATAATTGAGTAAAGACCTCGAGAAAGGGGGCCAAATCACTCAAAAAAAAGGGGGGGGTATAGGTAACAGTGGAACGGGTTCATGTGGAATCGTGAGTGAGAAAGGTAGAGAAAAAGGGCAAAGGAGCTCGGGTCGCGACAAATCAAAAAGTTTTCCAAAAATGGGGGAAAAGTTTGACAAGGCTCAAACTGAAGAAGGGGAAGCAAAAAGAGTACTTCCAACGAAAAAAACGCGGTGAAAGCGCCTTTCTGGACTAAAATCTCTCAGGAGGCGGTGTCAAGAATTCTCACCTACAGGGGTGGTGGGGTTGAGGACTTAACACGCAACGTCTTACATCGTTAAGCGGGGAGAAGACCTCAAGGGAGTTGCACTTGGGAATTCTCGTGGGGGGGCTCAAATCTTTTATACGGAAACGGACGATGGGACCAACACTCAGAACCTTTCCTGGTGGGGACATTACGGCCAAAAGCAAGGGTTATCATCCACGTCTGCTGCACTAGGGGAGGGGGGGGGGAGAAATAAAGGGGGATCGAAGCAGCCACCGGCTCACGATCGAAAAGGTCAATACGCGCTAGAGGGCCACATCCAGGTGCATGTTTGAAAAGCGGGGGGAACGGTTCTGAGCATAGGAAGAGGCAGATGTCATCGAAATTGAGAGGAGAAGACGAGGGACACTTATATTCCATGAAAAGCAAATCCACGGGACAAGAGGGATTGGGGAGGTTCGCACTCGGGTAAGAGGCAGAGACGGGAAACCTGCCGGCAACGAAGGGAGAGAAAAAAGGATGAACGAAAGTGATCCACATAGAATCGCAAACTCTTCCCCTCTGGAGAAGTTTCCGCAAGAGCAATTAAGGGGAGGACCCAAAAAGATGCCACTGGACTGTGGTCCTAAGTCGCTAAAAAACCCAAGGGGGGGCGAAAAAAAATAAAGAAGCCTGCACCCACATGACGCTCGAGGGGTGTAGTGTAAACATGGAGAAGTGGAGATGGTCTTGTCGATTTCCGTACTGGTCTAAGGAGGAAGGAAAAAGCGGGCAAGGGAACGAGGCGGGACAGGAGCTTAGGGAATCAAGGAGAACCATCGTGCGCGTGCAGTGCCGAAGGGGAGGGAATTCGGTAAAAAAAAAGAAAACATTGAAATCCTGACTAAAAAAGAGAAAACAATTGAATAAGGAGAATAGAGAGGGTAAACGGGGTTCCGGATGGACTAATGCAAACACAGGAAAGGGCCAAAAGGATATCCGTGGTGAGACTTTAGTAAACTCAGGTATTAGAAGACGGTAACATTGCATCGATGATACTGGGAAAGGAGAGGAAGGCAATACAAGACAATAGCAAAGCCTTGGGACGAAACTTCATTGAAAAATGCTCACACAGGCACTATAGCTGGGGGGGGGGGGGAAATATGACGGGGGGAGGTATTTTGAGAAGGTAGAAGGTTTGGGAGAATGATAAAACTGCAAGGGGGAACGCTGACTTGGGGGACTAACTCACAGTTAATTTACGATTGAAAAAGCGTGAATTCGAAGTTTGCTAACTCGAATTTCGTGATCTAATTAAACGCTGAGGAAATCCTAAATCGAACACGTGTTACAGGGATCAAGGGGGGCGCGAGAAGACTACACAAGAGCAGGGGGGCAAGGTAAAGCAAAAACGGGATCAGTCTTGTGATTGAAGGATTGGGTAATTGGGGGGGGAGACGATGTTAAAGGAAAACTCGATTCATAAATTCTCCACTATGAGAATGAAGAGTCTCGACAAAAAAGTGGGCAAAAAAATGAAACGTTTATTGGGGGGTTCTGAAACCTCAGATACTCAACGTATGGAGTGGTGGGGGCTAGCGGTCTAAAGGGTAAATCCCGCTGAGGAGGTAATTCCACTCATGCCCTAGACACATTTGGGCTGGGGGGGGACCGAGGGGGGGCAAAAAGGGAAAGTACAGGGTTCTGCACTCTTTGGATACGAGAAATAAAAAGGAATGAAGGAGTTCGGCAAAAGGCAAGAAAAGGGTCCAGCTTCGAGGAACCTGGGCCGGTTCCCGGTTGAGACAATTTTGATGATTAATAGGATGCAAAGGAAAAGATGCCCTACGAGCGTTGGCAGAGTGAAACAATAGCTGGGGGGGAGGATAGGGGAGAGCGGGTGCGCCGGGCCATTTCGACAGGCAGGGTGAAAAAGGAAACGTGGAAAAGGGAAGAGTGGGGAAGAACCGGGGCGAGGAAAAAAAAAGAGGGAGCACTCCCAACCATCACGAAAAGCCTGAAGGAACCACTGAGGAATAAATCCCGGGGTGTTCATTTCAATTGATAACGGAGGGCGAGTACGGAGAGTAGTCTAATGATGGAGGCACGTTACAAACGAAGGGAGGTCCATGCAGGAGGAGGGTTACGTCTGGGAAAAAATCGAGAAAGCTGAGGGTGCTTATAAGAAACGCGGGGAAAAGTACTTTGTCGGGCTCTGGAAACCATTGGCATCGGACGAGATTTGAACGGGAAAGCAGGGGAAAAGGACTGGAAAATACAAGATTTTATTGATAGAATCATAATAAAACCGTTTAAAGGGAGGAGACATTCGAAGAGTTATCGTTGGGGTACCAGAAAAAAACTATGCCGAAGATTACACTCGGAAAAGGAAGGCTAACAAGAAATTTCGAATGCTAGAAATTATACCGAAATGAGTGAACGACCAGCAGTAATAGGAGGACGGATCTGGTGAGAAGCGGGAAAAGAGCTGATTCGCTGGCGCGAGTACAGAATTTCGGAACTAATGACAGTGTCAAGTCGCGCATCTTTTGCGGGGGGGGGGGTGGGGGAAAAAGGTGGGGAAGGCGCCAAGTAGAGAGTGAAGAAAAAAGCAGCATCATGCTTTGACTAATCATGGGGCCCGTTAACTCCGTCCTTTTAGGAAAGCGGTGCTGAGAAAGGGAAGTGCTGGATATATGGGGGGTTCACCTGGGGCTTCATAAAAAATCGGAGGGAAGGGAACAAATGCTTGAAACACAAAAACGGCTAGTCCTTATAAAAGGGAGGGGAGCTCTTCCGGCCTAAGAAAAAACATCCTCAACTTTGGGAGATGGGTAGGGAATAGATTGGCACCTCAGATCGAGTCGATGAAAAGGACAATACCACTAAGTGCGAGAAAAAGGAGGTTCCGGCGAGAGGGCGGGGAAGGGAGTTGGGACTCTAGGGAACGAAAGCGCCCGCTCAGAGGAAAAAAAATTAAAGATGCGTTTGGAATTTTGATGGAGAGATGGATGGCATTTTCTAAATGGGGGGCAAATTGTACAGCATCCAGTGTCAGGCCGAAAAAATCTGGGGAGGGTGCGGTAGTAGGAAACATCGTTGTTGGTTATCTATTGCTGAAAGCGTGACAACCGGTAAAGGGGTTCCGGGAGAAGAAAGCCGCTTCACGCAAATGCTTACGCACGGCGCTGAAAGAAGATCTGGGTCGCTAGGTGGGTATCAAGCGAAGGGGGGAATGAAAAATACTTCATACGGTAGTAAACTGGAGGCGGTAAGCTCCCACTTAAAGGTTAGGAGACGCTACGGATGGTGAAGGATATGTTTCAATGCCAGTTTTGTACCGGGCTCATGGCCAGTTCTTTGTAGAGAGTGGGTACAAATAGAGGGGGGGAGAAGGTCAACAGTGGTGAACTAGAGGGGGGTAGTCTTCGTCGAAAATATTACTAAGTGGAAAAACAGGACTAAGGGTCAGGGAAGATGTGAACAACGAATCTGAGAGCTAAAAAGGGAGGGGAGTAAGGATAGTAAGTACGGGTAATCTTGTAAAAGGCAAGAGGGAAAACGAAACTTACTTAGCGCATGCGCAGCGAACAATCAAAAAAAAGTGGAGAGGGGTAATAAGGCCTGAACAAAAAATGAAAAAACTGAACGAAGCCAGTATCGCCGTTGGGGAAACAGAAAGAAAAGAGACTCCGATGCCAAGAAGGGCCGACTAGAAGTAAGGGAAGGGGTTCTTCATATCACCGCGGGTGTTCCCGGTACGGATGGAAGTATTAATGACAAGAGCAATTGATCTAGGGATCCAAATCGGGATGTCACAACTCGCGCGTTCAGGATGAAGCTAGGAAGCGGGAAAATCGGGACCCGGGCCGCGGTAATAACTAATACAACAACTCTGGGGACGGGGCCGAAAAAACAGACACAAGAATGGGATGTTCGCGGCTAAGATGTCCCGAAAGAAGGGAAAAGAAAAGGAAAATGCTTCTGAAAGAATGCCACTCAGCTCTATCATTTGGGTGGCAATGGACTCATTTATGGCGGGCTTTGAAAGGAGGGGGGACCGGTTACCTTAGTCCAAATTCCAGTAAAAAGGGGGGAACCCTGAGGGGGGGTAAGGAAGGGGGGGGGTGAATGAGACTAGAGTCTTAACTAGGGAAAGAACGGCAACAGTATGAAACGGATGGCTCTGGCAGTCGGGTCGAGAGATGAATTTCAGGAAATTTCGGTGCGCGGCGTAAGTGTAGCTTCAAATCATCAGGTTAGGGACTACTTAAGGGAACACATCGGGGAGCAGGGGACGCTCCGGCACGGGCTGAAGAAAGGGTTGGTGCTATTAACGAGAGAAAGTCGCGCGATAGCACTGCCGCCTGAGTTGGATCAAGGAGAAACAAATCGGTTGAAAGCTAAGTGTCGACGACTTTGTAGAGCTAGGGGTAACGACTGGGAAAAGGGGTTGACGCTCAACGGCGTATAAAAACCAAAGTATCAGGGACCATATACAAAGCTCAAGGGAACAGATAATCCTTCAAGAACATAGAAATGGAAAAGACAGGGAGAGGTTAATCTAGGCCCAATTAATGTTGTCAACTCTTGCTGGAAAAAGGAGGGGTGTAGAATTCACAAGGAGGGGGGACGGAGAGAGAGGAAAAAGCTTAACGAAGTTAGGGGGGTGATCTAGGGTAATCCACGCGGGTGTCATTGCAACGCCAAAGTCTTTCAGTGCAAATTCAGCGTTCGAAGGGAAAAGGGGGAAAATCGCCCCGTACACAGCGTGAGCAAGACAGAGTGGGAATGGGTCCGAGTTGGGGCCAAGACGGCACAAAAATGCCGTCGGGCAAGGTAACCACTGAGTAATCTCTGAAAACGGACATGCAGTTTCTGAGGTGACAACATCGGTTACTCCGGAAAGACGAAAAGGGGGGGCACAGATACAGGGGGGAGGGCGTAAAGAGTTGGGGGGGAAGAAGGGGGGAATCTACTTGTCTTTAATTGAGCGCGGCGATCTGCGCTCAAATTGAATCAGCGGGGCAAGCGATGAAATGGCATTTTCATGTTGAAAAAAACATTAGACCTACGTGCCATTTGAAAACCATAAGGCCCAAAACTTTACAGAAAAGCTTTGGCTCCAACGAACGAGGCGGGAAGGGGGTTGTCAGAATAATAAGCTCACTTGGCGAAAAAACCTTGCAAGCGGGCTGAAGAAAGAGCAGATTGGGGGAGGTAAATTCGAGAAGGGTCAAAGGAAGAAAAAGGATTGGACAAGGAACGGGGAACTTTATCCAACGCAGGAACAGAACCTACTTGGCAACGGGGGGGAAAGTAGCTCCAACGAAATATTAAAACGACTTCCTTGGGGGGAAGTGAAAGAAGAAGGGTGAGCTAGAGTACGAAAGGATCACTCTCGTGTCAGACCTGTTACGAGACAGAGTTAGAAAATGGGTTGCATGTTTGGGAAGTTGTCTGGGTGTGCGAAGTAAGAGAAGGATTGAATCGTGCAGATCGATAAAAAACTGATACGGACAAGGAGGATACAGTCACTTCGAAGGGGGGGGGTTACATAGAGAAGGGGGAAGAAGCTCATCCAGCATCGTGTGCTGCGTCAGGGGAACGTGCAGGTGCACAAGCTTGAGAGGGGAGAAAAGGAAACAATTTACTCCAGTGAGACCATAAAGAATAGCATATTCGGGTGGGAGGACAAACAAGGAAAGGAAAAAAAATTGGTATTGTACGCCTGCATGCGGGAAGCACACAAGCAAAAGAGGGTGAAGGAGGCCTGTTTCCTATGCTGTACGGCGATTCCGAAGCACAGAAAAAAGGGACGGAGGCCCCCTCATGGGTGATCATGTAGAAGAGGTTTCAAAAACAGGAACGTTAAATTCTTGTCTTTGGGAGGGGGACTTGAAAAGACGCAGTAGCAACAATGCAGGGACTCGTGAGCGAAGCGTGTGAAAAAAAGTGCTGAAGGGACCCGGGATAGTCCAGGGGGAAGAGTTCAGTCCCGAGGGGGACACTCAACCGGTGGCAAGGGGATAAG
>Ga0179593_1442046_pt1 | contig 10029 bp, 9 predicted proteins | sample CZODoug2_1_08_16_FD_185931 | JGI IMG/M metagenome (GOLD analysis project Ga0179593, IMG submission 185931) | Vadose zone soil fungal communities from Angelo Coast Range Reserve, California, USA - CZODoug2_1_08_16fungal (PacBio error correction) | ecosystem: Environmental > Terrestrial > Soil >...
GACAGATGACACTGCCGCGCGCGCAAGCCGCCCTTTAACTACCTCGATTGGGAAAAGCAAAAGAACGGAAAAGGACTCTTCTACGGCGCAAGGAGAAACATGGGGGATGGCCGGAAGAAACGAGGAAAACCTGTTCAACGGCACCGGCGTGAACTCAAACGCAAAGAAACTAATATCTGCACAAAAAAAGACGCTGCCTGAAAAAACTACAAGCCTTGTAATGCTCCCTCGGAAAGATTCCGCTCCTACGGCGGGCCAAAGACTGGCAGGTGACGAAGGACTAATCTCCCGCTGTCCAGACTGAAAACGACGGGAAGATCAAATCAAGAAACGCGACGTTGTCCGTCAAACCGAGCAAGCTTAGCAGAAGAGGGGAAAGGGTCGAGGACCAAACGGGGGGGAAAAAGGGAGCGGGTCGCTGCAAGGTTGCAGAAATGGGAGACGGCAATTTACAAGCTGCTGCAAAGGCAGCGGAAGAAACATTCCCCCCTGGTACGCAAGGGGGGGGAAGGGAACTGGAGCAAGAAGAGACAAAAGGGCTACATCGAAAGAGTGTCCATGGCGATGGGGAGGCGCGGACAAAGGTGAGGTTAAAAAAAAAAATCAAGAGGTCGACTTCGGGCACCGCGGCCGTCCCGACAAGGACACTTAATAGCCCTCTGAATCTGGAAAGTGAATTAATGATGGAAACCAAAAGTGCTAGAAAAAAACAAAAAGGCACATTCTCAACGGCCTCGGACATACTTGCAACCTGGCTAGGCAAAAACACCGACAACGGCGGAAAGAAGGAGAGGAGAGCCCAAACTTTCAGGGGGGAGGACTGCCGGCGGGAGCTCAACAATTCCGTTGCATGAGGAGCACACGGCCTGCAGACTCTAACCAAAGGTGGTCATGGCGCGCGAGAATCTTTTAATGAGAGGCTATCTTCAAGCATGCGACAGAGAAAGGTGGAACGGGAGGGGGGAAGGGACAGAATGAAACCAAATGGAAGGGAGAAGTCGAAGTCTTTAGGCTCTCGAATCACCAGTGTGGAAATCCATCTGGGGGAGCGTGAATGCCGCGGTACCGTCCGGGCGACGTGGGGGGCGAGCCGTCACATAATTCAAGGGGTCAACGAAAAGTGGTCGGGGAAAAAGTCAGATGGCGCGTTTAGCAGAGGGCGGCGGGTGCGGCAAGCTGATTACGAATGTTAATGCGGGGGGGACCAGGAATGGACAAAAGCGAGAAGCAAGAGGGCAGTGCCGTCTGCAGGGCCGGCAGCCAGGCTTGATCAGCTGAAAGATGTTACATAAGGAACCAACCTAAATGGGGCCGCGGTCGTATTCAAGTCACCCCAACATTCTCATATTCTTCTCAGTATGGCGCCGCTAACGTCCGGCCGACATTTCAGACGCCTCCAGGGACGCCTACCGTGAGAGAAAAGTCGCCTCAGTCAGAACGCGCAAAAACCAGCCCGGAAAAAAAGAGAGGGCGGGCTGCTCGTCGCAAACAGCCGTGACGATCGCCGTACGGAGGCAAAACTTTTAACAACAAACGCGCCGAGCCGGCTGCGACGCGGCTGCAGGGCCGGACTGGCGGGGGAACTGGCAGGGACTGTTGCGCGACCCCGCGGGGGGAGAGAAAAAAACCAAGTAGGGGGCGATGAGGGCGGCCAAAGAGAGGCTTGAAGCGTTGGACACCGCAGGGAAAGGTTCCGCAAAACCGTGATAGCAGGTCTAAAATCGAGGTACAGTAATCAGTGCAGGTACTTGAGTGGGGGGGGAAGGAGTCCAAGGCGAACTAACGCGTTCGACAGGGCAATCAATATCTAGGCTTCCCGGCCTCCTCTCTCTGATGCCCCGCCGCCGGAGTTTTGACGACACTCGCGAACGGAGAAAGGCGGGCATCCTTCAGTAAACGGAACTCGACACACGCGTGATACGGCAAAAAAACGCCCGGAGCAAAAAAAGCACACCTCATCTAAAAGGGGAGCAGAGTACAGGGGGGGCGTCCCGACGAAATCTCCTGCGACCAAAAGTCCCACGCATGGCGATCAGGGGGGGGGACACTGCGGGGCGATCCGCAGCCGACGCTCGTATCGACGGCAACACACGCAAAAAAAGAAGAGAACACCTTCGAGCTGCTCGTCACACGGGCTTGCAGGAAGCCTGAGAAAAAAAATTAGCTCTCCTTCTGCACTAAACAAACCTTTATGATGGTTCCTCAAATAGCTGGCTCGAGGAAGGGCCACTAGAGGCGGACGGTCACCGGAGCGGACCTTGAAGGGGGGTGAGCAACGGGTACTGGGGTGGACGCCATCTTTCGGTAAGGCGCACAAAGAGGCGCTCGAACGGGGTACGGCGTGTGAAGGAAACCAGTATTTACCCCCTGTTCGGGGTCAGCGCGCGCTGGCGAATATAAGATAGGCGTTGACCGTAGAAACTGGTTGGGGGGCTTCCCATGTGCGGTGGCCGTCGAAGAGACTCTCCTTTAACAAGGACCGTTCCGAGGAGGTCATGCAGAGTGACAAAGTGAGGACATCTCAAAAGAAACAAAAACATAGTAAAAATAAGAGGCCATAAAGAAAGCATGCCCACGAGAACTGCGGGTAAAACGGACTACGAAAAAAAATAAAACCCAACTTTCACACCACCAAAGTCGATGGGGAGGGTAAATCTCCCGAATAAAATCGGAGGAAGGACAGACAAGGTCCATGAAGGGCCAGAACGCAGTAGGACCCTTTCGATGGACGGCGAAAGGGGTTTCACAGGGACCTCCCCGTGAAGAAGAAAAAAGCCAAAAAAGGATTCACAAAAAGGAAACACGGCCGGACTTCCTCCAAAAGTTCAAGAGTACGGGCGCATCGAGTTGGAGGACCGGAAGAGAGAAACTGAAATCAGCGGGGCCTCCGGACTCTAAACCAACAGCAAGACTGTCACGCAAGAAAGATTGAAACGAACGACTGCTTCCTCTGGGAGGTTAAAGTAGGGGAGAAGGTCAGCGCGGGCGGACGGACGGATCAAAAAAAAAAGAAGAAACGCTCTCTGGCTGACGCTGGGGAAAGAAAGGACCCCGAGGGGGGGGAAGGGAAATTCCGGGGCTCGCCCCACCGGCCAGACATCTCTCAGGGGTTCGGTAGAAGAATGGGACGGGCATCTCAAATCTCAGGAAGTTAAGGACGGCACCTGGCCAGGGAGAAGAAAGGTGGCAGAGGCCGGAGACCCGCTCGGGGGGGATCAAACAATATCGCAAGGGAGGGAAGGTAAAACATAACGTTAGCGAGGGAGGTGATGGGCAAGTCTACTAAGTTCTACGGAAAAAAGAACGAGGCCCCCAGCCACTAACGGAAAAAAAAGAGTTAGAAACAGGGAAAGCTAAGCTAGAAAGTGAGGGAGAAAGGGGGAAAAGAGGCGGGTGGAACCGCGCAAAATCACAGCCTCGGGAAATGAAGAAAGGAGGCCCTCATACTGGGGTCTCGGAAAGGCACTAGGGGAGTCCGAGCAAACAGGCCCCAGGGAACAATCCATTCATCTTCCGGACCTCGCTCGAAATATTCAAGGGCTGTGGGCGGGAAAGAAGGGGGGAGGGAGCTTACCCAAGGTAACTCAATAATCCAAAAGAACCTCTAGCTACTCGGAGGGTACGGAGTGAGCCCTAATGAAGATGGGGGAAAATCACGTTGACTAAAATGGTAAGGATGGTAAAAGTAGGGAGGATTTTGTCCGAAGTCCCCTCGGGAATAATATACGCAAGGGGAAGGGCTGTGTCAAACTCATGAAATCCGTTGGTTCAAGAGGGAAACGGGCCTATGATCAAAAAAGGGGTGCAAAGATCAAGGAAAAAAACTTGGTGAGGGAGTACGGGGGGGAAAAACGCCTTGTACAACCAAAGAAAAGGAGATAATCATCTCCGTAACACCAGGAAGGAAGTCGAGGAAAGAACAACGCGGTCCAAAACACCAGGGGTGGGGGGAAGTTGACTCGAAGAAAATTTCCGGGAAACGACACGCTCAAGAAGTCAGAATCGGGGAAGGCAGAGAGAAAGACGTTGTAGGACCCCCGGGGGCGGAACGGTCGAAGAAGGGGGGAATCAGAGGGAAGGGTGGTGCGCACGCATTTTTGAAGAACCGCCCGGTCAAAAGGAGCACATTGAGAAGGGAAAAAAAACTAGGTACAAAGAGCAGCAGGAACAAAAAAGTTAACAAAGGAGCGGAGAGGGAAGATACGTCAGACAGGAACTGTGAGCAGGAAAGGAAGAAAACAATTGAAACACCATCCAAACAGAGAAAAAGATGGGGAAGGAGTGCTGTTAGAAATTTGCACGGCTGGCAAGACACTGTAACCACTGGGAGCGGCCGGGTTTCCCGGGGGGAAGGGGACGTAAAGGGGAAGGAGGCGGAAAAGGCACCCGGGGCGGATCGCATACGGACCAGAATGGTGCAAAATTCCGCAGACGAAAGGAAACCGCAGGGGGCCATAAAGACAGCGCCGATGGAAGACGTAGAAAGCGTTGGACGGAAGTTTCGGGGTTGCTTCAAAGGAACAAAAAAAAAAAGGGGGAAAAGGGGGCAGGGGGGAGGACGGAGGGCACTGAAAAAGTGATCCCGTTGCCGTCCGAACACTGGAGAAAAACAAAAACGAGATCCCCCGCCGAGCACGGGGGGTCCATGACTTACAGGTAATGGCATCAAGCGGATCGGGAGGACCTAAGGCGAGGGGGGCGGGAGAAGGACGGAGGACTAAAACAGTTACACCGGGAGGGGAAGTCTATGAAATAGCCCGCGACTTCAATCAAAAACCAATCGCGAAAAAAGTGCAGAGCAGGGAGGGCGAATCTAGGCATTCAAAAGGCTGAGAAAAGGGACGCGGAAGCAGGTGAAAAAGGAGTGGAAAGAGGGCGGGGGTAGCATCGCCCGGGACGGTAAAAAGGGCCTCTCGGCCGGGGGAATCACTGGAAGTGCAAGCATCCGTTCTAAGAATGCGCAACGGGACACCGGTCCTTGGCGGAGTACCGGGGTCGGGTGCCCAGGAAAGGGCTAGATAGAAGGAGTCCGGGGGGAAAAGCCTGGCGAGTCCAAAGGAAAAACGGGCGAAATAAGATTTGATCACCGTATGCAAGGAACAGGCGTTCAGGACACCTAAAGGACACGTTAGGTCGTTGTAACCTGGGAGGTCCCGGGTGTGGCAACAGTGAATTCACGAAGTGCCTGCGAGGGGTTACTAAAATTCAACCCACGGAGACGGGAGATAAAAAACCGGCTGCTCGAAGCGGGGTTGGGGGGGGAAAATTCTGAAAAAGTGGGAAATACGAACGGGAGAAAAAAAAAGCCTGGAAAGTACGAAGCCAAACGATGACACCCTTGCCCGAGGGTTGATCAGGAGCAGAAGTCAACAGCAGAACACATGGATTGCAGCCGTCAAGAGAAGCTTTCAGCGCGGGGGCAGCGGGGTGGACTTGGGCTCCCGCTAAAAAAATCCTAGATACCGGGGATCTCGAGCGGGAAAAAAAAAAATCAAACGCTTGGGCAGGAAACAACGAGTACAGCTCGTGCGACGGGATGTGGAAGTCGCTCTAAGCTCACCACAGCCTGCGAAAAGGGGGACAGTCAAGTCCAGCTAAGCGGGAGAACCAAGAAGGGTACATGTTCTAGTCCCAGCCCTGGAAAAAAAACCTTTCTTGCGGAAACGAAAAAAGTGGACAAGCACGAAAAAGAGGTTTCCCGGGATCTGAGGTCTAGGAGGCCAGTTGCAAAAGTCTGCACAGAGGAGGGGCCCTACCTGGTCGCGTTCCAAAAAAAGCTCTCGAGAAGGGAAATTCTCCTGCCTGCCTGATGGGAGCCGGGCCGGGTCTGTGAAAACAATCGCGACTCCTCTTGCTAAAGGCCACCGGGATTCGCAGTGTCAAAATTGCGGGGACTAAGTAACTTTCCTCCGTGCGCACACTGGAAGGAGGAAGCCGTAGGGAAAGAAAGGAGGTCCATCATAAAAGAGGGAGATCCTGGAGAGCAGCTAGGGCTATCCCGAACGGCTTAGCACAAGGTTGAGATTAGTCCCACCTATGAAGCTGTGAAAATAAGGGTAAAAATCCTAACCGGCGAGAGGGACAACACGATAAATCCTCAGTCGGAAAAAAAACTAAGTCTGCAGGAACTTAGGCAGAAATAGATTCCTCTACTGGAAGGAAGGGACCCAGAGCGACAAACTGAGACGGATTTCTAGCGCATCTGGAAAAAAAAAAAAAAAAAATTGCGACCGAAGGGGCTAACCGTGGTACCGGCCCGCATTGCCAGGGAGGGGTGGAAATTCTACGATGCCCCCGGGGACGTCCGAGACCACGAGCATATATCCCAACAAAAACTGCGTATGAGGAAAGTATAGATGAGAAACTGGTCGAGGAAGAACCGGCATCGCTAAAGCAAAAGGGGGTCTCTAAGACTAGCGGTAAAACTAAAAAGAAAATACGGGAGACCATGGGACCGAGCGCTGCGAAAGCCCCCGTCTTAACGTCATTATGCTCTGGAGGGATATTACCGAAGGGAAAAAGGATCGATTCGCCGCAGGCTCCACGAACGAAGAAAGCTTAAGAATCAGTTGACACGAGAGCGTGAGGACCGACCGCGTGCTCGCGCTAGAGAGAGGGTGCAGACTTAAAGAGCAGGGCGGGCTCCAAAAGGGGTCTCGCCAGGGGGGGAACCGCGCCGTCCGGAAAAACCAAGAGAGCTGGCAAAAAGAGTCAAAACAAAACAACACTCTGGAAAGGAGAAATCTAACACCGCAAGGTTTACGAAAGGTACCTGGAAAAAAGAGTGCGCTAAAAAATGAAGTAGGTCGAGATAATCGATTTGCCGAAAAGAACCGGCGGGGAGGGGAAAATCACTGATAGGATAATCGGTTACTGGTAACGAGCACTGGTACTTGGCAGTACGGTCTCGGATTGGAACAGGGCATAGAACAAAAGCAAGAAAGACCCAATCGCTGACGAGACCGTGACGGGCACGTCTGAAAAAAAAAAAGGGCCTACCGCACGGAAGCGACGAAGACATAAAAAGGACGGGGAAGCAAGAAACTGATCGTCGCTGGACGCCTGGCCACAGCCTGGTCGAGGACTGTCCCGACTCGAGCTCAGGGAAATACGCGCACGAAAAAGACGGTCGGTAAAAAACGAGAAGGAAAAAAAATCAATGGCGCCGCCATCGCGGAAGTCGAGGCTCAAAACGGCGAACACGTCACCCGAAGAAAAAACCAGCTGAGACGCGGCGATCAGGTCCGTCGGCAACGCCAGGTTGGATAAAAAAGAACTGACTAAGAGCGAAGCATTGTAGCTAAACTCCATGGGCTTCCGCTCTGAACCTTCCTGCGGACATCAGGGGGCGACGAAGGTCCAAAAAAATCAACACAAACAACTCGACAATTCAATCCCGTGGGCAGAACGGGGAAAGAACGAAATCTCAGCGGGAAACCGACGGGCCCCGTAGGCTCGATGCCCACCGGGCCAGATTTTACCAAAACATCAAGAAACTGGGAAATGTTACCGGGGTCGGGGAAAGCGGCGCCTCTATGGTCAGAGGGAGTGCTCATAGCCATAGGTATGAAGGCCACTGGTGATCAGCCGACTCGCCAGGCTGGACAAGCCTCGCGATAGCCTACGGAACCTCTACGGAAAAAAACCAGGAAAGGCCTCCTTACTAAAAAGGCAGGGAAAATTGCAACATGAATTGCCTGCCGCGAGGGAGGAAAGGTTCACGGGCAAAGCAGAGAAGGAGGTAGACAAAATCAAAAGATCCGCACCGCCGTCCCGGAGAGGGAGTAGACCCGCCTCCGGCTCTAAAGAAGAAACGAAAGCAGAGCCGGCCTATCTGGAAGTCGCAAGTAAAAGGAATCTCCCGGCGGAAAAACGTGGGAACGTCTGCATCCCCACGGCCCAAAAAACTTATAGGAAAGGAGCACTTGAGCATATCACGGGACAAGGTAACTGTTCAATCTTGGGTCTACGAGGTTGCATACCATTGTCCGGAAGGAACGGTGAGCCAAGAGTGCTAAGACGAGTCAAAGGGGGGAAAATCAAGGGAAAACACTGTGAGAACATTTGGAACCGGAACGTTTGAGCATAACGCAAACCTTCCGACAACGCGATAGAAGGCCATCTGGCAGAGGGGGCTCGGCAAAACGGATGGTGTCTAAAGGGAGCGAAGGAGGACAATTTAAACGACTTACAAGGACGCCAAGAGAAAAGGTCAGGAAAGCACCTACCAGATGCGTCCCGAAAGATCATTTAACGAAACAGCAAAATACGGAAAAGGGGGTCCTCAGGAGAGAAACCAGAGGCACCGGCTCATAAGAACATTGCTGAACCAAGCATTCTCGACGAGAAACTGGCGGGGGATAAGTTGTCAACGGGGAAATCACAAGTCGGCGAGTAGAAAAGGGAACTCGACTAGAAACGCCCGGTAGGTAGGGAAGCTCTCCGTCGTTAAAAGGTAAGCCCTTCCAGAAGGCGGCAGCTAGGGAATGTTAAGGGGACTGCAAAGGAGATTGAACAAATGAGACTGTGAAAAAGATGCTTTAGTCTAGAGGGGGGAGCTCAAAGTTTGGCCCAGAGGAGGGACTGCCGAGAAGGCCGGACCGTACAGGATACGTGGGGAAAGGGCAGGAACGCAAAAAGGAATAGAAAAAAGAAAGGGTGGGTCTGGGGAAAATGGAACGAACTGGTCGAGGAAACGTTTCTGAGGGTTCAGCAAATTATCGCCGGGGGGCGGGGCAATGAACCAGGCAACTCCCTCAAAAAACGCTACAGTCAGTCAAATCCAGGAAGAAGGAGGCTGATCATACGGACTCTGGTCAAAAAGAACATGGATGACCGCGGTCTTGACATCCCAGCAACTTCGCGATCTGGCTTCTAAGGGATCGGGCGGGCCCAAAAGAAAAGAATCCGGGTCAAAGCAACAATGTTCGCCTAATGCGCACCAGGGGAGGCCTAAGAGGGGATCAGCAAAGCAACCTAATTAAAGAGGCTGGCCGCTCAGAGGCCGGACGCCGGGACGATCGGCCTTAATGGATGCTGGGAAATCAAGCCTGGCAGCAAGGAAATGCGAAGGGGTGACGCGGACCTGTAGGGGAAAAAAGGAAGGTCCGGGTAAGCTGCCGCGTGGGCGGTAGAAAACAACTGGAGAGAAGAGCGGGAAAAAAAATAGTCTCGCAATCTGGTCAACCGCAGAACGTCCGAAAAGAAGGGAGAAAGACGGACATCAATGCAAGCCTCGTGCAAGGTACTTGAAAGTGGGCGGAAAGCCTGCGAACGAAACCCCCCCCACATCTGTTCGACGGGAATCATCGAGGAAAAAAGACAGGAAAGGCCGACAGGCGCGGATCATGTAGCAAAAGGACGCCGGAGGGGGTGACGAACCGCGAAAAGACTGCACTCAAGGGCAGCAGGCCTAAAGAATGAGAAGCAGGTGAGCGCCCAGAAGGGGAACGAAGCAAAAAATCACGAGATTTAAGGCGCGTGCGAGCCCGACTCACCGAAATTCTGATGCCCAGCCGCCAATCACAGGAGTAGAGGGTCGATGGGCGGGGCGGCCGAGAAGTACGCAGATGAGAGCCAGCCGCCGCGAAAGCATAAGAAACGACCCACCCCCCTTCGAGAAAAGTAAACGGGTGCTGGAGGGAAAACAAGGAACGGTCAGGGGCCGGTCGCGTCTCGGGGTTCATGCGGCACGCGACGGGAAAAATAGTCTGGTTAAGAAAAGAGAGGACGCGGTCGGCGCGGTTACCAAAAGCCGAACTTAGAGAACGTTCAGTGGCAGCACGGGGGGAGGGGTTGTGAGAGGACGCAGGGGGGGTTTCGGACTGCGCAACAAAGAGCCCGCACGACAAGGGGAGGGAAAGGAGCGGGGAATCAGTAAAAAGGAGGGGTAATAATCTGGCGCGGCGCAGTAGAAGCGGCAGAAAACAAGGGAGAAATGTTGGTGGGGCTGACCGTTGGCGGGGGCCGGGAAAGGACTCTGACCTGGTAACAACGCGCGGTCCTAAAATCATCGAGGAAAAAGTTATA